>JAEEGJ010009490.1_pt1 | contig 25992 bp, 13 predicted proteins | sample 8958761 | NCBI WGS metagenome assembly JAEEGJ01 (sample SAMN16246546, study PRJNA631951) | gut metagenome | biome: gut microbiome; feature: rumen; material: RS-attached | host: Bos | place: Iran: Karaj | collected 2018-10 | reverse complement strand
GAACGCTTCGTGAGTGGTGCTCCAGCCGCCGTCGTCGACAAGGAACGCAAAAAGAAAGCAGATGCCGAAGCCAAGATTGCTGTGATTGAGCAGCAACTGGCTGGGCTGAGGGGATGATTTTCAAACGAATAAAAAAGAATCGGGCTTCATCAGTAGTTGGTGAAGTCTGATTTGTTTTGTTTTTTCCGCAAAAAATCCAAAAATAATCTGCGCAAATGGCATCAAAAAGCATCATTTGCGCAGAAAATCTTTCAATAAGTTGCGCAATTATGGGAATTTTTACCCATTTGCGCAATTTATCGATAAAACTCTATGGAAAAATCATAAATTTTCAGATTTTTTCCTAGAGTTTTATCAAAAATGATTATTTTTGCGGGGTAAAATGAAGCGTTATGGAAAGAAAAGTGATGGCCGAACTGGTCCAATGGAAAGACAAAAAGAATCGGATGCCGCTCATTGTGAACGGAGCGAGACAGGTGGGCAAGACCTATATCCTGAAAGAATTTGGAACCTCCTGTTTCGAGAGCACCATCTATGTGCACTTGGAAAACCAAGTGGCCGTGGCCGCGATTTTTGAAGGCGACCTCAACCCGACAAGAATCATACAATACCTTGAAGCCACTTACAATCAACCGATTAAGGCGGGCAAAACCCTCATCATCTTAGATGAAATCCAAAGCAGCGAACGGGCATTGATGGCGCTGAAGGTCTTTTGCGAGGAAGCACCACAATACCATGTGGTGGCGGCTGGAAGTCTGCTCGGCGTGGCCGTCAATAGAGAGAAATATTCTTTCCCAGTCGGAAAAGTGGACGAAATCAATATGTATCCGCTTGATTTCGAGGAGTTTCTTTGGGCGATGGGCAAACGGTTTTTCGCCGAGGAAACCAAAAGTCATTTTGCTGACAGCAAGCCTTTTGAAAATGGCATTCACCAGATGCTGATTGAGTTGTATCGGCAATACCTGATTACGGGCGGAATGCCTGCCGTGGTGAGGCAATTCGTTGAAACACAGAGCTTCATCGACATTGTTGACATCCAAAGCCGCATCGTCAATGAGTACTTGGCAGACATGGCCAAATACGCCACGGCCTCCACCTCGGTCAAGATTCGGGCGTGCTACAACTCCATTCCGACGCAATTAGCCAAGGAAAATACCAAGTTCCAATACAAAGTGGTGCAGAAAGGCGGCAGTGCCACACTATTTGGCGAGTCCATCGACTGGTTAGAATCGGCGGGCATCGTGCTGAAATGCCAAAAGACCACACAAGGCCTCATGCCCATCGCGGCCTACGCCGACCTCTCCGACTTCAAACTCTACATGGCCGATGTGGGCTTACTCACCATGAAATCGGGCATCTCTTATCCAACAATACTTTCAACCATTGAGCAAGACAATAGTTTCTTGGGTGCGTTGGCCGAAAACTTTGTGGCACAGCAGTTTATGGCCAACCATATTCCGTTGTTCTACTGGAAAAACGACAACACCGCCGAAGTGGATTTCGTGCTGCAACTCGGCACCGACATCATCCCCGTGGAAGTCAAGAAAGGCAAGCGGAACAAGGCCATCAGCATGAATTTGTTTGCAAAGAAATACAATGCACCTTATTCGATAAGGATTTCACAAAAGCATTTCGGCTTCGACAACAACATCAAAGCCGTGCCGCTTTACGCGACATTTTGCATCACAAAATAGAAAACTCTGGGAAAAAATCATAAAATTCATGATTTTTCCCCAGAGTTTTGTCAAAACAAGGTAGAGACGGTGTGCACACCGTCTCTACAAACAGCATATTAAAATCAGTTGCAACCACCGCCGCAGCCTTCGCAACCGCCTTCACTGCAGTCGCCGCCGCAACCACTGCAGCCACCAGGTGCAAAGTCCTCATCGGTCGACTCGCGCACATCGAGGATCTCGCCCGAGAAATGGAGGTGCTTGCCCGCCATGTCGTGGTTGAAGTCCATCTTCACGTGCTTGTCGCCAATCTCACGGACAAGACCCATGATCGGACGACCATCGGAGGTCTGCATCATCAGCTGGGCACCGACTTTCACCATGTCCATCAGCACATCGTTCTTCATGAACATGCTCTTATCGAGGTCCATCACATAGGCCTCATCGCGCTCGCCGTAGCCCTCTTCGGGGGTCAGGTGGAAGGCATAATGGTCGCCGGGTTCCTTGCCCATCAAGTTCTCCTCGAACTTGGGCAGCAACTGGTGCATACCGAAGATGCACACAAAGGGGTTCTCTTTCGTGGTCTCCTGAAGGATGGTACCGTTTTCGTCGTTCTCGCGCAAGACATAAGTCATGGTAACAACGGATTGATCTTGAATTTTCATAGTGTTGAATTGTTTATTGTTGAATTGTTTAATTGTTGTTTCTGAGATAATTAATAGCTTCCAAACATCTTTCGTAGAAGCCATTCCACAGCGGCCAGGCCGATGAGGACAAAGAAAATCCATTTAGAATGGATCAAGTCCTCAAAACGGCTCTCGTGATGCTCGACGGAGGTGAGACGCGTGTCATTGTGCAAATCTTCCAGCAGTTGCGTCAGTTGACGTGCGGTATAATAATTGCCGTTGGTCAGGCGGGCAAGGTTACGCATCCGCTCAGCATCGGCGGTAAGTTGCTGGGCCTCAATACCGAGTGACACGACCGAGAAGGAGCCACCAACACTAATCATCCTGTCGCCCATCTGCGCTTGCACCTTATATATATATAAGCCCTCAGGTAGCAGGCCGGCGTTCAGTTCGTAGTCACGGTCGCGCTTCGAGAAGGTGTAGTCGTAGGTCTCGCCCGTCAATTTATTCTCAATCCGAATGGTCATGTCGGGTTCGGTCACCAACTCGTTGTTTGGGTTGCGCAACTCGGCCGTGATGATGATAGGCTCGTTGCTGTAATAAGTCTCCTTGGCGTAAATGGCCGAGCCGTCATTGGCCGACAGCAGCAGGTATTTCAGCGACTTGGAGAACATCTCATCGAACACATCGTGATTCTTATTCTGGTAATACTCGAACAAGCGCCAACGCCAAATGTTGGTGCCGAACAAGAAGGCCATCTTGCGCCCATCCTGGGCAAAACTCAACAGCGGCAACCCCGACTTGATGCCCATCACCTCCTGCAAGAGCAGGTCGTCGTGCGACTTCAAAGCGCTGATTTCGACATGCGGTAAGGCCAAAGGCGGGTATTTCGCAATGAGTTGCTCCGACTTTGAATCGAAGGTGAAAGTCGAGAAGGCCGTGTTTCGGTGTGCCTTGACATCCAGCTGGGTGTTGGTCGCTCCAGAATGTAAGGCAAAGACATTCTGCAACTTGTTCAGCATCTCACGGTCGGTGTCGTTGCCGACGATGAAGAAGACGGGCAGCTTCACGTTCTTGTCCAATTGCACTTTCAAAGCGTTGAAATCCGTGCGCACCGAGGGCACCTGATGTAAGATGACGAGGTCGTAATTGCTGAACTCGGGCAAGGTCTCCTTCCCGAAACAGAAGTCTATCTCGTAGTTGTCGTTGAGCACGCTGCGCAGCGCCGACAAGTCGGGATGAGGTGAGGCTGCCACGCACAACAGTTTGTACTTTTGGTCGAGCACCTCAACATAGATATGCCGCACATTGTTCATCAGTTGCTCCTCCTCGGCAATGCCGCTCACCTCGATGTTGAGGGCCATCACGCCTTTCTTGGTAGCGTCAAGCATGAAGTCGATTTCCTTGGAGAAACGATTGGACGGGATCTCAATGTCGCGCTTCTCGATGACACGACCACTTTCTTTGAGGGTCAGCTGGGCTTTGCGGCCAGCCAAATCGCGGGCGGCCACCGTCACGCGGACGGGGAAAGTCGCACCAAGCGACACCACCTTGTTATAATGCACATCACGGATGGCGAGATCAGGATAGGCCACTGTATCGCCCAAGACCACGGTATGGATGGGATACGGGAAGTTCTCGGCCAGCAACTCTGGCTCAAAGCCACGGTTATAGATACCATCGGAGAAGAGCAGCACCGCGCCGACATTGCGCTTGTAATACCTTCTGTCCAAGGTCTTTAGCAGCGAGGACAAGTCCGTCAATTGGTCAGAAAAGCCAAGTCTATCGAAATCGCGGACTTCTTCGCCAAAGAGGTATTCGTCTACTTGGAAATCATTATTTAGGTCTTTCCTAAACTGCTCAAACTGCGTCAGATACTCGGTTTTATAGAAAGCGGAATCCTTGCATAGTACGGCGGACGAGGAATTGTCATGCGCCAAGATGATGGTCGGGGTCTCCACCGAGCTGAATTTCTGCCGGATAAGCGGGTTGAAAAGCAGCAAAACAACCAATCCCACCATCAAGGTTCGGAGTGCAAACAGAATGGCTGTCAAGGCTTTACCATAGTGTTGTTTCTTGTTTCGGAAATACAACACTGTGGCTGCTGCCAGACCAGCCAGCAGCGATACAGCTAACATCCAGATGGGGATTCCGATGGGCATTTGGACAAATAAAGAGTGCAAAAGTAAGAAAATTTCTCCGAATCCATTTTACCTTTCCAAATTCTTTCCCAAAACTTTTGTACTTTTGCGAGCGTATAAAAATGAATACAAGATCATGCCATCCTCAAATCCATCAGCAATTCCAATGGACAAACAAACCTTCATCGATTCACTTTACAAAAGCATGCAAGAGTCTGCACGGCAGATGAGGCTTACTACGGGGCGTCCAATATCTCATGCGACACGAGAGGAAGCCTTACGACAAGTGGAGATGCTGAAAGCAGCTAAAGAAGCGTACAAACAAACAGGAAAATAGATTTCATGTATGCACACCCTCTCAGTCGTCATCATCACCTTTAACGAGGAGCAGAAAATCGCACAATGCCTTGATTCCGTTAAGGATATTGCCGACGAGATTATCGTTGTCGACTCACATTCCACCGATGCGACTGAGGCTATCTGCGACCGCTATGGCGTGAAGTTCTTCACCCAGGACTGGCTCGGTTATTCCGAACAGAAAAACCTCGCCGACGACCTCGCCACCTGCGACCTCATTTTCTCCATCGATGCCGACGAAGCCCTCTTGGACGAATTGAAGCAGTCCATCAAGGCACTGAAAGACAAAGAAATCGCTGACAACGAGGTCTTCGCCATGAACCGCCTCAATAACTATTGCGGTCGGTGGGTGAAGGGCTGCGGCCTCTATCCCGAGACCAAAATCCGAATCTGGCGGCGCGGCTTCGCCCAGTGGGAAGGCCTCATCCATGAATGGCTGAACTTCAAGAGCGAGCCGAAGAAGACCCTCTTGCGCGGCGATTTGCTGCATTACTCCTGGGACACGCCCGAGGCCTTCCGCAAGCAACAATTCCACTTCGCCGAACTGGGTGCGAAGTCTTACTACGAGCGTGGCAAGAAGACTGGCCTCCTGCCCTACCTGTTCAGCCCGAGCATCAATTTCATCCGCACCTATATTATAAAAGGTGGCTTCCTCTACGGCAAGACAGGATTTAGCATATGCCGCACGATGATGCAGGCCAATAGGCACAAATACAACCTGTTAAGAGAGAAAATCAAACAAAACAAATAAGCATTATGGAAGAATCATTTGAACAAGAAGTGGAACGCACAGTAGCCGTGCTAAAAGCCGGAAAGACCATCCTCTACCCCACTGACACCATCTGGGGCGTGGGCTGTGATGCCACCAACAGCAAGGCCTGCGACCGCGTCTACGAAGTGAAGCAAAGACCCGCCTCAAAGAGCCTCATCGTGCTCGTCGATACAGCAGAACGGTTGAAGGACTATGTCGTTGATGTGCCAGCCATAGCCTACGACCTTATCGCGCACAGTACCAACCCTTTGAGCATCGTTTATGCACAAAGCAAAAACCTCGCGAGGAATATTTCTTCCGACCGTTCGGTGTGCATCCGCGTGGTAAACAACGACTTCTGTAAAGAGGTCATACGCCGCCTCGGAAAGCCCATCACTTCTACCTCGGCCAACCTCTCGGGTCAGCCTTCCGCCATGACCTTCGCGGACATCAGCGAGGAACTGAAAAATTCGGTTGACTATGTGGTGCAGCTCTACCACGACAGCTTCGCTAAGCCTAAGTGCTCCACCATCATCAAGCTCAACGAGGATAATACTTTTGATATACTGAGGCAATAATTCTTCTTTTTTCATTATCTTTGCGCCCCTAAAAACAACATTTTAACCCATGAAATCACTGAAAATGTTTTTCTTGGCTGTCGGTTGCTTTATTGCGATGACAACAACAACAGCCCAAAACCAACAGCCCCAGTCGAAAGCACAGATGAACGCCCAAAAACTGGCTACCACACTTTATCTCATCGAAAACTTTTACGTCGATACCGCCAACACGGATAAGGTGACCGAAGACGCCATCATCGCCGCGCTGAAGGAACTCGACCCGCACTCGGCCTACATCTCGAAGAAGGATGTGGAGAAGGCCAACGAGCCCCTCGTGGGCAGCTTCGAGGGCATCGGCGTGACCTTCCAACTCATCCGCGATACCATCACGGTCATCAGTCCCACGGCGGGCGGTCCGTCCGAAAAAGTGGGCATCATGGCCGGCGACCAGTTCATCAAGATTGACGGCGAAGAAGCCTTTGGCAAAAAGGTCGACAACGAATACGTGCAGAAACACCTGCGCGGCAAGAAAGGCACCAAGGTTACTGTGAGCGTAAAGCGCGGCAGTGACCCAGAACTCATTGATTTTGAAATTGTCCGAGACAAAATCCCGTTGAACAGCATCAACGCGGCCTACATGCTTGACAAGCACATCGGCTACATCAAACTTGACCGCTTCGCACAAGAATCAACCAAAGAGTTCAAGGAAGCCTTCGCCAAACTGCAAGCCCAAGGCATGGAATCACTCGTCTTCGACCTGCGCGGCAACACAGGCGGCTACCTCAACACCGCCATCGAGATGGTGGACCAGTTCATTGGCGAGGACAAACTTATCGTCTTCACCGAGGGTCTACGCTCGCCTCGTCAGGAGTGGAGAAGTACCAAAGACGGGCTTTACACTTCGGATAAGTTGGTCGTCCTGATCGACGAAGGCTCAGCTTCGGCCAGCGAAATCCTTTCGGGTGCCATCCAAGACCATGATCGTGGTGTTGTTATCGGAAGACGTTCTTTTGGTAAAGGCTTGGTTCAGAGACCCTTCAACCTGCCCGACGGTGCCGTCATCCGCCTGACGACTGCCCGCTACCATACCCCATCAGGACGTTGCATCCAGCGGCCTTACGAAAATGGCGTTGAAGACTACGCCAAAGAAATGACCAAACGTCTCGAGCACGGCGAATATTTTCACGCCGACAGCATCCATTTCCCCGACTCGTTGAAATACAAGACCGATGGCGGTCGCACCGTGTATGGCGGTGGCGGCATCATGCCCGACATCTTCATCCCCGTCGACACCTCTTATAACAGCAAACTCTACACCAACCTCGTCCGCAAAGGCGCATTGAACCGTTTCACCACCGACTACGGCCTCAAGCACCGCGACGAAATCAAGGCGCAATACGGCGATTTCGAGCGTTTCAACAAGGATTTCGTTGTGGGTCAAGACCTTATCAACGGACTGAAGAAAGCCGCCACGGAAGCCAAAGTGGAATGGGATGACGAACAATTTGCCCATTCCGAAAAGTTCATCTTCCTGCAAATCAAAGCCTTGATAGCCAGAAATGTTTGGGAAACACAGGAATACTACCGTGTAATGGCCTCGGAAGACACTGGAGTGAAAAAAGCCTTAGAAATCCTCGGCAACGACAAGGAATACAAACGGATTTTAAAATAACCGCCCCATGAAAAAGACAAGTTTACTCCTAGCGGCTATCAGTTTGCTCATCGGGGCACAGGTCTTCGCCCAAGGACGCATCGACTTTGGAAAGACACCCTCTTTGCAACAATGTGTCAACGTGTCGGATGACGGCTTCACCGCCACCTTCTCTTTCAACAATCTGATTGCCAATGAAGTGCAAACCGAAAAAGGCGTGTTTTCCAACATCACCATGGACGGCACCTACCCTTCGGGCGAATTCGGCGAGCCTTCGCTTCCCGCCGCCCACCAACTGATTGCCGTGCCGATTGGTGCACAAAACGTCAGTGCGAATGTAATCAGCTACTCGACCACCGAATACAAATTGAGCGACTTCGGCATCCACACCATCATGCCGCAACAGCTTTCGGTCAGAAAAGACCAAAAGCCCGAGGACATCAAGTTTGTTTACGATGAAAAAGCATACGCTTCAAAGGATTACACCTCTCGTAACCTTGTTGATTTTGAGATTCGCGGCACCATGCGCGGCACCCAAGTCGGCTCACTGACCATCAATCCTGTGGCATACAATCCCGCTAAGGGCAGTGTCATGGTGTACAATGACATCGTGGTGGAAATCCGTTATGGAGCTTACGACAAAACCGCTGCTTACAACGAGTTTGCGCGCACGTTCAGCCCTTATTTTGCAAGCGTTTACGAAATGATGTTCAACTGGCGCGACGACGTGTATGACCAGCACCCTGACCTGTGGCAAGCCCCCGTGAAGATGCTCGTCATTGCCGACCGTATGTTTGAGGAAACCATGCAGGAATGGATAGATTGGAAGACCACCAAGGGTTTCTACTTAGACGTGTGTTATACCGACCAAATCGGCAACACCCCCTCGGCCATTCGCAGTTTCATCCAAGACAAATACGCCCAAGACGCGCCCACCTTCGTCATCATCTTTGGCGACAAAGACCAAGTGGCCGCCAGCGCCATCGGCAGCCATAGCGAATGTGTCACTGACCTGTATTACATGAGTGTCGATGACGATGACTTCCCCGACATCTACCACAGCCGCATGTGCGCCGAAACCGTCGAGCAGATGCAGAACATCATCGCCAAAACACTGCTGTATGAGCGCTATGAATTCCCCGATCCCACCTATTTAAATAATGTGCTGCTCGTGGCCGGCTGGGATGACTATTTCTGCGAATACATCGGTGCACCGACCATCCAATACGGCATGAACTATTACTACAACGCCGAACATGGCTACAACGAGGTAAACTATTTCCTCGGTCGACCTTATGACAACGCTTACGCCAGTCTCAATACGGGTGTCAGCTTTGCCAACTACACCGCCCACGGCTACAACCAAGGCTGGGGCGAGCCAAACCTCGACAACAACGATATTCCCAACTTGACCAACATCGGCAAGCCTTTCCTCGCGATGGGCAACTGCTGCCAAGCCGCCGACTGGGGCATCAACAGCACCTGCTTCGGCGAGGCCATGATTCGCACCAACGAAGCCGCCGCCTACGCTTACATCGGCTCATGCCCCAGCACTTACTGGTATGAGGACTACTACTTCGCCGTCGGGGCCACCAACATTTACGGGCAAACGCCCACATACGAGGAGTCATCAATGGGCGTTTATGACGCAATTTGGGTGAATGACCGTTTCAACACCGTGGCGGCCATGCCCTTTATCGGCAACCTCGCCGTGTGCTATGCCCATGCCCGCAACTCTCATCGTGACGATGTAGAAACCTACTATTGGCAAGCATACCATACCCTTGGCGACGGTTCCATCATGCCCTACCGCGTGCAACCCACCGAGAACCAAGTCAGCCACATGGCCGTCTTCCCCATCGGGGCAAACAGCTTTGAAATCAGCGCCTTGCCAGGCTCGTATGTGGCCGTCAGCAAAGACGGCGAACTGCACGGCGCAGGCCTCGTTGATGAGAGCGGCGTTATTTCCCTTGACATCGAGCCAGTCACTACGAGCGGTGAAGTGACCATTTGCGTCACTGGTCTCGACAAGATTCCGTATATCGCCAACATCCCCGCCGTCGTACTTGAAGGGCCTTTCATCGCCATCGATAGCTACACGCCAGAGCAAGCCCACGTTGGCGACGAAACCACAATGAGCATCACCTTCAAGAATGTCGGTACCGAGGCCATCGGCGCCACAAGCATTGTCAATTTGACTTGCGAAAACGATGACTTGACCATGCTCAACAGCACCGCCACTTTTGAGAGCCTTGAAGCTGGGGGAAGCGTCACCATCGACGGTTTCCGTTACCGCATCGCGGAGGGCGTCGCTGACCGCACCAAATTTGTCCTCCACAGCACCGCCACTTGCGGCAGCGAGGTTTGGGAAGGCAAGGCCGTGATTACGGCCCACGAAGCCAAACTGCAATACGAAAACATGGATTGGACGGGCAGTTTTGTCCCTGGCGAGACCGTGAGCGTCATCGCTTACTTTACTAATGATGGCCACTACCGCGCCACCAACGCCATGGCCACGATAAGCTCAACGAGCGAATACGTCACTTTTGAAAACGAGACCTTTGAAATTGGCACCATCGACCCGGATGGCGAGGGTGTATGCGTGTTCAACGTCAACATTGCGGCGGAATGTCCTGAAAATGAAATCCTTCCGATTAACTTCACGCTCAACGCCAACGGTGGCCTCTCCGCCGAGGGCAGTGCCGTGTTGCGTAACGCTTGCAACGTCGTTTTCGAGTTGAGCGACACCTACGGCGACGGCTGGAACAATGCCTACTTGAACGTTAGCTTCGACGACGGCACACCTTCCGAAAGCCTCACCTTCGACAGCGGCAACTACGCTTCCTTTACCCTCGAAATTGGCAACCATGTGCATGTCAGCCTCGCGTGGACCGCAGGCGAATGGGACGGCGAGGTCAGTTTTGTGGTGCGCTACGAGGACGGCGAAATCATTTACGAGCACGGCCCTGATCCACAAGCGGGCTTGCTCTACGAGTTCGACTGCAACTGCCACTTCAGCACTGAAATTTTCAACCCCATTGAGAACCTAACCGCCGTCGTGAATGGCTACCAAATCACCCTCGATTGGGAGACTACGACCAATCCGATTCGGTTTGTCGTCTATCGAAACGGAATCGAAATTGGCGATACCACGGAGACCACCTTCACTGACGTGGTGGGCACGGAGATGACCTACACCTATTGTATAGTGGCCGAATACGCTGACGGGGTATCCCTTCCCGAATGCGTCCAAGTGGAGTTCCTTGACGGCATGGAAGAAAGCATCGAGACCATCTCGGTTTATCCTAATCCTGCCAATAACCTGTTGAATATCAACGCTGTAAACACGGAGTTTACCTACATTTTATTCAACAGTATGGGTCAAGCTGTGGCCAAAGGTGACGCTCAAGGGAATGTCCAAGTCAACGTGGAAAGCTTGGCCAAGGGTGTTTACTTCCTGCGTATCACGTCTAGCAAGCAAATTCGCGTGGAAAAAGTCATCGTTGAATAATCTTTGTCAAGTTTTTTCGGCAAGGAATGAAAAAAAATCCTATTTTTGCGGTTTGACATCCGTTTGATGCAAGAATCAGTTAATTAATTCAATATCAACTAATTAAAATTAAAAATGAAGAAATTTAGTTTACTTACCGCAGCATTCCTGATGATGGGATTGCTGTTTGGTTCGCAAGTGATGGCCCAAGGCCGCATCGACTTCCGCACCAATTCGGCGCAACAGTGCGCCAATGTAACTGAGGACGGCTTCACTGCCACCTTTAGTTTCAGCAACCTGACCGCCACTGAGGCCAACACCGAAAAGGGCGTGTTCTCCACCATTACTATGGACGGTACTTATCCTTCAGGCAACGTGGGCGAACCCTCTCTGCCCGCTGCCCACCAACTGATTGCTGTGCCTTACGGTGCCAAAAACGTCACGGTGGAAGTGAAGAGCTACACCACAACCACCTACCGCTTGGCCGACTATGGCATCAAGACCGTGATGCCCCAACAGCCTTCCATCCGCAAGGATCAGAAGCCTGAGGACGTGAAGTTCGTTTACAGTGAAAAGGCCTACGCCGCCAAGTCGATGAGCCAGCGTCCCCTCGCCACCATCGAGGTGCAAGGTACCATGCGTGGCATCCAAGTCGGCTCACTGACCGTCAACCCCATCAACTACAACCCCGCTACGAACAGCATCGAAGTCTACAACGACATCGAACTCGAAGTGCGCTACGACAACTACGACAAGGCCGCTGCCTACAATGAGTTTGCCCGCACATTCAGCCCTTACTTCGCCAGCATTTACAAGACGATGTTCAACTGGCGCGACGATGTATACGACCAGCACCCTGACCTTTGGCAGGCTCCTGTGAAGATGCTTGTTATTGCTGACCGTATGTTTGAAGAAACCATGGAAGAATGGATTGCCTGGAAGACCATTAAAGGCTTCTACTTGGATGTAAATTACACCGACGAAATCGGCAACACCGCCGCTGCCATCCGCAGCTTTATCCAAGGCAAGTATGCCGAGGAAGCACCCACGTTCCTCATCATCTTCGGCGACAAGGAGCAAGTGCCCGCCAGTGCTACGGGTTCCGAGACCAGTAGGGTCACCGACCTCCAGTACATGAGCGTCGACAACGACGATTTCCCAGACATCTACCACAGCCGCATGTGCGCCCAAACCGTGCAACAGATGGAAAACATCATCGAAAAGACTCTTTGGTACGAATTCCTCCAGTTTGAAACTGTTACTCGTGACACCGACTATCTCAGCAACGTGTTGCTGATTGCCGGTTGGGACTCCTATTGGACTGCCTACGACGGTGCTCCCACCATCCAGTACGCCATGGAGTATTACTACAACGCCGAACACGGTTTCAACAATGTTTACTACTGGTTGGGCCAGCCTTACACAGGCTGCTATGCTCCCATCAACACGGGTGTTGGTTTTGTCAATTACACTGCTCACGGAGGCGAAACCGGCTGGTCTGACCCTGCCCTCACCGTCAACGATGTGAACAATTTCACCAACGAAGGAATGCCTTTCCTCGCCATGGGCAACTGTTGTCTAGCCGCTGACTGGGGCTACTACGGCACCTGCTTCGGCGAAGCTATGATTCGTGCCAACACAAAGGGTGCCTACGCCTACATCGGCTCCTGCCCCAGCACCTATTGGTATGAGGACTACTACTTCGGCGTGGGTGCCACCAACGTGTTTGGTCACATGCCCACTTACGAACAGACCGCTTACGGTGTCTACGACGCCATCTGGAACAATGACGAATTCAATTGCGTTTCCGCCATTCCGTTCATCGGCAACCTCGCCGTTTGCTATGCCCATGCCAATGGCTACCAAGGCAGCGTTTCCGACAAGTACTATTGGCAATCCTACCACGCCTTGGGTGATGGCTCCGTCATGCCTTACCGCATCAATCCTTCGCCCAACAACGTGAGCCACATGCCCACCCTGCCCATCGGCGTTGACTTCTTCAACATCTCTGCCGATCCTGGTTCGTATGTCGCCATCAGCATGGACGGCGTGCTCTACGGCACTGGCCTCATCGATGAGACCGGTTCGACCGACATCGCCATCGAGCCTATCACGAGCGCTGGCGACGTGGTCATCTGCGTGACTGGCCTCGACAAGATCCCTTACATCTCCGTCATTCCGGCTGCTGCCCTGGAAGGTGCCTACATCGTTTACGACAACGTGGAATGCGGACAGAACATCGTCAGCGGCGCATACGTCGCCCCCAAGGTCACCTTGAAGAACGTCGGTATCCAAGCCGCCAACGACATCAATGTCACCCTGAGCACAGAGTCGGAATACATTGAGATGCTCCACAACACGGCCACCATCTCCTCCATCGATCCGGATGCCACATACGACATCGTTGACGCTTTCGACTTCAATATCGGTGTCAATGTTCCCAACGAGACCAAGGTGCAGTTCTTCGTGAACTGTGTTTCGGGCAATGACGTGTGGGAGAGCAAGTTCACCCTGACCATCGGTGCCCCCAGCTTTGCTGTCAACAGCATTAGCACCACCGACCTTACCCCTGGCGGCCCTGGAACCATCACCTTCGAAATTGCCAACAATGGCGGTGCCGACGCTCAGGATGTGATCCTGCAAGTGTTTGCCAGTTCCGATGATATCGCGCTTGAAAACAACGCCATTGAAATCGGAAACATCGGACAAGGTGTTACCATGCACATGCCCGTAGGATTCACTGTGGGAGCTGGCGTTGAAGTAGGTTCCACCTACGAGATTTCCTATCTCTTGACCTCTGGTCACTATTCGGTGGGAGGTTCCTACATCCTCACCGTAGGCAACATCATAGAAGGCTTTGAGACAGGCGACTTCAGCATGTACAACTGGCAATTCGAAGGCAGCGCCAACTGGACCATTGTGAGCGGTGAAGCCCACACGGGTACTTACAGCGCCAAGTCAGGCTCCATCTCCGACAGCCAACAGAGTGACCTCATTCTCACCACTGAAATCCTTGCCGACGGCCAAGTGAGCTTCTACAAGAAAGTCTCTTCCGAATCCAGCTGGGACAAGCTCTTCTTCTATATCGACAATGTGGAAAAAGGCAACTGGTCGGGCAATGTAGATTGGGGACAGGAATCCTATCCTGTGACCACCGGCACCCACACCTTCAAGTGGAGTTATAAGAAAGACGGTAGCATGAGCAGCGGCAGCGACTGCGCTTGGATTGACGACATCCAGTTCCCGCCCACCAACGTTATCCTGGCACTCAATCCTGTCAACAATCTGCAGGCTGAAGCGAATGAAGGCACCGTCACGTTGACTTGGGAAGCTCCTGAAGGCGCCGCAAGCTACATTATCTACCGCAATGGCACTGAAATGGGCAACCAAAGCAGTCTCTCCTTCGTTGACCAAGTTGAAGACGGCATCTACACCTACAGCGTGGTGGCCACCGACGGCAACGGACGTTATTCCACAGCCGAATATGTCACCGTCAGCGTGGGTATCGTCGGCGTTGAAGAAAACTTCGCCGAGTTCGCTGTCTATCCCAACCCCGTCAGCAGCACCCTGAACATCAACTGCGGCAACGCTGAATACAGCTACGCCATGTTCAATGGCATGGGCCAGATGGTGGCCAACGGCAACGGTCGCGGCGCACAGCAAATCAGCGTCGACGGCATGGACAAGGGCGTTTATTTCCTGCGCTTGGTCAGCGGCACTCAGGTGCGCGTTGAGAAGGTTGTGGTGGAATAAGCACACCTTTCATTGAAATGAAGAGGGTGACCTTTTTGGTCACCCTCTTTGTTTAGAGACCTCTTTGTTTCTTAATGGATTCGTATGCTGCGTTGATCTCTTGGAACTTCTTTTCGGCGGCCTCGCGAACCTCTTCGCCGAGGCTGCTCACCAAATCGGGGTGATTCTTTTTGGCCATCTCTCGATAGGCTCGTTTCACCTCTTCGTCAGTAGCGTTGGCCTCGATGCCGAGAATCTTATAGGCGCTGTCGGTTTCCTTGATGAACATGGCCTTCACCGATTGAAAATCGTTGTTGGTGATGCCCATGTAGTCGGAAATCGTGTTGATGACACCCAATTCCTCTTGGGAAACCCTACCATCAGCGTTGGCGATACCGAACAGATAATGAAGCAGTTGCAGGCGTGAGGCATAGTCCATGTAGCGGCCAACCTGTTGGCTGACTTCATACAGGTTGTAGTCCTTCTCCAGAATCTCGCGTAGCATCTTGATGTAGTTTTCGGCGCGTTGCTGACCGAAATTCTGCAAGAAAAAGCGTTTCACGTAATCCAGCTCCGATTTCCTGACATTGCCGTCGGCCTTCATTACGGCGGCGGAGAGCACGAGCAGGGTCACGTTGAAATCACGTTTCTCCTCCGTATTACCGAACGTGTCGGTCACTTCAGAGCGAATCACTTTGGGGCGATTGCCCGAAAACAGGCTTCCGATGGCATAGCCAATGATGGCTCCCAACGGGCCGCCAAACGACCAGCCCAATCCCATCAGTATCAGTTTCAAGAAAAATCCCATGGCTTTGTTTTTTCGAGCCGCAAAAATACACAAAATAAACAAGAACTGTTGAAAATAATTCCGACGAAGCCCCATATATAAGAAAAAAGATTCGTATCTTTGCGCCCTTGTTAACGACCTTAATTATTAATTATCAATTTTTCAAACAAATGAAAAAAGTTTTCCTATCCCTCGTGTTTGTGGCTGTGTCAGCGATGGCATTTGCCCAACAATGGACCAGCATCAGCAAGAATGCTCCTTCCGGTCCTGAGGTCAAGTTGGTTTCGAGCAGCGAGCAACAAGTCGTGGTCGACTTCTCGTTGGGCGGTTTCAATTTGACTAGAGTGAGCACCCCGAACGGCATCCAGCAAATCGTCTCCGTCCCGAAGATGGCCTCGATGCTTGAAGCTGGCGCTCCCGACCTTCCCCAATTCCCCGTTCCCGCCATCATCGGCGACAGGGCTGAGATGCAAGTCAGCGTGACGGAGAGTGAATACACAGATTATCAAAACGTTGAGATTGCTCCCTCTAAGGGTAACTTCAGCCGTCAGATCAATCCAGACGACGTACCCTATAGCTACGGCGCGATGTACAACCAAGACGCTTTCTACCCTGTGGCCCAAGCCACTTTGGAAACGCCTTACATCATCCGCGACTTCCGTGGCCAAAACATCATGGTAACACCCTTCGCCTACAACCCCGTGACGAAGACCTTGCGCGTCTATCACCACATGACCATTGCCATGAAAAAGGTGAGCGACAACGGTGTCAATGTCAAGGCTGCCCGCAAGTCAGCTGCCAAGATGTCGCCCGAGATGAAAGCTGCCTACAACAACCGCTTCATCAACTTCAAGGAAAACGGTGCCAAGTACAACTTCGTCAACGACCGTGGCGAAATGCTCATCATCTGCCCCGACCAATACATGGAAGCCATGCAACGCTTCGTTGACTGGAAAAACCAGTCGGGCCGCCCCACTACAATGGTGAGCGTGACCGAAGCCGGTGGCAACAACGACACCCAAATCAAGAACTACATCTCTAGCATCTACAATGACCCCGAGCGCAACCTGACCTACATCCTGCTCGTCGGCGACTACAACGACATCACTCCTCACTCAATGAGCGGAGGTCGCTCCGATAACTGGTTCGGCCAATTGGAAGGCAACGATTATTACATTGAAGTTTTCACAGGACGTTTCTCGGTGCAGAGCGTAGCCGATGTGGAGACCCACGTTGAGAAGGTGATTTACTACGAGCGCGATATGAAAGTAGGTGAAGAATGGCTCAACGAGGGCATCGGCATCGGTGCCAACGAAGGTGCCGGACAAGGTCACCACGGCGAAGCCGACTACGTGCACATGAACTACATCCGCGACACCTTGATGCACTACACCTATGAGGCCGTCTCGCAGCAATACAGCGGCGTGGGCGGTGGCACCAACGCTGCCGCCATCAGTGCCGATGTGAACGCTGGCGCGAGCATCATCAACTACTGCAACCACGGTTCGCAAACCAGCTGGGCTGTGGCCAACTACAGCAACAGCCATGTGAACGCCTTGGTAAACGACGACAAATGGCCTTACATCTGGTCCGTGGCCTGCAACAACGGCGAATTCAACGGCACTTGCTTCGGCGAAGCCTGGCTGAGAGCCACGAACAACAGCACCGGACGTCCCACTGGCGCCATCGGCGGCATGTTCAGTTGGATTTCACAACCTTGGGTGCCTCCAATGACTGGTCAAGACGAAATGGTCGACATCCTCACCGAATGGAAGAGCACCGACCAATACAACCACACTTTCGGAGGTGCCTCGTTGAACGGCAACATGTACATCCTTGACATGCACCCCAGCGACCAAGGCTCCACCCACAACACTTGGATCCTTTTCGGCGACCCGAGCTTGATGGTGCGCACCGACAACCCGACTTCTATGAATGTCACTTGCAACCCCGCCATTCTCATGCTTGGCATGGGCGAATTGGAAGTCTCCGCCCAGAACACCGATTTCGGCATTGCCACTCTGATGATGGACGGTGAAGTGATTGCTTCCGACTATATCAACAACGGCATTTGCAACCTCACCTTCACCCCCATGTCGAACGTAGGCACCGCCATCCTCACGGTGATGGGTTATAACAAGGCCACCGAAATTGTCGAAATAGAAGTACTTCCCGCTGAAGGTCCCTACATCACGGTAAGCAACTATGATCCCAACTTTGCTCCTGTCAATGTGGAGACGAACCTCACCTTGAGTTTCAAGAACGTGGGCGTCGACCCGACCAGCGGCACCACCACGGTCAACCTGACCTGCGCTGACGAGCGTCTGAATATCCTCAACGGCACTGCCGAATTCGACGTGTTGCCCGCCGAGGAAACCGTTACCCTGCAAAACGCTTTCAACTTCATCGTTACCGAAGGCGTTGAGGACGGTACGCGCTTCCAAATCGACATCACCATGACATGCGGCGACGCAGAATGGATCGGCAAGGTCTTTGTCACCGCTGGCCAAGCCATCCTCGAATACAGCGGCGCCGAATGGGCTGAAGGCTATGTCCCAGGTGAAGAATTGACCGTCGTCGCCAACTTCATGAACGTCGGTCACTATATGGCCACCAACGCCATAGCTACCATTTCATGCGAAAGCCCGTATGTCACGCTGCTCAACGAAAGCATTGAGGTCGGCACCATCGATCCCGATGGCACAGCTCCATGTGTGTTCCAAATATTCATCGCTTCCGACTGCCCCGATAGCGAGCGGATTCCTCTCACCTTTGTCCTTGAGGCTGACGGCGGCCTGACAATGGAAGGCTCCCTCACTCTGAGGAACACTTGCACCGTGAATGTCGAGATGACAGATTCCTATGGTGACGGCTGGAACGACAACAAGCTGAAGTTTATGTTCGACGATGGCACACTTGCCGTTGAACTGACCTTCACCTCTGGATACTCAGCCTCTGAGACTCTTAAAATCGGCAAAGGTGTCCATGTCACCCTGAGTTGGATTACGGGTAATTACGCCTCTGAATGCTCCTTCGTCGTGAAATATGCTGACGGCAGCATCATCTACCAAGCCAGCAACCCGTCAGGCGGAGTGCTTCACGAGTTTGACTGCGACTGTAATAATGAAACACCTGGCGGCACACAATACGCTTCCGTGGAGAACCTCCAAGCTGAGGTCGGTCCCAACGCCATCACGTTGACATGGGACGCCCCTGAAGGTGCCATCAGTTATGTCGTGATGCGCAACGGTTTGGAAGTGGGCACCACCACCGAACCTTCCTTCACCGACGAAGTGATGCATGAAGCCTCATATAGCTATTGCGTTACCGCTCTGTATCAGCATGAAGGTGTTTCTGCCCCCGAATGCATCGTCATCGAAGCCGAATGGGGTCTCGAAGAGAACGAAGCCGAGTTCGCCATCTATCCTAACCCGGTCAACGGTACCTTGTACATCAACGGCGGCAATGCTGAGTTCAGCTATGAACTGTACAACGGCATGGGTCAGAGAGTGGCCAACGGCACCGCCCGCGGCAACGAACAGCTCAATGTCGAATCCTTGACCAAGGGCGTTTATTTCCTGCGTTTAGTCAGCGGCACGCAACTGCGCGTTGAAAAAGTGGTGGTGGAATAAGCTCTTTATCAATATCAATTTCACAGGGTCGTTTCGATAGGAACGACCCTTTTTCTTTCCAATTGAAAGAATTTGCGTATTTTTGTGCCAAATACTTCAAAAATGAAAACAAGATTCCTCACACTGGCACTTATCCTACTGTCAATCAACATCTTTGCACAGGAATGGGTCTGGGTCTCCTTGAACGACCAAAACACAACCTCTCCGAAAGCCCGCCTAATTTCGAATTCGGAAGAAAACATCACTATCGGATTTTCGATAAACGGATTCACCAAAACAGCCATTGAAACACCTGACGGACAGCAATTTGTCATTAGTGCGCCCAAAATGGCTTCCCTATTGGAAGAAGGTGCCCCCGACCTGCCATTGTACGCCATCCCCGTGCTCATCGGCGATGCGGCAGAAATGGAAGTCGAAGTCGTGGAAGCCAAGTTTGAGGAGTTCCGTGACATGGAGATTGCGCCCTCCAAAGGCAATCTCAGCCGCGAAATCGATCCCACCAATGTGCCTTTCCACTATGGCGAGCCGTATTCCAAAAACCAGTTCTACCCCACTCTGCAGGCTAAGTTGGACATGCCTTACATTCTGCGCGACTTCCGAGGACAGAACATCCTCGTCCAGCCCTTTGCCTACAATCCCGTTTCCAAAACCTTGCGCATCTATACCGAATTGACACTTATCCTGCACAAAATCAGCGAGGAAGGTAAAAATCAAAAGTTGTCGCGCAAATCAAGCCAATTGAAAATGGCTCCTGAAACAAAGGCTATGTATGCCCAACGTTTTGTCAATTTCAGGGAAAGCGCGGCGAAATATGCCTTTGTTGAGGATGAGGGCGAGATGCTCGTCATTTGCCCCGAGCCTTACCTGCAAGCCATGCAGCCCTTCGTGGATTGGAAAAACGCATCAGGACGCCCGACCACGATGGTCAGTCTTCAGGATGCTGGAGGGAACGACGCAGATCAACTTAAATCGTTCATCCTCAGCCACTACAACAACCCTTCAGAGAACCTTACCTACGTGCTTTTGGTGGGTGACTACGCCGACATTACCCCAAAACTCATCAGCGGCAATGGATCAGACATTTGGTTGGGTCAATTGGAAGGCGACGATTACTACCCAGAGGTTTTTGTCGGACGTTTTTCCGTGGAAAGTGTGGCGGATGTGGAGACCCATGTCGCCAAAGTGCTTTATTATGAGCGCGATATGCCTGCAGGAGCCGATTGGCTCAACAAAGGCATCGGCATTGGCTCAACCGAAGGATCGGGCAGCGGTCACAATGGGGGAGAGTCTGACTATCAACATATTGATTACATCCGAGACACCTTATTACACTACACCTATGCTGAGGTGTCGAAACACTACCAAGGTGTGGGTGTGGGCACCAACGCAGCTATGCTGAGCGAGAACTTCAACAACGGTGCCAGTATCTGCAACTACTGCAACCATGGTAACGTTCAAGGGTGGTATGTCGGCTCTTTCAACAACACTCATGTCAACGCCTTGGTGAACGACTACAAATGGCCGTTCATTTGGTCAACGGCTTGTCTGAACGGCAAGTTTGACGCAAACTGTTTCGCTGAAGCATGGATGCGCGCCACCAACAACACGACAGGTGCCCCAACAGGAGCCATTGGCGGCATGTTCAGTTGGACAAACCAACCTTGGCAACCGCCCATGACGGGTCAGGATGAGATGGTAGACATCCTTTGCGAATGGCGCAGTGCCGACCAATTCCACCACACCCTCGCAGGTGCCTCGCTCAACGGCAACATGAAAATCCTCGACCTTCACCCTTCCGACCAAGGCGCCACCCACAACACGTGGATCCTCTTTGGCGACCCTAGCCTCATACTCCGCACCGACAATCCAACGGAGATGAACGTCACCTGCCAGCCTGAAGCTATCTTCCTTGGCCAGACGGAGTTACACCTCATCGCTGATGCAGATTACGCCTTAGCCACCCTCAGCAGAGACGGCCATGTCCTATGTTCTACCCCCATCGTCAACGGTGAGGCCACGCTCAGCTTCGAGAGCCAGACGGAAGTTGGGACGGCACAACTGGTTGTAACGGGCTTCAACAAGGTGACTCATGTCCAAGACGTGGAAATCATCCCTTCCGATGGTGCTTTCCTCCTCTATGACAACCTTGTCGTCAATAGCGAAAGTGGTCAGGCCGACTATGGCGGCACCTTCAGCTTAAACCTGACTGTCAAGAATATAGGCAACGGATCCGCTTCCAATATCCAAGTCCAATTAGCTTCCGATTCGCCGTACATCAGCCTTATGGATAGCACCGCTTCCATTCCGAGCCTTGCGGCAACGGAAAGCTTCACCATCGAGAACGGTTTCCGAATCAAGGTCGCGGACCATATCGACGATGGCACCCAAGCCTTATTCACCCTCACTTGCACTGACGGCGCCCACACTTGGAACAGTAGTTTCTGGATAACCCTCCACGCGCCTATCTTTGCCTTGACGGATTTTCGTCCCGAAGGCAATATTGCTCCAGGTGAAAGCGGCAACTTGCTGGTTTCCATCAAGAACATCGGTTCGGCGAAGGCCCACAACGCCCGCATCGAACTTTACAGTTGCTCCACCGACCTCAGTTTTGGCACGACGGCACACCACATCGGAAACATTCCTGCCGGCGAAACGATCACCCTTCAGGCTCCATTCAGCACAAGTAGCGGCATGACCAACGGGAGCAGCTATAGAATCCTCTACCTCGTAGATGCCGATTCCTACCTCCTTGAGGGCGTTGAAACTCTCAACATTGGCCTGCTGAAAGAGACTTTCGAGAGTGGTGATTTTAGCACCTTCGACTGGCAGACCATAGGTGGAAAACATTGGTTCATCGACAGCATCCAGCCCCATTCTGGAAGATTTTGCGCCCAATCGGGAGCCATCGGACATGCCAACCTCACGACACTTCAAGTAGCTGTAAACGTGACCGTTGATGGATACATCAGCTTCTTCAAAAAAGTGTGTACCGAGGCCAACAAGGACAAACTCACATTCTACATCGATAGCCAAACGAAAGGCGAATGGTCTGGCGAGGTGGACTGGAGCCAAGAGACTTTCCCCGTCACCGCTGGGACGCACACTTTCAAATGGATTTACATGAAAGACAGCTCTGGCAGCTACGGTGAGGACTGCTGCCGCATCGACGACGTCCAATTCCCTGCCGCCAATGCCATCACTTTCCTACCGGGTGTAAAGGTCATGACTGAGATCAACGGAAATCAGGTTACCCTTTCGTGGCAAGGCACCAACCCCAACAACAGCTACATCATCCGTCGCGATGGCCAACAACTTGCTGTTCAGCAAGAAACGAGCTTCACAGAGACCTGTGACGAAGGCTCCTACGTCTACAGCGTCGTCGTCCTCAACGGAGAGTGGATGTCGACACCAGCCTTTGCTTTTGTCCAAATCGGCGCCACGGATATCACTGAGAACCAATCTGATATAGCAATCTACCCTAATCCAAGCGCGGGCAGCTTCACCATCCAATGTGAGGGCATGAAGCAAATCGAGGTTTATTCCATCGACGGTAGGTTGGTGAAAAGCATTTCAGTCAACGCTTCACAATACCTGATTGAAGGGTTGAAGAACGGCATTTATCTGTTGAAAATCAGCTCGGATAAAGGATCAATCGTGAGGAAGATTGTGAAGATATAGCCAAATCGAGCAGGATTTTAAGGAATAACCAACAAAGCAGTATTTTCGAACCACCTAAAACATCATAATCATGACAAAGCCTTCCAACTTTTCCCTTCGCAAAATAGCAGTGGTCGTTGTGGCCGCCGCATTTGCTTTTGCGCTCAGCGCCTTCGTTAACGGCGACTATGACAGCCATGTGCAACGTTTCAAGGACGCTGCAACGAACCTCGACAAAACCTATCACACCCTCGTTGACGAGTTCGACTATTGGCCGGAATGTGGAATCCGCGTCACAGGCAGCCACCTCGCCTCACTTATTTCTTTGAATGAACTTCAACAGATGTTGCCTTGTCCGCTCTATGTTTCGGGGCCACATCATGATGGGTTGTGGAATCTCGACAACGAGGACGATTTCGGTCACTACAACCCCGAGGCCATCGAATACCTTGGCGGTATCGCCAGAAAAGTGGTCGCCGATAAGAAGTTTGTGGAGACAAGCAAACCTCTCGTTGACAGATACTTATACCGTCAGATGCATATTATGATGGTGATTCACGATGCGCTTTATGACGGTGCTTATAGCCAAGAGGAACGCGAGACGATTTTCAGAAAATCTGTTGAAACAAAAGGTCTGGATTACGGTGCCTATGATGTCGGTTTCTTTTTACATTTGCTGAACCTCGAAGACGGCAGCTACGTCTATGGCAACATCGACTATCGGTTCCTTCATTTCTGGGCCAGGCGTTGGGCCGATGGCACCATTGACCAATTCTACGACGCGTTGAGTGTCGTTTTCAAGGCTTATCATCCTGAATATGTGTTTGACCCCGAGATCTATTGGTTGTCTGGTGAAGAAGAATGGCTTGGAGAAGAAGAGTATGATGGAGATTCAGAGTATTATGTCGTCATCGACGGCTCGGAGCTTCGCTTGAGGTTAGAACCTTCAACTAGTGCCGACACCTTCAAGTGGCCCGATGGTACGAACCGTCATCCCAAAGTAGGTGAGCGTTACTATTACCTCGGCGAAGAAGGCGACTTCTACCAAATCAGTTTCCACGGCAACGCGCTTTGGGTGTCGAAGAAGTATACGCACTTGGAAGCAGAGTAAGAAAATCAAAAATACAGTAAATGAAAAACGGTGTGCTTTAGATTGAGACGCACCGTTTTCATTTTATAACCACTTCCCATAACAGGGAATGCCTGTTTACAGTTTCTTCACGGGAAAAGTGAAATACGTGTCGGGGAAAGGCTCATTCTTCAACGTGAAGTGCCACCATTCGCTGTCCAAGGTCTTGAAACCGTGGCGTAACATGGCATTGCGAAGAATCATACGGTTGTCGAACTGCTCTTTGGTGATGCTGCGACCAGCCGGACTGGCGCTGTTGTCGCCCGTGTATTCGCCTGTCTCGGGATTACCGCAGAAATCGGGATGGCTTTCGGGACCGAACCAATCAAACGTGCCGCCCATGTCGACTTCCTTCTCTGTAACCATGTCAAACAAGGTCAGATCGACGGTGGAGCCACGGGTGTGGCCGCTTTTTTCCATGATATACTCTTGGTCGAACAGGATGCTCTTGTCCAAATCGGGATAGAAGTAAGCTTTCATCAGCGTGTCGGGGATGTCAGCCGCCCAGCGCACAAAATGGTCCACACCCATCTGCGGACGGTAAGCGTCAAATACCTTCAGACGATAGCCCTGTTGCTTCAGGTCGTCGCTCACGGCACGGAGACTGTCGGCGGCCTGACGGGTCATGAGAACAACCGGCTCAAGATAACCATCCACACGTGTCCCGACGAAGTTGTATGTGCTAAAATAGCGGACTTCCAAGATGGCATCAGGGACGGCATCGGTCAAATTCACGAACTGGCTGGCATCGTCGGTCGAAGCCAACGCTCCCGTCAGCCGTTTGAATTCGATTTTTGCTTTCTCGAGTTGCGCGAGAAACTCAGGGCTGGTATGCAAGGCTGAATAGCCGATGCTGGCCCCTACACGGGTGGCGTCGATGTCGCTTTGCCAGTGGGCGCCTTCAATCACGCGGCTTTCGCTATACATCCAGCCTCTGGAAAAGAGGGTGTCGGACCGCGCCGGATTGATTTCCGACAAAAGCAAGGCAGCCAACCAACCTCGCATGGTATGACCCGAAGGATAGCTTCCCTCGCCACTCAACTCTGCCTCTGTTTCCGTCGACAACAGATGTTCTTCATACATCTCGAACGGCCGCAGCCTGTGATAGTAAGCCTTGGGAGCTACCCGCATCTGGTCGGTGGTGGCCAAACTGCTTTCCATGAGCTTCCATATCTCCGGGGTCTCCGATTTGGAAATAGTCAGTCCAAAGGGAATGTTGAACTCAGCCAGCAATGCCTCATACGACCATACGGCATCGCGTCTGGCAATGGCGGCACGCACCGAGTCGAGTCTTTGTATCTTTCCCCATTGGTAACGCACCAAGTCGTAAGAGAATTCCGGGCTATTGAAAGCAGGCGGAGGCGGCAGGCATTTAATGAGGTCGGGTAACTCTTCCGTGCTGAAATACAAAGTTATACTATCGTTCTGAGCCTGAATTTGCAGGCTGCTGCAAAACAGGAAGGCGGCAAGTAATCCTATGAATAGCTTTTTCATATTGTTATGTATTTGATTTTTGGGTGCAATAATACGGAATTTTTTGGAGAAACTTTTTCACACCGTTACCTTTTTTCGTATTCTATATAAAGCAAGGAGTTTTTCATTATTTTGACAGCATCTTTATATAAAACTACAAAAAAGCGTTGAATCAGTATATAACAACAAAAAGTCATTCTAACAGTTATAATGTACCCATTAATTGAGACTGCAAATATAGTGAATTAAAGTGAAACATCAAGCAGCTTCATGGGTACGGATTAATAATTTGTTGTTTTCGTATTTGCGCTCTGGGATTTCGTTGTCAATGCC
>JAEEGJ010009489.1_pt1 | contig 25993 bp, 19 predicted proteins | sample 8958761 | NCBI WGS metagenome assembly JAEEGJ01 (sample SAMN16246546, study PRJNA631951) | gut metagenome | biome: gut microbiome; feature: rumen; material: RS-attached | host: Bos | place: Iran: Karaj | collected 2018-10 | reverse complement strand
TGTGCTCATGCGGAATACAGAATCAAAGAGCTGGGAAACTGCCTGAATGCCCTGTGCAATAATCTGCTCCTGAGTATTCTTTTCTTTTTCAAACTCTTTTGTAATGGCCATCAAATCTGCCGTCTTAAGGGCAAGGCCGCTTTCGTAATCAAGCGAAACATCATAACCCGGGTACGGAGCATAAGCAGCGTCGCCGTCTACTGTCAAAAGTGCATAAAGGGCATTTGTCTTTTTACCAAGCTCTGCGTAACGGCTTACAGGCTGTACATATTTTCGGGAATCAGAAAGGCTGTCGTAATCAGCATAGGTCTGGAATAAAACTTCCGGCAGCGCGGCAAGATAGGTATTGTTGTAAGCACCCACCTGCTGTGCAATTGCAGACTTCATTTCTTCTACGCCGGTCCAGTATTTTCCGTCAATGGCACCAAGGATTCCCGAATGCTGCGGTGACTGAACTCCAAGAATAAAGCGCTGCATAAACGGCAGGTATGAGGCATCGGTAATTTCGCTGTCGAGCTCGCGCTGCTTTTCGTAAAGAGCCTTAATTTTCTGACCGCACTCGTAAACCTCATTGCGCACCTGGGCGTAACGTTTACAGACTGCTTCTACCCTTGAGAACAGGGAATTTGCTTCTGCGTAATCATCATTGCGTACTGCCTTGTTAAATGCTGCAAGCGCATTATCAAATTCCTTCTGAAGATCGTTGTCGCGGTAACGTGCCAGGGTTTCTTCAAGCTCTGTCATTATTGCAGTTGCCGTATCCGTCATTTCCGGATTTTCAGTTTCGTACATGTCGTAGTATTCGTCTTTGTAAATGTCAAAGCCCTGTTCCTGTACGTAGGCAATTGCTTCGTTGTAGCTGCCTTCATCAGTAAGCTGGGCAGATCTTTCCTGAATTAAATCAAACAGGTATGCATAATACTTAAACAAATGCATCTCTTCGAGCATATCAATCATGTGCTTGATTTCGGCAGGCGGGTTCTTTTCTATGCTGCGCATCTGCAGAATTATCTTTGCCGGAGTTTCGTGGTCTTCCGGATTCTCTGTGCTTGATTTAATAGCTTTTTCTGCAAGGACTGAATACTGCTTACGTCTGTTCATAATAATTTTTACAAGACGCTGGGCGTTATCAAAATAATCAGGCTTTTTTTCGATGTAAATGTTAAGCTGTTTAAGGGCTTCGGTATAGTCGGTTTTTCGGATGAGACGTTCAATTTCAAACAGGGACATAACTTCTCCACCATTGTCATCCATTTCAATCTCATCTACAATTTGAGCTGAACAAGGCACAATAATAAAGAGGAAAAATATAGCTGTTAGAAAAAGACGGAGTTGTCGTTTCATCGTCATTCTACCATTCTATTTATCATTATATTTTCGGCAAATTTCTTATAAAAATATACCTTATATATAAGAGAAAAAAAACCGAAAATGTAGTAATATTTTAGTGAATTATGAAGGCTTTTTGGGCTAAAAAGTATATTTTTTTGGTTTTTCTCACCCTTTTTGTGTGTTTTAACACGCAGGCCCTTGAGTATTCTGATGTAACATCGGTAATGACAGAGCTCGGCTACTTTGGCAGCTCCAAAAATGAAGGAACAACCTCTTTCCGATCCCTGCTCATTCCAATTGGCGGACGTCCCGAAAGTCTTGGTTCTGCTTACACAGGTCTTTGCGACGATGCCGGCTATATAAACTACAATGCAGCAGCAAGCAGTATTATTGGCGAAACACAGGCCAGCGCCTACCACAATTCCTGGATTGCAGATTCCAAAATGGATACCCTTGTCTACACAACACGAATAAATAACCTTGGTTTTGGATTCCAGGCGGGCTGTCTTTATCTGCCTTTTACCGAATACAACCTTTTTGGAGAACGCGTAAACGCAAGTTATTACACAGAAAGCAATATTGCTGCAAATATTTCGTATAATTTTCTTGCTGGTTATGATTTTAAGGGTCTTGCACTTGGTGCAACAATAAAAAGCGCCTTCCGCGGAGTACCCTCCTACACTGACAACGATACCGATGCTATAAAAAGCCTTTCCGGACTTGCACAGTCGGGTGTTGGAATTATGGCCGACCTTGGCATTATGATGCAGTTTAACTTTCTCAAGTTTTTTGCGTCCCGTACACCAAATGTAAGAATAGGTGTTTCTGCCCAGAATCTTGGCGCTGCCTTTACAGGTCTTGGAAGTAAAAAGGGTCTGCGTCTTGATGATCCGCTGCCTACTTATTTTGCAGCAGGACTTTCGTGCCAGTTTTTGCCAATTATTACCGCAACCTTTGATATAAAACAGCCGGTAAATCTTTTTGCACCAAAGGATTACCAGATGTTCTCGGTAAGCGCAGGAATTATTCTTGCTTTTACCAAAAACTTTAACCTTCTGCTTGGTGCCGAACTCAAGGGTGGAAACCCGCGGCTTTCTTCTGGAGCAGAGCTGCAGCTTACAAATGCCCGCGTAAACTTTAACTACACACTGGACCTTACCTCTTCGTTTGCACCGGTAAACAGAATAAGTGTTTCTGCAAAGATTCTTTTGGGAGACCGAGGTCGTGCTGTCCGCCAAAAAAGAATTGATGAGCTTTACTTAAAGGGTCTGGAATACTATGCAAATTCTCAGTGGGAGCTTGCAATTGAACAGTGGGAAGAAGTTTTAAAACTGAACAAGCGTTATGACCCGGCAATACTGGGAATAGAAAGTGCACGCTCGCAGATTGATATGTACGAAAGAGTAAGAGAAAGTATGTTCTTTGAAGAATAGATTGACGGGACTGTCGGGAGCTCCGTGGTTATTTTTTCTTACTGAAGATCTTGTAATTAATCCAAGGGAAAATATTATCCTGACTTTCGAGACAGGTCAACCATTCTGTACTTACGGTATTTGAACCCAAAGAATCGAATACTGCTGTAAAAGCGTTGATTGAAAGCTTAAAGCGTTCTTCTGCAAAATCGGCGCAGTCATCTTCTTCAATCATTTTTGCAAGTGAACTGGCCTGTGCAAGTAAAAGCTCTACAGAACCAATATTCAAAAGTCTTGTTTTAAGACCTGTATCGCTTGGGAAACGCTCTGCAAGGTCAATCATACGTTCGGTTGCTTTGCGTACATAGCGCATCATCCAGCAGTTCTTGCTGCTCAAAAGATTTTCTCCGTAACCCTGTCCTGCCCCGGAAGAATAATAAGGTTCTATTTTTTCAAGATTAAACTGATTGCTTACCATGTCCTTACAAAGCGAAAGTGTAAGTCCTACCTTGCCGGCATTTGTAAGCACATTTTCTACCCAGGTAAGATATTCAGACCAGACCTTGCGTACCTCGTTGTCGTCTATACAGCAGACAGAAGTAACAAATTCTACATCCTTTGCGTAAGAAGCGGCCTGTTCAAGCTTCTGGCTGCATTTTTGTACAAAGTCAAGTGCATCTTTTTGTGCCTGATCTGCAGCTTCCTGCGGATTATAAGAAATATCTGCTTCTTCGCTAAAATCCTTTTTCCAGTATTTATAGCCTGTAGAATAACGAGCAGTATTTTCTTCCAATACAGGTGTAAGCTTTTTAAGGTCAAGTTCAAATCCAATGTCACGGTTTTCGTTACGGTATACGCTGTTCTGGCAGTAGCCGTTTTCGCCGGTAAGCTGTTCAGAAAGTGCAGGATCTGCAGTAAATGATACAAGAGAAGTATCTATGCGCACCGGACTAAAGATTCCGTTTACAGGCAGTGTATCTGTAAGCAGCATACTTCGTGCATGAAGTATTGTATAGGTATAACCGTAAGCACGGATAAGCTTTTCTATTCCAGGTGTATAGCCCAATTCCGGAATAAAGAAACCGTCCGGAACTTCGCCAAAATATTTTTTATAAGACTGAAGTCCCATTTCTATCTGTGCAGAAATTGCTTCTTCGAGTCCTGCATAATGCGGCATAAAAATATCTGTTGCACAGGTTCCAAGAATTTCTATGAGTCCCTTATTCTGAAACTCTGCAAAAGCTTTTACAAGATTGCATTTATATTTGTCTGAAAAATCCTTTTTGAGTGCAGCGTATTTTTCTGAAATTGATTTTACGAGAGCCTGAGCCTGCGGAGAGTTTTTATTGCGGTTGATTTCTTTTTTTCCAAGAGCAACGCGCTTGTCCAGATACTCAAGATAAAGCTCCTGGATTTTTGGATTATCCAGCATGGCACACAAAACCGGCGGAACAACAAGACCAAGCTTATATTCTGTACCTACTTGTTCCAGTCTGCCGAGCATATTCAAAAGCGGAATATAAGAATCAGAGATGGCATCAAAAAACGCATTAAGGCGCGCACGGTTATGCAGCACGGTATTTTCATCTGCTGTTCTTATAAAATCCTGATATGTCTTTATTATAATTGCTAATTTTTTTTCCATAAGTCCCAGCCCGCACTCAATCAAGAAAAAGAATGACAGTAGTTTTTATAATGCTCGGTAAGAATCTTTTCTATGCCCGAAAGCTTTACGATGTCTGAAATATTCTTTTCTAAACCCGGATGCATGTTTTCTACAAAATCAGAACCCTTTGGAATTGTTATGACAGATGAAAAAGCAAGAACTTCCCTACCCGCACCGCTTGAATAAACAAGTTCAATTCTTATGAACTGCTTGCCCGACGGAATAAGCACATACTGTTCGTTTACATTTTTTGGGATTTCAATTTCAAACACTTCTACAGGGGTAAGGTCCTTTTCGGAACTAAGAATGCATACACGCAGTGCAAGCGAATAATCTGCAAAAGCTTTTAACATATGCAGGTCGTTTTCGCTTATATCCCAGAACACAAAGGCCCATACGGGATTACGCAGAATGCACGAAATCTGAGTTTCGTTATAACCTTTTGGAAGATGAGTGTTCATGCAAAGATTATCATCTGCAGAGCTTACAACATTAAAATCTTCATCGCGCTGGCTCTCTTCTGCCAGTTCAAGCAGTTCAGAAATCAAAAAGCGTCGGTCAAGATCTTCCGGAACGTCTACTCCATATTCATCTGCAAGCTTTACCAAATCCGAAAACGAAAGCGTCTCCAGATACCCACGATTAATCTTCTCTTCTTCCATAAGCCAATATCATCTTAAAAAATCAAACGTTAGTCAAGATATATATAAGTGTATAAATCTTGTGCTAACCTTTGATTTTTTAGATTTTTCCCTAAAGTCCCATTTTTGCGTACCGATAATAATAATAGGTGGCACAAACGGGTGAATATGTTGACATCCAGGCACCTGTTGCCTGCCCTGATATTTTGTTTACTTTTTAAAAGATGGAAGGCGTGTGAGGTCTTTCATCTTTTTTTTTATTGTTTTTGTGATATAATGGGGAAAATCGACCCGTAATTTCAAAAAAGGAGCCATAAAATGAGTTTTGACAGAGAAAAATATAAAGAATTTGCACGTCAGCAGATAAAAGGAAGACATAAAACCGCTTCTCTTGCAGTACTTATAGTAGTACTTATCACTCTTTTGTTTTCAATTCCAGAAACAAGGCTCAATTATTCCTGGGAAGAAATGATGGCTGCAAGTACTTCGTTTACAGACCTTGTAAATTATTTAAATGCTAACGGACAGACAACTCCGCTTGCAATGATTTTTTCTTTAATCGAAACATTGATTTCGTTTATAACAGAGATTGCACTTGCATCATTTTTCCTTGCATATTCACGTTCGCCAGAGCCAGTATCACTCAAAGTATTCTTCGAAGGCTTTAATAAATGGGGCCGCGGAGTTCTGGCAGGTTTGTGGCAGGTTCTCTGGTATATGATATGGATACTTGCCATAGCAACAATTGGCGTCATCGCTATGATTCCTATATTCCTCATTTTACCTTCAACTTTAGAAACCTTTGAAATATCATATCTTTTGTCTTTGCTCATAGCCCTTGTCTGCTGTGTATTCGTAATAATCAAAGCAATTGACTATTCACATCACTTTTATCTTGTTGCAGAATTTCCGGAGCTTGGAATACGCAAGGCCCTTAGAATAAGTATTCTTATTACAAAAGGACACCGTGCAGATATTTTTGTTACCCATCTTACTTTCCTGGGCTATTACATTCTGAGTATAATTACTTTGGGTTTTGCCCAGGTGTGGTTCAAGCCATATACCGACATGACCTTTGTAAATATTTATCACGCTCTTTTAAAAGATGCGCTCGAAAATGGAAAAATTAATCCCGAGGATTTAAACTAATGACTAAAAATACAAAATCTGGAATTGTAGTATTTATATTCATTCTTCTTGCTGCAGGCGGCTGTATAGGCTGGTCTGTATATGCAAAAAAGAATCAGGCAAAAAACGATATTTCTTACAATAACGCAACCGGTAACCCAAGCGGCGTTTCTTCCGAAGAAATATCTGCTGAAACAAAAAGCGATAAAAATTATATTGCCGCACTTTATGTAGAAGGCACAATTGAAGATTCCAATTCTTCCTATAATCAAAAATGGCTGCTTTCTACAATCAACAAACTTGCATATGATGATAACAATGTTGCAATTGCAATGTATGTTAATTCTCCGGGAGGCGGAGTTTACCAGGCAGACGAAGTTTATTTTGCGCTTAAAGATTACAAAGCTATGGGCAAAAAACTTTATGTTTACATGGGTCCTCTGGCTGCTTCGGGAGGTTACTACATCTCCTGCCCTGCCGATAAGATTTATGCTAACCGCAATACCCTCACAGGTTCAATCGGTGTAATTGCAGGAGAGCTCATTGATGCAACCGAGCTTTTAGATAATATTGGAATTACCATCGAAGCAATACACAGCGGACGCAACAAGCTCATGGGTAACTTTTATGAAGAAATTACCGAAGAGCAGGAAGATATAATGCAGTCCATTTCTGATGAATGTTATGAGCAGTTTGTTTCAATTGTAGCCGCAAGCCGTAATCTTCCAATCAACACCGTAAAGTCTCTTGCAGACGGACGAGTTTATACAGCCGCACAGGCATTGCAGAATAAACTGATTGACAAGATAGATACCTGGGACAACATGATTGCAGCCTTGCGTAATGATGAACTGGACGGAAAGCATTATAAGGTTTTGACCTTCCATTATGAATATAAGCCAACCTTCCGTGAATCAATTCTTGGAATGATTTCCAACGTGCAGAACAGTCAGTCTGCAGCAAAGCTCGGACTCCCGGCTAAAGTTATGGATGACCTCCAGGGCTTTAATTCGTACCCGGCATATTTGTACCGATAAAGATTCACGGGTCAAGTCCGAGAATGACGTACAGGCTTGCCTTTCTGCCGTTGACCAGTGTATGCAGGGATTTTTCAATTTTAAGTCCCTGGGCTGTGGCGGCAGCTTCAAGTTCGGCGGTGCGGGCAGATATAATTGTCATAGTGCCCTGAGGTTTTAGTACCCTGCGGAATGACACAAACATCTTACTGTAAAAATCCTGAATATCCGGAATGTTTTCCCAAAGTCCCCACGGCGGATCTGTAATAATCTTGTCTATTGAATTGTCCTGAATGTGTGAAAGATCAAAGACATCTGCCTGCCGTGCTTCGACAAGCTCAGCAACCCCATTTAATTTCTTTGCGGTCAGTTCAACCTTTTCCTTATCAATATCCGATACATAGATTTTTGCACAGGGAAAGCGTTTTTGCAGTTGAACCGGAATTGATCCGTAACCGCAGAAAGGCTCTAGAATTACATCGTCTTTTTGAACCCCTGCATATGAACAGATTAAATATGCAATCTCCGGTCGCAGCTCTCCCTTGTTCAAGTTTTTTTCTGTAAACTCGCGGTGACTGATTAGCTCCCCGCAAAAAGCAAAGCCTTCTCGACGTATGCAAAACCATATTTCGTTAGTTGGAGAAAGTCTGTCCAGCTTGAGCTTGGAATTTGCAAGCACATATTCTTCTGCCCGGCGCGTAAGATTTTTATCTACCTTTGCAAACTGGTTCTCATTCTGAAAGCGGACACGGAAGCTCCCCTTATTCACAAGAAAATAATTTTTTGAACTGCACACCGCACCCACCAGCGACGGAAAATTGAGCCCCTTCCCCTTCATAGTTTTGAGCACAAAAAATGTATTGTTAAAATAATTTATTTTTTCTATCTGGTGAGAGTCGCCGTCATATTTATAATGAACAAGCCCGTCGTAAAGGTTGAGGATTTTTATTGCCGGAAACCGAGCCTCAAGGTCAGTCTTTACTACGTCCTGAAAACCGGTTATAAAAGTGGAGATGAATTCTGCCATAATCTGATTATAGTAGATTAATTTATCTATGTCATGCTAAACTTGTTTCAGCATCTATTCATTTATGAGATCCCGAAACAAGTTCGGGATGACTAGACACTGCCTCAAAAAATCCATATAATAGTAAATTACACGCTATATGTTTAAAGAGAGTTTTTACAACTCCAGGAGGAAAATTGGCATACGTGAATAACACAAACAACAAAAACAATGGACAGAGAATTAATGAAATGATTCGTGTCCGCGAGGTTCGTCTTATCGATGACGAGGGAAATCAGCTGGGCATTGTTGCAACGCAGGAAGCCCTTAACATGGCAAAAGACAGAGACCTTGACCTTGTTGAAGTTTCACCTAATGCTAACCCGCCGGTTTGCAAAATACTTGATTATGGCAAATACCGATTCGAACAGGAAAAAAAGCTCCGTGACGCCAAGAAGAATCAGAAGGTATTGAAGCTTAAGGAAATCCGCATGCAGCCAAAAATCGGCTCCGGAGATCTGGATACTAAGGCCAAACATATACAGGAATTTCTGGACGAGGGTGACAAGGTTAAAGTCACAATCCGTTTCCGCGGACGTGAACTTGCTCACACAGAACTCGGCTTTGAAGTTCTGAATGAGGTGTTAAAGCGACTTACCTCGGCGTACAACATCGAAAAGCCTGCTGCAATGGACGGCAGAAACATGTCGATGACAATCTCAGCAAAAGCCGCAAAATAAGGGGTTTAAAAATGCCTAAAATGAAGACTAAGAAGTCAGCAGCAAAGAGATATTCTCTTACTGGTACTGGCAAAGTTAAGCACAAGAAGCAGAACCTTCGTCATATTTTGACAAAACGTTCTCCTAAAAGAAAGAGAAACTTGCGCGCAGCAGGTTATGTAGATGAAGCAGACGCAAAGAAGATCAGAAAGCAGATGCTTCCTTATGGTTAATAGGAGATAACGATGTCAAGAGCAATAGACGGAACAAAAAGAAAGAATCGCCGTGTAAAGATTTTGAAGCTCGCAAAGGGTTTCCGTGGCGACAGAAAATCAAACTACAAACCAGCTAAAGATGCTGTAACAAAGGCACTTGGTCACGCTTATGTAGACCGCCGTGACAGAAAGCATGAATTCCGCTCTTTGTGGATTGCACGTATTAACGCTGCTGTTCGTGAAGAAGGAATGACATACTCTCAGTTTATTAATGGAGTAACAAAAGCAGGTATTAAATTGAACCGCAAGGCTCTTTCTAATATGGCTATTGAAGATCCAGCCGCTTTCAAGGCAGTTGTTGACGCTGCTAAGAACGCACTCAAGGCATAAGGAAACTTTTTATGATATCACTTGATCAGGTTTTATTGTTAGAGGAAAAAGTAGAAAGCGCTGTTGCAAAAATACAACAGCTTGAGGCCGAGAATGATGCTCTGCGCAATAAATGTTCAGAGCTCACAAATGCACTCTCTGCCAAAACGGAGCAGCTTGCTTCTTTTGAAAACGAACAGAAAACGATCGAGTCTGGTATCATAAAAGCAATTGACCGGCTTAATTCAATAGAGAATTCTGTATTGAAGGGAGCCGGCCAGTCTGCTCCAAAACCAGCTGCATCAGGACTTGCAGCCGCAGCAGAAGCAGTTGCAGCAACTACAGCAGCACCTGCACAGACACCAGCTGAACCAGAACCAGTTGAAGAGCCTGCACCTACCCCAACCCCCGCAACAGATGTAACTTTTGATCAGATGACTCCGGTAGAAACACCAGAAGAAGAGGCATTTGACGAATCAGAAGTTATAGATGATACAGATGCCATTGACCAGGCATTTGATGAAGTTCCGATTGAAGAACCAATTGAAGATCCAATCGAAGATGAAACAGAAACAGATTCTGATCCAGAATCAAAAGATCAGTTAGGATTTGATATTTTCTAATGGGAAAACTCCAGATTAATCTTTTAGGAACAAGTTTCACAATTCAGGCAAATGAAGATGAAGAATATCTTAAAAAGCTTTTAGGATATTATTCACGAATCGTTGACGACGTTAGTCAGATAGAATCAATTAAAACACCATTACAGACTTCAATTCTTGCAGGCATTATGCTTTGCGACGAAGTATATAAAGAAAAATCAAATGCAGTTGCAATGGAAAAAATGCAGAACGGTCAAGTTCAGGTAATTGATGATGAACAAAGCGAAGAGCTTGAACGACGCACAATTGCAATGATTGATAAAATCAACAGAGTATTATAAGCTGGTAAACATTGATTACAAATATCTGGATTGATGCCGATTCCTGCCCCCTCAAAGTTAGAAATCACGTTGTAGATTACAGTGCAAAAAAAGGAATAAATGTCTTTTTTGTTGCAAATAAAAAAATAGATTGCCAGAGCAAAAATCCGTTTAACATGATAATTACAGACGCACAAAAAGATTCTGCTGATAATTATATTTTTGAACATGTTCAAAGAGGAACTGACCTTGTAATAACCCGCGACATTGTTTTTGCAGACCGCCTTGTGCAAAATGGTATTATTACAATAAATGACAGAGGCACAGAATTTACAAAAGAAATAATAAAAGAACGTCTAAGCGAACGAGACTTTAATTTACAGCTTGCGCAGATGGGCCTTTCAAAATCCTACCACGAAGGCTATGATGACAAAAAATTTGAGAAGTTTGCGAACTGTTTAGATAGAATCATTATTAGAAATATGTAAAAAAAAAGAGCAACTTGAAAGTTGCTCTTTTTTTTATTTTAGAATTCTTCATCAGGGAAGGCCATCTGAATGGCACAGATACGGTCTTTAATCTGCATAAAGGCGTATACAACTTCCGGATCAAAGTGCGAACCTGCACTGTTCTGAATCTCTTCAAAAGAATCTTCGATTGACCACGACTCTTTGTAGCAGCGTTTATGACTAAGTGCATCAAAAACATCGGCAACTGCAACAATGCGTGCACTTAATGGAATGTCTTTACCCTTAAGAGGATCTGCCTTTGGAACAACACCATCGCGAATAGAGAAATCACTGAGCTTAATGTTTCCAGGATATCCTGATTCACCGCCATCCCAGCGGTCATGGTGATGAAGTGCAATTTCCTGAGCCATAACATCCAAAGATGATTCAACCGGTTCAAAAAGCTGTGCACCAATACAGGTGTGCCCCTTCATAATATTACGCTCTTCTTCTGTAAAGCGTGGAAATGTCTTTTTTAAGATAACATCTGAAATACCAACCTTTCCAACATCATGGAACTTGGCAGCAATTTTAAGGTTATCGCGGTATTTCTGAACTTCGGCTTGTGGAACATTGTGATTAAATGCCCAGCGATCGTAAATTTCCATTGCGAATGAAGAAACGCGTTCAACGTGTGGATATGTTTCTTTTGGATCACGGAACTCTGCCATCTTAAGCATGCGTTTTACCATGTTACTTGTAAGGTAAGCATGCTGCAAAGCCTGAACAGCACTTACTGCAAAGTGACCAATAAAAAGCTCGTCCTCTGCATCAAAATCAACTACAGTGCCATTGTCATCAAGCTTGTTGATAATCTGAAGTACACCAAGAATCTGTCCGTTAGCATTCTTGAGTGGGAAAGTATACATAGACTTTGTACGATAATTCGTCATGATGTCTGTGTTCTTATTGAATCTATAAGGTTCAGACTCTGGAATTTCGTAACAGTCTTTAATATTTACTGATTTACCGGTTGATGCAACATAACCGCAAATCTGTTTTTCGTTAATTGGGAAGGAGAAACAGCTGTAAGGAAGTTTTTCACCAGGAGCAAGTTCTTTAAGGTGAGTATCGTTCTGACCATATTTAATTTTAATGCGGTCTTCTTCTACAACATAAATAGAACCTGCATCAGCATTTACAATGTGTCTTGTTTCTGTAAGAATTCTTTCGAGAAGGACGTCAACGTCTTGGATTTCATTAAGCTGACGTTCGATTTCCATGATTTTTTGAAGTTTATCTTCGCTTTCCTGTGCTTTTTTGCCCATCAAAGAACTCCTTATACTTTTTTATATTATCGTCATAAAATGGTTAAAAATCAAGTGCGAATGCATAAAATATTATTTTACATTTTTTTAATCAATGAAAAATAAATTGGGCCGGCGCCGTTTGAAATATCTGGGAGAATCTGGTAGCCATACTTTGTTTTTTCATATTCAGACAGCACGAAATCAGCACATTTTGAGATTTGTGATATTTGAGGGGCCGGCTCGACAAATTCAAACGAGTCACTTCCCTCTTTTTTGAACTTTTTAATAAGCCGTTCCATCATTTCGTCATTTTCCTGAGGAGCAAGAGCACAGGTTGAATATAAAAGATATCCGCCTTTACGAAGCAGACGATATGCGCTTGAAAGCAAAGCCCATTGTTCCATTGTAACAGTCTTAATTCTGCTTGGAGACCACTGATCAAGATATTTAGGATCTGCAATTACATGACGCTCAGAAGAACACGGAGCATCGAGTAAAATTGAATCAAAACATTCGCTCTGCCTTGTGCACCAGGTAGAACCGTCGCTGCAGCTTACCTTTACGCGTTCACTTATCTGAAGCGGCAGACATTCTTCTACAACAAGAGAAAGCCTGTGCTTGCGCTGAGGAGAACGTTCATTAGAAGAAAGCACTGCATCTTTGTTCATGCGGCTTGCAAGAATTAAAGTTTTTCCACCGGGAGCCGCACATAAATCAAGAATATCAGTTGCGTTTTGGAGCGGCAGGCATAATGCGGCAAAAATACTTGCACTATCCAGATAATAAGGCTTTTGTGCGCCAGGAACCATAAACTCTACAGAATCATTTGGATTAGCAAAGGCCTGCTTTAATTTTTCCCAGCGCTCACCATAAAGAGAAGAATAAAACTGTTCAAAGCCTGCAGCACCTTTAAGAACTCCGCTCCCGCTGCCCTGACCCTTCTTTTGTTTTTTTCCCATTAAAAGTTTTCCATATAAAGCTGAATGTTTTTTTCGCGAGCCTGATCAAAACCTTGCCCCAAAATCTCAGGATAATTTATTACAAGCGTATACTTTCCGTCAGAACCAAGCTGAACTTCCAAAAATCTGCATTTAATTTTATATTCAATAATCCGTCTTACAGCATTATCAATTCGTTTTGCAAACAAATTATCAGCCTTTGCTTTTTTGCAGAGAACCTCTACACTGCTTCCAATTCGTTTTTCAGAAATCATAATGCAGTCAATGCCGGCTTCAATTGCTTTTACAACAGCAACATCAGGCGGATATCCGTTATCTGCAAGCGCACCCATAAAAATATCATCAGAAAAAATTATGCCTGCAAAACCAAGCTCCTTTCTAAGTACCTGTGTAACCCAATATTCCGAAAGACACGCAGGATTTTTTTCATCATATCCTTTTACGCGGGCATGAGACATGAGCACTGCACTAGGATTTTTTGCAACAAGCGCACGGAAAGCATCCATCTGCATTTTTAGTTCTGCATCAGACCAGTTGATTTGTGGAAGTCCAGTATGAGGATCTGTATTTGTATTGCCTGGAAAATGCTTTAAGACAGTCCCTACTCCATTTTCTTCGTAGGCTAGCACACATTCGGTGCCATACTGCTTAACCTGATCAAGATTTCCAAAGCTTCGTTCATTTAAGAAAACTTCGTTATCGGGAGTACAAACTTCGGCAACAGGCGCAAGATTCATAGTAAATCCAAGTGCTTTCATCTGCTTTGCCTGAAGTGAATAAAGCTCTGCAGCCTTAGAAACATCAAGCTTTTGAGTAATGCGCTGTGCAGAAGGCAAAGGCCCGCTTAAAGACCTTAATCTGTTTACAAATCCACCTTCCTGATCAACTGTAAGAAAAGGAGGGATATTATTGTTTTGCTTACAGTAATCAATAATCGACTGATTAAACTGCGCCATAGCAACAGGCGTTTGCGCAATGTTATATCCAAAATACAAAAATCCGCCGGCAATGTTTGTTTCTACAGGAACAAATGTGTCGCAGCCAACAAGATTCACTACAAACAACTGGGCAACCTTCTGGTCCAAATCAAGTTGAGCAATAAAATCATCAACAGCCTGATTTTTTTGAGCCTCTACATCTTTTATATATTCAAGAATATCAAGACCATTCTGGTGAGTACGCAGTTCGCGCTGGCTTATGAGCTTTTCTTTTTTACTGTTAAGCTTATGATTACTGCACGAAAAAAGGCAAAAAAATGCGGATAAAATAAAAAATTGAAAGATGATTTTTGCCCCGAAACGTTTCATTCTGCAGATTATACCACAATAAAAATATAAAGACAAATCAATACTTGTGTGCTATAATAGAAGAATATTCAAAAAGTTTTTACTTATATATATGCAGGAGTTTTTTAATGAAAACATCAACTTTTTTGAACAGAATCCTTTCAAAAATTAATATCATAAAAGGAGGTGTGCTCATTAGTCTTGCACTGTTCGCATTTACCTCCTGCGAAAACTTCCTCAAAAGCGAAGAAACCAAACAAACAATCATAGATGCAATTGATTATAATAATGCGCCGTCGTATACCATAAAGGTTATTGCAATTAAAGGCAGTGGCGATATTAAAACTCCTGCAGGTGAATCAATTATAAAAAAGGTAACAGATACTTTTACCGTAAAGTTTGATCCTGATGACAATCATCAGTTTATAAAATGGGAAGCAGTTCTTTCTGATCCTAAGCAGACCCCTTCAGACTATATTCAATTTGAAGATGAAACCAGTCTTGAAACAAAGGTAACTTTTAAAAAAGCAGACGAAAATATTGTAATCCGACCACAGTGTCCTGAACGTCTTACAGCAAGTTTCAACCTCAATGATGAAGGTGAACTATATGCCCGCGACAGTTCTATTGTGCTTACCTTTAATCATACAATTCCAGAGGCTTGCAAAGACTTAATAAAAATCAACATACCTGGTCTTGAAGAAGGCAAAACTGCTTCTGATTATTTTCTCCCCGCAGAAATCAATGACAAAACAATTACAATCAGAACAAAATATTCACAGACACGTTCCGAAGCAGACCTTATTCCTATTATTCAGAACGGTTCAAAAATCATTACAGTAACAATTCCTTCAAAGTCTGTTTACTACGAAAATACTGATTATTCTGAAAACCTTAAAGTTTATCTTGATAAAGAAACAAGCTTCCGTTATAGCGCAGGTTCACAGACTTCTAAGAAAACAGAAATACAGGTTACTTCAGAAGCAGATCAGTGCACTATGCATGTAAACGATGTTCTTTGGACAGGTGAACCTAAAAAGTTCAGTATAGGTGAAACAATTGCATTGCGTTGTAAACCTGCAAAAGGATTCAGCTTCTGCGGCTGGCAGTTTACACACACATATATTAAAGATGAACAGAATGTAACAGATATTATTCCTATTGCATCTTTAGCAAGTTTGAATATGAGTATTTCATACGATGCTGGAACAGAAACAAAATACGGTCTGGATTCAGAAACAAACATTGCACAGGCAAAACTTACAATTGACAATTACATAGACGGAACAGTTTCTGTAAGCCCTGTTATTTTTGAATCTCTTGATGTTTCGTTCAACATGGCCGATGCCGACAAACTTTATCCACGCGACAGTTCTATTGTACTTACCTTCAACCATCCTGTAAACGAAGACTGTCTTGATAAAATTATAGTAAGAATTCCTGGTCTTGCACAGGACAAAACTTATGCCGATTATTTTGAAACAGCAACAATCAGTGGAAATGCAGTAACCCTCCAGGCTAAAACAGGCAATGGAACAATTTCAGACATGATTCCAGTAGCCACTAACGGCTCCTCTGCTATCACTGTAATAATTCCAAAAGAAGATTTCTATTATCAGACTACTACATCAAGCGGTACCTACAATGTAGGCTTGTACGCAGAAAAAACATTTACATACACAATTAATTCTGAGACTACTAAAAAGACAAACATAAAACTTCACGTTGAATCAGAGTACAGAGACAAAGGAACTCTTCGCATTGGTGAGGAAGATTATTCAGAAAAAGTAACAAGCTACAGCGCTGGAAAAGGATTCTCACTTTCATACAGTGTTTCAGAGGATTTTAGTTTCTTTGGATGGAAAATCACCCACACTAATGCCCAGGGAACACTTAATGAATTTATAATTCCTGATGAAGCTGAAAAACTTGAAACTGTAAACCTTAGTGTAACTTACAAAGACGATATAATTGCAGAACCAACATTTACAATTGAAAAATATATAGACGGTGATATTCAGATTCAGCCGTTTGTAAGTAAGATTCCTGATATTGATGTAACACTTGATGGACAGCATGGTACATTTACTCCTGCTAAAGGAACACAAAAATATAAGTATGGAGTAAAAAATCATATTGAATTTGATGCGGCCAGCGATTATGAATTCTTAAGATGGCAGGTAGTTAATGGAAAAACTAATAAAGAAATTCAACTTAGTACTCCAGATGAAAACAATCCTTCTGTAAATAAGATATTCATAAGATTTGATTCTTCTTCAAGCGAAAAAACAAATTTCCAGTTAGTACAAATACCAAATGAGAATGACAATATTACTCTTGTAATCAGGCCAGTGCTTGTAGAACGTCCTCGTGTAATTTCAAGTTCACCTTCATATCAGTCTTCCGGTGTTTTACGCGACACCACAATTCAGGTAATGTTTGACTTTGATATGAATGAAAAATCAATATATTATACTTCAGACGAAATTGATATTCTTCACAACTCAGGAATACCATACGAAGATTTCCTTCCTGCTATTGATGAAAATGATCTTGAAAACAGCCTTGAACAAAAACATTACGGTTACATACAAGATGGACAAACATTCTTTAAGAATATTTTGATAACAAATTCACGTAATGATGAAAATATTAATAACTGTTTTAAAGCACCTGTATTTGAAAACACAAGAACCCTTGCAATTCCTGTAGACAGAAGGTCTCCTATTGCTCCAGGTGTACGTGTAGCAGTTTCCTTAAGTGAAGGTTTCTTCTATACAATTAATAACAAAGACATTAACATGAGCCGCGCTGAAAAGTGGCAGTATCTTGTAAACGGAAAAACAGATGTTGAAGCTCCAGCAATTGCAGATGGAGACCTTATTGTACAAGATTCAAAAGGAACCGTTTTAACCGCAACTTCAACACAACAAACCATCAATAAAAATAATCTTTCTGGTATTACCTATTTTGCTGGCGGTAAATTCAAGTTGTATTTAAGCGCAACTGACAATACAGCAACTGATTCTACATTTAATATTGTTTGTCAAAAACTATATAAAGCAGACTTTGTAACACCAGTTTCTCAAGAAGCAGAAACTCTTATGGTAGAATATACTAATCCATCTGGACAAACATCTGAATACAAAGAAAGGGATTATTTAGGTACTGGAAAAAGAGTTGAAGAATGTGAGCTTAAAGGACTGGATGAGGGATTCTATTCACTTTATTTTGAAGTAAAAGATAATAGTTCAAATAAGAGACCATACCCTGCAACTTCGTCAGGCACAGCACCAGATATAACTTACAATATTTCCAAATACTATTTCTTCCTTGATAAGACAGACCCTGCAATTCAAAAACCTGCAATTACAGATGGAGACAGCAATTCTTCAATTAATATTACATGGGATTGGGACGAAACTCTTGTACCAGATTACGAAAAAGCAGTAATAAAATATAAAAAATGGGGAGCAACTTCAGATTATCAAATTAAAGAAGTTGATCGAGATGACCCAACAAATCCAAGACAAGCAATTCTCAATCTTGCTCAGGGAACCCATTACGAAATCATTACACAATTTTTTGATTATGCTGGAAACGTAACCGAATATGTTGAAACAAACGGAGTTTACACACGTCCTGGAACTCCTGCTGTACAACTTACTTATTCAGGAACTTCAGCTTCTATTACAAGCACAAAACCTTCAGGAGGTAACTTCACAAACTTCAGAATGATTCTTAAGAAGGGTTCTTCCAGCCAGGAGCAAATCCAATTCTCTAAAACTGAGAATGAGAATATTGAAACTGCAAACATCAATGGTCTTGAAAGAGGAACAAAATATGAATTCGAAATCTGCTCTTATGACGCCGAAAGCCAAAAATACAGTCTTCCTTATTATACTTCTGGAACAACTATTCCTTATTATATAACCCAACCTAATGCACCATCAGAAGTAACTGCAAACTTCACAGCAAATACAAACCAAGGAACAGTTTCATGGACTATACCAAACAACGGTATTACAGGTTATAACGTATACTGTTCAACAGATTCAGATGTTCCAGAAAATAACTCTAATACGAAAAAGCAAACTGTATACATAAACACAACTTCAACAACGTTTACGGAACTTCTTCCAGGAACTACATATTATGTAAAGGTTGTTTCTTTTTACATTGACCAAACCAATACTGCAGAAACTACAATAGTTACAACAAATACAAAATGTGCACCGGTATCTAATCTTGCATGTACTGCAGCATCTAACACTGCTCTTAATGTGAGCTGGACTGCCCCTTCTGGAGATTTTGACTCATACACTGTTAGTTATAAACTTCATTCTGATACAACATGGTCTACACAAAATGTTAACGAAGATAACAATAATACAATAATAGAAGGCCTTTCTGGTGCTTCAGATTATGATATTAAGGTACTTGTAAATGGTCTTACAAACAGTACAGAAGAAAGTAAACTTTCTTGTAAAACATGCCCTAACCCTGCTACAAACTTGTATGCAAGAAAATCAAGTTCTACAGGCTTTATAGCAACCTGGACTAAACCAATAGGAAACTTTGATGGTTATAAGCTTTATTACAGTCAAAATGAAAATTTCTCTTCTGCGCAATCGGTAACAATCACAAAAGCAAACACTGAGTATACAATTACAGGTCTTACAGAAAACGGATATTATTATATTAAGCTTGAAACATACATTGGTTCTACACTTAAGACAGAAACTTCTCCAATAGCCTGTTCTCTTGCATTTGATAATGTAAGAAATCTTACAGCCACACCAGTTTCTACTACATCAATAAAGCTTTCATGGCTTAATCCGGTAGAATCATTTACTGGTATCAATATTTATAACGGTGATACTCTTTATACAACTCTTTCTAATACAGCAACAGAGTGTACAATTACAGGTCTTAGTATAAATACACTATACACCTTTAATGTCGAAGTTTATAAAGATAATGGCGGTAATCCACTTTATGCAAAATCACCTATTACAGGTTGTACTTATTCTGCTCCGATGAAGAGTTGTACAGCAACAGCAACCGGTCCTACAGGTATAAATATTTCTTACGAAAGACCTGATGGTGACACTAATAATTCTTACTGGTCTAAACTATATATTTATAAAAACGATACTAAACTTGACTATTGGTATCCAAACCATTCAGATTCACATAACTATACTGGATATGAAGGCGGTACTTCTTATACATTTAAGATTACAACACTTAATAGAAATGGTGATGAAAATACAACATCAACCGTAACCTCTACAGTTACAACACCTCCAAAACCTGTTACAAATCTTAAGTGTAATAGCAAAGGTCCTTCATATGTAACACTTGCATGGGATAAGCCTGCTGGTAATTATACAGGTATAAACATTTATGCTAAGTTATCTAATTCTACTTCATGGCCAGAAGAGCCAACAAAAACAGTTTCCGATAACTATACTACAACAACTACTGTAAATCTTACAAATGCGGGTGCAAACTATGACTTTAAGGTTGAAACTTATTTAACGGGCGTTAACAATATTGGCGTATCAAGTGTCACAAATTTGAACGGCATAATTCTAAATCCAAACGCACCTTCAAATTTCAGTTTACAATCACGAACTTCAACAAGTATGAAATTTACATGGACTGCTCCAACCGGAACCTTTACTGGCTACCAATTAAGATATAGGGAGAATTCTAACTCTGATTATTCTTACAAAAATATTACATCCGGAACTTCATACATTCTTAGCGGACTCTCTCCAAATACAATTTATAATATTGACCTCTTAGCTTATAGTTCTGATACTTCTAACTTCTCTTATACTTCGCTTAAAAAGGTAACAACTCCTTCTGTTCCAACAAGTCTTACCATAACTGGCAATGGAGGTGGAACAAAGTTAAGCTGGACTGCTCCTACAAATAGTGCAACGGGATATAAGATTTATTACAGTAAAGATAATTCAAATTGGAATAATATATCTGTAACATCAACTTCTTATACATTCAATAACACAAGCCTTGACAATTACACAAAGTATTACTTCAAACTACAAGCTTATAGTAATAAAAATTCAGAAACCACTTATTCCTCAGAAACCAGTACAAAGTCATTCTGGACTCCTCCAGCATCAATTACTATTTCTCCAACTATTTATTGTGATGATGCAAAAGGTACAATTGTATTACAATGGTGGGCTCCGGCAAATAGAACTGATATAAATGGATTTAATGTTTATAAGGACGGAAATTCCACACTTTTAGGAACAACAGAAACCTATACTGCAGGCTCTTATGTAACAGCTGCGGTAACAATTCCTGGTTATACACCTGGTTCATCTTATTACTTTAATTTTGAACCATACCACACTAAGAATTCTGGAAGAACAGTAGGACCTAAAACAAAGACAACAAGTTCATTAACACCAAGCACTAGTATTCTTAAGATTAATGGTACAACAGTTTCTAATTCACAGATGAAGAATGTTATCACAAGCAGTACTACAGTATACACTCATCCTACTGACGGCGGATCATTTATTGCGGGAAGGAATGTTACTCTTTCAAATTATTCAATTGGAATGTGTGAAGTTACAAATGCTCTATGGTATGTTGTAACAGGCTCTGGAACCAACAATTTGTATCCAAAAACAGATATCACCTGGCCACAGGCAATTGCATTCTGTAATAAGCTTAGTGCAATACAGGGACTTCAACCATGCTATGAGGTAAATGGTATTACAGATTGGAAGAATTTTGATATGTCAACTGTTTCTAATTACTCAGCAACTACATGGTATACTTGTAAACAAAATCTCAAGAATAATGGTTATCACTTACCAACCTGTGCACAATGGGAATTAGCAGCACGTGGTGGTAATCCTAATGACAGTTCTTTCTTACAGGGAGTTTCTGGTGTATATAACTGGAATGTTATGCCTAATTATGTAGTATATGGAAAAACTTCATCATCACTGGTTGCTTCAAAATATTCTAATAGACTAGGATTATATGATATGATTGGTAATGTTTGGGAAATGCTTACAGACTGGAATAATGCATGGCCTACAAACACAAGCTCTCCATATTCTTTGACAGATCCATATTGTGAACGTCGATCTCATTCGTCTCCATATGAAACTACTACTGCTGGTACTGCAATTCCTTATACAGCCAATCCATATGGTTATTTTGGAAATGATTATTATGTAATCAGAGCAGGTGGTTGTTATGCAGATGAAGAAAATACTGGTGCGCCATATAACAATAACTTAAGAGTTTATGCAACTTACGGCGATTATTGGCTTGGTTCAACACACGATGTTTACACCGGCTTCCGTCTCTGCAGAAACGTGACAGTGTCATCAAACTAATTTGTGTTGCCCCTTGCTTTTAAAAAAGGTATAATTGGGAATATGAAAAATGTGGCGATCATAACTGGGGCAAGCTCGGGGATGGGAAAGGAATTTGCTGTCCAGGTTGCACAGAAGTATGATTTTGATGAAATTTGGATTGTTGCTCGCAGGCTGGAGAATCTTGAAGAGATAGCTCGTTCTATAAATGAGACAAAAAACTTTTCAATTGTGAGGCCGGTGCAAATTGACCTTGGCAGCACGGAAGGCGTTTATGAGCTTGAAAAGCAGCTGGCACAGGAAAATGAAAAGCTTTCAAAAGTCGAAAGCGGCATCCAGATTGGTCTTCTTATAAACAACGCAGGCTTTGGTACTTACGGTCCTTTTGAAGAAACTTCTGTAAAAGCCGAAATGCAGATGGTCGAATTAAACTGTACTTCGCTTACGGGCATTTGTGGAATTGCACTTCCCTACATGACTAAAGGTTCTGTCATTATAAATACATCAAGTCTTGCAGCATTTATGCCGCTTGGAAACTTTGCGGTTTATGCGGCAACAAAAGCATACGTACTTAGCTTCTCAACAGCATTAGCAGCAGAACTTAAGGATAAGGGAATAAAAGTCCATGCACTTTGCCCAGGTTCTGTAAGTACTGAATTTGCAAACGTGGCTTCAAACGGAGCAAGACCAGAAGTAAAAGGAGGCATTCCACCTCAGAAGGTTGTTGCACAATGTCTTTCAAGAGCCTTCAAGGGAAGAACAAAATCCCTTTACAGATTTAAATGGAAGTGTCTTTCATTTATGAGTAGATTTGTATCAGGCAAGCTTGTTGCCCGCTACACATACAAATATAACAAACGTCCGCGAACACCGGATGAATCACAACAAGAAAAGGAAATAAAATTTTAAGGGCCCTTCGATGCTTCGACAAGCTCAGCAACCGCAGGCTCAGGGACCACGTGAGGTATATATGAACGAAATTATAGAAAACAGTACAATCAATAGTGCGCTTTTTACTGACTTTTATGAACTTACTATGGCACAGGGATACTGGAAGGAGAACATGAACGAAAAGGTTGTTTTTGATATGTTCTTCCGACGAAATCCTTTTAATGGAGGCTTTTCTGTACTTGCTGGAAACGAAACTCTTCTTGATGCACTCACCTCTTTCCGCTTTAGTGAAGATGATATTAAATATCTTGCAGATCAGAAAATCTTTGAACCAGGATTCCTTGATTATCTTAAGGACTGGCACTTCACTGGCGACCTTTACACAATGGATGAAGGTACTGTAATTTTCCCACAGGAGCCTCTTGTTCGCATTCATGCAAATCTTATTGAAGCCCAGATTCTTGAAGGACTCATTTTGAATCACGTAAACTTCCAGAGCCTTATTGCAACTAAAACTGCACGCATCTGGCTCGCAAGCAAAAAGGCACCTATCATGGAATTTGGTCTTCGCCGCGCACAGGGACCTGATGGTGCAATGAGCGCAACTCGGGCTGCATATATTGGTGGAGCCGCTGGAACTTCTAACACTCTTGCAGGCAAGCTTTACGGCATTCCTGTAATGGGAACAATGGCACACTCCTGGATTATGTCTCACAGCTCTGAACTTGAAGCCTTCCGCGAGTACGCAAAAATATATCCTCAGAATTCAGTATTCTTAATTGATACATACGACACACTTAAATCTGGTGTAAAAAACGCAATCATCGCAGGTGGCGAGCTTGTAGAAAAAGGCTACAACTTTGGTGTTCGCCTTGACTCTGGTGATATTTCCTACCTTACACGCGAAGTTCGTAAAGCGCTTGATGAAGCCGGATATCCACAGGCAAAAATCAGTGTTTCAAATGAACTTACAGAAGAAATCATTTCTACTTTGGTTGCAGGAAATGCTCCAATCGACAGCTGGGGTGTTGGTACTCACATGGTAACTGGTGGAAACGAATCTTCATTCACAGGTGTTTATAAGCTTTGTGCACGCCACGATAAAACTACAGGTGGCATGACCCCGGCAATGAAGTTCAGCGATAACCCTGCAAAAACAACAAACCCTGGAATCAAAAACGTATATCGTCTTTATGATGAAAAAGGAATGGCCTGCGCAGATATCCTTGCTCTTGAAAATGAAGTTTTGGAAACTGGCAAAGAATACCGCTACTATCACCCAATGGTAGATTACAGACAGTTCTCTTTCACTGCAGCTCGCATAGAACCACTTTTGAAAAAACGAATCAGCAACGGGGAACGCACACAGCCTCGTTTGAGCGATGCAGAACAGCTTAAGATTAGCCACGACAACATGCAGAAGCAGCTCGAAACTTTTGATGAATCATACAAGAGAATTCTTAATCCTCATATTTATAAGGTTTCTATAAGCCAGGAACTCAAAGACCTTAAGATGAAGTTCATTCAGGAGAATATTAAATAATGAAAAAATTCGTTTCTGTTTTATTATTACCTCTAATTCTCCTTGTTGCTTCTTGTAAAAGCACAAAGGTAGATGATGAAATAGAAATTGAAGAACCAGAGATTCCCGAAGTTGAATTTTCATATGAAGAAGAATATTACAAAGATGTAACCTGGACAGATATAGTTTCTCTTAAAGACTTAGAAGGCCGCTGGGAAACACCAGAGGCTCTTCTTCAGTTTCCATATGATTTAGACAACCTTGAATATCTATGTATAACTGCAAATCAAACTGATGACACACAGCTATGGCTTGATTTTGCAGAACGAAAAATGAAGACTATAGATGAACTTTGGAAAGACAGATTTATTTACATTCCAGAAATCTATGGAATAAACTACCCTATTGCCGATGAAAACGGAACACAAACAGGTCTTAAGGTTGAATACAATAAATATGATTCTATCAACCAGATAATCATTACAAGCCAGAGAATCATGATAATTCCAACTAACATTGTAAATCAAAATCTTGCATTCTTTAAAATTTCTGAAGACAAACAAAAATTAAAAGCCGAAGGTGTATTCAGATTTTTCTCAAACAGCTTCTCGTATCTTTATAATTCTTTTATTTTACCACAGGAGGTTCTTGTTCAGACAAGTCCTAAATATGGTCTGGTGCTTTCTGGTGGCGGCGGTAAAGGTGCATACGAGGTTGGAGTATGGAAGGCATTTTTGGAATATGGAATTGCTCAGAAAGTTAGAGCTGTCTCAGGCACAAGTGTTGGAGGTTTAAACTCTGCGCTTTTTGCAATAAGATCTTATGATGAAATTGAGCGCACCTGGATAAACACAGTTCCTGACAAGCTTACCCAAAATGATGCCTTAATTTCTCAAAATGGTTTGAACGATATTCTTTCTTCAATTCCTCTTGTAAAGCTAAAGGAACTTTCTTTTCCTCAGGTTTATGTTACAACTGTACGCAACCGCTTTATACTTGCAAAACTCATAAAAAGTAAACCTGGACAGTATGCAACACGCTTCAATCTTAATTCAGAAGAATCTGTTCTGCAAATTAAGAAAAAGCTTTTGGCAACATCGGCCTTCCCTGTTCTATGTCCTTCGGTAAAGCTTGCAGATGGCTTTGAATATTCAGATGGTGGAAATGAAGCTGTAGGCGGCGACAACACACCAATAGATCCAATTATAGATAATCATTCAGACATAGATAAAATCTTTATTGTATACCTTGCACATGAGCCTTCACGAAAGGTCAAAGAAATTGATTACGATACAAAAACTCTCATTCAGATTGTTCCTTCAATTGAGCTTGGTGGAATCCTAGACGGGACTGCTAATTTTACCTCGAGCAGAATTAAGCTTTTAATTAAATATGGTTATGAGGATGCAGTTGCAATGCTTGAAAAAAACGGTTACTTCCCGGTTAGCAGCAGTTGGTTCACCGAAGAAACACCTTTGTCTACGGAAGATATTCTAGCTTTATATTCTGAAGAGCAGTAAACAGCCTTTCTTTTAGTTCAGATTTTCCACCTGTAAGCTGCTTTAATTTTTTCTTAGATTCCTTACGAATTGAATTATCCTGAAAATCGCAGGTGCAGGTAAATTGTTTAAAATTCTGTTCTTCTGCATATTTTATAATACGTTCCTCTGTAACGTAACAAAGCGGACGGATAATTTTAATTGGATAATTTTCATATTGCAAAGAAGGAATCATTGTAGAAAACTCGCCTTTTTGAAGTGCATTCATGAGCAGTGTT
>JAEEGJ010009488.1_pt1 | contig 25993 bp, 21 predicted proteins | sample 8958761 | NCBI WGS metagenome assembly JAEEGJ01 (sample SAMN16246546, study PRJNA631951) | gut metagenome | biome: gut microbiome; feature: rumen; material: RS-attached | host: Bos | place: Iran: Karaj | collected 2018-10 | reverse complement strand
GGGGGAGATGGAGGATATGACGGACGTTTCAAGCGTTTCGGAGAACGGTTCCCGACCATCGACCTGGCTATCCTCGAAAATGGCCAGTACGACAAGCGATGGGCACAGATACACACGCTGCCCGAACAGCTTGGCAAGGAGATGGCCGAGATGGGGGCACGCCGATATATTACGGTGCATCATTCGAAGTTCTGCCTCGCCAATCATCCGTGGAAGGAGCCACTCGACAATGAGCAACAGGCTGCCCGGGAATCGGGCAAGGATCTGGTGGTCTGTCAGATCGGCGAAATTGTAAAACTCTAAGGTTTGAATGAAAACGACGAAGATACTGTTTGTCTGCCACGGCAACATCTGCCGCAGCCCCATGGCCGAATTCGTGATGAAATGGCTGGTTCGGGAAGCGGGTAGGGAAGGGGAGTTCGAAATCGCTTCGGCTGCCACAAGCACCGAGGAGATCGGCAACCCCGTCTATCCACCTGCACGGCGCAAACTGGCGGAACACGGCATCGCTTCGGATGGCAAGTATGCGCGGCAGATCACGCGCCGCGACTATTCATACTACGACTTGATTGTGGGCATGGATGAGTGGAATCTCCGCAACATGCGCCGCATGCTGGGTGGCGATCCGGACGGCAAGATTTGCTTGCTGATGGATTACACCAATCGGCCCGGGGAGGTGGCTGACCCGTGGTACACGGGGGACTTCGAGGCCACCTGGCGCGATGTGCTGGAGGGGTGCCGGGGGCTGCTGGCGGTTCTTTAGGGGCGGCCAAGGATGGCCGCCACGTGAACATGAGAGACAAGGCGGGCACTGGGGCCGAAGGGGCGCCGAAGGGCGACGCTAGCCCCGAAGGGGCGGCCAAAGGGGGCGGCCAAGCTTGGCCGCGACGAAACACGAGGGACAAGGCGGGTGCTGTCCGAAGGGGCGGCCAGGGCAATGAAAAAAGAGGGCGGAGGCCCTCTTTTTTATTTTTTTTGGTCGATCTTGGTGAGCGTGTCTTGGAGGATTTCGTTGCGCAGGGCGGTGAGCCAGGGGGAGAAGGCGACGGTGTCGAAGGCGTAGGTCTTGTTGAGGTCGTATTCGTTGGCTGACCAGGTGTCGAGGGGCGATTCGTTGTGCTGGATGAGGGCCTCGAGCTTGTCGAGCGATTTGTAGAGCCTGGCTTCCAGCGTTGTCTGTGCGTCCATCTCGGCATAGAGCGCGAGCATCGTTTCGGCGATATTCGTGGGCAAGGACTTCACCCATTGGGTGAGCAGGGAATCCTCGGTCTCGCGGTCGCTATTGGTCTTGAGGAAGGTGGGGATGTCGCCGGTGAAACATTCGCCCAGGTCGTGGATGAGGCACATTGAGACAACCTTGTTGATGTCGGCTTCGGGAAACTCATCCTTCAGCAGAAAGGCCATCAGCGAGATGCGCCAGCTGTGTTCGGCCACACTTTCCACACGGCGTTTTGAGGTCGTGCAATGGCGCGGGGTGTCCTTGAGACGTTCGGCAACGTGCAGGATATCGAGGTATTCTCTGGCGGTCATGGGGAAGGGGAATAAAAGGGGAGTAAAAGGGGAGTAAAAGGGGAGTAAAAAAGGAGAAAATGGGTAATAAAAGAGGAGTAAAAGGGTAGTAAAAAGGAAGTAAAAGGGACGTATGTATCTTGGGTCCCAATTTCTACAGGCGAAGGTGTCGTCCCTTAATATCCCCAAATATCCCATAATATCCCTTATTATCCCTTAATATCCATTTGTTGAGCAAATTATAGCGCGAGCTTGTAGATCTGCATTGTGGTTTCGGCATCGAGCGGGAAGTAGCCGGGCATGACAGCACCCTTGTTCTGGTGGAGGCGCTGGTTGAGCAGCTCGAGGTCGGGATTGGGAACGCCCAGCTGGGCGAAGGTGACGGGCATGTGCAGCACGTCGTGGAACCAGCTTTTGAGCCTCAGGGCGCCCTCCTTGGCAACACGCTTCTGTTCGTCGAGCGGCCAGGTACTTGGATTGTGGATGTCGGCATCGGACGGGAGATTGGGCTGCACGTCGAGCACCCGCATGGCAAGCTGGGCCACCTTGTGGGGATGCACATCGGACATATACAGCAGGAAGGCGGGGAAGATGACAGCAAGGCCGGCACCGTGCGTCACATCGTATTCGGCCGAGATCTCGTGTTCCATTGCATGGCTGTTCCAATCCTCCTGACGTCCCAGGGAGCAGGTGTCGTTGTGCGCAATGGTGCCGCACCACATGATGTTGGCACGCGCTTCGTAATCGTTCGGATTGGCGATGACCTTGGGAGCCTCTTCCATGATAGCCAGCAGGATACCTTCGGCCATACGGTCGCCGATCTGCACATCGGGAGTGTTGCTGAGATAACGTTCGAGGATATGTGCCATCATGTCGGAGATGCCGCTGGCAGTCTGCCATTCGGGCAGCGTCATGGTGAGTTCGGGATTCATGATGGAGAATTTCGGACGCAGCAGCATGGGCTGACGAATGCCCAGCTTCTGGAGCGTCTTTTCGTTGGTAATGACCGCATTGCCCGAGCCTTCGCTACCGGCAGCAGGGATGGTGAGCACGACACCGACGGGCAGACAGTTGCCGACCTTGGCCTTGCCGATAAAGAAGTCCCAGAAGTCGCCTTCGTAATAGTATCCTGCGGCAATGGTCTTGGCCGTATCGATGACCGAACCGCCACCCACAGCGAGCATAAAGTCGGGTTTGAAACTGCGGGCAAGAGCCAGTCCTTCGTAAACCTTGGGGTCGGTGGGATTGGGGCGGACGCCACCCATTTCGATATAGGGGATGGCAACGGCATCGAGCGAGGCCTTGACACGATCGAGCAGGCCGCTGCGAACCACAGAGCCGCCTCCATAGACGATCATCACACGATGGGCACCATACTTGACGCAGAGCTGGCCAACTTCCTGTTCGCGTCCGCGTCCGAAACAAAACTCAGTAGGGGAGTAGAAAGTGAAATTATTCATGTGTTGCGGATTTTGATTGTTGGTGCAAAGATAGCAATTGTTGCAGAATGCGCCAAAAAAAATGTCTAAAAAACCTAAAAAACTGCCGAAAAACATGTTTTACAACATAAAATTTGAAAAAAAGGGCTACAATAATGTGCAACATATCGAAATTTCACTTATATTTGCACGCGATTTTCTCGAATTTAGACCCTAACGAGACCAAATCTTCGTCAAATAATGCGAAAAACAAACATTAAATATATACCTTAATATTTTTAGAGTCTATGAAAGTTTACTCTTCAAAAGAGATTAAGAACATTGCCTTGCTTGGCAATGATGGAGCTGGTAAGACTTCCCTTACCGAGTCTTTACTTTACGTGAGCGGACAGATTAACCGCAAGGGTCGCGTTTCGCAGCAGAGCACAGTGAGCGACTACTTCCCAGTAGAAAAGAATTATGGTTATTCGGTATTCAGCACCGTATTCCATGTAGAGTGGAATGGCAAGAAGCTGAACATGATCGACTGCCCAGGTATGGACGACTTCGTAGGTCAGGCCATCACTGCCATGTCGGTAACCGACACCACCATTCTTCTGATCAACGGCGGCAACGGCCTTGAGGTAGGCACCCAGAACCACTTCCGTCATACCGAGAAGATGCATAAGCCTGTGATCTTCCTCGTAAACCGTCTTGATGACACCGAGTGTGACTTTGAGACGCTTGTTGAGGATCTCAAGTTGACATATGGCAACAAGTGCGTCCCCGTGCAGTATCCTGTACAGACCGGCGAGAATTTCCATCAGATCATCGACGTGATCCTGATGAAGCAGCTCACCTACAAGGACAACAATCCTACTCCCGTCATTGAGGATATCCCAGCCAGCGAGATTGACAAGGCCACCGAGATGAACAAGGCCCTCATCGAGGCTGCTGCCGAGAACGATGACGCCCTGATGGAGAAGTTCTTCGAGACCGAGGAACTCACCGAGGACGAGATGCGCGAAGGCATCCGCAAGGGTATGGTTACCCGCTCGATCTTCCCAGTGTTCTGCGTTTGCGCCACCCGCAACTATGGCGTAGGCCGCTTGATGGAGTTCCTTGGCAATGTTGTTCCTTTCGTAGACGAGATGCCAGCCGAGCACAACAGCCGTGGTGAGGAAGTGAAGCCCGATCCAGCTGGTCCAACCAGCCTCTTCTTCTTCAAGACGGGTGTCGAGCCACATATTGGCGAAGTACAGTACTTCAAGGTGATGAGCGGTACCGTTCACGAGGGTGACGACCTGCAGAATGCCGATCGTGGCTCAAGCGAGCATATCTCCACACTCTTCGTATGTTCGGGTGCCAACCGTGAGAAAGTCACCGAGCTCCAGGCAGGTGACATCGGCTGCACCACCAAGCTGAAGGATTGCCGCACCGGCAATGCCCTGAACCAGAGCGGTATCGACTGGAGATACAACTTCGTGAAGTTCCCACAGTCGAAATATACCCGTGCCATCAGCGCAGTCAACAAGCAGGAGACCGAGAAGATGATGTCGGCTTTGACCCGTATGCGTCTTGAGGATCCCACCTGGGTTGTCGAGCAGTCGAAGGAGCTTCGTCAGATCCTCGTTCATGGCCAGGGTGAGTTCCACCTCCGTACGTTGAAGTGGCGTCTTGAGAACCTCGACAAGGTGCATGTAGAGTACGCTCCACAGCGCATTCCTTATCGTGAGACAATCACCAAGATTGCACGTGCCGACTATCGTCACAAGAAGCAGTCGGGTGGTGCCGGTCAGTTCGGTGAGGTTCACCTGATCGTTGAACCATACGTTGACGGACAGCCCGATCCCGAGGTTTACAACATCGCCGGCAAGGAGTATCGCGTAACCATGAAGGGCAAGGAAGAGATCGATCTCGCCTGGGGTGGCAAGCTCGTATTCATCAACTCGGTAGTTGGTGGCGCCATCGATACCCGCTTCATGCCCGCTATTCTCAAGGGTATCCAGCAGTGTCTGGAGCAGGGCCCATTGACAGGTTCCTATGCACGTGACGTACGCGTAGTAGTTTATGATGGTAAGATGCACCCGGTTGATTCGAACGAACTTTCGTTCATGCTTGCTGCACGCAACGCCTTCAGCATGGCATTCCGTCAGGCCGGTCCTAAGGTCCTCGAGCCTATCTATGACGTTGAGGTCTTCGTTCCCGGTGATCGTATGGGTGATGTGATGAGCGACCTCCAGAACCATCGCGGTATGGTAGTAGGTATGCATGCCGAGGCCGGCTACCAGAAGCTGCAGGCCAAGGTGCCGTTGGCAGAGATGGCCGACTATGCAACCACCCTTTCGAGCCTTACCCAGGGTGCTGCCAGCTTCATCATGAAGTTCGCAAGCTACGAGCTCGTTCCTGCCGACATCCAGAGCAAGCTTATCGCTGCCCACGAGGCTGAGGAAGCTGCCGAAAAGTAATGCAAAAGCATTCAATTTGGCATCATAATCCTTAATATTTGAAAAAAAAGTCCGAAAAATCAATTTTTTCGGGCTTTTTTTGTCGATTGTATTCAAAAAATGCGTATCTTTGCGCGCGATTTATACCCTTTGATTATTGATTTTTATACGATATTGCTCAATTATGAGAAAATTAAGCTGTCTTTTAGCCCTTTCATTGGGTCTTGGTTCACAAGTAATGCTGCATGCGCAGGCAACCAGCGCCACTTCTGATACTTGTTTTGTCGCTATCTGCATCGATAGTGCTGAAAAACCGTACACTGTTGAATCTGCCAACGGACTTTTGAAGACTGAGGGCACAGGCAATGTGCTATATACGACAAGTCCTATCATCAAGATTGTCAACAAGTCGACAAACAATGCCAAGTCCCCCGAAGGTAATTATGCCATGATCAAGTTCGATAAGGGCAAAGCTACAGTTTATGACTATTCGACGAAGGGAGGAGATGGGAAGAAAAAGATATTCCAGCCAGTAAAGGCAAATAACTTCACGAATTTCATCTATTTCCGCCTGGACGGTGTCAAGCATACAACGCTCACCTTCCGCTTGCCCAGCAACAGAGACTACAGTAAAGCAGGTCCCCTGCAGGTACGCATTGCCGATGGTACGGCTCCTGCCGATGTGCGTGCCAAGTTCGGCATCGCCGAGGCTTCCGGTACGTCGGAAGAAGTAGAAGATGGAGGTGCGGAGAATCAAGGTGGCGAAGTGGCTCCCGCAGAGAAGCCCAAGAAGAATGCCTTGGACGAGCGTAGTTCGTGGATTGATACCTTGCAGTCGATTCTGACCGCGCTGATCGCCCTTGCAATTGCAGCCATCATCTGCTATTACCTGTACAACCAATTCAAGAAGAAGCCGAAGGGTAAGGGTCCACAGGAAGCAACGAAGCCTGTCGTCACTCCCCAGCCGAAGAAGGGTGAGAAGACCGTTGAAAAGAAGGCCGATCAGCCCCGAAAGGACAACTTCGTGAAGGCCGAGCCTGCCAAGAAGCAGGAGGCCGAGAAACCTGCCGCCAAGCAGGAGACCAATGTGGCCGCTGTGGCTCCACAAATCAAGATTGTCGAGAAGATCGTCAAGGTTCCCGTCGAGAAGATCGTCGAGAAGCGCGTCGAGGTTCCTGTTGAGAAGATCGTGGAGAAGCGCGTAGAGGTTCCCGTCGAGAAGATCGTCGAAAAGCGCGTCGAGGTTCCCGTGGAGAAGATTGTCGAGAAGATTGTCGAGAAGCGCGTCGAGGTTCCCGTAGAGAAGATTGTCGAAAAGATTGTCAAGGTGGAGGTGCCTGTCGAGAAGATTGTCGAGAAGCCTGTTCCAGTGGTCAATCTGTCGGATAAGGAGGCCAATGCCGAGATTCAGCGTCAGGTCGATTCGCTTCGTACCATCCTTCAGCAGAAGCAGCAGGAACTCGCCACCAAGCAACAGGAAGTGAACAATGCCAAGCAGTTGGCCAATGCTGCCATCGCCGAGGCCCAGAAGAATGCTGCCAAGCAACTTGAGGCCGCTACTGCTGAGCTGCAGAAGAAGGCTGCCGCCGAAATCGTTGCTGCCAAGCAGGAGACCGAGGCTTTGCGCCTGAAGTCGAATGTCGAAATGGATAAGCTCAAGAAGAGTGCTTCCGAAGGCCTTGCTGCCGCCAAGACAGAGAACGATTCACTTCGCAAGAAGATTGCCGACGACCTTGCTGCCTTCAAGTCGGAGAAGGAGTCGCTGCTCCAGAAGGCTGCTGCCGACCTTGCTGCTGCCGTACAGAAGGCTGCCACCGACTTGGCCAATGCCAAGCAGCAGCACAGCGATGAACTCAATGCCATGCGATTGAAGTCAAATACGGATCTGAATGCTGCCAAGCAGGATGCCCAGAAGGCCATTGCCGCTGCTCAGCAGAGTGCCCAGCAGGCTGTTGCTGCAGCCCAGCAGAATGCCCAGCAGACCGTTGCTGCGGCCCAGCGCAAGTCGGATGCTGCCATTGCCGCTGCCCAGCAGAAGTACAGCGACGAGGTGGCTGAGGTACAGCGCAATGCCGATCAGGAGATTGCTGCTATTCGTCATAAGGCCGATACCGAAGTGGCTACGTTGCGCCAGAAGCTGGCTGATGTGCAGAACGAGCTTGCACAGAAGTCGGTGGAAGTGGAGAACACTGTTGCCCTCAAGACTGCAGAACTCGAGATTGAGGCAGAGCAGAAGATTGCAACTGCCGTTGCCGCTGCCGAATCGAAGGCACAGGAGAGCATGGATGAAGCCGCTGCCAAGGTAGCGGCTGCCAGGGAAGAGGTTGAGCATCTCGAAAGCCAGCTGCAACTGCCATTGCAGATTCAGCGCGATGGTCTGCGCTCGTCGTTGGGACTCATCGAGGAGCACATCCAGCTGATGAAGGAGGGTGTGGAGGCTTTCAATGCCGACAACAACTACCACAACACCACCATGCATATTGCGCAGAAGTTCGACAGCTTCATGAACTGGTTCAACCGCAACATTGTGAACAACGAGGCAGAAGAGTCGCGTAATGTGGATGGCCTCTACAACCTGATGCAGACCACGTTCCGTCGCGATCTTGAGAACACCTATTCCTGGATTTCCGAGTTGCTGCGCATCTCGTCCTACAGCGCCATCTCACCCTTGTTCCTCAACGAGTTCAAGCGTTCGGGCATTCCTGTGGACAGCTTGAAGATTGCTGCTTCGGAGACCGTTGCCCTGATGGGCCGCTATGGCATTTCGCTCATTATGCCACATCTCTTCGTCGATGATTTCGAGCGTGACAACTTCAAGCTCAACAATGCTCCACTCATCAACTCATTCTATCCGAAGGACTTCAAGGAGCAGGAAGAGGCAAAGCGTGGCGTGATCTACGATATGATTCGTCCAGGTTATGCCATCGGCGGACAGGTGCAGAAGGTGCCTGAGGTAAGCGCAATGCGAGCCATCAACGACTAAGCAAAACAACCGATTGTCCCTTCCCCCGAATAAGGGGGAGGGGAAATTTGAAGCCAGCAGGAGAGGGCTGGCAGGCGAGATACGATTAACTGTGATTTCAGGGCAGTTGATGCTATGACAAATTTTTATTTCGATCCTCTCTTCTTTTTATTATATCATTATTAAGGTATTCTGTTATGATTAATTATCCTGTTATGACTGCCGAGGAGGCAGCGAGACTTATTAAAAACGACTACGTCCTGGGTATTGGCGGCTTCTCTTCGGTGGGAGTGCCGAAGGCTGTTCCTGCGGCCCTTGCCAAGTATGCGATTGAGGAGCACGAGGCAGGTCGTCCGTTCCAGGTTGGTCTCATTACAGGTGGTGCCACAGGTCCTGCGGTGGATACCGATCTGCCCTTGGCAAAAGCCGTCAAGTTCCGTACCCCGTTCCAGTCGAACCCGAACATGCGCAAAGCGATCAACGCTGGCGAGGTCGAGTATTTCGATTGTCATCTTTCGATGATTGGCCAGGATGTCTATTACGGATTCCTCGGCAAGATGGATGTTGCCATCATCGAGGCTTCGGAGATTACGCCAGAAGGTCATCTCATCCTTACGACATCGGTGGGCATTGCGCCTTCCATTGCAGCGCATGCCGAGCATATCATCGTCGAGCTCAATGAGGTCCATGCCGGCAAGCTCACCGGAATGCACGACATCTATCTGCCCGAGATGCCACCCTATCGCAAGCCTTTCGAGATTGTGAAGGTGAACGACCGCATCGGAACCATCGACCTCAAGATCGACCCCAAGAAGGTCATTGCCGTGGTGCATACCAATGCGTACGACAATCAGCCAGGTTTCAAGCCTTTGGATAAGGATACTGAGGCTATCGGTGCGCATATCTCCAACTTCCTTGTGAATGAATTGAAGAATGGTGGCATCCCCAAGGAGTTCCTGCCCTTGCAGTCGGGTGTAGGCAATGTCGCCAATGCGGTTCTTGGTGCGCTTGGAGATAACCCCGAGGTTCCTCCGTTCACGATGTTTACCGAGGTGATCCAGAACTCTGCCATCGACCTCATTATGAAGGGCCGTTGCCTTGGCGCTACCGGTTCGTCGTTGAGCTTGACCGATGACTACGTGGATAAGATGTACGCCAATATGGACATTTTCGGCAAACGTATCATCCTTCGTCCTCAGGAGATCACCAACCATCCCGAGTGCATCCGTCGATTGGGCGTTATTGCCCTCAACACAGCCCTCGAGGCCGACATCTTCGGAAACATCAATTCGACCCACGTACTGGGTACCAAGATGATGAATGGCATCGGCGGTTCGGGCGACTTTACCCGCAATGCCTTCCTGTCGATCTTCTCGACACAATCGTTGGCCAAGGGAGGAGCCATCTCGTCAATCGTGCCGATGGTTACACACGTCGATTCGAACGAACACAGTGTGCGTGTGCTTGTCACCGAACAGGGTGTTGCCGACCTTCGCGGCAAGTCGCCTTCGCAGCGCGCACGTCTCATCATCGAGAACTGTGTACATCCCGACTATAAGCAGTTGCTTTGGGATTACCTCAAGCTCTCGGAGGGCAAGAGTGTTCACACACCACATTCGCTTCGCCATGCATTCGCCATGCACATTGCATACGAGGAGACGGGCGATATGCGTAATGCAAAATTCTAAATAAACAATTTGGACTGTTTCAAGGTAAATATTCTGGGCTGCGGAAGCGCGAAGCCAACGCTTCGTCACTCTCCGACGGCCCAGATTGTCAATTTCAGGGGCAATCTCTTTCTGGTGGATTGCGGCGAGGGTGTGCAAATCGGCCTCGCCCGTAATTACATCCCCGTTGGAAAAATCGGACACATCCTGCTGAGCCATCTGCATGGAGACCATTGCCTGGGGCTTGTCGGCTTTATTGCAACTCTCGGCCTGGGGCAGCGAACGGGAGAGATTGTCATCCATGCACATAAGGATGCCGAGCAGATATTCCAGCCGTTGTTCGACTTCTTTTGTCCGAATCTCTCGATGAAGGTCACTTTCCAATCGTTCGACACCCGGAAATCGGAGGTGATCTATGAGGACGATTCGCTCCTCATCAAGACCATCCCGCTGAGTCACCGTGTCCCTACTGCCGGATTCCTTTTCCAGGAAAAACCTCGCGACAGGCATCTGCTCGTCGAGAAGTGCGAGGCACTCGGTATTCCTTTCGCCTATTTCCGTGGCATCAAGAAAGGTATGGACTGGACAAACCCCGAGACGGGAGAGGTCATCCCGTGTGAGATGCTTACTACCGATCCGACACCCAGCAAGTCGTATGCATTCTGTTCGGATACGATGTATTCGGAGAGCATCATTCCCATCATCAAGGGTTGTGACGTGCTCTATCACGAATCGACCTACAGTAACGTCGATACGCTCAAGGCACATCAGCGCGGGCACAGTACTTCGGTGGAAGCAGCAACAATAGCCTTGAAGGCAGAGGTGGGCAGGCTTCTGCTTGGACATTATTCTTCGCAGTTCCAATCCTACGAGGATGAGAAAATCCTGCTCGACGAGGCACAACAGATTTTCCCGAATACAGAATTGACTCGGGAACAGATGGTGATTGATATCTAACGTCAGGTTTTTTGTTAAGGCTGCATTATCTGCAGGGTAATGCTGTCGCGTGACAGATCGCCGGGATTAGTGCCTGGAGCTCCTTCTGGCACGCGAATGCCGCGTTCAGCATAGAGTTTCTTCCAGTAGGGAGCGATGTCTCCCGAACTGTCGGTGAAGGACATCGAACGCGTCTTGAAGATGGGCGTGCCATCGGGGCGCAGATAACTGAGCTGGACGAGTTCGCTGCAATAGATCTGCCTAGCATCGGGAATGTAGAGCGTGTCGTAAGGCAAACCGAGATATTGCTTTGCCCGTTCGACCGAAGCACCCAAGCCCAGCGTGTCACGCAGTCGGCCCACGAGGATGCAGGGATTGCCTTCCTCGTCGTATTCAGCCTCTTCGAAGAACTTGTCGATGGGTGTGAGCCATACGCCATGACTCGGTGTGGCTTCGAGCACCATCATCCTGCCTTGCTCTTCGCAGGCTATTCCTACATGCACTACTTGGGAACCTCCGACGCCTTCGGTAACGTTGGCAATGGCATCGCTCAGACCATCGCCCGTGGGTTCCTCGATGCTGAAAAGCAGATCACCATGATAGATTTCGAGTCCGTTGATGACAGACGCAGTCTGCGTCGGAACTTCGCATGATGTGGCCAATACCATGAGGCCAAACACTATTGGAAGAGAAGAGAATCGTCCCATATATTTTATTTTAAAAGGTGTCAATTTGGTGTAATGTTGACAATGCCGATTCACGTGGTTTAGCCGTAAAATAACCACGTGTAGCTTTTGTGGTGGCAAAGATAAATAAAAACTTCAACGTTTCCAAGAAAAGGTCGTATAAAAAGAAAACTATCACCCCATTTTAGTCAGAAAAGTTGACAAATATACTATTTTGGATATGCTAAAATGCAGTTTTTGGACCAAATATTTGGAATTAATAGAAAAAAGTATTATTTTTGCGCCCTAAAAATAGTACTATAATATGAAATTTGCAGAATATAATCAATTTAATCTGTCAGAAATCAATAAAGAGGTTCTGAAGAATTGGGACGCCAAAGACGTCTTTGTTAAATCGATGACCACACGTGAGGGCCATCCTTCGTTTGTCTTCTACGAGGGTCCCCCGTCGGCCAATGGTATGCCTGGTATTCATCACGTAATGGCTCGTTCGATCAAGGATATATTCTGCCGTTTCAAGACGATGCAGGGCTTCCAGGTGAAGCGCAAGGCAGGATGGGATACTCACGGACTTCCTGTTGAGTTGGGCGTCGAGAAGATGCTTGGCATCACCAAGGAGGACATCGGCAAGAAGATTTCGGTGGACGACTACAATGCAGCTTGCCGCAAGGAGGTCATGAAATATACGAAGGAGTGGACCGACCTGACCCGCAAGATGGGTTACTGGGTCGATCTCGATGATCCGTATATCACTTATGACAACCGTTATATCGAAACCCTCTGGTGGCTCCTCCAGCAACTCTATAACAAGGGCCTTCTCTACAAGGGATATACCATCCAACCTTATTCGCCTGCTGCAGGAACTGGTCTTTCGAGCCACGAGCTCAACCAGCCCGGCTGCTATCGTGATGTGAAGGATACCACGGTGACCGCTATCTTCAAGGCTCTTGATCCAAGACCAGAGATGACCGAGTGGGGACAGCCAGTATTTGTCGCATGGACCACTACACCTTGGACCCTGCCTTCGAATACCGCACTCTGCGTTGGCCCGAATATCGACTATGTAGCCGTTCAGACCTTCAACCCCTACAATGGTGACAAGCTGACCGTCGTTATGGCCGAAGCACGTCTCAAGGCTTATCTTGCAGGCGAGGAACTTCATACACTTGCCGAGATGGAGGCTCTTGACCTCAACAAGGTCGATGGCCGCAAACTTCCCTATCGCATCGTAGGACGTTACAAGGGCAGTGACCTTGTAGGCATGAAGTACGAACAACTTTACCAGTGGGTGAAGCCATGTGAGCAGTTGAACGAACTTGCTGCTCCATATATCAAGGAGTATGCCGAGAAGCATCCCGAGAAGGTCTTCGCCTATGGCCAGGACCAGTTTGTCGAAATCGCCGAAAAGGCTTTCCGCGTCATCCCCGGTGACTATGTGACCACTGAGGACGGTACGGGCATCGTGCATATTGCTCCTACCTTCGGTGCTGATGATGCCAAGGTTGCCAAGGCTGCTGAGGTTCCTGCACTGTATATGGTCAATACTTTGGGCGAAACACGTCCAATGGTTGACCTGACCGGCAAGTACTACAAGCGCGAGGAGCTGGCTCCCGCCTTTGTCGAGAAGTGTGTCGATCTCGATGCATATAGCGTTCATGAAGGCTGCTTCGTGAAGAATGCCTATGCTCCCGAGTTCAACAAGGACGGCAAGTATGATGCTGCCGCTGCTGAGAAGGCCGATGACCTCAACGTCATCATGAGCCTCGGTCTCAAGAAGGAGCACAAGGCCTTCAAGATCGAGAAGCATGTGCACAACTATCCACATTGCTGGCGTACCGACAAGCCTGTGCTCTATTATCCTCTCGACTCGTGGTTCATCCGTTCCACCGCTTGCCGTGACAGGATGATCGAGCTCAACAAGACCATCAACTGGAAGCCGAAATCGACGGGTACCGGACGCTTTGGCGCATGGCTCGAGAACCTCAATGACTGGAACCTCAGCCGTTCGCGCTACTGGGGTACACCACTGCCTATCTGGCGTAATCGTGACACCCGCGAGGAATTGTGCATCGGTTCTGTCGAGGAACTCTATAACGAGATTGAGAAGGCCGTTGCTGCCGGTGTGATGGCAAAGAACCCGCTCAAGGAGAAGGGCTTTGTTCCTGGACTGATGGAGAAGGACAATTACGAGAAGATCGACCTCCATCGTCCTTATGTGGATGACATCAAGCTTGTCAGCAAGACGGGACATGTACTTACCCGTGAACTCGACCTTATCGACGTGTGGTTTGATTCTGGTGCGATGCCATACGCACAGATCCACTATCCGTTCGAAAACAAGGAAGCGTTCGACAATGGCAGTGTCTATCCTGCCGACTTCATCGCCGAGGGAGTTGACCAGACCCGTGGTTGGTTCTTCACCCTCCACGCCATTGCCACAATGGTATTCGATTCGGTATCCTACAAGGCTGTCGTATCGAATGGTCTTGTCCTTGCCAAGGATGGCCAGAAGATGTCAAAACGTTTGGGCAATGCCATCGATCCATTCGGTGCCATCGAGACCTATGGTTCCGATCCGCTCCGCTGGTATATGATTACCAACGCTTCGCCTTGGGACAACCTCAAGTTCGACCCTGAAGGAGTGGTGGAGGTGAGCCGCAAGTTCTTCGGCACGCTCTTCAACACCTACAAACTCTTTGCCCTCTATGCCAACATCGATGGCTTTACAGGTCAGGAGCCTGAGGTAGCTATGGAGCAGCGTCCCGAGATCGATCGTTGGATCCTTTCGTCGCTCAACACCCTCGTCAAGGCTGTCGAGACCAATTTCGAGAACTATGAGCCAACGATTGCCGGACGTCTCATCGAGACTTTCGTATGCGACAACCTTTCGAATTGGTACGTTCGTCTGAACCGCAAGCGTTTCTGGGGCGGTGAGATGAACGACGACAAGCTGGCAGCCTATCAGACACTCTATACTTGTCTGGAGACCGTTGCCAAACTTATGGCGCCTATTGCTCCGTTCTATAGCGACAAGTTGTTCCTCGACCTCAATGCTGTTTCAGGTCGTGACAAGTGCGAATCTGTTCACCTCTCCACCTTCCCGAAGGTAGGAGACAATGATGCTGCCCTTGAGCGCAAGATGCAGTTGGCACAGACTGTCACTTCCCTCGTGCTCAGCATTCGCAAGACCTCGAAGATCAATGTGCGTCAACCTCTTCAGACAATCCTGTTCCCCGCTATCGATGCCGAGCAGGCTGCCGATATCGAGGCAGTGAAGGACCTCATCCTCAGTGAGACCAACATCAAGGAACTCGTGATTGCCGGTGGTGACAGCCATGTGCTGGTCAAGAAGGTGAAGCCGAACTTCCGCGAACTGGGCAAGCGCTACGGCAAGCTTATGAAGTCGCTGGCTTCCGCTCTCGGAAGACTTGAGCAGGAAAAGATTGCCGAACTCGAGAACGAAGGTCGTCTGGCCCTTGTCATTGATGGTACACCAGTCGAGATCACTACGGCCGATGTAGAGATCATCAGCGAAGATATGCCAGGCTGGAATGTTGCCAGCGAAGGCCGCGTAACCGTAGCGCTCGACATCACAGTCACCGAAGAACTCCGCAAGGAGGGCGTGGCTCGTGAACTCATCAAGCGTATCCAGAACTATCGTAAGACAGCAGGCTTTGAAGTTACCGATCGCATCCAGATCGTATTTGAGCCTAATGAGAATACCAATACCGTAGTCGAACAGTACAAGGACTATATCGCAGGTCAGGTTCTCGCCACCAGCATCACCATCGGTGCAGTAGGCGAGGGGGCTGTCGACCTCGATATGGACGACTACATTATCAAAGCGTCTATCACCAAATAAAAAACACATTTATAAGTTATGGCAAACGAAGACAACATCAAAGTTCGTTACTCCGATGAGGAGCTTGCTGAGTTCAAGGTTATCGTTGAGGAAAAACTCAAGGAGGCTTTGGCCGAGTACAATGAGATCCGTGAGCGCATGCGTCATGGCGACAACGATGACCGCGACACCGCTCCTATGTTCAAGAACATGGAAGATGGCGCCGAAACCCTTTCCCGTGAAGAACTCGGTCTTAAGGCCTCGCGCCTAGAGAAGTTCATCAAGGGTCTGCAGGGTGCATTGGTTCGTATTGAGAACAAGACCTATGGCATCTGCCGCGTCACTCATAAGCTTATTCCTAAGGAGCGTCTGCGTGCAGTGCCTCATGCTACGCTCAGCGTAGAGGCCAAAGAGAAGCGCACTGGTAAATAAGTCTTTTTATAGTGAGTACTCGCAAGAAGCAAAGCCTGTTGGCCATCGGGCTCTTTCTGGCCCTTATCCTTATCGATCAGGTTATCAAGATTTATGTCAAGACGCACTTCTACCTTCGAGAGTCGGTAGAAGTGACGTCGTGGTTCTATCTGTCGTTCATCGAGAACAATGGCATGGCCTATGGAATGGACTTCGTCGATAAGTATGTGCTTACGGGTTTCCGCATCCTGATGACGCTGCTTTTCGGCTGGGTGCTCTTCAAGGCCATCAGCAAACGTCTCGTCTCCACGGCCTTTGTAATCGTCGTCACAATGATCCTGGCAGGAGCTATGGGCAATATCATTGACTGCGTATTCTATGGCCGCTGGTTTACTGACAGTTATGGACACGTGGCTCAATGGGCCGATGCGAGTGCCGGGCTGATGCCACAGGGGGAATGGTTCAAGGGACGTGTGGTCGACATGTTCTATTTCCCGTTGATAAACTTCGACTGGCCGGATTCATTTCCCGTTGGAGGGCAGGTAGTCAATTTCCTGGGGCTTTCGTTCCATTATCCCTCTTGGTTGCCTACCAGCGACGAACCGTTCATGTTCTTCAAGCCTGTATTCAATTTCGCAGACTCCTGCATCTCTGTGGGTGTAGTTCTGCTCATTCTCTTCTTCCGTCAGGATTTTGTACGACTGGAGGAAGCGTATAACAAATATAAAAAAGAGGGAAACAAGAAATAACCCGGCATGCGTAAACTCCTGTATCTCGTTCTTGCATTGGTCTCGCTTTCGGTCGTTGCGTCGTGTATCGACCGTCCGGATATCGTGCTCGATGAGGAACAGATGATCGACCTGTTGGTCGATGTACATCGTGCTGAGGGCTTGCTTGAGATGCAACAGCAGCAAGGTGCTGGTTTCGGCTCCGACCTCGACACATATCAGAAGGAGGTTATCGCTGCTGTTCTGCAGAAACATGGTGTGTCGCGTTCGCGTTATGACTCGTCATTGATGTGGTATGCCCAGCATTTGAAGTTGCTGACCCGTGTCTATGGACACGTCGATGAGCGACTTAAAGAGGAGCATGAAATGTGGAGCCTGCAAGTAACCGAGACTCGTGATTTCGTTGGCAGTATGGCAGGAGATTCCGTCGATTTGTGGACGTTGCGCGACCACTTGATACTTGATAGTCGCCGTTATTCTGATATTCTTTTTTGGGAAATACCTTCCGACAGCAATTTCGTAGACGGCGACACGCTTCGTTGGCAATTTACAATACGCCAGCTCTTGCCTGGTCAGAAGGTGCTCGCTTCTATCTCTCTGACCAAGTATGAGCCCACCGAGGAGGAGCTGCGCCGTCAGGGCAAGAAGAAACAGAATGAGCCATTGGGCGCACCCATCGGCTTTGATGCCAAGACAATTATGCAGAATGGGGAATGCCAGTTGATAGCCCGTGCTGACTCCCTGCAGCCATTCCGTTCTGTAATTCTGGGTCTCGTCCTTATGAATGACTCCAATAAGGCAGCACCCGTCTTTGTCGATAGTATATCTTTGTTGCGAACTCATTTGAAAAATGAATAGGATATCCAAGATTTTCGTTTGTGCATTGCTCCAATTCGCTCTTTGCGTTGTGGGTGATGCACAAATGCGTTCACTTCCGCCCATCTTCAAGGATTGGATCAGGTCGGATGGCATGAAGCATGCTACTGTGAGCATGGAAATAGTTCGCTTACCCCGAACTGCTCCTCAGCAGACGCCCGACTCGCTCAATCCGGCCATCAATCGTGGGCGCGTGCTATATAGTTATGATCCCGAGCGTCTTATGACCCCGGCTTCGGTACTTAAACTTGTTACTGCAGCAACGGGTTTCCGTGTGCTTGGCCCCAACTACGTCTGGCCCGACAGCGTGCCGATGATTGATTCGGCCGATGTGCGTTTGCCAGGACTTGAACGATTCAATCCCGATTTGCTTGTCGAGGACATCGAGGAATATATGCCGGGTCTTGACAACCTTTTGCCCGACAGTGGACAGATGTTGATCGATGTGATGGACCGCACGCTGGCTGAGAGCCTTAATCTGCAGGCCGAGACGTTGCTTCGCTTGCTCACTCCGTCCTGTCGGCTCGATAGCGGATTGCTCAAGGTGCAGGACTATTGGAGGATGAGGGGCCTCGATATGGAGTCGCTGGTAATGTACGATGGCTGCGGAATCTCGCCCAGCGATCGTGTCACGGCACATTTCATCAACTCTCTTCTTGCCGATATGCAGTTCGATGCGCCTTTCCGGAAGGCGATGGCTGACATTGCGATGGAGGGTACGGTAAGGGAATTCCTGAAGAAAACACGTCTGTCGGGACAGGGCCAGTTGAAGACCGGCACACTTAAGAATGTTGTAGCATACGCTGGATATATCAGGGGATCAGATGGACGAACCTACGCCGTCACTATCTTTGTGGCTAACAACACCTGCAAGCATGCCGAGGTACGCAAGGAGATTGAAAAATTGCTCCTTTCGCTTATTCCATAATGCAATTCTTCGGTTTTCGAAGCCTTTTTCTTCTTTTTTCGCGTCAATGTAATCGTTTTTTCAGGAAAAAGAGTTAACTTTGCTGCCGACTCGTGCACCTGTAATAAAGATTGAACTATGGCAAAGCTTTTTGTTGTCCCAACGCCTGTCGGCAATTTGGAGGATATGACCTTCCGTGCTGTGAATGTACTTAAGCAAGCCGACCTTATCCTGGCAGAGGACACGCGAACGTCGAGTGTACTGATGCAACATTACGACATTCACGTCCCGATGCAGAGCCACCACAAGTTCAATGAGCACGAGACGTCGGCACAGATGGCCGAAAAGATAGCCTCAGGTCTGAATGTCGCTTTGGTGAGCGATGCTGGCACCCCAGGCATCAGTGACCCTGGCTTTATGCTGGTGCGGGAATGTATCAGACTCGGAGTCGAGGTGGAATGTCTGCCTGGCGCCACCGCTTTCGTACCAGCACTTGTCCAGAGCGGCCTACCTAACGAGAAGTTCTGCTTCGAAGGTTTCCTGCCACAGAAGAAGGGACGCGAGACACGGCTTCGCGAAATCGCTGCCGAGACACGCACGCAGATTATCTACGAAAGTCCCTATCGCCTCGTGAAGACATTGATTCAGTTGGCACAGGTGATGGGCGAGGATCGCCCCGCTGCGGTTTGCCGCGAGATAAGCAAGAAGTTCGCCGAGACTCAACGAGGTACCCTTTGCGAGTTGATTGCACATTTTACTGATGTGGAACCAAAGGGCGAGATTGTCCTCGTCGTCGGCGGTGCCTCGGAGGGACCAAGGGAAAAGAAGATACATAAAAACAAATACAAGAATATCAATCAAAACGATGATCAAGATGAAGAAAATTAGTGCATTGTTCGCAGTTGTAATGGCTGTGGCGCTCACCAGTTGCAACCAGGTGAGCAAGGAACAGTATCAGCAGGCTACCAGTACTAATGACAGCCTTATGTATGTAGCCCTCCAGCAGGGCAACGAGATTTATGAACTTTCGACCACTCTCAATGCTGTAAGTGAGGAACTCAATCAGATCAATGGACAGATAGCCCTTTCCAATGGAGAGGATCAAAGCCTTGTGGCCAAACGTGAGCGTCTGCTCCAACAGATAGCCATGGTCAAGCAGACCATCGAAGAGAAGCAGAAGGCTCTTGATGAGCTCCAGAAGAAATACAGTGCCCAGCTCGGTCAGAACAAGGTGCTCAAGCAGACCATCGAACGCCTTCAGAGTGAAGTCGCCGGTTACGAAACCAAGGTTGCCGAACTCAATGAGGCTGTGGCTACCAGGGAACAGAAGATCGAGGGCCTCACCAATACACTGACTGAGACTCAGCAGACGCTCGAGACTACTGTCGCTCAGAACGAGCAGCAGCAGGAGGTAATCAATACACAGGACGAAATGCTCAATACCGGCTATTATATCGTAGCCGACAAGAAGCGTCTTAAGGACCTTGGCCTGCTCGAAGGTGCCCTTCTTGCCAAGAAGCGCCTTACCCGTCAGGGCTTCTCTTCCGAAGGCTTCAACAAGGTCGATATTCGCGAACTCAATGAGCTTCCACTTGGTGCCAAAAAGGTGGATATCCTTTCCTCTCATCCAACAAATTCCTACGAACTCCGTGAGCAGGCCGATGGAACTCGCAAGCTCGTTATCAACGACCCGACCGAGTTCTGGAGCAATACCCGTTTCCTCGTAGTAAAGACCAAGTAAGAATGCCTTTAATACTTCCCAAGAACCTTCCGGCCATCGAAGCTCTCAAGCAAGAGAATATCTTCGTGATGGATTATGATAGGGCAGATATGCAGCGGATACGTCCGTTGCGTATCTGTGTGCTCAATCTTATGCCCATCAAGGAGCAGACCGAAAATGACCTTATTCGTCTCTTGTCAAACACTCCACTGCAGATTGAGATTGTCTTCATGATGCTTTCAACCCACGTGTCGAAGAACACGTCGACCGAGCACATGGAGCGTTTCTATACGCCTTTCAGTGAGCTTCGTAACAAGAAGTTTGATGGAATGATTATCACGGGTGCCCCAGTCGAACAGCTTGACTTTGAGCAGGTCACCTATTGGCAGGAACTCACCGACATCTTTGATTGGACACGCACCAACGTTCAATCGACCATGTTCATTTGCTGGGCAGCTCAGGCTGGACTCTATCATTTCCACAAAGTTCCCAAGTATCCACTCGACCATAAGATGTTCGGCATCTTCAAGCATGGAAAAGCCGATCCCAAGTGCCCAATTTTCCGTGGCTTCGATGACGAGTTCTATGTGCCCCATAGCCGTCATTCGGAAGTGCGTCGTGAAGATATACTGAAACATCCAGAACTTGAGATCATGGCCGAGAGTCGTGAGAGCGGTGTCTATATGGTCATGGAACGTGATGGTCGCGAGATATACGTCACAGGACATTCCGAATATGCGCCCGATACGCTCGATAAGGAGTACAAACGAGACCTTGCCAAGGGTCTTCCTATCGACATGCCGGTCAACTACTATCGCGATGGAAATCCTAACAACGGCCCCCTGGTACGTTGGCGTTCGGTAGCCAATCTTCTGTTTACCAATTGGCTGAATTACTACGTATATCAGGCAACTCCGTTCGATATCAATGAGATTCAGTAGTTAAAAATTAACAAAAATACGCCGATTTAACTGAAATTAAATCGGCGTTTAACATTTTTAAAATTATACCTCTTGCATATATCGCCAAAAAAAACTATCTTTGCACCCGATTTTGTAGAATTCTAATATAAAACGACATAAAAAATGGAAAGAGTTGACATTCGTGAGCTCAATGAGCTCATTGAGAGCAAAAGCGCCTTCGTTGGCGTCCTGACCCAGGGAATGGATCAGGTGATTGTTGGACAGAAGCATCTTGTCGAGTCATTGCTGATCGGACTGTTGGCCGATGGTCATATCCTCCTCGAGGGTGTGCCGGGTTTGGCCAAGACCCTTGCCATCAAGACACTTGCACAGTTGATTGAAGCCAAATATAGCCGCATCCAGTTCACCCCTGATTTGCTGCCTGCCGACGTAATCGGTACTATGGTTTATTCGCAGAAGAACGAGCAGTTCACCGTCAAGAAAGGCCCGATTTTTGCCAACTTCGTTCTCGCTGATGAAATCAACCGTGCTCCTGCCAAAGTTCAGTCAGCACTTCTCGAAGCAATGCAGGAACGTCAGGTTACCATTGGCTCGGAGACCTTCAAACTCGATCGTCCTTTCCTCGTGATGGCCACCCAGAACCCCATTGAGCAGGAGGGAACCTATCCGCTCCCAGAGGCACAATGTGACCGTTTCATGCTCAAGGTGAAGATTGATTATCCGAAGAAGGAGGAGGAGATGAAGATTGTCGCCAACCACCTTATCGGAATGAAAACCGACCTTGACCCGGTGATGAGCAGTGCCGAGATCCTCGAGGCCCGAAAGATTGTCAAGCAGGTGTATATCGACGAGAAGATCCAGAAGTACATCATCGACATCGTCTTTGCTACACGTTATCCCGAGACCTATGGCATGGAGTCGCTCAAGGACATGATTGCTTATGGCGCCTCACCACGTGCCTCAATCAACCTTGCTCTTGCAGCCCGCGCCTTCGCTTTCCTCAAGCATCGTGGTTACGTTATCCCCGAAGATGTGCGCGCCATCTGTCCCGATGTCATGCGTCATCGCATCGGCTTGTCGTACGAGGCAGAAGCCAACAATCTTACCACCGAAGAAGTTATCGCCGAGATCCTCAATAAGGTCGAAGTGCCGTAATTATGGAAACCACCGAATTAATCAAGAAGGTTCGACAAATCGAGATCAAGTCGCGTGGCTTGAGCGCCAATATCTTTGCAGGTTCCTACAAGACGGCGTTCAAGGGCCATGGCATGTCGTTTGCCGAGGTGCGCGAGTACCAGTATGGCGACGACGTGCGTGACATTGACTGGAACGTGACAGCGCGCCAGAACAAGCCGCACATCAAGATCTTCGAGGAGGAGCGCGAACTGACCATCATGCTGATGATCGACGTGAGCGGAAGCCGTGAGTTCGGTACCGCCACGCAGACCAAGCAGGAGCAGATCACACAGATAGCTGCCACATTGGCCATGTCGGGCATTCAGAACAACGATAAGATCGGTGTGATTTTCTTTTCCGACCGAATCGAGAAGTATATTCCTCCGCAGAAGGGAAAGAAGCACGTGCTCGCCATCATCTCCGAGATGCTGAAGTTCGAACCTGTGCAACGTGGCACCGACATCAATCGTGCCATCCAGTATGTCTCGAATGCACAGAAGAAGCGCTGCACCACTATCATCATCAGTGACTTCTTCGATGCCAATTCCTTCAAGCAGTCGCTTCAGATTGCCAGTTCGAAGCACGATGTCATTGCCATCCAGGTCTATGACCCGCGCGAGACTGAGCTTCCCGATGTGGGATTTATGAAGGTGCGCGATGCCGAAACGGGAGCTGAGCGATGGGTTGATACCAGTTCGCGTCGTGTTCGTCAGGCTTATTCCGACTGGTGGGCCAAGACACAGGCACAGATGCAGGATGCATTCCTTCATTCTCGTGTCGATAGTGTGTCAATTCGCACCGACGAGGATTTCGTACCCGCCCTGCTTTCCCTCTTCAAGCGTCGCAGCTAATTCCTTAAGTATAATGAATAGAATTTTCAAAACAGCCGCTGTTGTTCTATGCCTATGGGGCAGTGCCGTTGCCAGTGACGCCCAACAGCCCAAGGTGAGTGTCGAGATGGATTCGACCTACGTCACCTTTGGTTGCCCGATGACGTTCCACCTGCAAGCCATCGTACCTGAGGGCCAACAGATCATCTTCCCGCAGGATGTGCTCAAGCATGGCGGCATTGTGGCCTACGATGATTCTGCGCAATATCTGCTGGAGCTCGACACGTTCAAGCCCCTTTCGATTGATACTGTGCAGCAGGAAAGCGGCTTTGTGACCCTTCGAGAGGATGTCACTGTGTTCGCTTTTGATTCCGCCACATTCTATATCCCACCCTTCGAATTCCTCAGTCAGGCGGGCGATACACTTCGCACCAACTCCCTTGCCTTGAAGGTGTTTGTGCCTTTCGAGAGCATTGAGGTCGATCCGCAGAAGTTCGTGGGCCTCAAGGATGTCGAAGATCCGGAGTTCGTCTTTATGGACTACATCTGGTACTTCCTCATCCCGTTCTTCATTCTTGCAGCTCTCGCTGCAGGTTGGTTCGGATGGCAGTATTACAAAAAGCACAAGAAGGATGCACCTGTTGTTGTCCCCAAGACCAAGCCATTGCCTCCGCATGTCATCGCTATGAATGCTCTCGACAACCTGGCAGAGAAGAAACTGTGGCAGAATGGTCGTGACAAGGAGTTCCATACCGAGCTTACTGAAATCCTCCGCCAGTACATCGAGGCACGTTTCGCTGTGCCTGCTATGGAAAAGACCTCCGATGAGATTCTTGACGAACTCTATGAGTTGGCTGAGAGTCAGAAGGCTTCGCTGACCAACCTCAAGCAGATCCTTTCGATAGCCGACTTGGTTAAATTCGCCAAATATCACCCATATGCCGACGAGAACCAGCTTTCGTTCGTCAACTCCAGGATGTTTGTCGAGCAGACCAAGAAGGTCGAGGTCGAGGAAACTGAGAAAGAGGTGCCCGATGCCGAATCGACAGGGGAGGAACAGAATCAATCTACAATGGCTGAATAATAATCCATAATAAAATGCAGTTTGCCAATCCAGGATATTTATTCCTATTGATATTACTGATACCCGCCATTGCGTGGTACATCTGGAAGCAGTCCGAGGCACAAGCTTCGCTCCAGGTCTCTTCGACCAGCGCATTCCAGAAGCTGCCTCGTTCGTGGAAGGAATATCTTCGTCATGTCAATTTCGCGCTGCTCTGTGGTGCAGCTGCCATGACCATTGTCGCCCTGGCACGTCCACAGAGTTCCGACAGTTGGAGCCAGTCCAATACGGAGGGCATCGATATCGTCCTTTCGCTTGACGTGTCCAATTCGATGCATTTCGAGGATTTCCGTCCCGACCGACTGGAGGCTTCCAAGGAGGTGGCTTCGCGCTTTGTGGCTGGTCGTCCCAACGATAACATCGGCCTTGTACTCTTTGGCAGCGAATCCTACACCATGTGCCCAATGACCAGCGACCATGCGGTGGTATCGAATATGATTAATTCCGTGACCTTCGACCTTATCGATGGTGGTTCAACGGCCATTGGTGATGGTCTTGTTACCGCAGTCAATCGTATTCGTTCGGGTCAGGCCAAGTCGAAAGTGATTATCCTTCTGACCGATGGTTCCAACAATTCGGGTGACGTGTCGCCCAAGGATGCGGCTCAGGTCGCTCAAGCCATGGGCGTGCGCCTTTATACCATTGGCGTTGGCTCAAAGGGAGAGTTCGAGACTACCGTAGGATACGATCCGTTCGGGCGCCCTGTTCGCCAAAAGGTCAAGGCAGATATCGACGAGGAGACACTCAAGGCAATGGCTCAGTTCACTGGCGGCCGTTATTTCCGTGCCACCAACAAGAATTCGTTGTCAGAAATCTTCGATGAGATTGACAAGATGGAAAAGACCAAGATGTCGGTTCGTGAGTTTTCACGCAAGGATGAGGAGTTCCTGCCCTTTGCCTTAGCCGCCATCGCCTTGTTGCTCCTCCATGTCATTCTTCGCAATACCGTTCTTCGCAATATACCCTAAGCAATGGATAACTTTCGTTTTGCCAATCCTAATATACTTTGGCTGCTGATTGTAGTTTTTGCTCTCGTGGTCTTGTTCCTCGTGAGCCGAATGAGCAGTCACAAGGCCTTGCGTCGATTTGGCGACCTGCGCCTGCTGCGTCCGTTGATGCGGGGTGTCAGCGAAGGTAAACTTCGCGTCAAGTTTGCTATCGAGATGCTTGCCCTTGTCTGCCTCATTATCGCAGCAGCCCGTCCCCAGTTCGGCTCAAAACTAGAGACTGTCAAGAAGGAAGGTATTGAGGTGATGGTTTGCCTCGATATCTCCAACTCGATGTTGGCTGAGGATATACAGCCCAATCGTCTTGAAAGGGCCAAGCGTATGTTGTCGCGTCTTGTCGATAATCTCGACAACGACCAGGTTGGTCTCATCGTATTCGCAGGTGAGGCCTATACCCAGCTTCCCATCACCAATGACTTCGTGTCGGCAAAGATGTTCCTCCAGAGCATCGACCCTCGTATGGTGTCGTTGCAAGGTACAGCTATCGGTGCTGCCATCAATCTGGCAGTACGCAGTTTCACACCCAACGAGGCTTCCGAAAAGGCTATTGTTCTCATCACCGATGGTGAAAATCATGAGGATGATGCGAAGGGCGCTGCTGCCAACGCACTTGCCAAAGGCATACACACCCACGTCATTGGAATCGGTTCGACACAGGGAGCCCTTGTTCCCGACGATTCGGGTCGTCCGGGTTCCTATCGCAAGGATGCTTCGGGCAATCCTGTTACGACACGTCTTGACGAGCAGATGGCTCAAGCCATTGCGGCAGCCGGTCAGGGCATCTATGCTCATGCCGACAACACTAATTCCGCAGTGCAGACTCTTA
>JAEEGJ010009487.1_pt1 | contig 25995 bp, 22 predicted proteins | sample 8958761 | NCBI WGS metagenome assembly JAEEGJ01 (sample SAMN16246546, study PRJNA631951) | gut metagenome | biome: gut microbiome; feature: rumen; material: RS-attached | host: Bos | place: Iran: Karaj | collected 2018-10 | reverse complement strand
CGAAGATTTATCAGGTGGTTATTGCAGCGGGGTCCCACCTCTTCCCATTCCGAACAGAGAAGTTAAGCCCGCCTGCGCCGATGGTACTGCAATGCAATGCGGGAGAGTAGGAGGCCGCCACTTTTATTTATCAGAGCCCTGAGTCAGAAATGATTCAGGGCTCTTTTCGTTTGGTATTCTTTTTAAGGTTTTACTTTGTGGTTTCATTGAAAAAGTGTATCTTTGCACTTGGAATGGTAAGGTTGAAACACATATGGGTATGGCTGAACCGAATAAACCATAGCAGGGGGTTTGGCATACAATCGCCGACGGACTATGCGTTTGTGCGGTATGTGATCAATGAGCATTGGCCTTACTATCATTATGATGAACTGGGGAAGGGCGATGACTGGTTGACGAGGAAACTGGGCAGACTCTATTTCCGTATTGCCAATTGGCGGCAGCCCAAGGTGATGGTGAGCCATGACTATCAGGATTACCTCCATGCCGGATGTGATCAGGCTGAGATCAAGGAGGATGCTGACAAGGCCGACCTGATTGTGATGAAGATGGATGGTGATTATCGGACTCGTATGGAGCGGATTTATCAGCAAGTCAGCGATGATTCGATCCTGATAGTTGAAGGTATCTGGAAAGATATGGACTTCTGGCGCGAAGTGGCTGGCGATGAACGATCAAGAGTCACATTCGACCTTTACTATTGTGGCCTCGTGATGTTTGACAAGAAGCGACATAAGATGAACTATATTATCAATTTCTAAATATAAAAGCAACAAGTCTATGAAGATAACTAAGGTATATACCCGTACGGGTGACAAGGGACAGACGAGTATCGTGGGAGGTTTCAGAGTGAGCAAGGCCAGTGAGCGGTTAGAGGCTTACGGCACGGTGGACGAGTTGAGTTCGCACCTGGGGCTCCTGGCATCGATGCTGGCTGAGGGAGAGTATCACGACATGATTATCCGGATACAGAATAACCTGTTTAATGTATGCACTAATCTGGCAACGGATCAGAGTAAGACTGAGCTTTACGACTCAGCCAAACTTGCCGATGGCGAGATAGAGTTGCTGGAGAGTGAGGTGGACAGGATGATGAAACTGCTACCCGAACGCCAGGGATTTATCCTGCCCGGAGGTACACAGACAGCCGCCCAAGCCCATGTCTGCAGGACGGTTTGCCGACGAGCAGAACGAAGGATCGTGGCCTTGTCGGAAGTGGCAGAAATTAGTCCCGAGACATTACAATATGTAAACAGATTGAGCGATTATCTATTCGTTTTGGCTAAAATAATAAATTTTAACGCAAATGTCAGTGAAATAGTTTGGCAAAATGTTTGCAGATAGGAAAAATATGATTACTTTTGCGGCCGAATTAAAAAACATAGTAAAAAACCAAAGACTAAGAATATGTATTGGACGTTAGAATTGGCTTCAAAATTGGAAGATGCTCCCTGGCCTGCAACCAAGGACGAGTTGATAGATTATGCCATCCGCTCAGGTGCTCCTCTGGAGGTGCTTGAGAACTTGCAGGAGATAGAGGATGAGGGTGATGTATATGAGAGTATCGAAGACATCTGGCCTGACTATCCTACGAAGGAAGACTTCCTTTTCAACGAAGATGAGTATTAAATTTCAGTGCGGGGCGAACGACTAAGCGTTGTTTGCCCCGCCACTTTTTTAGGCGGCCCATCCAGCTATGAAGAACAATGAAATGAGCCCTTCAGTGCAATAATCCGGGGATCATTTCGTTATAATAATGTGTATAGAGGTTATGCGATAGCATTATTGATATTGTTTGCTTCCGTCAGGGTATGGGCGCAATATGATGTTTCCTTTGCTCATTACTGGGCCATGGAAACATCGTTTAATCCTGCCACGGTAGGTAAGGAGGCCAAGTTGAATGTGGCCGCGGCCTATGCCATCCAGATGGCGGGGTTTGAGCATAACCCGAACACCATGTATGCTGCAGCCGACATGCCTTTTGTGCTCCTTCGCGCCTATCACGGTGTGGGCTTGCAGTTTATGAACGATGCCATCGGCTTGTTTAAACACAAGCGACTGAGTTTGCAATATGCCTACCAGCGATCGTTGCTGGGCGGAAAGATCAGTGCAGGTATTCAGGCGGGGATGTTGAGCGAGAACTTTGATGGCAGTAAGGCAGAACTGGACGATCCCAATGATCCTGCGTTTACCAATTCGTCGATAAACGGTTCGGGGTTTGACCTGGCCGCCGGACTCTACTATCAAACCCGGAAATGGTATGTGGGCATATCGGGTTTACACCTGAATTCGCCTAAGGTGGAACTGGGCGAAAAGAACGAATTGGATATCCCTGCAACATATTATTTGACAGGTGGATACAATATTCAGCTGAATCATCCGTTTTTATCTATACACACCTCTGTTCTCGGACGTACGGATGGCACCGCTTGGCGGGCCGATGTGACCGGAAGGCTGAAGTATGAACACGAGAAGCGGGTGTTGTATGGCGGTCTTACCTATAGTCCCACGAACTCGGTAACGGTCATGTTGGGCGGTCGTATCTATGGCGTTCATATAGGATACAGTTATGAGATATACACCTCGGCAATGAGTATGGGCAACGGCAGTCATGAATTGTTCGTGGGTTATCAGACGGAACTGAACCTGTATAAGAAGGGTAAGAATCTGCATAAGAGCGTAAGAATCTTATAAAGGTAAAAAAGTAAAAGAGTAAAAAAGAAATATATGATGTGTGATATGGTGAATAGGAAAGCAAAGAGGTTGGCAAAAAGGTTTATACCTTTTTACCTTTTTACCTTTTTACTTTTATCAATGACGAGTTGTTTCGGCAGTAAGATGATGTCAGCCAGTGGTGGTGAGGTAACCGGAACGGGAGGCCGTGCCTTTACCGAACCTACCCCTTACGGGATGGTACTCGTGAAGCGTGGTCACCTGAAGATGGGTATTGAGAACCAGGATAGTCTGTGGGGAAAGAAAACGCCTCTCAGAGATATCTCAGTAGACGGGTTCTGGATGGATGAAACGGAGGTGACAAACTCGAAGTATCGTCAGTTCGTGAATTATGTTCGCGACTCCATCCTGAGAGAACGACTTGCAGAGTTTGACGAGACCTACAAGACCGTGAAGACGGATAAGGACGGAGAGGAGATCGGTTCGGTGCTGAACTGGAAGAAGCCCTTGCCCCGTCGTCCGAATGAGGATGAGCAGGAGATCATCGACGCTATGTATGTTACCAATCCTGTAACGGGCGATAAGATGCTGGACTATCGTCAGTTGAACTATCGTTATGAGGTTTACGACTATGCGTCTGCTGCCTTGCGTAGGAATCGCGTGAACCCGCAGGAGCGAAACCTGAATACCGACATCACCGTAGATCCCAACGAACAGGTGTGGATATCGAAGGATACAGCCTATGTTGACGATGAAGGCAGAATCGTGCGTGAAACCATCAACCGTCAGCTGACGGGTCCGTGGGACTTCCTCAATACCTATATCGTAAACGTATTTCCCGATACCACTTGTTGGGTGAACGACTTCCCCAATGCCGATAATGAGATGTATCTGCGTTACTACTTCTCGAACCCCGCCTATAATGATTATCCCGTTGTGGGTGTGACTTGGGAGCAGGCTAATGCTTTCTGCGCATGGCGTACGGAGTATCTGCTGAAGGGACTGGGTCCTGCCGCCCGTTATGTGCAGCGTTATCGTCTGCCGACTGAGGCCGAGTGGGAGTATGCCGCCCGTGGCAAGGATCAGAACGAATTTCCGTGGGACAATGAGGACGTGGCCAGCGGCAAGGGTTGTTTCTTTGCCAACTTCAAGCCCGATGATGGTAACTACACCAAGGATGGAAATCTGATTACCAGTCGTGTGGGTATCTATGCCGCCAACTCCAACGGACTCTACGATATGGCCGGTAATGTGGCTGAGTGGACGAGTACGATCTATACCGAGGCTGGTGTGGAGGCAATGAATGATATCAACCCGCAGCTGAAGTATAATGCCGCCCCCGAAGATCCGTACAGGCTGAAGAAGAAGAGTGTGCGTGGTGGCTCGTGGAAGGATCCCGAGTCGTATATCCGTTCGGCCTGGCGTTCGTCGGAGTATCAGAACCAGCCGAGAAGCTATATCGGATTCCGTTGCGTACGTAGTCTTGCAAATTCTACCAGCGAGAAGGTGAAGGTAAAGAGTAAAAAGAAATAAAACCGTAGTGTTATGACTAGATACAGCAAATACAATATCATCTACCGCTTGCAGAAGTGGATGGATAGTGTGCCGGGACAGACGTTCCTGAACTATGCCTATAGCTGGGGTGCGTCGATCGTGATTCTGGGTACGCTCTTTAAACTGACCCACTTGCCGGGCGCTAATTTCTTCCTCTTTCTCGGTATGGGAACTGAGGTTGTCGTATTCTTCCTGTCGGCCTTTGATCGCCCGTTCGACAAGACGACCGACGGCATGGAGCTGGATATCCATCCTGGAGAGAAACCCGTGGAAACTGCTTCACCCGCAGCCAAGGTTGTTGGAGGCAATGGCGGAATGGTGATCATTCATGGAGGCGCTGGCAATGTTGGCACCCAAGTAGTTTCGGAGAAACCTGAAGTGACGGAGATACATGCTAATCCCGAGCTCGAGGCGGCTACAAATGGCTATGTTGACGAATTGAAACGCCTGACGGAAACCCTTGCTAAGGTTTCCGCCCAGAGTCAGAAGCTGACCACCGATTCGGAGGAGATGGAGAACCTGAACCGTACGCTGACAGGTATCTGTAAGGTATATGAGATGCAGCTAAAGAGTGCCAGCTCGCAGATTGGCACCATCGACGAGATCAATGAACAGACGCGAAAGATGGCCTCACAGATAGCTGAGCTCAATAAGATCTATGCCCGTATGATTGAGGCAATGACTCAAAAGATGAATGTGTAAGAGATGGCAATCAGGAAAAGACCGATATCCCCTCGCCAGAAGATGATCAATCTGATGTATGTGGTCCTGATGGCGCTGTTGGCACTCAATGTTTCCAGTGAGGTGCTGAACGGCTTCTCGATTGTGGAGGATAGTCTGAACCGTACCACCGGCAACTCTTCGAAGCAGAACTTGGCCATCTACCAGACCTTTGAAGAACAGATGAAGGCTAATCCTCAGAAGACAAAGGTGTGGTATGATAAGGCCCAGCAGGTGAAGCAGATGAGCGACTCGCTCTATAACCTGGCTATGGAACTGAAAACGGCTATCGTACGTGAGGCTGACGGTAAGGACGGGGATATCCACGATATTAAGAATAAGGAAGACCTTGAAGCCGCCAATCAAGTGATGCTTGCACCTGGAAGCGGAAGGGGAGGTGAGTTGTTTAAGGCTATCAACGCTTTCCGACAGAGGATGCTGACGATGGTGACAGATGAAAAGCAGAAGCAGATCATTGCCAGTAACCTGACTACAGAGATACCCAAGAATGCAATGACTATGGGTAAGAACTGGCAGGAGTATATGTTCGAATCGATGCCCGCCGCTGCCGCTGTTACACTGCTCTCAAAACTACAGAGCGATGTGCGCTATGCCGAGGGAGAGGTTCTGCATACGCTGGCCTCGAACATCGACGTAAAGGATATCCGCGTGAATCTGCTCGATGCTTTCGTGATTCCTAATTCGAAGACGATTGTGAGAGGCGATCGTTTCTCGGCCCGTATTGTGATGGCTGCAGTGGATACCACTCAGGTGCCCGATATCTATATAGGCGGTCAGAAGGTGAATCTGACCAATGGACTTTACGAGACCGTTTGCGGACGAACGGGTGACTTTACGCTCAAGGGTTATATGGAGACGGTGAATGGTAATGGCGACCGTATCCGCAGGGAGTTTTCGCAGAACTATACCGTGGTGGAGCCGAGTGCCACCGTATCGGCCGATCTGATGAACATGCTTTATGCAGGTTACAATAACCCCATCAGCGTAAGTGTGCCGGGTGTACCTTTGAATAAGGTTCAGGCGTCGATGACTAACGGAACACTCCAGGCGGTAGGCGCGGGAAAGTATATTGCCCGACCCTCGAAAATAGGACAGGATGCGGTGATAACCGTTACCTCAACGAATACGGGACGTCCACAGCAAATGGGACAATATAAGTTCCGAGTCAGGAAGTTGCCCGATCCTACACCATATATCTCCATGAAGGATGAACATGGTAATCCCACCCGTTATAAGGGAGGTGGTTTGGCAAAGGGTCAGTTGGTAGCTGCCGACAATATTGGAGCAGCTATTGATGACGGTATACTCGACATCGCCTTCCGTGTGCAGAGCTTTGAGACGGTGTTCTTCGACAATATGGGTAATGCCGTGCCGATGGCATCGGAAGGTGCATCGTTCTCTGCACGTCAGAAGGATACGTTCCGCAAGCTTGCCCGTAACCGTCGATTCTATATCTCACGTGTGACGGTGATCGGTCCTGATGGCTTGACGCGTACACTTACAAATCCAATGGAAGTAATCGTAAAATGATGAAGATATGAAGAGAGTATTATTCTTGTTTATAATAGTGCTGACGGCAGGTTCCGTTATGGCCCAGCCGAAAAGAAGCCGTGTACAACAGACGGAGCAGAAGAAGAGCCCCTCATCGGCTATGTCGATGCGTGCTCAGTTGACGTATCCTACGGCTCTGGATATACCGGAAGAGGTGGTGTGGCGCCGCGATATCTATCGCGAGCTCGACCTGACGGACGATGCCAATGCGGGACTCTATTTCCCTGTAGAGCCTCAGGGCAAGCAGCTCAACCTGTTTACCTATATCTTCAAGTTGGCCCAGAATGGTTATATCCCAGTGTATGAGTATCCCACCGATGGCAGCGATAACTTCACCGACGATGCCAAGGTGGATATGAAGACGATTCTCGACAACTATCATATCTTCTATGAGGAGCAGAATGGTAAGTTGAAGGTGGACAACAGCGATATCCCCTCAGCCGAGGTGAAAAAGTATTACCTGAAGGAGAGTGCCTATTACGATCAGGCCAATTCTTCCTTTCATATTAAGGTGCTGGCCCTTTGTCCTGTGATGCTACGTGAGGATGACTTCGGGGGTGAGGCTACACAGTATCCGCTTTTCTGGGTGAAATATAGCGATTTGGAGCCTTTCCTGAACCGTCAGACAGTGATGGCCAGCAGTCTGAACAATGCCGCCACGATGTCGATGGATGATTACTTCACACTGAACAGCTATCGCGGCAAAATCTACAAGACCAATAATGCTCAGGGTAAGACACTCCTACAACTCTGTGGTGGCGACGAGGCCAAACTCTCAGCCGAGCAGAAACGCATAGAGGCAGAACTTGCTGCTTTCCATAAAACCATCTTCGGCGATCAGGAAAAGAAGGATTCGCTCGATAACATTGCAGCCTCGCAGGTAAAGGAAAGTAAGAAGGCAAAGAGCAAGTCGTCATCCCTGCGTAGTGCCAAGACACCGAAGGCGAAATCGTCCTCTACAAAGAGCAGCAGTAGCAGCAGTTCTTCGGCCAGAGTGACCGTTCGCCGTCAGCGACACTAAGATGTTGGCGATAAGTCAAGCACGGGAATACCAAAAGAAAAAAAACGCCATTTCTTTTGGTATTCTGCTTTCTTATTCGTATCTTTGCCCCCGCAGATGTAACATAAAACAGTTGAATTATGAAAAAGGTATTTGCATTAGTGGTAGCTCTGGCTGCTATAACAATGAGCGCTCAGGCTCAGATTGATTTCGGTGTAAAGGGCGGACTTAACCTTAGTAAAATGAGCGCTAGTAAGGATGCACTCAACTCTTCAAACCAGTTGGGTTTCTTCGTTGGACCAACGGCTAAGTTTACATTACCAGTGGTTGGCCTTGGTATTGATGTATCTGCTCTTTTCGATCAGCGTTCTTCTGAAGTGGAACTGAATGGTATGAAGGAAACCATCAAGCAGACAAGTCTTCAGATACCTGCTAATGTACGTTTTGCATTTGGTTTTGGCGATAAGGCAAGTATCTTTATATTTGGTGGTCCGCAGATTGGCTTTAACCTGAGTGGTAAGGCCAAGGATGTATTTAATGATGCGGCAGAATGGACCTTTAAGTCATCTAATCTTAGCGGAAACATCGGTGCTGGAGTTATGCTGATGAAACATATTCAGGCATCTCTCAACTATAACTTCCAATTAGGCAAGACCGGTGAATTCGAGGTAGAAAACTATGAGGCAGAGGAACTCGGCAAGAACGGTTCTAAGAGCAATGGCCGTATCAATGCTTGGCAACTTTCGGTAGCTTATTTCTTCTAAGTTTTGTTTGTAGATGTCATTCTTCCCTTGCCGCTTGACGGTGTCTTTACCTATTCTGTCCCTACTTCCGAGGAAGGCAGAGTGAAGGTAGGGGCTCGTGTATTGGTACCATTTGGAAGAAACAAGACTTACGTAGGCATCATTTCACGTATACATAATCAGTCACCTGAAGGATATCAGACTAAGGATATTCTTCAGGTGATGGATTTTTCTCCCATACTGCTTGATTCCCAATTGAAACTTTGGCAGTGGATTTCCGACTATTATATGTCGCCTATTGGTGAGGTGTATAAGGCGGCTCTGCCATCGGGCTTGAAAGCAGAAGATGGATATAAACCCAAAACGGAGCTTTATATCAGGTTGACATCACCTTTCCGTAGTGAGCAAGCCCTTCATGTGGCCTTGAATATGTTGCAACGGGCCGACAAACAGCAGAAGACGTTTATTGACTATTTGGCACTTTCTGGTTGGGATAGTGGGGTAGGAACAGAACTCACCCGTGATGAGTTGTTGAACCAAGGACATTCGCTACCCACAATCAATGCTCTTGTTAAGCGAGGATTGTTGGAGACCTATGAATGTGAGGTGGGACGCCTAAATAATAACCAGGAACCCCATCTGGAAAACATCAAACCGCTGAGTACTACCCAGCAGGATGCGTTTAATCAGATACAATTCTCTTTCCTGAAGAAGAATGTAACCTTGTTGCATGGTGTTACGTCGAGCGGAAAGACGGAGATTTATATCCATTTGATCCAGCAGGCCTTGGAGCAGAAAAAGCAGGTGCTCTATCTATTGCCCGAGATAGCCCTGACCGTGCAGATGATGGAGCGATTGCAACGAGTGTTTGGTAATCGTCTGGGAATCTATCATTCGAAGTATGCTGATGCTGAACGTGTGGAGATATGGCAGAAGCAACTCTCGCAGAATCCCTACGATGTGATACTCGGAGCCAGAAGTGCTGTATTCCTTCCTTTCCAGAGGTTAGGTCTGGTTATTATCGACGAAGAACACGAGACATCCTATAAGCAGCAGGAGCCAATGCCGCGCTATCATGCACGCTCGGCTGCCATCATGCTGGCCCAGATGTTTGGAGCCAAGACGTTACTTGGTACAGCGACACCATGTGTCGAAACCTATCATAATGCTAAGACGGGCAAGTATGCACTTGTGGAACTCTTCCAGCGTTATCAGGGAATAGAACTGCCGGAGATACAGATTGTCGATATCAAGGATCTGCAACATCGGAAGATGATGAATGGCCCGTTCTCCCCCCTCTTATTAAATAAGGTACGTGAAGCCTTGGAACGGGGCGAACAAGCCATTCTTTTCCAGAACCGTCGAGGCTATGCCCCGGTCATAGAGTGTAAACAATGTGGATGGGTACCCCATTGCCAACATTGCGATGTGTCGCTGACGCTTCACCGAAGCCTGAATCAGTTGACATGCCATTATTGTGGTTATACCTATCAAGTGCCAACAGAGTGCCCTAACTGTGGATGTACCCAATTGCAGACCCGAGGTTATGGTACGGAGAAGATAGAGGCTGAGGTGCGGGATATCTTTCCAGAGGCTCGTATCGCTCGCATGGATCTCGATACCACTCGTAGCCGACATGCTTATGAACGTATCATCAGCGATTTCTCTGCTGGACGTACGAACCTGTTGATTGGTACACAGATGATATCTAAGGGACTTGATTTCGACAAAGTTTCTGTGGTGGGTATCCTGAATGCCGATACAATGCTGAACTACCCTGATTTCCGTGCCTACGAGCATGCTTTTATGATGATGTCGCAGGTGAGTGGACGTGCGGGGCGTAAGGGTAGGCGCGGATTGGTGATTCTGCAGACCAAGAGTCCTGACTTGCCTTTGATACAGCAGGTGGTACGTAATGACTATAGCGCGTTCTATCGTTCCTTGATAGCTGAGCGTCAGCAATTCCATTATCCCCCGTATTACCGTCTGATAGATGTCTATCTGAAACATCGTTCGGATAGTGTTGTCGAGACGGCTTCAATCGAGTTGGCAGGATGGCTGCGCCATTGGTTTGGTACAAGGGTTCTTGGTCCTGACAAACCCTCTGTAGCTAAGGTGAAGTCGTTGTCCATCCGCAAGCTTGTGTTGAAATTTGAACAAGGCATCAATATGACTGAGGTGCGCAAATATTTAGCGCTTGCCCAGCAGCAGATGCTTCAGGACAAGCGCTATAGCTCCTTGCAAATCTATTACGACGTAGATCCTCTGTAATCCTTAGAAGGCGAGTTCGCAACCAATACCCAGTACGCGGTTAGTACGGGTGAAGTCGTCGCTGATACCTACCTGAGGATAGTCGGTACGCTTATAGTGATCGTAGTTTGTCTGGAAATAGGCGGCCTTCAGTGTGATATTGTCGGCTACCTTGTAATTGAATCCGAATCCGAAGCTGTAAGAGTTGACAACAAACGACATATCGTTCATATACTCGTCGGTAAGCTGATAACGAGTCAGCTGTAAACCTCCTGAAATAGTCAGTTTGTCGTTGATATCCCACTCCACACCTCCAAGGTATTCGTTCGAGCCACCATCAAGCTTATCCTGTGCGTTGTTATACCAGTTGACGTTGGTATCGAAGAAATGATGATAACCCAGGTTCAGACGTACGTCGTCGGTGATATTCCACATGGCACCTACGGCGAGCTGAGCGGGAGAATCCTCGTCAATCTTCTCGCTATCACGGAACTTGTTCACAGCAGGAATCTCACTGGCCTCATTGACGGTTGACTCATTCTTCATGTGAATCTGTGTCTTGAACTCATATTTTGCGGCAAAATTGAATTTGCCGATGCGATAATCGACGCCGATAACGGGAGCGATACCCACTGACGACTGGTTACAAAGCAGATTCACACCCTGAGAATACTTCTGAAGGGCATTAAGACTCTGCTTGGTACCTTCAAGTTGTGCCTTTTGTTGTGTGAGTGCATCTGGTACGGGAATACCTGCAGCCTCGTATTGGGCAATGCCGGCATTTACTTTGGTAAGACCACCATCAACGGTTGTCTCTGCCCCCTGAAGGAAACTACCGAAGTCAACATATCCTCCCTCGGTGTTTACCATGATGTTACTGATCTTGGCCTTGTAGGTGGCTGTGCCGTAAAGTAGACGCAGACCGCCATATACCGACAGATCCTTGGTGATCTTGTAGGCTGCACCGAGTTGGAAACCGAAATAGTACTGGCGTCCCTGCATATATCCGTCCATGTCGTAACCGGTTGCTCCGAGGGGTTTCAGCTGGTTGGCGATACTACCTACCACGCTCTCGAACGAACCAAGACCGTCGGCAAACTCACAAGCGCCACCACCTCCAGGGACAGAGAAGTTGAACTGGACACTCCAGTTACCTTTATTATATGCAGCCTGAAGAGAGGGGATAAATGGTGCGTCGGCCACACCTTCAAATGTCTTCGTGGTTGCACCGTTGTTCTTCTTGCCAAGAGCAAAAACGGGATTGGTTGACTGGATGGTACGTGTCTGGTGAGCATACTGCCAGTTAATTCCGAGATGGAAACCTTCGGGAAGGAATGCTACACCAGCAGGGTTGCTGTATACACCGTCGAGTCCGATAGCGGCATCGCGGGCGGGGTTTCTCAAGAAGTCAATACTCTGATTTGTGTTTGTTAAGATACCACCAGCAGTGGCAGTTGTTGCTACAGTCAGCATCGCGCCGACAAGCATTGCATTGATTTTTTTCATATCCTTAAACATCTTTTTGCTAAAATCGGCTGCAAAGGTAAGTAGATTGTTCTGAATTTCTCCGTTTACGTACACAAAGTTAACGAATATTAACTGAAATTGCACACAAATATGCACAAATGTGCAATAATGTGCAAGTTTTTGCACACTATATGGTACATTTGTGCAATCTGACGCTTTATTTCTTCAGTTCCGGATAACTGAGTCGTGTATGATAGATGGTCTTCAACTTCTCAATGAGTACCGTCTTGGCGTAGGCAATATCACGGAATGTGATGGGGCACTCCTTGAAATATCCCTCCTCTACCTGTGAGTCGATAAGGCGGTTTACAAGCTCACGGATGGTCTTCTCCGTATAGTCGGGGAGTGAGCGTGATGCCGCTTCAACGGTGTCGGCCATCATCAGGATAGCCTGTTCCTTTGTGAAGGGGTTAGGGCCGGGGTAGGTAAAGAGCAGGTCATCAACGGCATCATTGGGATGGGCATTCTTGTATTGTACATAGAAATACTTGGTCTTGCCCTGACCGTGGTGGGTGGCAATGAAGTCCTTGATGATATCGGGCAGGTTGTATTTCTCAGCCAGTTTGATACCTTCCGTTACATGGCTGATAATCATCTGCGCACTATCAATAGAACCCAGTTTCTCGTGGGGATTAACGCCCGACTGGTTCTCCGTGAAATATATGGGGTTGATAATCTTTCCGATATCATGATAGAGCGCACCAGTTCTTACCAGCTGACTCTTGCCGCCAATCTTGTTTGCAATCTCTGCTGCCAGGTTGCCCACCTGTATAGAATGCTGGAACGTACCAGGGGCCACTTCGCTCATCTTCCTCAATAGCACTTTGTTCATATCAGAAAGCTCAATGAGTGTGATGTTTGAGGTAAAACCGAAAGCCTTCTCTATCAGATAGAGTAGGGGGTATGAGCAGAACAACAGAATACCGTTGATAGCGATGTAGTTATACTCGCTATAGCTGATCTTTGTCAGATCGTTATTTCGTATCCAATCTAAAGCAAGGTTGGTCAATCCGGCGGCAAAGGTGACAAAAACTGCTGTCCAGAATAGTTGTGAACGACTTGACAACTCTCTCAGCGAGAAGATAGCTACGAGTCCGGCCACAAGTTCTACAGCAATGAATTCCAGCGGATATTGTAGGATGCTGGCGCAGATGAGAATCATGATGGAATGGGCCATGAATGCCGTGCGGGAGTCCATAAACACACGGATGAAGATGGGCACCATCGCAAACGGCAGAATATAGACATGCAGGATGTTGTTCTTCACCATCATGGAAGCTATAACGACAAATATGATGATCAGCGCATAAAGCATGGCAGTGGAACGCATCTTGTCGAAATAGTCCTTGCGGAACAAGGTGAGGTAGATGGTGAAGCAGGAAATGAGGATAAACACCAACAGAATTTGTCCCATAATGGTCAGACTGATCCGTGCGTTTCCTTCCTCGCGTCGCTGCATTTCTTTCTCGTACGACTGTAGGATATTATAGGTCTTTGAGTCTACGATGTCTCCTCGGTCAATGATCTTCTGACCTCGCTGTACCAATCCGCTTGCCAATGCGATGCTGTTGCTCAGATCGTTCAGGCTGGCTTCGCTTCGTTCCTTGTCGTAGATAAGGTTAGGCGTGAGATAGTCGTTCAGGTTGCACTTCTTGAGAATATCCCGGTGATTAGCGAGTGATGGATCGAGGAATATCTGCTCATAGGCGGAAATGACGGAGTTGACTTTCGTAATGGGCATGCTGACAGCATTCTTTCCGCTCACGACACGGATGATCTGGGTGGTATCCTGATGCAGTCTGGCATATTCAGAACTATTCATGATACCCTGGGCGTAAAGAATACGCAGACGATTGGCTACGATGCTGATATAGTCATTGGATAACCCTGGTATGCCATCACTATAGTCTTTGGCAAATTGGCGCAGCTGCTTGCCTACGATATCCGTGTTATAAATGTAATAGGGCTCATACTGCTTCATCAGACTATCGCGTTCGGCCTTAACAGCTTCATCACTTTTATAGATGGGGAAGTCGAACGGCGCTTTCAGGTCGGCATAGGCCCAAGGCTTACCTCTTTCTATTTTGTATGTGTTATGAGTACTACGTGGCATTAGCCATACAATAATGACTACTGAGGCAATTATTAGACCCGTACGGATGAGAAAATCACGCCATGTGGTGTCGTTTTTAATGCTAAAACTACTCATTTCTATGTATTTTATATAATTATGGTTGCAAAAATACAAAAAACTCTCAACTTTTTTGTAACTTTGCACGCAAATTTAAGAAAAAATATGTCTGATAGAAGAGTAAGGGTGCGTTTTGCACCAAGTCCTACGGGAGCATTGCATATCGGCGGCGTACGTACCGCCCTGTATAATTACCTGTTTGCCAAGCAGCATGGTGGCGATCTCGTATTCCGTATCGAGGATACTGATTCCAACCGTTTCGTGCCTGGTGCAGAGGAGTATATCATCGAGTCGTTTAAGTGGTTGGGCATCAAGTTCGACGAGGGCGTTAGCTTTGGTGGCGACAAAGGTCCGTATCGTCAGAGCGAGCGTCGCGATATATATAAGAAGTATGTACAGCAGTTGCTTGATGCCGATAAGGCCTATATAGCTTTCGATACCCCTGAGGAGTTGGAGGCTAAGCGTGCTGAGATTCAGAATTTCCAGTACGATTGCCACACTCGTTCTCAGATGCGTAACTCTCTGACCCTTTCTAAGGAGGAGGTCGACAAACTGATTGCTGACGGTAAACAGTATGTGGTTCGCTTCAAGATCGAGGCTGGTCAGGAGGTTCTGGTGAATGACCTGATTCGTGGCGAGGTTCGTGTCAAGAGCGACATTCTCGACGATAAGGTGCTCTATAAGAGTGCCGACCAGTTGCCAACTTATCATCTGGCCAATATCGTGGATGACCATCTGATGGAGATCTCTCACGTGATTCGTGGTGAGGAGTGGTTGCCCTCTGCCCCCCTGCATGTTCTGCTCTATCAGGCTTTCGGCTGGGAGGATACGATGCCTCAGTTCGCTCACCTGCCTCTGCTCTTGAAACCCGATGGAAAGGGTAAATTGTCGAAGCGTGATGGCGACCGTCTGGGTTTCCCCGTGTTCCCCTTGTTGTGGAAGGATCCTAAGACGGGCGAAACTTCTCGTGGCTATCGTGAGGATGGTTATTTCCCTGAGGCAGTTATCAACTTCCTCGCTCTGCTGGGATGGAATCCTGGTACTGAGCAGGAGATCTTCTCACTCGACGAGCTCGTTCCTCTGTTCGATATCTCTAAGTGTTCAAAGGCTGGTGCCAAGTTTGCTTTTGAGAAGGCTATATGGTTCAACCATGAGTACATTCTCAAGAAGAGCAACGAGGAGATTGCTGCTCTCTTTGAGCCCATCGTGAAGGAACATTGTCCTAATGAGACCTCTGAGCGTATCCTCCAGGTTACAACAATGATGAAGGATCGCGTATCGTTCGTTCACGAATTGTGGCCTCTGTGCTCGTTCTTCTTCGAGGCACCTACGGAGTACGATGAGAAGACAGCCAAGAAGCGCTGGAAGGAAGACTCTGCTCAGGTGATGACGGAGTTGATAGGCGTGCTCGAGGGCATTGATGACTTCTCGCTCGAGAATCAGGAGCAGATTGTTCATGCCTGGGTGGAGCAGAAGGAGTATAAGCTCGGTAATGTGATGAATGCTTGGCGACTCACACTCGTTGGCGAGGGTAAGGGTCCTGGCATGTTCGACATCTCGGCCTTCCTGGGTAAGGAGGAGACTATTGCAAGAATGCGTCGTGCTATAGAAGTACTTGGATAAATGTTTTACAACCTGATTATATACCTCTATCTTCTTGGAGTGGCCATCTATAGCCGCTTCAATGAGAAGGTGCGTAAGATGTGGCGTGGCGAGCGCGAGGCATTCAAGATTCTCCGCGAGAAGGTTGATCCTAATGCCAAATATGTGTGGTTTCATGCTGCCTCGTTGGGCGAGTTCGAACAGGGCCGTCCGCTGATGGAGCAGATGCGCAAGGAGCATCCCGAGTATAAGATTCTGCTCACGTTCTTCTCGCCTTCAGGCTACGAGGTACGTAAGAACTACGAAGGTGCTGATATCATTACTTATCTGCCTCTTGATACCATCACCAATGCGCGTCGATTCCTGCGAACCATTCGTCCTGTGATGGCTTTCTTCATCAAGTACGAGTTCTGGTATAACTATCTGCACATCCTCAAGCACAGGAATGTGCCTGTTTACAGCGTGTCGAGCATCTTCCGTCCAGACCAGGTGTTCTTCAAGTGGTATGGTCGTCAGTATGGTCGCGTGCTGAATTGTTTCACCCATTTCTTTGTGCAGAACGAGGTAAGCAAGCAGCTGTTGGCTAAGATTGGTATTACGGATGTTACAGTGGTAGGCGATACTCGCTTTGATCGTGTACTCCAGATCAAGGAAGCCGCTAAGCAACTGCCTGTGGTTGAGGCTTTTGTGAAAGATGCACCCCAGGTGTTCGTGGCTGGTTCATCATGGCCTCCTGATGAGGAAATCTTCATCAAGTATTTTAATGAACACAAGAACTGGAAACTGATTATTGCCCCTCATGTCATTGGTGAGGATCATCTGAAACAGATTGAGAAGTTGCTCGAAGGACGCAAGGTCGTACGCTATACCGACGCAGAGAAATCTCTCACTTCTGACCTCTCGTCTCTGACCTCTGCTGAGGTTCTCATCATCAACTGCTATGGTCTTCTCTCTAGCATCTACCATTATGGCCATGTTGCCTATGTAGGTGGAGGCTTTGGCGTGGGAATCCATAATCTGCTGGAGGCAGCTGTATGGGATGTGCCCGTATTCTTTGGCCCCAACAATCAGAAGTTCCAGGAGGCTCAGGCTTTGAAACAGAGTGGCGGCTTCGAGATTCATAACCTCGAGGAGTTTGCTGCCCAGATGGATCGCTTTGCAGCTGATGCCGATTACCTGAAGGAAGAGGGCCTGAAGGCAGGTCACTTCGTAAAAGGTCAGTCTGGTGCTACCCAGAAGGTGCTCTCGGCTGTTACGCTTTAGTCGTTAAACCAACAAAATGAAACTTATGTGGATGATGCTTCTCATGGTACTGCCCTTAGTGGCTATTGCCTATATTGCTTGGCATGTGTGGGTCATGTTGCCTTGGGCCGCTTTGTGGAAGACGCTCATCATCCTTTTGGGCGTGTTTTGCATTGCCCTGTTATTCTTGAACTTCGCCCGTAAGTTCGATACTTATCCCTTATTTGTGGCTCAGACGGCATACGAGATTGGTACGTCCTCCTTGTTTGTGCTGATGTATCTCGTTATCCTTTTCCTGGTGCTCGATTTGGGCCGACTCTGTCATCTTGTGCCCAAAGCCTTCCTTTATAACAATGCTTATGCGGCTTTGACTATCTTCGTGTTTATCTTTGGCGTTTTCCTCTATGGCAATCTGCATTATAGGAATAAGGTACGCGTACCCTTAGAATTGAAGACCTCGAAGCCGTTGCCCAAGACGTATAAGGTGGTGATGGCCTCCGACCTCCATCTGGGCTATCATAATCCCCGTAAGGAACTGGCCCGTTGGGTGGATATGTTTAATGCCGAGAAGCCCGACTTCATCCTAATTGCTGGCGACATCATCGATGGCAGCATGCGTCCGCTCTTGGAAGAGCGCATGGCCGAAGAGTTCCATCGCCTTCAGGCTCCCGTCTATGCCTGTCTGGGCAATCATGAGTTCTATGCAGGTCATCCTGAAGCCAAGCGGTTCTATAAGGATGCTGGCATCCATTTGCTCATCGATGAGGCTGTCGTCGTGGATAGCGCCATTGTCATCATTGGCCGTGACGACCGCACAAACATGCGCCGTAAATCCGTCAAGGAATTAGTCGACTCCCTTCAATCTTCAATTTCCCGCTCGGCTTTGCCGCTTGGCTCGTCCAAGAATCTTCAATATTCAATAGTCCTCGACCATCAGCCCTACAACCTCGATCGTGCTGAGACTGCTGGCATCGACTTCCAACTTAGTGGTCACACCCATCGTGGACAAGTTTGGCCCATCTCCTGGATCACCGATCATATCTATGAATGTTCGTGGGGCAGCCATCAGCGTGGCAACACCCAGTTCTATATATCCTCCGGCCTGGGCATCTGGGGCGGTAAGTTCCGTATCGGCACCCAGAGCGAATACGTCGTCGCAACCCTCACCTCTGATAGATCCCTTTCAGACTGACCTCGTAAAAATGCGTTTATTTCGCTAAAACTCGTCAGAAATTCACACCTATGACGTCTGCATCGCTTCTATGTGATATTGGAATAAACCAGCCGCTCTGGCAGTTTCATACCTGGGATAAGACTGGCAAGAAACATGCAACCCGCGCGGTGGATTATACATAATATCAGGATTTTTCTTTTTGCATGTTAGACTGTAAATGTATGCTAATAATTTCTCCATAAGTATATTTCTATTTTTGAGGAAAGTGTCACTTTTTGCTGTAATCGATTGTAAATATGTGCATTAGATGCAGTGATAGATTTTTAAAAGTGTCACTCCCTTTTCTGACAAAGTAAAACAAGTTGTTTTACTTTGTAAAGTGACGTTTCTTCAGTATATAAAGGTGTTCTTTTGCACACCAAAACAAGTTGTTTTACTTTGCTAGTTATTATCCCGTCAATTCGGAGTCTGCAATCTTTGTTGTTATAGCCATGACTATGGATGCAAGAAGGAGGTATCCATCTGAAAAGATATGTTAAAACATTTCATTACAAGTGATGGATAGTGATACTTTTTACGAATCTATCACCTGTAGTAAGCTGTTAAAAACCAGACGGTTATAACGAAAAGTGATACTTTTTGCATTTTGTTCCCAAGCTGGGAATAATATGGGATGAGGCTTGTGTGGAAAACTTTTTGAGATAATATTTGGCTGTTTCAATAAGTTTTTCTACCTTTGCAGCCAAATTGCGAGGAGGGTACCCATCGCATTGTTTTTCCCTATGATTAAGACTACGTATTTTAGAAGGTTACTGACAGTTGCGCTCCTGGTCTGTTACTCCTTTTCAATGGGGGCACAGGAGGCAGAACAGATTATTGAGCACGATGGCAACAAGTATATCATCCATGTGGAGGCGCTGAATCCCGATCCGGAGATGACGCTGCTGGACGTGTTGCATATCTGCCCTGAGCTGATGTCGACTGATGGCAAGACGCTCTCGGACAGTTATGTGCTGAGTGTGGACGATATCTTTCTGAGCGTTGTTTACGATCCGCTGCTGGAGGGTATCAAGGCTTGCGACCTCAGCGTAGTAACCGTGTGTACCTATGGTACTGTGAACAACGCCACAGACGGCACCACGGGTTCCATCGACTTAACGTTCCGCGAAGGCAAGGGACTGACGGGTAAGCTGGCCCTGAGTGGTAGCACCTACGGCAACGGACAGCTGTATGCCGACATCGCCAACGAGGGGGAGAAGGTCACTGTGCGTGCTTTTGCGCAGGGAAAACTTCAGTATGGAAAGGTGGATGGGCAATCGGAGGTTGACATCACCTCGCGCAACGGCGTGGAGAACGCGATGGTCTTCGTGGACTGGAATATGAGCGACGACGACGTGCTGAAAATGAAGCTCTCGCAGGGTTTTAACGAGTATCAGGACAAGGTGTATGATAACAACAGGGACGATCTGGACGTTGAGCTCGGCAGACAGCGTTGGGGCGAGTTGGCCGCCTCGTTCGACCACACCCTTAACGAGCAGGGGGCCGGACTTTATTTCGAGACGGGATTGAGCTTTGCAAACAATTCCTTGTTGGATGTTCAGACGGTGTTAGGCAGTTGGATAGCGGAGTACAGCATGCCCTTTATGAATGAGTCGCTCTGGCTGACGGCAGGCTACGAGGGCGGCTATATGAACCTGTGGTATATGGATCTCAGACGTGAACAGAATCTCTATAACGACTTGTATGTTCAGCTGGACTTCAAGAAAGGGCCATGGATCCTCAGCGTGGGAGACCGTTTCAGACATAACACCTTCTGGGACAAGCACTATAACGAGGACATCGAAAAACTGTGGTCGCACAACCGCAACGACCATGCCTTTCATGCTATCGTGGGCTATCAGAAAGGGCGTCATTTCCTGCAGGGCGTCTTCAGTCGTACGTTCTTTAATCCCATGGTCAGCGACTTCCATACCTATCTGGCAGATGGTCCTATGGAACACGAAACGAACTATAAGACCAACCTTGCCTGGCGATCGGAGCTGCGCTATACTTATCAGACGGGGCGGATTGTGGCGACGGGAAGTGTGACGCACACGCTACTGTCGGACATGCCGACACCCGACGAGTCGCTGCTGGGTCTGGGCGCATCGGTAACCTGGCACCAAGGGGCCTTGCGGCTGACGGCTGGCGCGAATCTGTACCACCTGCATTTCGACGATGATGATATGGACAACAATACGTTCTACGCTCTGAAACTCGCCCCGACGCTTTTGTTGGGCAAGGGCTTCAGACTGTCGTCGGTATTGATCTATAATAGTAAGAAAGAGGCGTATGGCATGGATGCCCACCTCTTTGCTTCGGTGAAGTTGAACAAGGATTTAGGGAAACGTTGTAATGTGTTTGCCGATTTCCACGACTTGGCTGGACAGCCCACAGGAGAGCCCTATCTTCTGAGGCAGTCGTTCAACAACCGTGCTCTGACGATAGGGCTTACTTACTATCCGTGGAGGTAAACAGTTACTCCTGATCTTCGAGGTAGAATTTTGAGTAGGCAACGTAATGTTTGGCGTTGTCGGTCTGACCTGGGCGCACAGGCTTGAGGTACTTGGCTGGTACACCGCCCCAGATTTCGCCTGCAGGGATCTTCGTGTTCTGAAGCACGAGGGCTCCGGCAGCCACGATCGAGCCTTCGCCAATCTCACAGCCGTCGAGTAGGGTAGAGCCCATACCGATGAGGGCATTATCGTGGATAGTACACGCATGAACCGTTACGTTGTGGCCGATGGTGACATAGTTACCAATGTGGGTAGGACCAGTTTCATGGGTAACATGAACGCACGATCCGTCCTGGATATTGGTGCAATTGCCGATGGTGATGGGAGCCACGTCGCCACGAACCACTGCATTGAACCATACAGAGCACTCGTCGCCCATAGTTACATCGCCCACAATCGTGGCGTTCTCACTGAAATAACAGTCTCGCCCCCATTTGGGAGCGAGACCGCGATAACTTTTTATCAAAGCCATGCCTCTGTGGTTTAGAGGTTGGGATTGATCTTGCTCCACTCAGATACGGGAGGAACGATGTTCAGAGTAACCAGCTCGTCGCGCATCTTGCAGAGGTGCTCATAGCTCTGATCGAGCTTAGCGTTCTCCTCAGCAGTACCCTGGGGAACCTCGAACTTAGCACCCTCAGCGGTCATGGTGGTCTTCATGGCCATCATGATGTGGTCGTACTTGTCGGTCTTAACGTAGGTTCCAACGGGGAAGCGGAAGGGCTCACCACCCATAGCGGCACGAATCATCTCAACTGAGAGATAAGCGGGGCTCTGGAAAGAGCTGCGTCCGCGGAGCTCGATGATCTTAGCACCACCCTTGGTAACGTCGATCTTCATCTGCTCCCACTCCTCAGCGGGGAACTCAGCAGTACCGATGATGTCAGTCAGCTTGCGACCAGCAATCTCTACATGGCTTCCGAATACAGCCATCTGCTCACCGTGGCCACCATAGGTAGCGCAACCAGTGATCTGATTCTGCATTACACCGAACTTCTTGGCGAGTGCGCTCTGCAGACGGGTTGTGTCGAGACCAGCGAGTGTGGTTACCTGACCGGGCTTCAAACCAGAGTACAGCAGGGTTACCAGACCAGTAAGGTCGGCGGGGTTGAAGATAATCACAACGTGCTTTACGTCGGGGCAGAACTTCTTGATGTTCTGGCCGAGCTCCTCAGCGATCTTACAGTTGCCAGCGAGCAGATCCTCACGGGTCATACCAGCCTTACGGGGAGCACCACCTGAAGAGATGATGTACTTAGCGTTCTTGAATGCCTCCTCGGCATCGGTTGTAGCTACGATGTTTACATCGTCGAAACCACTCTGACGCATCTCCTCGGCTACACCCTCGGGAGAGAATACATCATAAAGACAAATCTCAGTTGTCAGACCCATCATCAGAGCGGTCTGAGCCATGTTAGAACCAATCATACCGGCAGCGCCGACGATGGTCAACTTCTCGTTTGTTAATGCCATAATTGTATAATTATAATTTGAATGAATAATCAAAAAGTGCTGCAAAGGTACAAAAAAAGCCGCATATTTCATAGCTTTGGTATATTAATCTTAGTTAATCTGTTGAAACTCTGCTCAATTCTTTGTACCTTTGTAAAGTCGAAATTGCAAAACGAATATAAAATGGATATCAATCAGCGAATCGAGGACCTCCGCGAAGTGATGCGACGCGAGCATCTGGCGGCTTGTATCTTCCCCAGTACCGATCCTCATCAGAGTGAATATGTGGCCGATCATTGGAAGGGCCGTGAGTGGATTTCGGGCTTTAATGGCTCGGCTGGTACGGCTGTGGTAACCCTGAAGAGTGCTGCCCTCTGGACGGACTCGCGCTACTTCATTGCTGCTGAGGAGCAGTTGAAGGGTACGGAGTATCAGTTGATGAAACTGAAGATAGAGGGCACGCCTACGATGGCTGAGTGGATAGGGCAGGAGTGTGGCCCTGGCGCAGAGGTAAGTGTAGATGGTATGGTGAACTCTGCCAATGAGGTGAAAGAGCTGGTAGCCGATCTTCGCAAGCAAGGTGGTATTACTCTGAGGACCAACTTTGATGCTTTGTCGCTAATATGGCGGAATCGTCCGCCTATTCCTGAAAACCCTGTAGAGCTGTATCCCATGGCGTATGCAGGAGAGTCGGCCCATGATAAGATAGCCCGTATTCGTCAGGCCCTGCGTAAAGAGCATGCTGACGGAATGCTGGTTTCTGCACTCGACGATATCGCCTGGACGCTGAATCTCCGTGGAAGTGATGTGCATTGCAATCCTGTATTCGTGAGTTATCTGCTTATCTCCACGAACCGAGTAGTTTTATATATAAATAAGGTGAAGCTTTCGCAGGAAATCGTAGATTACTTAAAGGCAGAAGGCGTGGAAGTGGCTGCGTATGAGGACGTTAAGAAAGGACTGAAGGACTATTTTGAATATAATATTCTACTTGATCCTAACGAGGTGAATTATACGCTTTACAAGGTCGTAACTCGCGAGATTGTGGAGGCAGAGTCGCCCATCAAGCGGATGAAGACCGTTAAGAATGCTACGGAGATAGCGGACTTTAGGTCGGCTATGCTGAAAGATGGCATCGCGATGGTGAAGTTCCTGAAGTGGTTGAAACCAGCAGTGGAGGCCGGTGGGCAGACTGAGATATCAGTCTCTGATAAGTTGGAATCGCTCCGAGCTGAGCAACCGCTTTATCGCGACATCTCTTTCGATACCATCGCTGGCTATCAGGCTCATGGCGCCATTGTGCATTATGAGGCCACACCAGAGACCGATATTCCCCTGAAACCTGAAGGTTTCCTTTTACTCGATAGTGGTGCTCAGTATCTTGATGGCACCACGGATATCACACGTACCATCGCTCTGGGTCCATTGACAGAGGAGCAGAAACGGGTCTATACCCTTGTGCTGAAAGGACATATACAGATAGAACTCTGCAAGTTCCCCTCAGGAGCCAGTGGTACACAAATTGATATTCTGGCCCGTGAGGCCATGTGGCGCGAAGGACTGAACTACCTCCATGGCACCGGTCATGGCGTGGGTACTTACCTGAATGTTCACGAAGGTCCTCATCAGTTCCGAATGGAGTGGAAACCTGCTCCACTGGTGGAGGGCATGACGATTACCGACGAACCAGGCATCTATCTTGCTGGTAAGTTTGGCGCGCGCATTGAGAACACTCTGCTGATTACGCCATATAAGGAAACAGAATTTGGTAAGTTCCTCCAGTTCGAGTCGCTTACCCTTTGTCCTATCGACAAGGATCCCATCATCCGTGAGATGCTTCTCCAGGAGGAAATCGATTGGCTCAATGCTTACCATCAGCATGTATTTGATGTCCTCTCACCCCATCTTGATGGTGATGAAATTGAGTGGCTTAGTAAGGCTTGTGAGGCCATTTAACTGTTTCTTTTTGAGGAAATTGAGGAAATTTTGGCTTTTGTTTGATAAAAAAGGAATAAAAACTTGCGAGTATTCTAAAAAAGTTGTAACTTTGCACCCGCTTTTCGTGGCACCTGTGCCCGAAGCATTAAGTTTAACATAAAATTTTAAAAACAAAAGCAAATGATTATTGTACCAGTAAAAGAAGGCGAGAACATCGAGAAGGCCCTCAAAAAGTTCAAGAGAAAGTTCGAGAAGACAGGTGTTGTTAAAGAGCTGCGTCGTCGTCAGCAGTTTGACAAGCCTTCTGTTCTGAAGCGCCTGAAGATGGAGCATGCCGTTTACGTACAGCAGCTTCGCACAAACGAGGAATAAAAATTCCCTAAAAAATTTGGTAGTTTCGGGAAATTTCCGTAAATTCGTAGCCGAAAAGGTATTGGTGACGATTTATGATGATTGACCAGTTTCTGAACTACCTGCGCTACGAGCGGAGTGCATCTCCGCAGACAGTGCAGACATACGAGGAAAGCCTACGGGAATTCGAATCGTATATCAGCTTAAGGGATAGCGGGCTCTCTCTGCAGGCGGTGGATACCGACCTGATCCGTGACTGGATGGAGGGTCTGATGGATAAAGGAAACTCTGCATCAACAATCAATAAGAAGTTGAGCGCATTGCGTTCCTTTTATCGCTTTTCCCTAAAGCGAGGACTGGTTGAGAAGGATCCGGCGTATGCCGTGGCCGGACCGAAGAAGTCGAAGCCACTGCCGCAGTTCCTGCGCGAAGGAGAAATGGACAGGCTGTTGGATCAGTTTGAATGGAATAATGATTTTAATAATGTACGTGCGCGTACCATATTAGTATTATTATATGAAGCAGGCCTCAGGCGGTCGGAGCTTACAGGACTGAACGACGATGATGTTGATTTCAATGCAGGACAGCTAAAGGTGACGGGAAAGAGAAATAAGCAGCGTATCGTTCCTTTCGGAAGAGAACTTGCAGACGCGCTCCGTCAGTATATGACACTTCGCGACTCGCAGTTCGATGATAATAACGGTGCTATGTTTCTTGATAACAAAGGTGGGCGGATGACGGGGAACCAGGTTTATGCCACGGTTCACAAATACCTGTCGATGGTTACTTCGCTCAAGAAACGCTCGCCTCACGTCTTACGTCACTCCTTTGCAACGGCTATGCTCAACAATGGTGCAGGGCTTGAGAGTATCAAGAACCTGCTGGGTCATGAGAGCGTCAGTACGACAGAAATCTATACCCATACCACGTTTGAGCAGTTAAAGCGAGTTTATAAAGAGGCTCACCCAAGAGCCTGAACCTTTATTAATAACTATTTTAAAATAGGAGGTAACTATGGAGATTAAGATTAAGTCGATTCATTTCGACGCTACCGAGAAGCTACAGGCGTTCATCGACAAGAAGATCGCTAAGTTGGAAAAATCTTTTGAAGATATACAGAAAGTAGAGGTGCAATTGAAAGTTGTGAAGCCCGCCACTGCACAGAATAAGGAAGCAAGCCTGTCTGTGATAGTACCTGGAAGCACTCTTTTCGTAGAGAAGACAAGTGACACTTTTGAGGAAAGTATTGACCTTTGTGTCGACTCAATGAGGGCTCAACTGCAGAAATTCAAGGAAAAATTGAGAAATAGATAAAAAAAACTTGGAAAAGTTTTGGTAATTCAAAAATAAGTCGTAACTTTGCAGCCGTTTTCCGACAGGTCGTAAATCTGAAACAGAGAACGGCTGCTTAGAAAAGCCTCTTTAGCTCAGTTGGCCAGAGCACGTGATTT
>JAEEGJ010009485.1_pt1 | contig 25998 bp, 19 predicted proteins | sample 8958761 | NCBI WGS metagenome assembly JAEEGJ01 (sample SAMN16246546, study PRJNA631951) | gut metagenome | biome: gut microbiome; feature: rumen; material: RS-attached | host: Bos | place: Iran: Karaj | collected 2018-10 | reverse complement strand
CAACGAGTACAAAAGGGCCCAGGAGTATGAAATCAGCATCCAGAGTCTCGAAACAATAGCAAAACGCTATGGTTGGGATTCCTACAAAAGCCTGAAAAGAACAGCCTCAAGATTCGGAGTGAGCTTCAAGACCTTGCGTTATACCCCAAGAACGAAGAAATAGCGCGTCCAAGTTCGTAGAAGTACTATTTCGTTATGAAATAGAGCATCTACGTTCATAGATGTGCTATTTCGTTATGAAATGGAGCGTCCATGTTCACAGATGTGCTATTTCGTTTTGAAATGGAGCATCCATGTTCATAGACATGCTATTTCATTTTGAAATGGAGCATCTACGTTCATAGACGTGCTATTTCATTTTGAAATGGAGCATCTACGTTCATAGACGTGCTATTTCATTTTGAAATGGAGCATCCATGTTCGCAGACGTCCTATTTTACTTTGAAATGGAACATCTATATTCATAGACATTCCATTTCGTTTTGAGATACCATTCCTTATCTAAAAAACTATCAAGCGCGCAGAAATCGGGACGAGGAGATAAAACAAGTTAAAAAAGAAAAAAAACTACACATTTCTTCATCATATTATGCTTTTCTTTGTTACAATTCGACATTTTTTCCGTTATTATAGCGAATAATAATTGAAAAGTATAATGAAGATGTATCAACTTGCCCCAAACCAATGAGCAAACATCATTTGATAGAAACGTTTACACAAAGTCGAAGTCGATTGTTCCTGATAGCCAGAAGACTATTGGACAACGACGATGATGCAGAAGATGCGCTACAAGAGGCATTCTGTCGTCTATGGCCAAATGCAGAAAAGCTAAAAGATGACACAGAAACTGACAAAATAGCTGTCGCCACAGTAAAGAATCTGAGCATCAACCAACTGCGACATCAGAATATCCATCCGACCGAAGGACTTGAAGGAATTGAGGACAAGTTTGTCCTTAGCATCGATAACGAGGATGAACATGAGCGCAAAGAACGCTACAATGTAGTGAAACAGCTCATCGACTCCCAACTCTCGCCACTACAACGGAGAATCCTAAAATGGCATGATATGGAAGGCAAGAGCTATACAGAAATCGCTCATCGAGAACAAATGCAGGAACCCGCAGTAAGAATGCAGTTGTCGAGAGCAAGGAAAATAATAAGAGACTGTTATAAAGTATTGAGCCATGCAAAATAAAGAATACTGGATAAAGCTGTCAAGCAATTTTTTTGAAGCCGAAACCACTGAACAAGAGGAACAAGAACTTCGCCAATTCGCAGCGACTTGCCAAGACCCAGACTTCAATGAATTAAGAGCTATAATGAGCTATCTGGAAGTAGCAAGGTCAAATAATAACGTGGCTATTCGGCGCAAGTTCTTCACACACTCACTTATAGCTGCCTCTTTAGTGCTCGTAATGGGTATTTCGCTGTTTGTCGCAGCATATATCGACCGAGGACAAGACTACAAAGCCGATTACCATGCGTATGTCAGAGGCATAGAGATAACCGACCAAGAACAGGTCTTCAATCTGATGGCGCGAACTCTTCAGAATATGGAGACAATCAGCCAAGATGAACTGCCTTCGGTCGAAGAACAACTTGAAGATATTTTCTACGGACTATAAACAGTATTTATTATGAAAAAGATAGTATTGTTTTTTGCGATACTCCTCCCTTTCTTCCTACATGCACAGAGCAATCAATTGGCTATCAGCCGCGTGTTGGGAGGCCAATATAAGAAACATCCGCATTCCATCGAAGTAGAAATTATGAGCCAACGCCTTGAGCAATATCACCTTACTTACTACCATAGCCTTGTCGTCGAACAAGACTCGATCGTAATGAACCAGATGGCAGAAACATTTATGGAAGATGTCCCCAAAGCCACTGAAAAAGAAATCAAGATGAGAGGATCTCATTTGGTATATGGATTCCTTCAACTGCCAATGGTAGATGGGAAAAATAGATTTGCTTTCTTCAAGGACGAGAGGTATTTGTCACCAACCGACAACCCTACTATAACTGTTATATATATGGAAGGACCTGCTTCCCTCGAGTTCCTGAAACAAAAATTTGGTCAACAATAAAACATCGTTATTATGAGCACTATTCGATTCGCATTACAGTCTTTCTTCGTGTTTGCTCCCGCAGCCATACTCGCACAGGCCAACGATACGGTTATCGTCAACAACCCTGACCAAGTCATCATTTCTCAAAACAGCGACACGCTCTCGGTGAGAATCTCTGGAAAGGAAGGCAACCCAGACTTTCGCTTCTCACGAGAAGTGTCCCTTTCGAATCAATCCGTTGTTTCCACGTTGCAAACCTTAAACCGCCGAAGTCCACTAAGCTGGGACTTTAAGGAAATAGAAAATGATGACAGAACGTCATTGTTGGAGCTGTCACTCTTTAAGGGATTCTCCTTTGGATTCCTATCCACATTTGACCGTCCGCATGAGATGGACGGCGTGAAGTTCTTCAAATCGCTGGAAGCGAGTTTCACGATGATGAGCTTTATCTACTATCCTGGACATTCAAGGAACTGGTATTCATTGGACTTCGACTTAACTTATCGGCAAATTATGATGAAAGGGGAAATGCGTTTCGTTTCCAATAGCAACGATGAAATAGCGTTCTCCACTTATCCAGAGGGAGCGAAAAGCGACTACTCCATGCTGCAAATGCTGAGACCAGAGATCAGTCTCAATTTCTATCGGACATTCAAAAAAGATCTATCATTTGGTATCGGCCTTAGCTCTTTGTATAATGCATATCCGAATTTCAATTTTTGCAGAAGTCATTACACAGACAATGCGGGGAGCGAGATTCGACAAGTGGATGACATTGGAGAAAAATATGCTATAAATTTCGCAATCAAGGCACAGCTGATCTTCAATGGCATTGGGATTTACCTCAAGTATTATCCCAAATCAGGCTTCAAGTCCGATCATGGTCCGCAATTCCAAGCACTAGGGGCAGGCCTAGTCTTTAAAATGGGCAGATAAGTTGCTAAAGCACTACCCATTATACTATTCATGGAACAAGGGGAGCATCAATGCTCCCCTTGTTCCATGTTTTCGATAACCCAATCCTCCACGGTGCGTGTTTCGGCATTCATCTTCACGCCGACCTTCACCACACGACGACCATCGGATTGGTAAGGGATGGCATAGCCCCTGGTGTCGATTTGGGCAAGGGCTGCTTGTGCTGTGTCACCTACCTTGAGCTCAAATACATAGATGGCATCTGGCATCCACACCACCATATCGACACGCCCTCCCGCACATTTCACTTGTGTACGGGCATAGACATTGAGCATCGAGAAGATCAGGTACATGGTGTATTCGTAAAAACCTTCGGCCGTTGCGGCATCCTTCAGTTTCTGCTTGAAGCCTTCGACATAAGGAACTCCTGCCAGATAAGCCTGCATCTCGCGCATAGCTTGATCGATGTCACCACGCTTCAAGGCAAGCCAGAATTTTGCTGCAAAACCTACCTGCACCTCGTAATCCTTCAGTCCCGAATAAATTGGCAGCAATCCACTGACATAGCCAATCCTTACCTCCTGATTGGGAATCGAAAGTGTATAGGTCTCGGTATCTCGGTCATAACCCTTGATGGTCAGATATCCGCTCTGGTAGAGCAAGGGCAGTGCGTCCTGCATCGCTTCGGTGGGCTGATCGAACGCAGCAGAAGGAACATCCAAACGGTCGAGCGACATGATGTCGGTGCGGTAGTGCTGCATCTGATGAATGAGGAATGTAGGCGTACCACTCTCAAACCAATAGTTGGCCACCTTACTCTGTGCGAATGCCTTCATCAGGCTGAATGGATTATATATTTCTTCTTTTGTCTCCGAGAAACAATAGCCATCATACCTCAATTTCAACTTCTGATGCATGCCATCCCACGTCGTTTCGTATGCTTCGGCCAAAAGTCCAATATCCTCTTTGAGCGTGGTGACCAATTCCTGCTCCGTAATGCCACAAATGGCACCGAACTTCGGATCCATCGTTACGTTCATCAGGTTGTTGATAGTGGAGAAGATGCTCAGCTGCGAAAACTTGGTGATGCCTGTGATAAAACAGAACTTGATCTTTGACTCCATCGCCTTTAGTGGCTGATACAGTTCCTGCATCACCTTACGAAACTGAGGAAGATTCGCATCTTCATGAAGCACGTCAAGGAGCGGTGCGTCATATTCGTCGATAATGACCACCACTTGTCCATATTCTGATCGTTGGCTGGCACGAGAAATAAGGCCTGTAAGGCATTGACCAGGAGTCTGCTCCTGAGGATCTCTGCCATAAACATCTCGTAATTCCCGCATCAAAAACATCAGAGCCTGACGCAGTTCCTCTGCTGTGTCTTTATTCTTGGCAGTGCTCAAATCAAGACGCAATACCGGATACTGCTTCCATTCCTGTTCGAGGTCCATGATCTTCAGACCCTCAAACAACTCGCGTTCTCCACTAAAATACGAAGCAAGAGTTGAGGTCAACAAAGACTTTCCGAAGCGACGTGGGCGGCCCAGAAATACATAAGTAGCATAATGTGCCAACTTCCAAACCAAGTCTGTCTTGTCAACATAAATATAACCCTCGCGAATGATTCGTGAGAACGTCTGAATGCCGACAGGGTATTTTCGTCTGATTTCCATTGAACCTTCCATAATATTGTTTTGGATGAAATCCTTTATGTATATCTTTGGGTGCAAAGATAATAGATTTTTCTATTTTTTCCAAATTATTTTAGTCCATTCTACGATTTTGCTAAAAAAGTAGGGGAAAAATTTGGAAATATGAAATAATCTTGTTATCTTTGCAGCAGGGAAACCGGATATGTAGAGCGGGAAACTCATCGATTCTTACACTTACCGGGTAAAGCGTATGCTGAAGGCGCGCTCTCGACCCTGACGACGCCACGAACACTGGTACCACCGGCGGGAATTCGAAAGATTACGGAGGCGGACCGCAGCCCAAAACCTATATACTGGAGTTTCATCACGTCCAGAGAGCCGGTTTCCTTTTTTTTATTTATTTCCCCATGACATCTTACCAACTCGGACAAGCCGGTGAAGAACTTGCCATCGAACGTTTGTGCCAGGAAGGCATGCAGATACTCGAGACAAGGTGGAAAGACCATGCCTACGAAACAGACATCATCGCCTTCGATCCTGTGAGTGATGAAATGGTTTTCGTGGAAGTCAAGACCCGCTCGTCAGGCTTATGGGGAAGACCTGAGGATGCTATCGACCAACGCAAGATCATGCGTTGTGTACGTGCAGCCGACTATTATATGCGTTCGCGCAACATCGACTATCCCGTGCGATTTGATGTCTTTGCCATTGTTATTCCCAGTTCAGGCAAAGCGAAGGTTGAGTATTACAAGGATGCGTTTTATGCCCCGTTGGGGTAAGGATATGGCACAGAAGGAACAACTTGAGACAATGAGCTTTGGAAGCCATTTGGAAGTACTGCGACAAATGCTGATACGCATCGTATTGGTTGTCGCAGTTCTTTCGGTCATTGTGTTCTGTTTCAAGGAAGAGACTTTCCGCCTGCTGCTGGCTCCCAAGGAGAGCGATTTCATCACCTTCCGTGCCATCGAAAGGCTCAGCGACTGGATTGCCTCGCTCACCGGCAGCGGCGAAGGGTTCCGCTTTACGCCCTATTCCATTGATCTCATCAGCACAGAACTCTCGGCACAGTTTATGATGCACCTCACGGCTTCTGTCAGCATCGGTGCCCTGTTGGCTTCGCCCTATATCCTTTTCGAACTATTCCGATTTATCACCCCTGCCCTTTATTCCAACGAACGAAAGTATTCGTTCGCCATCGGCGTGTGTTGCTATGTGCAATTTGTCATCGGTGTTTTGCTCACCTACTTCATCCTCGCTCCCATCTCCTTCCGCTTCCTTGGCACCTATCAGGTGGACGAAACTGTCCGCAACTATATTTCTCTCGACAGCTACATCTCCACTTTCACAGGCCTTACATTCACCATGGGACTCGTGGCACAATTGCCCGTCGTCTGCTGGCTGTTGGCGAAGATGGGACTTCTGAAGGCTGCATTTATGCGAAAATACCGTCGTCATGCCCTGGTACTCATCATGATAGCAGCGGCAATCATCACGCCGCCCGATGTGTTTACCCTCGTGCTGGTGACGTTGCCGCTGTATCTGCTCTATGAGCTTTGTATCTTTATAGTAAAGAGATACTAAGGGAGATTAAAGGCTATTGATATACCATTCAATTACCATATATCCATCCTCCCGGATTTGAAGTGCGTCGGTTGCATCATTCGGATCAAGCCCATTTGCTGTTTCCCATTCATCAGGGATGCCGTCGCCATCGGTGTCCAGACGAGGTTCGCCAGTGTATGCAGGGAGACCTCCCACCTGCTGCGGATTGGTGATGATACCCAACTTATAACTGTCGGCAGGCAGACGTCGACGACTGTAGGGCGAAGTAAATTCCTCGGCCTCCGGCACGAAGGTGGCCTCACCCGTACGCACGCTGCGAATGATACGCTCATCGACGGCATCACGACAGGGCTTGGTGGCTCCCACATTATTTAATACATATTCGTAGGCCTCCTCTGCGTTCATGATGTTCTGTGGAGCATGATATTCAAAAGGAGCATCGGCCTTCAGCACCTCACGTATCTTCTGCTCATCGCCAAGGCCAGCGGGTTGCACGCCTCCAGCCCAGTTGTCGGCTGTCACAGTCGGGAAACCTTCCACAATATTTCCGGCGACGTAAGCCTTGCCCCAGTCGTTTCCGTTCGCCTCGCCCCTACCATGTTCCGGTTTCAGTATGCGATAGCAGATTTCAGGGGCCTTCTCAGCAACTTTATCGGCCTTCTTCTTGCCGGACTTATTTGCCGAAGCCTGCTCAGAGTTGCCGAAGCCGAACTTCTTGACGTTCTTCCGATAATTTCTCAGATAATTGTCCACCAGTTGGTTGGCATCGAAACCTGTGACAAGGCCAGGTTTGAAATAGTTGTTGATGATGTTGTAGAGCGAAGTATGGTCGCCACCATCTATCGAACGGTTCCACCAGTTGTAGATCACGTTGTTGACAAAGTTGAAGTCTCCATTCATGGCAATCGATGGATTGCGCGAAATGTTGTTGGCAAAAAGATTGCGTGCAAAGAGTGAATTGTATCCGCCAATCGAGGCTCCAAAACCGTGGTTGTAGAGGTCGAGGCCTTCGCCGAAGATGCAGTCCTGGATGGTGATGTTGCAGCATGCCAGCTTCTCGCCATAGCCATTGGCCTTGCGGGCATAGACATGACGATACATCGACATCACCTCATCGAGTCCCCACGAAGCAGAACAATGGTCGTAGATGATGTTGCCGATGCCGTTGCCGCCACAGGCATCATCGCGATGTGCCACATCCATCGCCCCACGGCGGAAGCGCATATATCGGATGATGACATCGTGCGTATCGATTTCGAGCGTCTCGCCTGTCACGACAATGCCTTGACCGGGAGCAGTCTGTCCGGCGATGGTCACGTAGGGAGCTACAACATGTATCGGGCGCTTCAAGTGTATCTCGCCAGCCACATTGAACACGATGATGCGGGCACCACCCGTCTCGCAGGCTTCGCGCAAGGTACCAGGTCCATCGTCTTCAAGACTTGTGACCACCAGGATCTTTCCCCCGCGTCCACCGAAGCTATACATGCCGCCGCCCTCTGCTCCCGGGAATGCCGGAATCGTGGCTTGTCGCAAATCCGAGGGTCGGTTGGCCCATGGCACAAAGGGCTTGCCATCGAGCATCTGCTCCATCACGACAGGGACGGCTTTTTGCCAGGCGACTTGATCGAGTTGATTCCACACCGCCTCTTCGGCTGCTCCACGAGCCTTGACGCTGTCGGGAATAGTAGGATACTGTGCAAAAAGTGCAGTGGCACTAAGTGCCAGACCTAAGGTTAATGTAAGAATTCGTGTATTCATAAACTTACAGTGCTATGTGTGTTAAACTTGCTGCAAATATAACAATTCCCGATGATTTGTCCAAATTTTCGGTGGATAATTCTTAAAAATCAATAGATTTTGTTCGTTGAATCGCGAAAAACATTATCTTTGCAGACAGAAAACTACATTATATATATTATATGAAGAAGGCCTTACTACTTTTATTTGCCCTTGGCACAATGACACACATGATTGCCAAGGCCGAAACCACCGAACACTTTGTGGGCGGCGACATCTCTCTGCTACCAAGTTACGAGCAATACAATACCCCTTATTACGACCGCGACGGCAAGACCATCAGGGATGTCGTGACCTACGTCAAGGAGTCGTGTGGATGGAACGCCATCCGAGTACGCATCTTTGTCGATCCCAAGGAGCGCACTTCGTCGAAATCGGGCGTTGTACAGGACCTCGCCTATGTGAAGAAACTGGGCAAGCGCGTCAAGGATGCCGGCATGAAACTGATGGTCGATTTCCATTACTCCGACTGTTGGGCCGACCCCTCCTATCAGGACATCCCTTCGCGCTGGAAAGGCAACACCAGCAACGAGGCACTTGCCGATTCGGTCTATGCGTTTACGAAGAACTGCCTCACCGAACTCAAGGCTTATGGTGCAGAACCCGACTTTGTGCAAGTAGGCAACGAGATAAGCTACGGCATGTTGTGGCGCAACAATAGCGACAAGGTCTATCCCTCGCAGGCCAAGAGCAACAACAGTGCAGGCTGGTCACGCCTCAGCCTTTTGCTCAACAGCGGCTCGAAAGCCGTGCGCGAAGTGTGCCCCGACTGCAAGATCATCATCCACATCGAACGCACCGAAAACAGCAGCCAGACTGCCAACTACTACAATTACATCAGCGACGTCGATTACGACATCATCGGCCTCAGCTACTATCCCTTCTGGCACAACAGTCTTGCCAAACTCGGCACTACGCTCACCACACTCCAAAATCAATTCCCCACGAAGCCTGTACAGATTGTCGAGACTGCCTATTTCTATCAGTACTACCCCGGCGACGCCAAATATGACTTCCAATCCACTTGGCCTGCCACCGAAGCCGGTCAACTTGCTTTCACCAAGGACCTAGTCGCCGAACTCCTCAAGCACGACAATGCGAACGGACTCTATTGGTGGTTCCCCGAAGAGAACGGCAATGGCGGAGCATCGTGGAACGCCAGCACCATCGTCATCGAATCGTGGCTCAATCGAGGCCTTTGGAATGACAACAACCACAAGGCGCTCAGCGCACTCTACGAACTCCAGACCTTGCGCAGTGGCGATGCAGCCATCAGCGAAATATCCACCGACGAAGCAGGCACTCCCACCATTTACAATCTTCTGGGCAAGCCCATCGACAAAGGTCGAAGCGACCTCCCCCCGGGCATCTACATCATCAATGGCCGAAAGGTCCTCTTGAGGCGATAATATACCAAACATAGCATAGCCAGCGGCAAAATGTCGCTGGCTTTTTCGTGTCGGACAATTTGTCACATTATCCCAATAATCCCGTTTGGCACGGAGTTTGCAAAGGTTGAAGTGTTGCAATACATTTGCACTGAAATAACCGAAATATTTCAATATCAAAACTATTATAAACATCAAAACTATTATGAAGATTCAACCATTGGCAGACCGCGTGTTGATCAAACCCGCACCTGCAGAAGAAAAGACCATCGGTGGCATCATTATTCCTGACACCGCCAAGGAGAAGCCCCTCAAGGGCGAAGTAGTAGCTTGTGGCAAAGGCACCAAGGACGAAGAGATGGTAGTCAAGGTAGGCGACCAGGTACTCTACGGCAAATATGCTGGACAGGAACTCGAGTTCGAAGGCGTCAAGTATCTCATCATGCGTCAGTCTGACATCGTAGCCATTTTGGCATAACACAAGTGACCTCTCCCGCTCGGAGAGGATAAGTCATTTACTCCTTTTAAAATAATAATATTATGGCAAAGATTATCAAATTCAATACAGAATCAAGAGACATGCTGAAGTCTGGCGTTGACCAGCTTGCAAATGCAGTGAAAGTTACTCTTGGCCCTAAGGGTCGCAACGTGATTATCGACAAGAAGTTCGGTGCTCCTCAGATCACCAAGGACGGTGTTACCGTTGCCAAGGAGATTGAGCTCGAGGATCCATTCGAGAACATGGGTGCACAGCTCGTCAAGGATGTTGCTTCCAAGACCGGCGACAAGGCTGGTGATGGTACAACTACCGCTACCGTTCTTGCCCAGGCTATGATCAGCGTTGGCCTCAAGAATGTCACCGCAGGTGCCAATCCAATGGACCTGAAGCGTGGTATCGACAAGGCCGTGGCTACTGTGGTTGACTGCGTCAAGGCTCAGTCTGAGGAGATTGGTGACGACTACACCAAGATTGAGAACGTTGCCCGCATTTCTGCCAACAACGACGAGGAAATCGGCAAGCTCATCGCCCAGGCTATGAAGACAGTCAAGAAGGAAGGCGTCATCACCGTTGAGGAGGCCAAGGGTATGGATACTACTGTCGATGTTGTCGAGGGTATGCAGTTCGACCGTGGCTACATTTCGCCATACTTCATGAACAATGCCGAAAAGCAGACCTGCGAGATGGATCAGCCTCTGATTCTCATCCACGACAAGAAGATCTCCAACCTTCAGGACCTGCTCCCAGTGCTTGAGCCAGTTGCCAAGTCAGGTCGTCCACTCCTCATCATTGCCGAGGACGTCGATTCACAGGCCCTCACCACCCTCGTGCTCAACAGCCTCCGCGGTTCACTCAAGATCTGCGCTGTCAAGGCTCCAGGCTTCGGTGACCGTCGCAAGGAGATGCTCAAGGATATCGCTATCCTGACCGGTGGCCAGGTTATCTCCGAGGAGGTAGGTTTGACCCTTGCCAACGCTACTGTCGATATGCTCGGCCAGGCCGACAAGGTGACTGTCGATAAGGAGAAGACCACCATCGTCGATGGCGCAGGCGACAAGCAGGCCATTGCCGATCGTGTCAGCGAGATCAAGATGCAGATCGAGAAGACCACCAGCGACTACGATCGTGAGAAGTTGCAGGAGCGTCTTGCCAAGTTGGCAGGCGGCGTTGCAGTGCTCCACGTCGGTGCAGCCTCTGAGGTCGAGATGAAGGAGAAGAAGGACCGCGTCGATGACGCCCTCTGCGCTACCCGTGCCGCCATGGCCGAAGGTATCGTTCCTGGTGGTGGTGTTGCCTACATCCGTGCCATCCCAGCTCTCGATGCCCTGAAGGGTGACAACGACGACGAGCAGCTCGGTATCGAGATCGTCAAGCGTGCCATCGAGGAGCCTCTCCGTCAGATCGTTGCCAATGCAGGCAAGGAGGGTGCTGTGGTTGTACAGCGCGTCAAGGACGGCGAGAAGGATTTCGGCTACAATGCTCGCACCGAGCAGTATGAGCACTTCCACGAGACTGGTGTCATCGACCCAGCCAAGGTGGCTCGTGTAGCCCTCGAGCAGGCCGCTTCCGTAGCAGGTATGTTCCTCACCACCGAGTGCGTCATTGCCGACAAGCCAGCTCCAGAACCACCAATGCCAGCCGGAAATCCAGGTATGGGCGGCATGATGTAATCAGCAGTCTTTCCCACATGCTCCCCGATAGGGAGTGAAACAATAAACGCGAGGGCGTGTCAAGATCTTTCGAACTTGGCACGCCCTTCTTGCGTTTCTATGTTCGCTCAACGACATAAACATGATCGTTGAGGAATTGTTCTTTATGAGGAATGTGCTCGGGTAAGACGAACCTCTATGGTCAAACCTCCTTTGGGTGTTTGCCATGCATCAGCCGAACCGCCATATTGCAGTGCGATATTCTTGACGATAGCAAGGCCCAGGCCTGTACCACCAAGTCGACGGGAACGGCCTTTGTCGATTCGATAAAATCGTTCGAAGATGTGAGGCAAATGTTCGGCAGGGACACCTACTCCATTGTCTATAAATGTGAATGTGTAGAGGTCGCCTGCTCCCTCTGCCTGAACACGGAAGTAAGTGGCATCGGTGGCATAAGCGAGCGCGTTGCTGAATATATTGCGGAAGAGGGAATAGATGAGCGAAGCATCTCCCGTCATGGGCAGCGATGCAGGGATTTGCATCTGTAATTGTATGTGCTGCTCATTAAACTTGGTCAAGGTTTCTTCCTGGATTTGTCTGAGGATGACGGCTGCATCTATCAGCGTCTGTGGCCGGGTGGTGTGGGCTTCTTCCAAACGGGTGAGTGTGCTCATATCGGTCAACAGACTACTCATACGACGACTCTGTGCATAACATTTCTCGAGGAATTCCACACGTTTCTCCTTGCTCATCGAAGGATTGCTGACCAGACTTTCAAGATAACCTTCAATGGTGGTGGCTGGTGTCTTCAGTTCGTGGGCAGCGTTCTCGGTGAGCTGACGTTTGATGCGTTGCTTCTCGCGCTCGCTGTACTCATATCGGTGACGGAAGTACATTGCAGTAGCGATGAGGACTAAAATACTGAGAGTGTAATACAAGAACGTGTAATCGTGTTCGAGTGAAGAAGTGAGTTCGGCGGAATAAGGCACCGAAGAGCGTACTATCTTGTCCCCGAAACGTGTTGCGGAATAGAAATACTTCTCACCATTAGTCTCGGAGGCTCGCTTGATGGCATAACCACTTCCACATTGCAAAGCCTTTTGAATCTCCTCGCGCTCGTGATGGTTGCCCATGCGACTGATATCCTTCTCCTCGGTGTCCGAAAGCACATTGCCAAGAGTATCAATGACGGTTACACGAATGTAGCGTTCTCCTTGGTTCTCAAGATAATGATAGTTGTTGAGTTGTAGTTGCGAATGCAGAATGTCCACACGGAAAGCATGTTCACGCCTGTACTCATAAAAGCCGAAGAAGAGTGTAAACAGACTCGCAAGGATTGTCGCAACAATGACAATCTTATTGGTGAATCGTGCTTGTTTCATCTGCCAAACATATATCCGTAACTAAATTTCGCACGCAAATAATCCCCGTAACGCCCTATCTTCTTGCGAATGCGAGTGATGTGGACATCCACGGTGCGGTCAAGCACTATAGTGTTGCTTGGCCACGCAACTTGAAGTATCCGTTCGCGCGAGAATACCTGTCCCGGTTTGGAAAGAAGTAAGGCCAAAACCTCGAACTCCAACCTGGTAAACAACACTTCCTTATTGTCAACATAACATTCCTTGCGGTCAAGATCAATTACCAGGCCCTCGTATTTAATGATATTTGAGCTTGTTGGGCCTGGCAGAATCGTCTTGGATTCCTCTGATTCAGCGCGTGTCCTTCTTAATACTGCCTTCACCCTTGCTTTTACTTCGCTGATTCGGAAGGGCTTGAAGATGTAATCGTCGCTACCGATTGCAAAACCCTGCAGCAAATCTTCCTCCAAAGTCTTTGCCGTACAGAATATGATGGGCACACCGACTGTTCGGGCATCAGACTTCAATTCTTTTGCCCACTCAAAGCCCGACTTGGGCGTCATCATCACATCGAGGAGTATCAGATCAATACTGTTACCGGCTGACAAATTATTGTCAACTATTCGCTGTGCTTCTTCTGCGCCTTCTGCTGTCAGCACATCATAGCCCTCCATCTCAAGATTGAAGCGGAGTATCTCGCAGATATCGGGTTCGTCATCGACGATGAGAATTCTTTTTGCCATACATTGATTATTTGCAAGTGCAAAGTTACGCATTTCTAACTAAATATAGTTCAAATGTTTGTACGTTAGGCAAAAGTTTAACAAGAATTTAACACCTTCGATTGAATTCCCACATATTTATCATCATTGTTATTGCTCAACGACAATAATTTCCGACCCATAAACGTCATGATTGATGCATAACCTTATGCCCTCGTCTGGCGTGCTTTGCTCTGTACGACGTTGAGGACATAGTCACCAAGCTTCTCAAGACCATTCACGTAGTCAATGAAGAAGGCGCCAAGCTTGTAGTCATACTCTCCTGCCGCTATGTTCTGCAGGTTGTCGTTGCGCAGTTGGGCACGAAGGTTATTGATCTCGTCTTCGATAGCATAGCTGCGAGAGATGTCGTGACCTTCTCCCTCTGGTTGCTGGAGGGTTTCGGTCATCTGGGCAAGAGCATTGGAGGCAAGTTGTTCCATGCGATTGAGTTGCTTGAGCTGCTCGGAGGTAAAAGGCTCCTGGCAATTCTCATGTTTCCGACTAAGCGTACGAGCAAGCGAGAAACAGCAGTCTCCTATACTTTCGAGGTCGTCCACCTCACGAAGCATGCGCTGGATCTGACGTTTCGCGTCATCGGAAAGTCGGCTCTCCCCGACCTGTTGCAGGTAGTGTGCTATTTCGTACTCCATATTGTCGGTGATGCCCTCGTATTTCTTCACCTTCGAGAAGAATTGATCAAAACGATCGGGATCATCCTCATCTTCATTTGCACGCATTGACAGCACATAGTTGAACGACTTCTGACAACGTTCGGCAAAGACCACAATTTCCTTACGAGCTTGAAGGATAGAGAGTTCGGCAGTAGAGAAAAGTCCTCCGGAGATGTATTTGAGGCCTTTGTCCTCCTCCTGTTCCTCCTTGAGGGGAAGAACACGACAGACGAAGCTTTCTATCTGATGTACAAAGCCTATCAACAACAAGGTATTGAAGATATTGAATGCGGAATGGAACATTGAAAGTTTGAACAGGTCATTCGAGCCAGCCTTGAAAACCTCTTCCACCAACCAGCTGACAGCGTTACAGAACGGGTAGAAAATGATCAAAACAACTACCACACCAAATACATTGAAGAACATGTGGGCGAGGGCTGCACGACGGGCTTGTATTCCTGCTGCCATCGATGCCATAACGGCTGTGATTGTTGTACCGATGTTCTGTCCCATGGCAAGTGCAGCAGCCTGTTCAAGGCCGAATCCCGGGATATGCATATCGAAGAGCATAAGAGTGATGGCCATGGTGGCAGCCGATGCTTGCACCAGCATGGTGACCAAGGCTCCTACGATGACAAACAGGATGATGGTAAAGAAACCTCCATCAGCCACCTTTGCCAATAAAGCTGCAACCATAGAACCTATATCGAGGTCGTTCGCTGCTTGTTGCAGAAAACTCAAACCCATGAAAAGGAATGCAAAGCCATAGACAAATTCGCCGATGGACTTACGCTTGCTATCGTGGCTGAAGATGAGAGGAAGGCTAAATGCAAGAAGGGGTAGCGTGAGTGCTGCAATGTTGACCTTGAAGCCAATGGCAGAGATTATCCACGCGGTAACAGTTGTTCCGACGTTAGCACCCATTATGACTCCGATGGCTTGGGCGAGATTCATCAGTCCTGCATTAACGAAAGACACAACCATGACTGTCGTGGCTGATGATGACTGGATGAGAGCCGTAACAATGATGCCCGTGAGGACACCCATGAAACGATTCTTCGTCATGGCTGCCAGAATACTACGCAAGCGATCGCCCGCAAACTTTTCGAGGCCTTCGCTCATTGTCTTCATACCAAAGAGGAAGAGGCCAAGGGAACCTAAAAGGGAAAGGAAATTGAGGAAAGTATCCATATTTGTTTTATAATTTTGTGCAAAGATATTACCAAGTTATTACAAAGTTGTTACAGCAATGTGAAGTTGTTGTTACATCTTTTGCTGTAATCAAAACTAAACATGTTTGTAATCATTCTGCAATAGATAACCTATACCTTTGCATGGCAATTCACAAAACTGTAACTCAATTATGGACAAAGGAAAAGCAAGGAAGATTCAGCGCTTCATGGATTATTTACGCGTGGCAATCATTATTATATTAATAGGGTTATTGTTCTATACGTTATGCCAATAACCCGACGAGTCGCTCCAATTCCATCATTGGAGTGACTCTTAAACACAAGTTTTCAACTTTTTTCGATTGGGGATACGATAATTCCAGATATTTTTCGTATCTTTGCAGCGCACAAAAGCCTTGGAAGGAGTCGCCGAGACAGTCTCGCAGCCCTCGAACAGGCTGCTTTTTTCACAATGAATTGGATTATCCTGATTCTTGCCGGACTTTGTGAGGTGGGATTCACCTACTGCCTGGGTCGTGCCAAAGTTGTCATCGGCACGGAGTGGTGGATGTGGATTACAGGATTTGCCGCACTCTATGTCTTGAGCGCTGTTTTGCTAGCCAAAGCCACCCAAACGATTCCCATCGGAACTGCCTATCCCGTCTGGACAGGCATCGGAGCCGTAGGAGCTGTCGTCGTCGGCATCTTCATTTTCCGAGAACCCGCCACCTTCTGGCGAATCTTTTTTCTAACCACGCTGATTGCTTCAATCATCGGTCTTAAAACCTTATCCTGAACATGGAGGAATTTCGTCCCATTCGTCGTCATCATCAGCAACTTTCCCAAGAGGAGAGCATTCGCATTCTCACCGAGTCAACGTCAGGCACCCTCGCCCTGCTTGGCGACAACGATTATCCCTACGCCGTCCCCCTCAGTTACGTTTATGCTGATGGGGCAATCTTTTTCCACAGCGCATTGGAAGGCCACAAGATTGATGCCATTCGCAAACACGAGAAGGCATCGTTCTGTGTCATCGCGCAGGATGCCGTTCACGGGAAGGAATACACCACCTACTTCCGCTCGGTCATCGCATTCGGCCGCATCCATATCATAGAAGATGCCAAGCAGAAACTAGCTTATGCACGTCTGCTCGGCAACCGATACAATCCCAATGACGATAAGGCCCTGGAAGAAGAAATGGCCAAGGGCTTCAACCGTATGCTGATGCTTCGTTTCGACATCGAGCACCTCACAGGCAAAGAAGCCATCGAACTCACCCGGGCCAGACAAAAAGGCAACCTGTGAACCTCTGAGACATCAGCCCACAATCGTCAGTCGTCCATCCTTGTTGGCAATCCTGCCATTGACAATCAGATAACGCAAGGCGCGCTGCAAGGCGGCTTCTACCTTCTGTCCGCGTCTGGCGAATCCAAGGCGTTTGGCGGCAAGCAAGGTGGCATTGTCCTCGGGCAAGGAGAGTTGTTCGCTGACTACGTCGAGCAAAGCCTGACGCACCTCTTCGGGTGAAATCTCGTCAATAGTGCGATCGAAATTTAACGGGCGCTTCTTCTCGGGGACAATCACCTCCTTCTCGTTCGAGATGTCGAAGGTCGGCTTTTCTTCGGGTTCGGCCTCAGGTTCAGGTTCCACAATGGCTTTCTCGATACGTTCGAGCAGACGCTCGGGATTGTTGAGCCAATCGACCGACCAGACGCGCATCACTCTCCACGCCAGTCCTTGCAGGACACCGGGCTGCACGATTTCACGGTCACGTGTGGTCTGCGTATCGCGATAAGTCTCGCCATCGAGCAGGATGCCGAGGCAGTACTTGCTGTCGTTGTTGCGGCTTGCCACGGCCAGATCGACCTTGAATCGACTCCTTCCCACACCAAGTTCCACATCGTATCCGCGGTCACGCAGGGCCTCGGCTATTTCGTCAGCCACACCGGTGACAGGACACTCTTCCTCCTTCCGTTCGATTGTAGCCAAGGTATGGAATTCGGCATATTCGAGGAAATGCTTCAATCCCTCCACGCCCTTGGCCTTCGAGCGACGCAGGTCGATCTGCGAAGAGTGCATGGTCGAGAAGACCATCATCTCGCAACGTGCACGGCTCACGGCAACATTCAGGCGGCGTTCGCCTCCTGCATTGTTGAGTGGGCCGAAGTTCATGCTTACGTTACCATCCTTGTCGGGACCATATCCTACCGAGAAGAGGATCACGTCACGTTCGTCGCCCTGCACATTCTCCAGGTTCTTTACAAAGATGGGCTCATACATGGCATCAGCCCAGTCGGCCAACTGACGGTCGGCTTCAAGCGTGTCGTTGAGCACGTCCTCGACGAGGTTCTGCTGGGCCACGCTGAAAGCCACCACGCCGATGCTCTGTCGGCGCAGCTTTTCGTCACGCAGGCGGCGTACGATCTCATCGACGATGGCCTTGGCTTCGGCACGATTGCTGCGTCGTCCGCCCTTGTCATAGGTTCCTTCCACAAAGACGAAGTTCACCTTCATCTGTCGATCATCGGCCGATGGGAAGGTGATCAGACGACCATCATAGTATTCGTTGTTGCTGAATGCAATCAGGCTCTCATGACGGCTGCGGTAATGCCATTGCAGTTGCAGCGAGGGGATACCGAGTGTGCGACAATCTTCCAGAATACTTTCCAGGTCATCGATGTAAGCCTCTTCGTCGTCCACATTCGTCGCATTGAAGAAGTTGGTGGGTGGCATCTGCTTCGGATCGCCCACCACGATGAGCGACTTGCCGCGTGCAATGGCTCCGACGGCCTCGCTCGTCGGCATCTGGCTGGCCTCATCGAAGACTACCAGGTCGAAAGGCTCCTGACCCAGCGTGATGTACTGTGCCACCGACATGGGGCTCATCAGCATGCACGGGCAGAGACGAGGAAGCAGATTGGGTATCTGTGCCAGCAAGTCACGAATCGACATGCCGCGTCCACCATTGGAGATATTTCGGTTGAGCAAACCAATCTCGCTGCTGTTGTCGATGCTGTCGGTCACACGCGGCACGTTGGCAGCCAGCCTTGCATAGAGTTCCTTCTGGCACAAAGTCTCGAAGCGGCTCGTAAGGTCCTTGTAGAGTCGGATCTTTTCGTCGAAAAGCATGCCTTCGAAGGTGCCGAGCATATCGGCAGCCTGCATCTTCTCTTCACATTTGGCGCGGAAGAACCCTTTCATGAAACTCTTTCCGAGGGTCTGCACGTCGCATGGTCGTGTATCGAGTTGTTCCACCACCACATCAAGGCCCATCTTTTTCAGTTCGTTGCGGAACTCGCACCATTGGAACCAGTCGCGTATCTCCGATGTGTTTTCACTCCATCGGTTCAACTTCTCGCGAGCCACATCGATGTCGATCAGTTCGGGCAACTGCCTCTCGACCTCCGGCAGCATTTCGTCGATGTTGCGGTTCTTCTTGCTGTATTCGAGCAGTTCCTCCAGGAGTTTGCCGAGATTGTTCTCATCGGCCTCGGGGGTGAAGAACCTCATCTTGTTGACGAAACTGCGCTTTGCGAACCACTTGGGCAGGAACCACTTGCCCAGAATCTCATGCCATTGCTTCGAAAGCGCAAGTGCATCTTCCGAAAGTATCTCCTCACGGCAATGGCTGAGGATGCCTTTCTTCAACGAGTCGCGGCTTGCCTTCAATGCCGAATAGTTGTCGATGTTCTTCGCAACAGCTTCTTTCCAAAGCGTATCAACGCCGCCGCTTGTCAGTATCGAGGTGGCCTTCAAGGTCTTGACGAGCGGGATAGCGGTCTCGATGGAGGGTTTCTGCTCAAAGTCGTCCAGATATTTCAAGGCCTTTTTCAGCGAGAACTCGAAATCGACCTGTTTCGTCTTGGTCACAAGTCCTACAAGCAGGTCGTGGAGAGGATGCGCGTAAGGTTGTCCCACCAGTTCGAGCATGGTCTGCAAGGGTCCCGACAACTGATATTCGTAATCGCCGAGCATGCCTCGCTTCACCTTCGACAATGGTTTCAGCGTCGGTATCTCCATCGTCTCTCCGTCGATGGCGGCAAATCGGGCGATGCAGTCGTAGAGCGACAGGTCGTCATCGCCTCTCGTATGCAGGGCCTCCATGTACTTCAACAGTTCCTGGCGCTGCTCATACAGGCGGTCGGCAGTCTGGAGGTAATCTTCGGGCTTCTGGATGTGTTTCACCTCGTTGAGCGCCTCGTTGAGTTGTGCCAGCACGTGCCGCTTCGACACCTTGTTGCTATGCAGTTCCAGGCAGAAAGGTCCGAGACCGACCTTCTTCAGACGACGTTCCACCACTTCAAGGGCAGCCATCTTCTCGGCCACGAAGAGCACGCGCTTGCCTTGGAAGAGCGCATTGGCAATCAGATTGGTGATGGTCTGCGACTTGCCGGTGCCCGGAGGGCCATAGAGGATGAAGCTGTTGCCACGTCCTCCCTCATAGACAGCCGTCATCTGCGACGAATCGACAGCCACCGGCAAAGCCATGTCCTGCGGTTTATAAGTGCCATCAAAGGCCCTGAGGTCGGTCTGCAGATCGGAAGGTTTCCACGTCAGCCCTCCTTTCACAAGGCTATCGACGATGGGATTCTCCTGCATCTTCTCGTGGTTGACGTGGATGTCGTTCCACATCAGGAATTTGCTGAACGAGAAGAGTCCGAGGATGCACTGTCCCTCAATGCCCCAATGTTCCTGCTCCGCGATGGCTTGTTGCAGCACGTCGAAGATCTTCAACACATCCACTCCATGCTCGTCGAGCGGCAGTTTTTCCAGTCCCTTCACTTCGATGCCATGGTTCTGGCGCAGGAACTCCATCAACGTGATGTTGAGCACAATCTCCTCGTCACGCTTGCGGATGCAGTATCGTCCACGCTTATAGACCATCTCGATAGGCATCAGCAGGATGGGTGCATAGCGTGCCACCTCGGGCTTGTCGGTCTCATACCACCGCATGGTGCCGATAGCCAGATAGAGTGAGTTGGCACCGGTCTCTTCGATAGCCGTACGTGCAGCACGATAGAGTCCCTTGAGTTGCAGTTTCGTCTCCTCTTCCCCAAGGGCAGTATGCAGTCTATGCTTGGCAAGTTCCTCTTCGCCCAGCTTCAGTTCATTTTCTTCGTCGGTCGGAATCTCTTCCTTCGCCTCTTCTTGTGTCTCTACTGGCGCCTCTTCAATTGGGAACGTTTCGCCATCGGTGAGCAATTTCGAACCGGCATCGTCAACCGTCTTGGGCTCTACGGGGCTGTTGTAGTCTTTTCCGGCAGGGATGATGGTCGAAAGGTCAAACGAAGGACCGTCCGAAACGCGTTTCGTCTCGGATTCCTTTTGTTCGTCATTGCCGTTACCGTCCTTCGGCTCGTCATCGGCTCGATCGTCTGCTGTCTTGTCCTTTGCAGGATTGTGCCAGATGCTGAACTCTACGCCGTCCTGCAGGAAGTCCTCCACCTTGTCGGCCTTGATTCCGATGAACCTGACAATGCGACGCCGCTGCCCGATGTTGAGCAACGAGTTGCGGAGCGAAAAGTCCAGCAACTTGCGTTCCCAAATATCAATTTTGGTCAACTGCTTCTCAGTGGCTATCTCTGTATTTTCCATATCAAGAGGATCAGTCTTCTTTTAGAAAAAAATGTATTCTAGGGGACAAAGATATATAAAAATACGCAATCCTCCAAAAAATCAGGGAGAAAATTGACTATTTGCCAAACGATTGGGGCGAAAATTACGGCCGTACCATCATTTTTTTCTCATTTTACTTGCTTTTCCCGCGCGGATTCAGTATCTTTGCCGCAAATTTTATGTATATTGAAATGAAGAAAATCATTCTCACGCTGCTCCTTCTGATGTGCGTGTCCTTCCAAGGCCAGGCTGTACTCAAGGAGCGCGACCTCAACCGAACTCTCCACGTGCTGCGTCTCGAACTGCATGACAAATGGATAAAGCAGGAAGAGAGCCGCAAGCGCATCCACGAGCGCAACCAGGCTCAGCACACCAACCTCGTGAACATCATGAAGCGCTGTCAATCGACCAGCCTCATCCTCTATTCCCAGGGCCGTGAGTTCACGTTCGATGTCGCCTACGCCTGCCAGCAGGCCACCACGCTTTACAACGAACTGAAGTCCAAGACCATGCCTTTCGACGAGATCAAGGCCAACCTCGTCAGCGAAATCAATCGCTACGACAGTCTCGTCGTTTCGCTCCAACGTCTTCCACCTGCAATCGATACCGCACGCACCGACGGACTGCATTCGCTTGAACAAGCCATCCGGCACGTGCGAAGCGGCAGTGTTGACAACAACAAGATGCCCCATCTCGAAACCTTGCCGGCCGACGCCGTGGCCATGGAGGCTGTCGATGGGGAAGAAGCCGAGCAGGTGCAACGTCCGTTCATGCTCGACTCCCTTGGCATCGCCGACCGCGACTCGTGCATCATTTATGCTGAGGGCATACGCGACATCGTCAAGGATATGCTCGAAAAACTCGAGTTGGACAACGAGCACTACACCGAGGTGACCAGCCAGGTCGAGAAACTCAACAACTACGCCCAGGAGAAATACGCCGAACTCAAGAAGAACATCTTCATCGACGCCGGCACCAACTACTTCACCATCCTTCAGCGCTTCCCGCGCTATTGGATGCGCATGAAGATGGACTTCCGCACCAAGTACCAGCCTTTGCGCGACGAAGGCAGAGTCGACAGCGAAGGCAAGCCCTACAAGTCCGACTGGCGCGGACCCATCATCATGGCTGCGAGCATCTTCATGCTCTTCTATATGTTTGTTGCCGCCCTCATCAGCAACATCATCCTGCGCTTCCTCGTCCCAAAGCGTTATCGCGGCGAGGTCTTTCGCAACAAGCGCGGCGTCTATATCATCCTGTTGGGCACGTTGCTCTTCGCCATCGCCATCATGGTAGTGCGCACCTTCATGCGCTCCAACCTCATGATCATGGCCACCGGTCTGATGGTCGAAATGGCATGGCTCATCGCCGCCATCTACTTCTCGATGGCCGTGCGTCTCAACGGCAGCCAGTGCCGCGAAGGGTCCAAGATCTACCTGCCCTTCATCCTCATGTCGCTCATCGTGATCTGGTTCCGCATCATCCTCATCCCCAACTCGCTGGTCAACATCATCTTCCCGCCCCTGCTCCTGATCTTCACCATCTGGCAGATCTTCACGCTCAAGAACTGTCGTCGCAACGTACCGTTGAGCGACAAGGTCTATTGCGGCATCTCGCTCGCCGTCATGCTCATCTCGACAGTCATGGCATGGGTAGGCTACACGTTGATGGCCGTTCAGTTGCTCGTCTGGTGGATGTTCCAGCTCGCTGCCATCGCCACCATCATGTGCTGCTACGACCTGATGGAGATGTACGAGAAGCGCGTCCTCGAACCGCGCATCCGGAAGTCGTTGGCCCAAACACCGACCGACGAAGAATTCTCGCTGCACCTGGAGCAAGGTGATTACATCAACAAGACATGGCTCTACGACTTCGTCAACCGCGCCCTGGTGCCTGTATGTGCTGTCTTCTCGGTACTCTTCAGCCTGTATTTCGCCGCCGAAATCTTCGATCTCCGCGACCTGCTGATGAAATACTTCCGTATGAACATCACCATCCCAGGCATCTCCACTTTCTCATTCTACCGCATTTGCCTCGTCATAGCCCTGTGGTTCGTGTTCCGCTATGTGACCTACGTGATTCGTGCCGCCTGGTTCAAATACCGCCGCTCGCAGTCGAAGGACGGCAAGGACTTCAACGCCACGCTTGCCAAGAACATCATCGGACTAATCATTTGGGGCATCTACATCATCACCGTCTTCATCATGCTGGATGTGCCCAGTGCAGGCATCTCGGTGGCTGTTGCCGGTCTCTCCACTGGTATGGGTTTTGCCTCGAAGAGCCTGCTCGAGAACTTCTTCTATGGCATCTCGCTGATGAGCGGACGTGTGCGCGTAGGCGATTATATCGAATGTGACGGCATCACCGGCAAGGTCGAAAGCATCTCCTACCAGAGCACGCAGCTCACCACCCTCGACGGCAGCGTCGTGGCCATCCTCAACTCCGACCTGTTCAGCAAGAACTTCAAGAACCTGACGCGCAACCATCAATACGAACTCATCAAGATACCGTTCGGCATTGCCTACGGAAGCAATGTCGATGAAGTGCGCCATCTCATCCTCGACTCCATGAAGGAACTCGAGACGCAGACCGCCGATGGCCGCAGCATCGTCAACCCTGCCAACCCCATCGCCGTGTCGTTCGCCGACTTCGGCGCCAGCAGCGTCGATCTCCTCCTCGTCGCTTGGGTGCTCGTCGATCAGCGCAACGCCTTTGCCGCCAAGGCCAAGGAGAAGATCTATCAGGTGCTCAACGAGAACAACATCGAGATTCCGTTCCCGCAGCAGGACATCTACATCCGCAGCGTGCCCGTTCCTCCCGCACCTCCTGCGCCTAATGTCTGATTTTAAATTATAACCCAATGAAATCCACCCTCCTCCTAGCCGCCTCGGCAGCACTCCTGCTCTCGGCTTGCAGCGACGACCGTCCCATCGTCGAAGCCTCGTTCGACGTCATTCCATGCCCACAGGCCATCGACACCATCCCCGACCGCGCCGACTACATCCTCGACCGGAACACTGTCATCCGCTATACGCCCGAGACATCCGAAATGGAGCGTCACGCACTCTTCCTGCAGCAGTATGCCGAAGACATCCTCGGCTACCGGATTCCCGTCAAGCCTGGCATTGCCATCAAACCCAGTTCGACCAACAACGGCATCCTGCTGAGGCTCGAAAAGGGTGACACCCGGTCCGAAGCCTACGACCTGCTCGTCTCCACCGACCAGGTTTGGATCACTTCCACAGGCACAGCCGGCATCTTCTACGGCATCCAGACACTGCGCAAGGCGCTGGCTACCACCTCACAGCTCAACACTCAAGACTCAGGAGCTCAAACCTACCGCGTCAGCCTCCCTACCGTGCACATCACCGACGCGCCGCGCTTTGCCTATCGTGGCATGCACCTCGACGTGTGCCGCCACTTCTTCCCCATCGACAGCGTCAAGACCTACATCGACATGCTTGCGCTCCACAACATGAACACCTTCCACTGGCATCTCACCGACGACCAGGGCTGGCGCATCGAGATCAAGCAATATCCCGAACTCACCTCCATCGGTTCCATACGCAAGGGAACGATGATCGCTCGTGACTTCAGTTCGAACGACTCCATCCCCTATTCCGGTTTCTACACCCAGGAGGAAGCCCGCGAGATTGTGCGCTATGCTGCCGAACGTCATATCGAGGTGATTCCCGAAATCGAGATGCCCGGCCACATGCAGGGTGCCTTGGCTGCCTATCCGCAGTTGGGCTGCACAGGTGGTCCCTACGACGTCATCGGCTGGTGGGGCATCAGCGACGATGTGCTCTGCATGGGCAATCCCGAAGTGGTGAAGTTCTGCACGAACATCCTCGACGAGATCATGGACATCTTCCCTTCGAAGTACATCCACATCGGCGGCGACGAATGTCCCAAGGTGCGCTGGGAGAAATGTCCCAAGTGCCAGGCCAAGGTGCGCGAACTGGGCTTGAAGAAGGACAAGCAGTTCACTGCCGAACAGAGATTGCAGAGCTGGTTCACCCGTCAGATCGATGACTATCTCACCGCCCACGGCCACACCGCCATCGGTTGGGACGAGATCCTCGAAGGCGGCATCTCCGACAACGCCATCGTGATGTCTTGGCGCGGAACTGAAGGTGCTATCGAAGCTGCTCGTCAGGGGCATCATTCCATCATGGTTCCTACTGCTTACTTCTATTTCGACTATTATCAGCGCAAGAACCGCGAACACGAACCTCTCGCCATCGGTGGCTATGTCCCCATCGAGAAGGTATATAGCTTCAATCCCCTCCCCGAGGTGCTCTCCGACGAGGAGAAATCCTACATCTGGGGCGTGCAGGCCAACATCTGGACCGAATATATCCACACGTTCAACCACGTGCAGTACATGGCCCTGCCCCGCATGGCAGCCCTCGCCGAAGTGCAGTGGTGCCAGCCCGAACAAAAGGACTATTCCCGTTTCTTCGGCCAACTCGGTCATCTCACCGGCCTCTACGACCTCTACGGTTGGCGCTGGTCACGTCAGGCCTACGAGGAGCCGATGACCGACGAATAACCCTCACATCGATGCTTCACGGGGAAGCCCTAAGGAGAACTTCCCTATTAGCATATTCCTTTTTTACATCTTGCACCCGGTGCCCGTGCTCTTTTGAGTTCGGGCACTTTTTATTTAAAACAAAAAAAGGGGCTTACCCCCCTTTTAAGAATTGTAGAATTTCTCCCTGTCATGAATGATGCCGGAGAGGTTATCTGATGCCCATTCGACAAGATTGTCAAGCAGTGGAGTCAAAGTCCTTGCCCGCTCGGTAAGTTCATATTCGACGCGAGGAGGGACTTCGGCATAGGCATAACGATGGACCAAGCCATCGGCC
>JAEEGJ010009483.1_pt1 | contig 26001 bp, 25 predicted proteins | sample 8958761 | NCBI WGS metagenome assembly JAEEGJ01 (sample SAMN16246546, study PRJNA631951) | gut metagenome | biome: gut microbiome; feature: rumen; material: RS-attached | host: Bos | place: Iran: Karaj | collected 2018-10 | reverse complement strand
TCGGAAACGCGGTTATTTGCTCACTATATATAAATATAAATATTTATATTATAGTGACGGATTTTGACAGTTGATTTTTCGATTTTGACCATTTTGACCTTGACCATTTTGACCAGCACCAAAATTATCACGAAAAACACGTGATTTTATTCCGAAAGAATTCGAGAACCGCAACCATAATGCCGTATCTTTGCATTGTCAATTTGAGAGAAGAAATATACGCGCCCACGAGAAAAAATTTACGGGCCCACGGGGGAGGCGGATTTTCCCATCGAAATGCGACGTTAGGAGAATGTAAAAAATTTAAAAATTAAAGAATTTAAAATTAGAGATTATGGCATTGAAAGTAAAAGCTAAGGAACAGTTGCAGAACATCGGCAAGTATGCTGGTAAGTATCGTTACGTAATGATGCCGGAGCTCTACACGGCTCTGACTCAGGACAAGGTTATTAAGGAGGCAGCTCTGCGCAGCGGCGTGAGCAAAGGAGTGATGCAGGCATGCTGGGATGCAGCTGGCGAGGTTATTAAGGCGTGGGCCACTGAGGGACACTCTGTAGCGCTGCCAGGACTGGGAACCATGCGATTCGGTCTGCGCGCCAAGAGCGTGGAGAAGGTAGACGAGGTTAAGGCTGGCCTGATTTCGAGTCGTCGTATCATCTTCACGCCCGACGTAGAGCTGAAGGAAGAGCTGGCCAAGACCGCCGTGCAGATTACCTGCTACGACCGCGATGGTAAGGAGGTGAAGCGCGTGACCAGTACCGATGCGGGCGACGTGGAGGACAATGAGAACACCCAGCCAAGCAATCCTTCGACAGGTGGTAACACTGGTGGCAACACAGGTGGTAATACCGGAGGTGGTGGCAACAACCCTGTCAGCGGAGGTAGCGACATGAACTAGTGGAAGGAGGTGAGTTATGACAAAGAAAGAGACGATTAAGTTCATCATTCAGATGATTGCGAGCATCGCTACGGCGATTGTAACAGCCCTTGGCGCTACCAGCTGCATGGGTGCCATGTAGAAAGCCAAGGACCTGCACTTGCGCGGCCCGCCACGCATACTGCAGCAGGCTCTATCCTATCACCCTCAGGTTTCAACACGAAGCCTGAGGGTATTTTTATACGTTCTGCTGGTTAATCAGGTTCACTACAACCTTTACCATCACATCCTTCTCCTCAGTCTTACTCTCTGCAATCATCAGAGTAAGGGCTACAAGGGTGTTATCTGCCAATCGCTTCGAGCCATCCTCACGATACAGAATCCCATTGTTATTCAGGAACCACAGAAACAGTGTGGCTGCAATACGCTTGTTACCATCGCTAAACGAGTGGTTCTTCGTAACCAGATACAGCAACATGGCAGCTTTCTCCTCTACACTGGGATAGAGCTCATCGCCACCAAACGTCTGATAAATCTGACCGATACTACTTTTGAACGATTCATCCTTCTCATTACAAAATAGAGTTGAGCCTCCGAACTTATCACGCAATCGGTTAATCTCTTCCATAGCATTATCGTATGTGGCATGGAATTTTTCCTCCTTAGTAGTCTTATCTATTGTAAGTCGCTCATAATCATAATTATCAAGCGTATCAAGAGCATAAGTGTAATCCACCACAACATTCAACAGATCCTGACTCTCAACAGTCTCTGGCACTTCCTGATTACTGATGGCACGCCCAGCCACCTGCACCAACTGACGTAGTTCTGCAATCTGATCTTTACGAATTCTATCGTTGATAGCATAGCCTTTTACCAAATAGTCTTTAATTATCTTACGAGCCCAGATACGGAAAGCAGTACCACGTTTGCTATGAACGCGATAACCAACGGAGATAATGACATCAAGGTCGTAATATTTCACTCTACGAGACACCTTTCTTTTGCCCTCTTGTTGAACTGTCAAGTATTCCTTGACTGTTGCCTCTTTTTCAAGTTCACCTTCCTTGTACAGATTACCAAGATGCAAACTAACATTCTGTTTCGTAGTTTGGAATAGTTCAACCATCTGAGCCTGTGTTAGCCACACTGTCTCATTCTCTAAACGGACATCTATCTGTATTTGTCCGTCTTCGGTCTGGTAGATTACAATCTTCTGATCTTCTTTCATAATTGATTAATCCTATAACATTCTGCAAAGATACAATTTTATTTTTATTCCTACTATCTTTAGTATAAAAAAATAGTACGCACGATGGTGCAATGGTGCAATAGTGCTTTTGACCTAACCACCTAACAAACTAACATTTGGTATTCTTGGTTATTTGATTGTAATACGCTACAGCGATATCGGCATAGCAGTAAAGGCGGGTGCTGCGGGTTTTGATAACATCGGTGTGGTAATGGCGGTGGTGCTGCATTTTGCGTATCTGACTATAGGAGGCGGTAAAGGAGCGGTTATAGGCGGTGGCTAAGAATCGCACCTGGTCCTTGTGCGACAAACGGGACAACTGGGGATGGCGCTGCTGTTGTAACAAGATAAAAATGGCCAGATAACGGCACTGGCCTTGCATGGTGGAGAGTCGGCGAATGCGCGAGCGACGGGCTTGGTTGTTGGGCTGCAGGTTGAACACAAAGCCGTATTGCTTGGATAACGAAGAACGGTTCCACGCCTGCTCTACCTGCTCGGCAAACGAGGGTTTCATCTGGAACCGACCAATAGAGAAGTCGGCACCCTGACTGCCTTTGGTAACATAAAGGCCATTAACGGCGGCTCGCTCTATCTCGTCCTGCCACATGGAATAGCGGATAAGCTCTGGAAACACGATAGCCTCGGCCAAACGTGCATCCACACCAAAGGGCGCAAACTCCTGCTGCCACTCGGCGTGGTGATCGGCCACATAACGTGCTGCCGAGGTCCAATCGCTACCAAACACTTTTTGATAACGTGTGGAAAAAACAGTGGTGCTGCCCATAAAGAGCAGCAACCACAGTATGAGATAGCGCAAACCTACCATTTTACAGTTTGTAAGTACACTTTACAATCTTACCCTCATCGAAGATAATCCACTCTAAACGATCGGGGTTAGCAGTGAAGGCCGCTGGAGCGTAGGTGGTCATACCATTCAGGATAATCTCGCCCGTTTTAGAGTACTCTACAACGCGCTTGCCACTACGACTCTTATAAACACCATAAGGTGGGTTAGTGCCTGAATTAGCGCCCTTCTTCAGTCGGGCATCGGCCTTTTTATTAATGGCCTTCAGCTCATCCTCGTTAATCTTGCGGAACTTGCCATTCTCGACTACTGCATACTCGCCAGCCTCAGCGTTCTGGGCCAACAAAGGCCAGTTGCCACCAGGTGATTTAAAATCGTTTACGCCACCAATGTAGCCACGGCACTCCCAGGCACCAAATGTCCAGCCTTTTGGCAGTTCGTAGACGGTTTCCTGACAAACGGGCGATGCCTGCAGCTCGGGCAGATCCTTATAGGCCTGGTCTAAGATGTTGCCCACGGCAATCACGCTATTCAGGTCGGCACGACCGATGGCACATTCTGGCAGATCGCCACTGGCAACCACCTCACGCGACAAGCGGGTATATTCGGCAGCAAACTTCTTGTGCTCGGAAATCAGGCGCAGCAGCGAGGCGCGATACTCCTTGGCAGCCTCTAAACGATAGTTGTACAGCAACTGATCGGCCTCATCATAAAGGGCATCAATCTTGGCTGCATCATCTATACCACATATCTGCTCGTAAAGCTTCTGCAACTTACTATCGTACTTTTTGCCAATGGCACTGTAATCGTGATTGGCCTCGCGCGTAATCACCTTAGCAAAGTTTTGAGCCAGCTGTCCCACCTTAGCCTCATAGCCTGTAAGGGCACCTGTAGTTTGCTGCATCTGCTTGCTAAAGTTGCCAGCATTCATGGCCATCTTCTGCATCTTCTGTACAAAATCGGGGTGAGCCTTGATGTAAGCCTCTTGCTCTTTCTCGCTCATCTTCTCAAAGCGTTCCATCTCGCTCATGTTAACATTGCCACCCATGATTTTAGCCATCACTTTTTGCTGGATGGGCTCCTTCTTCGAGTCGGGCGCGTTCTCATCGTTCAGGATAGCCATCTCCTCTTTGGTAAGGCCAAACATATCCTGCACTTTGCGCTCCCACTTTTGGCGCAGGGCTTCCATATCGGCATCGGAGCATCCGTTGGCACCCTCCTGCAACTGCTCGGCACGGGCCACAACGCGGGCTATCTTAAGTGCATAGGCATCGCGCTCCTCCATGGTGCTGCGGGCCATCTTCTCGGCCGATGGCAACTGTGGCAGCTCGGCCATCAAAGCCGAAGCCGACGAGGCCGATGAGGGGGTAAAGGTTCCATCCCACGTAACTGTAGGGGTTTTACGCTTAGGCACGATATCGTCGCCAGCGGCCACAGCCAACTTAGATGGGTCGGCAGGCTCATCGCTCTCGTCCTGCACAGCCTCGCTTATCTCGGCAGTTGCTTTTTTACCGATAACGGCTTGCTGTGCCTTTTGTTTTAGTTTGCCCAGAAATCCCTGAGCATTGGCGCCTGCTGTGCCCATCATGAGCAAGGCAGCCAGCATTACTAAGTGTTTTTTCATATCGGTACTTGTTATTTCTTAATAAACTCTACGCGGCGGTTCTGGGCGCGGCCGGCATCGGTCTTGTTGTCAGCTACGGGTTCGTGACTGCCTTTGCCTACGGCACGGAGGTTGAACTCGTCGCAACCTAACTGAGCGAGGGCTTTAACAACGGCCTCGGCACGCTGCTGCGAAAGGGGATCGTTGATTTTATCGGAGCCCTGATTATCGGTATGGCCCTGCACCTCGAAACGCACACTGGGGTTCTTCTTCATATAGTCGGCCACCTTCTGAATTTCCTCCATCGACTCGGGCTTCAGGGTAGCCTTGCCCGTTTCGAACAGGATGTTATTGGTGACGAACTTACCCGTTTCGGCAATGGCTTTCTCAACGGCAGAGAGATCGGTAGCCTGGCGCTGATAGAGCTCTACTGCACCCTTGGCAAGCACTACATTGGCAACGCCACGATAGGGGTTATCGCCCTGAATGATATATTCGAAACGAGCGGGTGCAGCTACATTTGGCAGATTGATGATGCGATTACCATTGATGTAGAATTTAAAGGCGCGCTTGTTGAACGAGATAGCAAAGTGGTTCCACTGACCTACCTTGGTAAACTTTGCTAAATGATCCCAGTCCATGCTGCCACCAACCTCGGCATCAAGACCGCCACCTTTCTTAAAACTATAGTTGCCATAAAAATCGGGGTTAAATGGGCGATAGTTCAGATAGAAATGACCTGTCCCACCTCCACTTGCGTCATAGAAATTAAAATCGAACGGAAAATCGGGAATGTCGCCTTTCTTGCAGAAGAACTCATCCCACTCGAGCGTGAACACCTCGGGCAGGTACGATTTCATGTTCTCCATCAGAGGTGAGAATCTTGAGTCGGGAGCATTACTGTGCGCATACTTTTTGCCACTAATCGAGGCGGTTTCTAAGCTACCTTCGCTCACATCCCATTTTGAGGGGAACTCGCCCATCTGCTCGTTAGCAAAGTCGTCGCTAAACAGAATCACACTACCACGAACAAAGTCGCTCTTCTGATTCTGAGCAACAGCATCGGGGGTATCGTCGACCGCTTCGGCATCGTCGGCCTGGTTTTTAGCTTTCGAGTTTTTCTGGCCCTTTTTACCGTCGAGCACAGCATCCATCTCTTTATCAACGGTGCGCTCAACCTTGTTCTCAATCTTGTCTTTTGCTTTTTCGAGGGCTTTATCCTTCAACTTCTTCAGAAAGCCCTGCGCATCGGCCGTTGCACTAAAAGCAACCATAGCCAACAATAGTAATAATAGTTTTTTCATAAGCTTTTAGTTTTAGTATAAATAATATGTTAACGATTAGATTGGGGCAAATATACGAAAGATATTTGAAAGTTGCAAGTTATTGGCGCTAAAAAAACAAAAACGACTTTTTATTTGGTTTCTCGGCTTTCTTGGCCTCTTTCTTGGCGGCTTTCTCGGCTTTCTTGGCGTCGCGCTTGGCCTGGCGCTCGGCTTTGCGGGCCTCTTTGCGCTCACGTTTGGCCTGCTTGGCTTCGTCGGTCATCTTATGGAACTTCATACGACCACGACTTACCTTGAGCTTGTGCATCTGGTTGGTATCGGTAAAAGAGAACGAACAGGAGATGTCGCGCCAGTTGCCACGCTGGATGACATCGCCGGTAGCCTCAGCGCCATTGCTATTTACAGTAACGGCCACATTGCGCACATGAACGCCTTTATAACTGCAATCATCGATGGTGGCATTAACAGCACCTATAGGCAGTTTGCCACCCAACTTGCGACGCATGGCGGCGGTGCGGGGCTTGCTGATATCAATCTTGAAATCGGCCTTGGCTGCCAGGGGACCGACATCCTTCATGCCCATGACCTTACCAAAATGCAACTTTCGGGTGCTGGCATTACCTACGACATACTTGTTGCGTTCGTCGAGCCAGAACTGGAACTTAAGACTACCCACGGCGGTGCCAAGGGTACCCCAGAAGCGCTCTTCCTTACGGATGACACGGAAACTACCCACATAGCTGATATTACCTAAATTATGCAGCTGCGCCATCATGAGGCGCTTAACGGGGAACTGACTGATGATGTGCTCCTTGATACCACTCTTGGCCGTCATCCGGTTGACATGGAACAGCACGGTGAGCTTTTCCTTGCTCTTGAGGTTGGTGATATCGCCGGTGGCAGTGATGGCCAGGCGTTTATCGGCGGTGCCAACCTTTACCTGACGGAAGCTGAGCACATCCTGATTACCACTCATAGTACAGCTGAGCTGGAGGGGCAGCGTGAACTTACTGAGCACGGGGGCAAAGGCACGCGAGATATCCTGGAGATAAACGGTGCCAGCGATGGGACCTGTACTGAAACTGAGGGGGATGCTATCGCGCTTACTGGGCAACTGCATAGCGGCATGGGCGATGTGCAGCTGGGTGTGCTTTTGCTGTACCTGCACACTGTTTAAAAGCAGCTTTTTACCTGCCAAGCGCACCTGGGCCTGCAGGTTGCGGATATCGATGCCGGTAATGGAATCGCGAGCCTGCAACTCAGAGAGATTGAAGCGGAGGGTGTCTCTTTCGCTCGCATCGATAGCAGCCTTGAAATGGCAGGTGACATCGAGATGACCTACATCGAAGAAACCGCGTTTGGGCTTGCCTGCATTTTTGCGGGGCTTGTGATTATCGGTAGCCAGCTGCAACTGGGCCTGCGCCTGATATTTACCCTTGCGCCCCTTGATGAGGGCCTGGGCGAGCTGCAACGACAGCTGATTATAGGTTACCTGGATATCATTCAGGCGCACGCTGTGGATATCGAACTGGATACGCTTGCGGGGCGCCACAGTGGTATCACGTTTGGCCTTGGGTTGCTTTTTAAAGGCATCGATGATGAACTGGAAGTTGGATACCGAATCCTTTGAGGGCTTGAGCAACAGGGCGCGGGCCCCCGACAACTCGACATCCTTGATGGTAAACTTATTACCCAGCAGTTCGCTGATATCTACATCTACCCCAGCCTGGCGGACAGTGAGCAGGGGGCGCTGCTGTTGGTCGGCTACATGCAGTCCGTACAGGCGCAGCTGCTGTGCCATAAAGCGGATATCAACACTATCGATACTTACCTGCGTTTGCAGGCGCTCGCTCAGCATCTGGGTGGTTTGCTTAAGCACGCGCTGCTGAAACGCCTTGGTGTTGACCAGCACCACACCTGCACCCACCAACAATACTACCAGCAGCAGGAAGGCTGCCAGCAGCTTGAAGGCCAAGCGAAGGGGTTTCATGCTAAAAGGCTACTAGAACTGAGGCATGTTGGGCAAGCACACGGCCTTAACGGCCATGCACTCCATCTCGATGAGCCACCCAGGGCGGCACACCGGCGCATGAACGATAACACAGGGCTTGCCTGGGAACCGTTCGGCATAGAGACTGCGCACCAGCTGATAATCGGCCACATCGCGCAGATAAACTATCATGTGGGCTACATCGTCGAAATTGCAATCGGCCTCGACCAGCAGTGCCTCGACATTCTCCCACATACGTTGGGTTTGTTTCACGATATCGTTGGGATACATCACCTCGCCCTTGTTATTGATTGAGGCGGTACCTGAGATGAATACATGGCGGCGATCGGCATAGCTTACCATGGTGCCGCGCTCGAATGATACACCATAGTCGCTGGTGCGATTAAGATGGGTAGGCGCATAGAGATGATGCACCTGCTCGGGACGCACACCGGCGATGGCATAGTTATCCATCTGGGTGAGCACGTTAGGATCCTGCTGGCGTCCACCGATACCGGTAGAGGCGATGAAGTGGGTGTTGACAGTAAGCCCCTGGGTGAAGAACACCTGATTGCGGGCACGCACCACACCACCGTAGTTCAAGTCGATATCGTTGACAAACAGCCAGGTACGGATACAGTTATCGGCCAGCGTACAGCGCTCCTGGGCCAGCTGCATGATATACTCGTTGAAGAGCAGGCGCATCTGGTACTCGGAGTTGGCAGCCAGATTATGGGCCGAGGCATTAAACAGGTGGCGGAACTGGCCGTGACTAACCTCGTAGAGCTCACTCTGCGTCATAGAGGTTTGTACATCGGTCATCAACCACACCCACAGCGCCACCTTGGTACCATCCAAAGGGGCCTGCTGGATAATGCTCTTGGCACAGTCGGTAACATCGTTTACTACTATAGCGTCGGCCTGATTGGCTGCATCGCTTAAAAAATAACGTTTAAATACGGCTTGCGCACCAGGCAACTGGGCCAGCAAGCTGTTGTAGGCATTCAGCACAGCCTCGACCTGCTGGGCAAACGGAAGGCACGCCTGCTGCACGCGAATGATGGCATGATACTCGCGCACCTGGGTTCCGTTATCAAAACAGAACACGTCGGCCCCAGCCTGATCGAAATCTATGTGAGATAGTTTCTGGTTCATATAGTTACTTACTTTTGGGCACAAAGGTACGAAGAATAATTGAGAAACGTGCAGCAAGCAGCAAAAAAATACCTAATAATAAGTATTGTATATATGAAAAAATAGTATTAATTTTGCACCCGTAATCATTAATAGGCATACAGGTAAGGAAATGAAGAATCAGAAGATGTATGAAGCGGACGATAAAATGATATCACTGATCCGCGATAATTACGATTTGTTGCAGGCACTTGGAAGCTTTGGCATAAACCTGGGTTTTGGAGATAAGACGGTACGCGAAACCTGCGAGGACAATGATGTGGACACCTACACATTCCTGGCAGTGGTGAACTACGCCATGAACGGTTATGGTGAGTTTGACAACGACGAACAGATCAGCGTGCCCACCCTGCTGCACTATCTGGAGGCCAGCCACGCCTATTTTCTGGAGTTTCAGCTGCCTTACATTCGCAGAGAGCTGAGCGAGAGTCTGGACGAGAACGACTCGCTGGGCCGACTGATACTGAAATTCTACGACGAGTATGCCCACGAGATACGTCGCCACATGCAGTACGAGCAGAAAACCCTGTTCCCCTACGTACAGCAGCTGATAGATGGCGAGCCTGCCAATGATTACAACGTAGAGACATTCTCGAAGCACCACGGTGCTACCGACAAGAAATTGCGCGAGCTGAAACTGCTGATTATTAAATATCTGCCACAGGACGGACTGCACAACAACCAGCTTACCGCTACACTGCACGATATTTACGAGAACGAGGTTTGGTTGCGCCAGCACGCGATGGTTGAGGACCATATTTTTGTGCCTGCCATCCGCCGATTGGAGCAGATTACCAAGCAGCAGGACGTGACACGCAACATTTCGGGTATGGTGTTTGGCAATGCCACCGCACAGAATCCCGACGCGCTGAGCGACCGTGAAAAGGATGTGATTATTTCGCTGGTGCAGGGTATGTCGAACAAGGAGATAGCCGATCACTTGTGTATATCAATCAACACGGTGATTACCCACCGCCGCAACATAGCCCGCAAGCTACAAATACATTCACCAGCCGGATTGACCATCTATGCAATAGTCAATGGGCTGGTGGACATATCAACTGTAAAGTTATAAAAGGTGTAGTTGTTTGCTTAAGAATGTAACAACAGCACAAAGCGTGTACCCTTGGTGAACTCGGGATCGATATCGAGGTCGCCCTTCATCTTGATGGCCATCTGCTTACAGATAGGCAAGCCAAGACCGTCGCCCTCGGTAAAGTCCTTCACCTCGGTAAATGGCTTGAATACGTTTTCGCGCTTATCCTCGGGGATAGGCTCGCCGGTGTTAGATACCAGGAACTGGTGAACGTGTGCACCACGCTTCTTGTATTCCAACCAGATAGTACCATCCTTTGGAGCATAAATAGCAGCATTAGCCAGCAGGTGCTGCAGGATATGCTGTACATACTCCTTATTCATATTAACGCTCAAGGCGGGCACGTTGGTTTTAACTACCACGCCAGGATTAACCTTGCTCTTGATAGCGTCGACCAGCTCGTTGCAGAATGGGGTGAGCTGAACATCGGCTGTTTCAACTGGCTGATCGATAGTGTTCTCAAGATCAGAGAGGGTGGCGATATGCTCAGAGAACTCGAGCAGGGCCTTAACCTCGGGAATCTTGGCATCGAGCTTGTGGAGTGTAGGATTAAGCTGGGCTGAGATATTGCTGATGAACTTGGCCTTGAGGGCATTGTTCTCGTTGGCCAGGTTAATGAGCTTCTTCTGCTTACGGGTAAGCAGGATAAAGCGCATCAATACAATACCACCCAATACCAAACCTGCAGCCAGAGCTACTGCCAGGATGCACAGACCTACGATAATGGCCTGGCGCGCTGTGAGCGAGCTGGCCTGATCGTCGATCTTAGCCTCGTTGTCAGAAATCTGCTTTTTCAGTGCGCCAATCTCATCGGCATGCTTCAAGGTGTTAACCGAATCTTTCCAAGCCAGATAGTTGCTGTACGACTGTGCCACCATATTGGCATTGCCACTACGACGGGCATTGGCAATCAGGGTTTTGTAAACCTCGTCAACCTTGTCGTACTGCTTAGAGGCGGTAAGCTTACCGGCCATCTCCTTGAACACCTCATTACCCTGGGCATTCTGTCCGAATGAGTAATGATATACGGCTTTATTATAAAGAAGGTCGTTCTTGAGTTCTTCGTCGGCAGCGTAGGTAACCTGGGTCTCCATCAGGCCAAGCTGATCCTTGGCGCTATCACTCTTGCGCAGCTTGATGTACATGGCCAAGCGCTCTTTAGTGATGATGTAATGGAGGGCAGCCTTCTCCTTAGCATTCTTGCTACGTGCATCAATCTCAGCATCGGCACGGCGAAGCAAATCGAAAGCCTCTTTCCAATAGTTATCCTTGTAATACAAAGCAGCACCACGAGTGGCACACTCCATGCCAACCTTTAACTGGCCCTGACGGGTGTACTCTTCGAAAGCGCGGATAAAGCTAAAGCGGGCACCTGCCACACTACCTTTCTGCATTTCGCTCTCGGCACGCTGATGTAACTCACTCTTCGTGGCTTGCTGAGCCTGGGCAATGCCCACACTGAAGCACACGGCTAACAGAAGAACAAAAACCTTTTTCATAATATGCGTTAGATTAGATTAGAACTTTGCCATCTTGATGGCTACAACGGCACACTCATCACCCTTATTACCCAAGCGGCCACCGGCACGGTCGAGTGCCTGCTGCTGGTCGTTGGTGGTGAGCAAACCGAAGACTACAGGGATATTGCTTGTTGCATTAAGACGAGCCACACCCTCGGTAACGCCCTGGCAGATGTAATCGAAGTGAGGAGTCTCGCCACGAATCACGCAACCAAGAATAATGACGGCATCGTAACCATCATTAAGGGTCATCTGGTGAGCGCCATAAATCAGCTCGAAGCTACCAGGCACCGTCTTAACATGGATATTTTCAGGCAAAGCGCCATGCTTTTCGAGTGTGCTAACACATCCGTCGAGCAGGGCGCCAGTTATTTCGGGATTCCACTCGGCCACGACAACTCCGAAGATCATGTTCGAAGCGTCGGGCACTGTGGTAATATCGTATTCCGATAAGTTTTTAGTAGCCATGGAGATTATTTTGATGAAACACGCTCAATATAGCCATCGATAGTCTGATAAGCCATAGAGTTGAAGTACTTCTCTTTAACCTCCTGATACAGCTTCAGGGCCTCATCGTTCTTACCCTGGCTCTCGAGAATCTCACCAGCCTGGATAAGGAAGGTGGGCGACAGAGAGTTGTTGTCGGCCTTCTCGGCAGCGCTCTTCAGGTGTGATACAGCCTTGTCGAGCTGGTTCAGGTGTGCATAAGCGTTACCCAGAGCACCCTCGGCAGCTGGAGAAATCATCTGATCGTCGGCACCATCGAACTCCTCGAGGTACTTAGCAGCATCCTCCCACTTGTTAAGCTTAGCGTAGCAGAGACCGGCATAAAGGTTTGCCAGGTTACCAGCTGCTGTGCTGCTGAACTCGTCGGCGAGCTTTACAAAGCCCTTGAAGCTGGCGCTGTCGCCATTCAAAGCCTTCTGATAATCGCCTGCCATGAAGAGCTCCTGACCCTTGGCGATAGCTGTGCTAGCCTTAACCTCCTTAGGACCGCTAACGTAGGTCTTGTACAGAACCACACCAGCGATGATGATTACAATTGCTGCTACGGCAGCACCAATGGCCTTCTTGTACTTAAAGAAGAAAGCCTCACTCTGATTCAGGCTCTGCTCAGCTGTCTGGGCGGCCTGCTGTTGATTTGTTGTATTTGCCATTATAATATTTATATTTAAATTTCCAAAAATCGGGTGCAAAGTTACTAAAAAAGACACACATTTTATATTTTTTTGCGGAAAATATTTATTAATCTGTGTTAATCCTTAGCATCAATGCCCAAAAAACGCTACCTTTGCACTATGATTCTAGAAAAGTTATCGGTCATCAACTACAAAAACATAGCAGAGGCCACACTGGATTTCTCGCCCAAAATCAACTGTCTGATAGGACAGAACGGGGTGGGAAAAACCAATGTGCTGGATGCGATTTACTACCTGTCGTTCTGCCATTCGGCCAATAATCCTATCGACTCGCAAGTGATACGTCATGGGGCCGAATTCTTTGTGCTGGAGGGCGCCTACGAGGGCGACCTGCACATTTACTGTGGCATGAAGCGAGGCACTAAAAAACACTTTAAGCGCAACAAGAAGGAGTATCGCCGACTGTCGGAGCATATCGGACTGATACCGGTGGTGGTGGTATCGCCATCAGACACCCTGCTGATTGAGGGTGGCAGCGAGGAACGACGCCGCCTGATGGACATGGTGATTGCCCAATACGAACATGGCTATATGGAGGCCATGAACCGCTATAACAAGGCCCTGCAGCAGCGTAATGCGATGCTGAAACTTGACGAGGAGCCCAACCCGGATGTAATCAGCCTGTTTGAGGAACAGATGGCCTACGAGGGGGAGCGCATTTACAAGAGCAGAAAGGCATTTGTTGAGGAGTTGACACCTATCTTCCAGCGCATTCACGAAACCATCTCGGGTAATCGCGAACAGGTGGCACTGAACTACGTGTCGCATTGCCAGCGCGGTCCGCTGTTGGAGGTGATACAGCGCGACCGATTCAAGGACCGTGCCATAGGTTACTCGCTGCATGGTGTACACCGCGACGACCTGGAGATAACCTTAGGCGGACACCTGATGAAACGCGAAGGCAGTCAGGGGCAGAACAAGACGTTTGTGATTGCCCTGAAGCTGGCACAGTTCGACTTCCTGAAGCGTACCAATTCGAAGACTACCCCACTACTGTTGCTCGACGATATTTTTGACAAGCTGGACGCCCAGCGCGTGGAGCAAATAGTAAAACTGGTGGCAGGCGATGATTACGGACAAATTTTTATTACCGATACCAATCGCGACCACCTGGACCTGATACTGAGCCGGCAGACGCTGGACTATAAGATTTTCCACGTAGATAACGGAGAAATAACAGAAACGCAGAAAGATGTTTAAGCGCGACGTACATAATGTAAAAGATTTGATTCTGAAGAATCTGAGAGCACAGGGACTGGAGACGCCCTTGTTGCAGAAACGACTGATGGACTCGTGGGCCGAGGTGGTTGGCGAATTTGTGGCCAACTACACCGAGAGTATGTACATCAGAAACCAAACACTATACGTACATCTGACCAACCCTGCCATGAGGGCTGACCTATCGATGATGCGCAGAGAAATAGTAAACAAACTGAATGCCCATGTGGGCACTCAGGTAATAGCCGATGTAAGATTTAACTAATCAAGCCATCCATACACACATCGTGTTCGTCGGCGGGAATCGCATCTACACGCTGGAAATCAAAGCAGACACCATAGAACACAGCGCATCGCGGCTGAGAGAATGAACTCAGGAAACGATCGTAATAGCCCTTACCGCGACCCAGGCGGCGGTTCTCCTTATCAAAAGCCACACCAGGCACCAGCACAACTTTAATATCGTTGTACTTCTCTTTTGGCATAACCGGACCCGTTGGTTCCATAATACCAAAAGCCCCCTTCTGCAGACTATCACGCCCCGTATATCGGCACAGCACCATCTCGGTATCGCTTACCACCTTCGGCAGGTAAACGTTTTTGCCTGCTGCCAGCAATTCGTCGAGCAACTGATGGGTACATACTTCGTCGGGAAGCGAGTAATAGGCCACAATGTTGTCCATCAACATGAGATACTCCCTCATATGGGATACCACAGTAGCAGACAGTTCACCCAACTGTTGTTGAGTGAACTGCTGTTTACGTTCGCGCATCAGGGCGCGAAGTGCGTTCTTATTAAGCATGAGCTATCATTTTACTGAGCAACCTGATTTCGCGACTGTCGGCAATCTTTGCCACCTGCTTGCCCTTGGTTTTGGGCATCGGTTTCTGAGGGAATGCGCCCTCGGAATGGAACAGTCTCAGAGTCTCATCAATCACAGGATCGTTCTGGTTGAGATACTCGGTCCAGGCCTGCTCGTTATGGATGTTATAGATAATTCGACTTACTACAAAGCGCTCGAGCAACTTGTACGACTTCTGAATCATCAGGTTACGACGCTTCAGTCCGTTCTTGTCAGCAAAGTTTACAAACTGCTCAACAATATTCTGGCGTTTCAGATAGGTTTCCATCTCCTTTACGTTGGTAATCGCACCCAGCTTGGCACGGTTATCGTCGGTATAGGTAAATGCAAACTGCAGGATAAGACCCGACATGGCAGCCTCCTTGTAGTAAGAGGTAACGCCAAGGGTATCCTCAGGAATAAAGATATCAGGAGTGATACCGCCACCGCCGTACACAATACGACCATTGTTGGTGTGGTACTCGGGACCTGTATTCTTAATGCTATCCTTTGAGAAGAACTCGCCATGCTGATAACGGGTCAACCAATCGTCGTCGTAATGGTTGCCATTGTTATAAGGCTTCTGGATGCAACGACCAGATGGGGTATAATAACGAGCAATGGTGAGGCGAATCATTGAGTGGTCGCTGAACTCCATAGGTTTCTGAACCAAACCCTTACCAAACGAACGGCGACCGATAATGGTACCACGATCGTTATCCTGAATGGCACCTGCCAAAATCTCAGAAGCCGAAGCAGAACTCTCGTCGACCAGCACTACCAGAGGCAGGCGCTGATAAGAACCACGACCATCGGCACGGTAATCCTGACGTGGGAAAGCACGCCCCTGGGTGTAAACAATCAGCTGGCCACGCGACAGGAACTCGTTGGCAATCTGCACTGCCGACTCTAAATAGCCACCGGTGTTGCCACGAAGGTCGATAACCAGATTGCTGAAACTCTGCTGCGACAGCTTGGCCAGTGCAATCAGCAATTCGGGATAGGTATTCTCGCCAAAGTTACGAATCTTGATATAGCCACACTCGTCGTCGAGCATGTAGCAAGCGGTAACGCTCTTGGTAGGAATCTCGCCACGGGTAATGGTAATATGACGGATTTTCTTCTCGCCATAGCGGATAACGCCCAGTTTAACCTTGGTATCCTTTGGACCCTTAAGGCGGTGCATGGCCTCCTCGTTGGTAACCTTCTTACCTACAAAGGCCGAATCGTCAACCTCAACAATCTTATCGCCAGCCAGCATACCGGCACGCTCGGCAGGACCATTACCAATCACGTTTTGCACACGGATGGTGTCCTGACGGATGGTAAACTCGATACCGATACCAAAGAACGAGCCGCGCAGGTCGTCGTTGGCAATCTCGCCATCACGGGCACTGATGTAAACCGAATGGGGATCGAGCTCAGCCAGAATCTGAGGCATGGCTTTCTCAACCAGCTCGTTGATGTTCACCGTATCCACATACTGATCGTCGATGATATGGAGCAGGTTGTTGAGCTTGTTACCACTCGAGTTGATGATATTCAGGCGGTTGCCTGAGAAATGGTTGGCATAAAACGTTCCGATAACAATACCCACAACCACACATACGGCCATAAGCAAAGGCATGAAACGATTAGTTCTATTCTTACTCATTTTTTATTTATCTTCTAATCCAATATAGATAACCTCGATGCCAGCACGCTCAAGCAGCTCGATGCCATCGGTGAGGCGGTATTTCTCGCCATAAACCACACGCTTGATACCAGCCTGGATGATAAGCTTGGCACACTCGATGCATGGCGAAGCGGTAATGTAGATGGTGGCGCCATCGCTGTTGTTATTGCTACGCGCCAGTTTAGTAATGGCATTGGCCTCGGCATGCAGCACGTAAGGCTTGGTTACGTTGTCGTCGTCCTCACACACGTTCTCAAAGCCGCTGGGAGTGCCGTTGTAACCATCGCTGATAATCATCTTATCCTTTACCACCAGCGCACCAACCTGACGGCGCTTGCAGTAGGAGTTCTCAGCCCAAATACGTGCCATACGCAGATAGCGTACGTCAAGTTTACTTTGCTTGTCGTTTTTTGATTCCATTTCGTTTAAGTAATGCGTCAATGGTGGGTTCGCCACCCTTGAAACGTTTATATAATGTCATCGGATTTTCGGTACCACCTTTCGACAGGATATTCTCGCGGAAACTGCTGGCTGTCTTCTTGTCGAAAATGCCATGTTTCTTGAACACGCTGAAGGCATCGGCATCGAGCACCTCGGCCCACTTGTAGCTGTAATAGCCAGCGGCATAGCCACCTGCCATAATGTGCGAGAACTGCACCGTCATACAGGTATCGGGCAACTGAGGCAGCACCATGGCTTTCTCCCAAGCCTTCTTCTCGAACTGAATGATATCGGCTGTAAACTCATCCTTCTGGGTGTAGTAAGCCATATCCAGCAAACCGAAGCTAACCTGACGCATGCAAGCGTAAGCCACATTAAAGTTACGACTCTTTACAATGCGGTCGATGAGTTCATCGGGCAAAGGCTCGCCTGTCTGATAGTGGAAGGCAAAGGTGCGCAGGAACTCCTTCTCGATCGAGAAATTCTCCATAAACTGCGAGGGCAGCTCCACAAAGTCCCACCACACGTTGGTGCCACTCAGGCTCTCGAAACGGGTGTTGGCAAACATGCCATGCAATGAGTGTCCGAACTCGTGCAGGAAGGTCTCCACCTCGCCCAATGTAAGCAGGGCGGGCTTCTCCTCGGTAGGTTTAGTAAGGTTCATCACCACACTGACGTGGGGACGCACATTACGCATATTATCATCGCCAAAAGGTTTCTTCTGGTCGATACGTTCTTTCCACTGGCCCTGGTATTCGGTCATCCAGGCTCCACCCTGCTTACCCTTGCGGGGATGGAAATCGGCATAGAATACAGCCAGGAACGAGCCATCCTCATCAAACACCTCGTAAGCCTTTACATCAGGGTGATAAACGGGGATATCCTTGTTCTCCTTAAAGGTGATACCGTACAGACGATTGGCTAATCCAAACACGCCGTCAATCACCTTCGAGAGTTCGAAGTATGGGCGCAGCATCTCGGCATCGAGATTATACTTTTGAAGCTGCAGCTTGTGCGAATAGAACGAAAAGTCCCATGGCTCGAGCTTAAAGTTGTTGCCCTCCAGCTTGCGTGCCATTTTCTCGATAGCCTCTACCTCCTTGATGGCTGTGGGCTTGTAGGCATCAATCAGGTTGTTAAGCAACTTATATACGTTGCGCACATTACCTGCCATACGGTGCTTGAGCACGTAATCGGCATAAGTTTTATGACCCAGCAACTGAGCCAGTTCGCGACGCAGGTTGATGAGTCGCTTACATATCTCGAGATTATTCTCGGTATTATCGTGGATACACTCCGTATTCTTAGCCATATACAGCTGGCGGCGCAGTTCGCGCTGGGTGCTGTAGGTCATAAAGGGCGAATACGAGGGGAAGTCGAGTGTAAATACCCAACCCTCTTTCTGCTGCTCCTTGGCTGCCAAAGCTGCTGCCTCGCGAGCAGTATCGGGAAGGCCATCAAGTTGAGCCTCGTCGGTAATATGCAGTGTAAAGGCCTTGTTCTCCTTTAGCAGATTCTGCGAGAACTGCAAGCCAAGCATCGAAGCCTCTTCGGTAAGCTGGCGCAGACGCTCCTTACCAGCGGCATCGAGCAGAGCACCACTACGCACAAAACCATCGTAGCAGTTATCAAGCAGCATTTTCTCCTCGGCAGTAAGCTTACGATGATGCTGATGAACATATTTTACGCGCTCAAACAGGCGCTCGTTCAAACGGATATCGTTGGCATGCTTGGTAAGGATGGGACTCATCTTCTGAGCCAACGCATCCATCTCGTCGTTGGTCTCGGCCGAAAGCAAATTAAAGAATATGGTAGAAACGCGACCCAGCAGATCGTAGTAGCCCTCCTTATCCTTCTCGTCATCTACACTGATAATGGTATTGTCGAATGTAGGTTTTGCAGGATTATTGATAATACGCTCTATCTGTTCATCGTCGCGACGGATGCCTTCCAACATAGCCTCTTCGAAATCTTCCATGCGGATACGGTCGAATGGGGCTGTGTCGTGAGGTGTGTTATAAGGTTCAAAGAACGGGTTCGTTCTAGCTTTCTTTTCGTTTATCATTATACTAACTCTTTTCGGATTGCAAGGACGGTGCAGCCCGTTCTCGCATTTTCGATGCAAAGTTACGACAAAAATCCGATACTTTACAAAACAATACATTAAAAAAGCTGAAAACGCAAAGAATAGGCGTTTCTACTTGGTATAAAGCAGGCGTTCGAGCTGAGGAATCTCTATTTTACCACGACTCAACTCTATCAGTCCACGGTGCTGCATATCGTTCAGAATACGCGACACATTGAGGCGACTATCGTTCACCTCCTCGGCCAATCGGGTCATCAGGATATTAAACGTTTTATGACCGGCTGGATACAAGCAACGCTGGGTAAGGAATCGTACCACACGGTCCTCGAGCGACTGGGGTGCACGGTACCACACCTGACGCATCTGCTTCTGCGTCTGAGTGGCAAAATGGTTAATCATATTCAAGCGGAACACCAGGAAATCTTCGGTAAGTCGCACTACCTCCTCCTTGTCGAGCGTCAGGAAGTTCACATCGGTCTGGGCTATAAAATCGCGGGTGTAGCGCTGGTTATAGCCAAACACCGCCTCCAACTGAATGATATAAGGAGCCGAAATCTGTTCCTCAACATGATAGCCATAGTCGTCGGCAAACGAGCGCACTTTCAGACTGCCATTTATCAGGAAATAAAGCTGATGACAGTTATCGCCCGATTTCATCACGGTCTTACCAGCATTCAACTTCAAGAATCCGAAACGGGTGTGACCAGCCACAATCTCCAAATCGTCGCGACTCATACCCTGGAACAAAGGGAACTGCAGCAGCTTATCAAAAATCTGGAGAACAGCCATACGCTTTTATTGCTGAATCTTATTCTTAAGCGAGGGCGAATACCAAACGGCATTCTTACCATCCTGATCGCTGTAAATCAGATAAGCCATCAGTTCAGGGTGCTGCGCAAGTACCTGCTTAGCCTTTTCTACACCCATCACCATAAACGAGGTGGCATAGGCATCGGCCACAGCACAGGTGTTAGCAAACACCGTAGCCGAAAGGATGCTATGCTGAACGGGATAACCCGTCTTAGGATCGATAGTATGGGCGTATTTCTTACCGCCCTTATAGTAGAAATTACGGTAGTTGCCACTGGTAGCCATCGCCTTATCGGTAATAGCCACAATGCTCTGAACCTCCTGACCTGCGCCCTGCACATCGTCCTCAGGCTTAGAAATACCTACGCGCCAAGGTTTCTGATCGGGGTTCAAACCACTGGTAACAATCTCGCCACCAATCTCGATCATAAAGTTATTAACGCCCTTGCTACGCAGCAGTTTGGCCACTACATCGGTACCGTAACCCTTGGCAATAGCCGAGCAGTCGAGCATGATGCGATCATCGGTCTTACTGATCTTACCTTTTTCGAGGGTAACCTTCTGATAGCCAATAATCTGCATCAGACTATCTACCTGCTGTTTCGAGGGCTCGATACCATTCTTAAAGCCGAAGCCCCAAGCATTAACCAACGGGGCAACAGTGATATCAAAAGCACCATCAGTCTCTTTCGAGATGTTCATCGCCAATTTGTACACATCGAGGAACATATCGTTAAGCTGCACATCCTGATTCTGATTTACAGCAGTGATAATCGATTGGGGATTGAATGGTGACAGCGAGGCATCTACCTTAGCCAACTCTGCGTTGATGCTATACGTCATATCCGAATCACACTGATACACAGCGTGATAGAACGTTCCGAATACCTTATCGGCACTTTTCTGATAAGGCATATTACGCTGCTGACGGATAATCAGCACCGTACCAACAATCAGCAGTACCAGAAATGGCAACTGCCACAAAAGCTTTTTGTTCTTGGGTTGCTGCATCAGTTTCTTAGATATCAATAATCACATTGAAGGTTCCACCCAGACGGGTATCGCCAAAGATTCCAAAGCCTGGCACATACCAAGTATTACCAAAATCGCCCTCTTCCTTATGGGCAATGCGGCGCTTATAGCGCAGGCTCCAGCCCAAATGCAAGGGACCATAAATCTTGGCATCAACACCCACTACAGCCTCTATCCAATGGTAGTTGCAAGGGGCATCTAACACACCATAACCAGTAGGCCACTTCCAAGTGGGATCGGTAAAATCAGGGCACGAAATATCAACCTTATACGATGTAAAAGCATAACGCAAACCACCATACAAACGGTTATCACCGTGTTTATCCTTCAATAGATTCTTATCGATACCAATACGGAAATAAGGAGCCGATGTGCTATAGTGAATCTTTGTTACATCATCGTTGTGATTAGCACGTCCCAATCCAGCCTCGATAATCGGGAACCACTCGTCGTGCAAATTAACACGCAGGGCACCTTCGTACTGACCATTATCAGTAAAAGCCATCAGTCCCGCTCCAACCAGATCGAACGAAACAGCAAAACCACGGAACATGGGCACAGAGTCTTTCTGGAACGAGAAAAACTTCTGAGCCTGAGCTGGCACCGATGCCGAAAGCACCAGGATACTAATCGTCGCTCTTAGGATAGAGGTAGAAATGAACCGTCTTAGAATCATAGGTTACTGATGGGTTATTAATCACAATTGAGTCGATGTAGTTGCGGGTATAGCGCACATTGGTGAGCGTGTGGAAAAAAGTGGTATTACAATCCACCGATTCGAAATGGGGATAGTCGTCCTTCTTAATCCATACGGTATCGCGTACCAGCGAATCAGTATTGGCTATTTCAAACTTGAACAGCAGCACATCCTCGGGATGCGAGTAACTGATAGGCAAGTTAAACTGACTAATGCCTACACCTTTATTATATATAATAGAGTCGCGACCACTGTAAAGCACCACGTTCTCATTATCGACATTAACGGTCGAAATGGTCATTGTATCAGTAATCGTTAACTCATTACCATCGCTGGTGCGTATCTGATAAAGAGTTGCCACCGTACGGTCGACAGGACAATCGACAGACGAGCAGGCTACCATCAGCGCTGCCAACGACAGATATAACAGACGTTTCATCATATCTTCTCCTCTATCTGATAATCATTACGTCCGCTCGACGAGCGACTAATCAGATCGCCCAGGAAGCCTGTCAGGAACAGCTGTGTTCCCATCAGCATCATGGTAAGCGCAATGTAGAAGAATGGTGAATTGGTTACCAATCGCTGGGGGATATGGTTAGCCAAGCACCACAGTTTATCAGCACCAATCCAAGCTGCAGAAATAAAACCAATAAAGAACATCAGTGTACCCAGGAAGCCGAACACGTGCATAGGTTTCTTACCAAATGTGCTCAGGAACCAGAGTGTGAGCAGGTCGAGATAACCATTCACAAAGCGGTTCAAGCCCATGAACTTCGACGAACCATACTTACGTGCCTGGTGCTGTACCACCTTCTCGCCAATCTTATTGAATCCAGCATTCTTGGCCAGATAAGGGATATAGCGGTGCATCTCGCCATACACCTCGATATTCTTTACTACTGCCTTGCGATAAGCCTTCAGTCCGCAGTTAAAGTCGTGCAGATTCTTAATGCCGCTTATTTTGCGGGCTGTAGCATTGAACAGCTTGGTAGGGATAGTCTTCGAAATGGGGTCGTATCGTTTCTGCTTGTAGCCACTCACCAGATCGTAGCCCTCTTCCTTAATCATACGATACAACTCTGGGATCTCATCAGGCGAGTCCTGAAGGTCGGCATCCATGGTAATCACCACATCGCCCTGAGCCTGCTCAAAACCACAATACAGAGCAGGACTCTTACCGTAGTTTCGGCGGAACTTGATGCCCTTTACCACACCGGGCTGCTGCTTGTTCAGCTCCGAGATAATCTCCCACGAACGATCGGTAGAACCATCGTTAATGAAAATCACCTCATAGCTGAAGTTGTTTGCCTTCATCACACGCTCTATCCACGCATAAAGCTCAGGGATAGACTCATCCTCATTATAAAGAGGTATAACTACTGATATATCCATAATTTCAATTCAAATTTTCAATTCTTTTGCGCTGCATAATCAGTCCGATGGGCACACCAAGAATGAAACCCAACGAGATATTGATGGTGAGAATATTCAGCGCATAGTCGATAGGACGCGTCATAGCCATTTCGGCCAAACTCTCGTCCACCATTTGGGTCATACCATATTGCTCCAACATGGCCTTACCCTCCTCAGTGCTCATCATCTTGGCAAACGAACTTACCAGATAGCCATTATCCATATAAGCAAAATACAGATACTGAACCACTGCCAACAGCACGGCGCCATAAAAGAACACAAAAATAGTATAAGCATAACTACGGGCAAAGGAGATAATACCCTCCCTACCCTCGTCGCGGAATTTGCGCAAGCGGTTGGCTACAAAGAATGGCGTCATCACAGCCATCAGCATAGCAGCCATAGCCAGAACCTGATTAGTCAAGCCAACAATGTAGCTTGCGAAGCTAGCAATCCAAAGGATAGCCAGAAAGAAACCATCCTGACGAGCGTAAGCCTTTAATTGTACATATTCTGGTGCGGTCATCTTTTAACATTTACCTCTTACAGGGTGCAAAATTAAGCATTTTCCTGCATATAACGGGGGCAATCCCTAAAAAAATAGTTAAAATCACGAAATTTTTCAATTCTCGATTCTCAATTCTCAATTAAAAGTAGTACCTTTGCACCCGCTTTAAGCAAATAGTTCTTTAAAATTACACGGGTAAGTCCTGTACGGCCAGCTCCCTTTGAATCCCCCAGGGTGGGAACGCAGCAAGGGTATTAGGTTGTAGCGGCGCGATGCAGATCGCTTACCCACCCGCCTCTTTAGCTCAGTTGGCCAGAGCACGTGATTTGTAATCTCGGGGTCGTTGGTTCGAATCCGACAAGAGGCTCGTTTTGAATATGAGGATTGACGTTAGTCAGTCCTCTTTTCATTTTCAGACGTATGGACGATAAGCGTTATATCCATAGCCTCATTCGTGAGGGCGAACACCAGCAACAGGACTTCAAGTACCGTGTGTCTGACGCCTGTAAACTGGCTAAATCAGTATCGGCATTTGCCAATACCGATGGAGGACGGTTGCTGATAGGCGTACGCGATGATGGAAATCTATCAGGCGTCCGTTCCGAAGAGGAAATATACATGATGCACCAGGCGGCTTACAAATACTGCAAGCCCGAAGCAAGCATTAAGTTCGACACCTATCATATTGAGGGACGTACCATTGTGATTGCTACCGTTCCGCCATCTACCCGCAAACCTGTTTGCGCCATCGATGCAGAAGGTAAGGCACGAGCATATATCCGCATCAACGACGAGAATATTGTGGTCTCTCCTGTTCACCTGGCCCTGTGGCGTGAATCACAGAACCCCCAAGGAGCTGTCATGACCTACGATGACACAATCCGTCAACTACTCGACGCCATGCCCACACAGCAAACACTTAACCAGATTGTTCGCCAATCACGCCTACCACGCCACAAGGTTATCACACTCCTGGCGCGACTTATCCGTTTTGGAACAGTCAGCTGGCAATATACTAACCAGCAGTTTCTGTTCAGCCTTGTATAAAGATTTTCTTAAAACTACACCATTTTCTTAGTTAATTTGTTTATCTTTGCAACGTGAAACAAATTAATATTAAGCATTATGGATTTATTACACATTATTGCAGTAGTAGCACTCATCATCATTGGTGTAGCTATTTATATCAATAAACGTAATGGCTAAGGGACACTTAGCCATTACGTATAAGAATCTACATATCAAGGATTTACGGGCAGTCCCTGCATCTGCTTGATATGTGTATCAAGAATATGGAAGGCAGGATCTACCATACCACCATGACCATGACCATCTATCTCATACAAATAGGTTTGTTTGTGACCAACTAATTTCATCATACGGGCCAGATACTGATTCTCATCGTATCTACCATATAATTCCAACTCACGATCACCACAAATCAACACCAATGGTGGACAATCATTACGCACCCAATAAAGCGGCGCATACTGGTCGATAGTTGGCTGCAAAGGCTGGATGCCCTGCATCTTACGTACATTATAATGGGTAATAGCTTGACCACTAAAAGGAATATACTGCCAAACACTGTCAGCATCAACCTGATAGTTATTAAGCCAAGCCTTATTTAAACAAAGCATCATGGCGAGATAGCCGCCTGCAGAGTGACCTGTTACAACTATTTTTCGCACATCGCCACCATACTCTTTAGCATGACGAAAAGCCCAAGCAACAGCTTCGGCAGCATCATCAATCGTTTTATCAACAGTAACTTTAGGCAATAAACGATAGTTAGCACCTATCACCACATACCCTTTATCCTTTAATCGTTGTGGAATCTCTTTCTGGCCAGCCTCTAATCCGCCACCATGAAACCATACTATTACAGGACAATCTTTCTTGCCTTCTGGGTAATACACATCCAGTTTCAAACGCTCTTTAGCATAAGCATCAGTTTTTGAAGTATAACTGATGTTTGAAACAGTTTTGTAATTCTGTGCACTGATGGCGACAACCATCAGAAGCAATACGGCTAATACATTTAATCTCTTCATAGTTCGTTAGTTTTTGAAAATAAAAAAGCCCTAGAGAAGTGTATCTCCAGGGCTATCGTTAAAATAAAGACGGCGGCTTCCTACTCTCCCGCATTGCATTGCAGTACCATCGGCGCAGGTGGGCTTAACTTCTCTGTTCGGAATGGGAAGAGGTGGGACCCCACTGCAATAACCACCTAATATAGGTTATTGACATTGTCGACACAAGAAACGTAGTTCAAGATTGCTCTTGGAAACAACTACATCTGATAATATCAGCATGAAGCGAAAGAGTTCGGGCAATTAGTAGTGCTCGGCTTTGACGTCACCGTCTTTACACCTGCACCCTATCAACGTCATCGTCTATGACGACCCTCAATGGAGTCCTCATCTTGCGGCTGGCTTCGCACTTAGATGCTTT
>JAEEGJ010009481.1_pt1 | contig 26003 bp, 25 predicted proteins | sample 8958761 | NCBI WGS metagenome assembly JAEEGJ01 (sample SAMN16246546, study PRJNA631951) | gut metagenome | biome: gut microbiome; feature: rumen; material: RS-attached | host: Bos | place: Iran: Karaj | collected 2018-10 | reverse complement strand
TTTCCATGCTGTCGATGCGTTCTACCAGGATGTTCTTGAGCGCGCCCGAGGGCATGTCGAGAACAGAACCCAGCGGCACGCGCGAAAGCTTGTCGCAAAGGTCCTTGCGGATGTTGCCGAGAACGTTAAACGTCGCTACGTGCGAAAGCGTCGTCGAAATGCTGTGGAACAGGACATTCCCGAACCAGAATGCCGCAATAATCAGGCTTTCCTTAAGGTAAACATCCCAGTCGCGCACGCCCGAAAGCAGTTCGCGCACGATGTTTGCGATAATGATGTAAGGGGCGATTCCGCAAGCGACGCGCAAAAGCGCAAAGAAAATGCTTGCGATGTAGTATTTTTTCTTGTTTCTGGCAAACAGAAAAATCCAAGAGAGCAGAGATTTCTTTTTCATAGGGTTTCCTCCCAAAATGGGCTAAACCAAATTTTGGAAAAATCAACTTTTTTTTCTACTCCAAACGGATTTCCATTAAACCTTTTGGAGTAGATGTTTTTTGCCCCAATTTCTCAATTTGGGGCCGATGAAACGTTTTTTTGTATACAAACTGATAACCATTGCCATTATTTTGATTGCTGTCGCGGCGGTTGCAACGCGAGCGCAGGAATCGGCGGGGGCTAATTCCGACGAAGAGATTACAAATTTTGATGATGTTTTTGCCGAGGAACCTACTGCTGACGAAAGCGCTCCGGTGAAAAATTCACCGACGAAGAATGCAGAAGTAACCGTTCTTGATGAAATGGGCGTTGAAGGTGAAGGAATCAACGAAGCGGCTCCTATCGACAAGAAAACCAAGGCCGAATCAGTCAAGGTGATGGACGCTACGGAACTGCAGGGATCCAGCGCCACAATCGCAGACGCCACAAATCGTTCTTCTGGCGTGAAAATCCGCCAGTCGGGAGGCATGGGTAGCGAAAGCAAAATCAACATCCGTGGCATGGAAGGCAAGAACGTGAAGGTGCTTGTCGATGGCGTTCCCGTCGATAACGGCAACGGAAATCTTTCGGTAAATGATATTCCCATCGATAAGATTGACCGCATCGAAATCTACAAGAGCTACGTACCTGAACGCTTCGCGACCGATGGCATGGGTGGCGTAATCAATATCGTGACACATGATTTGCCCAAGAGTTCCGTAACAGGTTCCTATAGCTTCGGGAGTTTCAATACGCATAAGGTTTCGCTTGACGCGAAGTATGTTTGGGTTGTTGATTCGCTCAAGAGCCGTTCTGTAGCTACGGGTATTTCGGCCTACTATAATTACTCCGACAATGATTACGAATTCACCACGCCCTACATGGATACGACCGTAACGCGTGATCATGATCGCTATTACAGTTACAATGTGCTGCCGTACGTCTCGTTCGAAAGGTTCTTTTTTGATCGCATGACTCTTGGCGTGATTTACAATGCGATGGATAAAGAAATTCAATCGAATGCCCACCGCGTCGAAGAGGCTACCGCAAATGCGCAGTCGTACGGAGTGAACCTTTCTCTTGAAAAGGCGAACCTGTTTGTGAAGGGACTTTCGATGGGCCTTTCTGTGAGTTATGCTTATGGCAAAGAGGCGGTTGTCGACACTAGCCATACATATTATTACAGTTGGGAAAAGGACAATGTACGCGAAAGTAAAAATGCTTTTGGCGAAATCACGATGGGTGGGGCTGAGCACATAGAACGTGAAAATCAGACTTTTATTTCCCCTTGGAATTTTGATTACGCTTTTACGCAGAACCATATTCTTACTTGGAGTGGCTTGTACCGCTACGAATCGCAAGACGCAACGGATAAACAGGCCCTTAAAGGCCAAAAACTCAATAATGCTGGTTTCCCAGGCCACAGCCATTCGGTGGTGTCGGGACTTTCTCTCGAAAATAATTTTTGGAACGAACGCATCCAGAATGTGGCGGGTATCAAGGGTTATTATTATGTCATCGAAGCCGAAGAGGATGACGAAAATCGAATGCAACAGTTGACGGATGACTACGCTGACAACAAGGATTTTGGCTATAGCGAAAATTTGCGCATAAAGTTGATTGATCAACTGTCTATTATTGATCAATTTGCCGTGAAGGGTGGCTACCAGCATAGTCTGCGTTTCCCGACTCGCGAAGAAATCTTTGGCGACGGAATGTACGTACAGTGCGCTCCGAACCTGAAACCTGAAAAATCCGATAACTTTACAGCGGGTACTGAACTTGACTTGCGACAGATTCCATTGCTCTTGAAACTGCATTTGGAATTCAACTGGTTCTACATGCTTATGGACGACCGTATTTATTGGAATAATTATGCCGCCGTTCCGCGCCCGTATTATAATAGTGTGGGAACCAAGACAACTGGCTTTGAAATCGATGCCGCAATCGATGTGAACGAATACATTTCGCTTTCTTACAATTTCACCAAGCAAGATGCTGAAAGCCGCGAGGCGGACTTGGCTTATGGGATTGCAGAGGGACTGACGGTGCCGAATATTCCCACATTCTATATGAACTTCGGTGCAGAATTCCATATAGGTGACTTGCTTTTCCGCGATGACTTCTTCAAACTTTATTGGCTTGCAAACTATACCGATGAATATTACTACTCCTGGAAAGTATCCAAAAAACAGGACCGAACTATTCCTAGTTCCTTCTCGCAAGATTTAGGTGTGGAATACTCGATTCTCGCAAATAAAGTTTCATGGAATTTTGAAGTACGCAACTTTATGGACGAACTCGTTTACGATAAGTATGGTGAATCTAAACCTGGTCGAGCCTTTGCTACCAAAATCAAGTTTACACTATAAACAAAAGGAAAAACAAATGAACCTCTTCAAAAATACAATATCACGCAATGTCATTGCGAGCGTAGCGAAGCAATCTCTAGTTGCTTTAACCTTGGCCGGAATGCTCGCAGCCTGTGGCGATGACTCTAGTTCCAGCGCCTCTAGCGAAGAGCCGTCCAAAGAAACTGGCGATCTCTACCTCCTTTCCTTCATAATGGAAACCTCGCAGTATGTGGGTGTTGCTCCGCTTTCTGCAAATCAGAAGAGCGTCATCGAAGACTTTATCGAAGCTCCGAATTCGGGTGCTGTCGCCTATTTCGATGGTTCCGTTTATGTGCTTGCTGCGGATAACGCCGCAAACAGCACTCTTTCCCGTTACGAAATCAAAGACGGCAAGATGGCAGACAAGGCTGTTGCCACCGCCAAGTTTAAGGGAACAAACGCCCTTATGATGAAGTTTGTTGACAAAAACAAAATGTATGTGGAGCAGACCTTGGGCGATGCCATTACAGCGCTTGACCCGAAGACTCTTAAGACAAAGAAAACAATTGATCTTTCCGGCTATATTGACGAAGAAAGTGGTGCCGTAAGCACGGTTCCAAGCTCTGCTGTGATTCGCGATGACAAGATGTTTGTTTCGCTAAGCCAGTTTTCTGATTTTACGAGCAGGATTGCAAGCTTGCGCGGTTGCGTGGCCGTTATTGACATAGCTTCGGATAAGGTCGATACTATTATTTACACCGACAAGGTGGCTGCTCTCGGCGCTCTGGACGATATGAACAACACCATGTCGTTTACCGACGAAAAGGGCGACATTTACTTCTATTCTTACGGCAACCAGGGTTGGATTGAGGGGGCCGAAGAAGGCTGGGTCCGCATTAAGAAGGGCAAGACGGAATTCGATAAGGATTACGTATTCCACATGCATAAAGCCGCCTACGATGGCAAGAAATCCAATAACAACTACCTTATGTCCGGTGGTACCTATATGGGCAAAGGTAAGTTCTTAGGCTTCTTCGGAAGCTTTGAAGATCCTAATAACTACAACAATTACGAATGGCAGTTTGTAGTCATCGATATCTACAAGAAGACTGTTGAAAAAATTAAGGGCCTCAGCCCGACTATTCCGTGGTTCGCACCTTCCATCCACCTCGATGCCGATGGCAAGAGCGTCTTTGTGGGCCATGCCGACAAGAAGGGCGGTGCTATTTACCGCTACGATATCGCCAGTGGCAAGGTCACCAAGGAAATGGATGTAACCACCGGAACGGCTTATTATATCGTTCCGATTGCAGACTAAACTCACTCCAACCTCAATCAGTTGGCCACCTTGCGAAAGCAGGGTGGCTTTTTTGGTGTTCTTTTTAAGGTTTAGCCTTTACTAATTAGCCAAGGCTTTCTAAATTTAGCTATGACTAATAAACAAGGTGTGTTTTTCGACTAATCGGAGCCGTCCTATGGAACAAGTAAAGTTAAGCCAGAGCCTCGAAGACTACTTGGAAATGGTGCACATGCTGCGCCTTGCGAACGGGATTGCCCGTGTCCGCGACATTGCGGCTGCGCTCAAGGTCAAGATGCCGTCGGTTGCCAAGGCGGTGATTGAACTCAAGAAGCTGGGCCTTGTGACGCAGGAGCCTTACAGTGGTGTCGAACTCACTTCGGAAGGTGCTCTCGTCGCTTCCCAGATTCTGAACCGTCACATTCTGTTGAAGGGGTTTCTGATCAAGCTCGGCGTGTCCGAGGCGATTGCCGACAAGGACGCCTGCTGCATGGAGCACATTCTTTCGGCGGAGACGCTCGAAAAAATTGAAGAATTTGTGAATCCCGTAGAAGTGGAATCGTCGGCGAAAAAGTCGAAAACCGCCGCTAAATCTACGAAAAAGTAAATCGTTGGTGTATGAATATCGAACCGAAGTTTTCGGAACTTAAAAAAGGCGACAAGGCCGAAATTATTGGATACAACACGGGTGATTCTCAGTACAAGTCTAAACTTTTGTCGATGGGGCTTGTGCGTGGTGTGGTGTTGCAGGTTTTGCAGGTGGCCCCGCTCGGCGACCCGATAGAGGTCAGCGTGCTTTCGTATAGGCTTTCGCTCCGCAAACAAGAAGCCAATGTGCTTAAGCTGAGGAGAGTCTGATGCCGATCGAGAAAGAGATTTTCACGATTGCGATTGCTGGTAACCCGAACTGCGGTAAGACTGCGTTGTTCAACTCGCTCACCGGCTCGAACCAGATTGTGGGCAACTGGCCGGGTGTAACTGTTGAGAAGAAAGAAGGTCAGTTCAAACTCGACAACCACACGATTCGCGTGGTGGACCTGCCGGGTATCTATGCGCTGTTTGCAAACTCCGAAGACGAACGCGCTGCTCTCGATTACTTGCTCAAGGGTGAGGCGGATCTGGTCGTTAACATTCTGGATGCTACGAACCTGGAACGCAACTTGTTCCTCACGAGCCAACTGATGGAAAAGGGCGTGCCGATGGTCTTGGCGGTGAACATGATGGACATTGCGGCGAGTCGCGGTATCCATGTGGACCTGCATAAGCTCGAAGAAATCCTCGGCGTGACGGCGATTGGCCTCACGGCCGTTTCGCCCAAGAGTTGCGAAGGCTTCGTGAACGATTTGCACAAGCTGTTGCATAACAGCCGTGAGTTGCCGCTCCCCAAGGCGGTCAAGCATTCTGAAGTCCTCGAAAAGCTGATTGACGAAATCTCGGTGCCGCTCAAGCCTGTGGCCGACAAGCTCGGCGCAAGCCCGCGTTGGACGGCGGTGCAGTACCTGGAGCATAGCGGGCGAGTGTTGGAACTCGCCGACGAACTCGGTGTCGAAATCCCGCACGACAAGATTGAAGAGGACTTGGGCGAAGAGGTGGAATTTGCATTGGCCGATTCCCGCTACTCCTATGCCCGCGACATCGCGAAGGCGGTCATTCGCGACAATACGACTAAGCGCACGCGTACAGACAAACTTGACAAACTCTTCTTGAACCGCATCTTGGGAATTCCGCTTTTCCTTATCGCCATGTATCTGGTGTTCTGGTTTGCGGTGAAGGTCGGCAGCGCGTTCATCGATTTCTTCGACATTCTGTTCGGCGGAATTTTCGTGGACGGCATGACGGAACTTCTGACGAAGATTGGCGCGCCGGGCGTTGTCGTGGCGCTTTTGGCGAACGGCATCGGTACGGGCATCCAGACGGTATCGACGTTCATTCCGGTCATCTTCTTCATGTTCCTTTGCCTTTCGTTCCTCGAAGATTCCGGCTACATGTCGCGTGCGGCGTTTGTGGCGGATCGCTTTATGCGATTTCTTGGGCTCCCGGGCAAGGCATTCGTGCCAATGATCGTTGGCTTTGGCTGCTCGGTGCCGGCGCTCATGGGCACGCGTACGCTCGAAAACAAGCGCGAACGCTTTTTGACCTTGTTCCTGGTGCCGTTCATGAGTTGCGGCGCACGCCTCCCGGTGTATGCGCTGTTTGGTGCGGCATTTTTCGGCGAAAGCGCGGGAACGCTTGTGTTCGGAATTTATTTGACGGGTATCGTGATTGCGTTGATTTATGGACTGCTCTTGCGCCATACGATTTTCATGGGCAAGGAATCTACCTTCATCATGGAGCTGCCGCCTTACCATTTGCCCAAGGTGCGTAACCTTTTCCGCCACGCATGGCTCCGTCTCAAGGAATTTGTTTTCCGTGCAGGCAAAGTCGTGCTCATCATGGTGACGGTGCTAGGCTTTATGGGCTCCGTCGGCATTGACGGGAGCTTCGGCAACGACAATAATGAAAAGTCGGTGCTGAGTGCCGTGGGTACGGTGATTACGCCGGTGTTCGAACCCTTCGGTGTCGAACGCGACAACTGGCCTGCTTCGGTGGCGCTCTTTACAGGGCTCTTCGCGAAAGAGGCTATTGTCGGTACGCTCAATTCGCTGTATGCCATCGAGGGCACGGGCGGCGAGGGGGAGGTCGACGCGACTCCAGATGAGAACGCGGACGAAGGCTTTAGCCTGAAATCGACGGTGAAGGATGCTCTTGTGAGTGTCCCGGCGAACTTGGTGGAAGTCTTTACGTCCATTGCGAATCCGCTGGGAGTCAAAAAGGCGATTAAAGAAAGCGAAGATGCTGGAAACGAAGGCGCATACAAGACGATGCAGGCTCATTTCAACCTTGGAAACTTCCAAGTGCTTGCCTACCTGCTGTTCATCTTGCTCTATGTGCCGTGCCTTGCCGCCATGGGGACTGCCTTCCGCGAACTCGGGCGTTTTTACGGAACGCTTATGATGGTGTTCCAGACAATCATCGGTTGGAGCCTCTCGGTGCTGTTCTTCCAGGTGACCTGCGGGCATTCTACCGCATGGATCGTGACTTCGGTTGCGCTCCTCGCCGGCGTGGTCGTGAGCCTTATTTTGATTGGCCGTGACCAACGCAAAAAGAAAGTGTTCGACTGATTTACTTTGTCAACTTGTGGTTTACGTGAGCTTCGACAACGTTGACCACGTAGTCGCCGAGTTTTTCGCAGTCGTTGATCAAGTCCATATAGTGAACGCCCATCTGGTAGCTGTAGCGTTGTGCGTTGAGGTCGTTGACGTTCATTTCCTTGAGCATCTTGCGGTAATCGTTGATTTCGAATTCAAGTTTTAAGACCGCTTTCGGGCTTGCTTGTGGGTTCCCCTCAACTACAGATTTCATCTGTTCCAGCATTTGGTCGCAGAATTTCATCATGTTGTCGATACGGTTGTATTGCTCTTCGGTGTAGTCCTCGTTGCATCGGAATTTGCGGTTAAGTACGCGAGCCATGTTGTAGCAGGCATCCCCGATGCTTTCAATTTCGGAGATTTCCTTGAGCATGCATTGTAGTTTTGTCTTGCTTTCGGGGCTTAGGCGACCTTCGCTTACCTTGTTCAAATATTTGCCGATTTCCATTTCGAGCTTGTCGCTGATGCCTTCGTATTTTTCGATGCGCGCAAAGAGCTTTGTGAATTCGTCTTCGTCTTTCAAACGGAGTAATTCTGGAACGAACCGGAACATTTTGATGGTGCGTTCTACGAACAAGATGATTTCCTTGCGGGCCTCGAACAGCGAGAGTTCCGCAGTGCTCATGAGGCCTCCGCTGATGAACTTGATGCTGAAATCTTCGCCGTCTTCCTTTTCACGGATAATTTTGCAAATCAACTTTTCCATGGGCTTGATAAACCAGATGAGCAACATGACGTTGCACAGGTTGAATGCCGTATGGAATCCGGAAAGCGCATAGGTGACACGGACGCTTGCCTGGGCAATCTGCTCTTCTGTTTGCGGCACAAAGGTCGGGTCGAAACCGACCACATGGCAGACCATGTTCACAAATGGATTGAAGATGATGAGCACCCACACGACGCCGAATATGTTGAAAAGCATGTGGGCGAGGGCCGCACGCCTTGCTTGCGTACTGGCCGAGAGGGCCGCCAGGTTCGAAGTGACCGTAGTACCGATGTTTTCGCCCATCACGAGCGCGATGCCCTGGTAGATCGGGAGTACGCCGCTGCTGCACAGGATAAGCGTAATGGCCATGATGGCGGCCGAAGACTGCACGCACATGGTGAGGATGCCGCCCAGCAAAAGGAACAGGAGCGTGCTGAAGATGCCCCAACCACCCGTCGATGCAAAGAAGTTGATGATTGTCTCGTTGTGCGACAGATCCATTGCTACCGCATTTTCTCGCAATGTGGTGAGCCCGAGGAACATGAACGCGAACCCGAAAATGAATTCGCCAAAGCTGCGCACGCTATTCTTGCGCACATAAGAAAGTGCGATGCCGAGTCCGAAAATCGGCCACACGAAGCTACTCATGTTGAACTGGAAACCGAAAATCGACATAATCCACGCCGTAGCGGTGGTGCCGATGTTTGCGCCCATGATTACGGGAATCGCCTGCGTCAATGTCAGGAGCCCTGCGTTTACAAAGCTCACGGTCATCACGGTTGTTGCGGTCGAGGATTGTACGGCGGCGGTGACGAAGGTGCCCGTCAAAAGGCCGCCCACGCGATGCTTGGTCATGGTGCCGAGAACAGCACGGAGGTGTCCGCCGGTAAGTTTTTGCAGGCCTTCGCTCATGGTTTTCATGCCGAACATGAGGAGCGCAAGGCATCCAATCATTTTTAAAATGGCTAGAATCATACGACTTTAGTTGCTTTTGAAAAAGGGGTGAACCCGATTCGGACTTCGGTGCCGAAACCTACGGTCGAGTTTAGGTGAATTGTGGCGTGGAGAACCTCGGCGATATGTTTTACAATGGCAAGCCCGAGGCCCGTTCCGCCGGTTTCCTTGGAACGGCTTTTGTCGACGCGGTAGAAACGCTCAAAGATGCGGGATTGGCATTCTTTGGGGATGCCGATACCCGTGTCCTTCACGACAATGGCGTTCGGTTCCACAAGAACGACGACTTTCCCGCCTTGTTCCGTATAACGGATGGCGTTATCGACCAAGTTGAAAATCATTTCGAAGAGCAGTTTGGAATTTCCTTGGATTTCGGCATTCTGGTCACCGTCTAAGGTGAGTTGAATCGATTTTTTGTTTGCGTTCAGAATGAGCCCTTCGATGCAGCTGTGCGAGAGATTCCAGAGATTGATCTTTTCGCTGAGGTCGAATGGCTCGTTTTCGCAATTATTCAGTTTCGATAACGTGATGATGTCGTTCGCGATGGATTGAAGTCGCTGCGCTTCCTTGTGGATTTTTCCCGCAAAGACCTTGATGTCTTCGGGTTTTGCCATGTCGTTTTCGATAAGTTCCGCATAGCCCGAAATGGATGTTAGCGGGGTCTTTAGCTCATGTGAGGCGTTGGCGGTGAATTCATCTTTTAGGTGCGAAATCTTCTGCTTCTCGTTTGAAAGTTGTTCTATCGTCAGTTGGAGCTCAAGGTCCTGCTTGCGGATGGTGTTTACAAGGGGGTCAATTTCCTTATAGACGTTCTCGATGTTTTTCCATTCGGGAGTGCCTAACTGGTCAACGAGTTTTTGTAACGGGCTGATGAATGCGCGACTAAGCCCGATGGCGATGAGGATGGCTGCAACGACAATGGCTGCGAGGAGTGCAATAAGATAGGGAATGGTCTTGGAATAGACTTGCTGTAAGTTTGCTTGGCGCATGCCGAGACGAAGAACATTTCCATCGCTTAGTCGCTTAGCGAAGTAGAACGCTTTGGCTTGCAATGTCGATGAATAGCGGAGATCTTCGCCAGCTCCCTTCGCGAAGGCGTCAATGACTTCTTCGCGGTTGTTGTGGTTTTCCATCTTGACTGCTTCGGCGTCGCTATCGTAGAGAATTCCTCCTTTCGAATCGATGAGCGTGATGCGGAGGTCTTTGTTGGCAAATTTTGCTAGTTTCTCGGGCGTCGAGTCAAGGGACTCGTTGATATAAGCTGTTTCTATCAGGCTCAGGTTTTCGCGCAACTGACTCTTGAGCTGTTCCGCCATTTCGCCTTCGAAAACTCGCATCGTAAAATAGACTGCAAATAGGGCGGCGAGTACCCCCATATAAATCAGACTGTATCGGATTCGGTCTTTCATTGGGCTTTGTACCCGACATTGCGGACGGTTTGGATGATGGAGCCTTGCTCACCGAGCTTTTGCCGGAGTGTTTTGATGTGCATGTCCACCGTTCGTGTGTCCATTTTGAAATCGATGCCCCAGATTTTTTCCAGAATCTGCTGCCTTGAATAGACAAGTCCCGGGTGTGACAGAAGCAGCTTCAAAAGTTCGTATTCCTTGTAGGTCAATTCAATGTTGCTGCCGCCTACTTTTACGGTACGCATGCTTTCGTTGAGAGAAATTTCACCGAGCGTTATTATTTTCGGTTCTTCTGCTGTAGAATTTGTGGAGCCTGCGCGGCGGAGCAGCGCTTTTACGCGCGAGACGAATTCCAGAATGCCGAAAGGCTTTGCGATATAGTCGTCTGCGCCCAGGTCGAGACCCTTCACCTTGTCGAGCTCGGTACTTTTGGCTGTGAGCATGATGACGGGGACATTTTTTGTATTTTCTTGTGCGCGGAGCCGCTTCAAAATGCTGAGACCGTCTTCTCCGGGGAGCATGATGTCGAGAATGAAAAGGTCGGGGATATTTGCTTTGACCTCTTCGTTCATCGACTTTGCGCAGTCAAATGATTTGACTTCAAATCCGCTGCTGTTGAGCGCATACGTCTCCAATTCGCGAATTTCGGCGTCATCTTCAACGATGTAAATCATACATTGTCAAAATAACAAGTCTGGTGACGTTTTTCAATGCTAAAAAAGGTGGTTTCGCAAAGGTTTTATTTCCACTTTACATGGATTTTACAAAAGGGGCGTTTATAGCTCGATATAGTGCGGAATGATGTCCTCGTAATTTCCGTCCTTGAGCAGGAATCCCTTGGGAATTACGCCGAGCTGCGTAAAGCCGAGCTTCTTGTAGAGCTTGAGTGCAGACGTGTTCGTGGCAACAACCGCGTTGAATTGTAAAATCCTGAAGCCGATTTCCTTTGCCTTCGCAAGGCAATCTTTCACGAGAAATTCGCCGATGTGCTGGCCGCGCTTGTTCTTTTTGACCGCATAACTTGCATTCGAAATATGCCCGCAGCGCCCCACGTTGTTCGGGTGAAGAATGTACAGTCCGACTACTTCGCCAGAGTCGGCGTCGATGGCGATGCCCGTAAACGACTGCGACTTGAAAAAATCGTCTCCCGTCTGTGTGTCAAGCGTTTCCATTTGCGGGAACGCGATACCGTCTTCGACGATGTCGTTCCAGATTGCAATGGCATCATTTGTGTACTTTTCGCTGTAGGCTTCGATTTTGAGCATTCTTTTTATCCTTTTAATAGCAAAAAAAATACTTTTACAAGTATCTTCTTCATAAGGAAAAAATATATAAAATGTGTTCGGAATAGGAATTTTCTATATTTGAATCCAAATGGAAAAGCTACTTGATTTTGATAGCGAGCATTTGTGGCACCCCTATGCGGCGCTGAAGAATACTCCGGCCAGGTTCTTGGCAAAATCCGCTCATGGAACGACGATTGAAACGGCCGATGGTCTGAAATTAATCGATGCTGTATCGAGTTGGTGGTGCATGGCGCACGGGCATAACGCCCCTGAAATCGTCGAGGCGATTCAGAAACAGAGCGAAAAGATGTGCCATGTGATGTTCGGCGGCTTTACGCACGAGCCTGCAATTGAACTTGGTGAAAAGCTGGTGAATTTTTTGCCGGAAGGTCTCAACAAGATTTTCTTTGCAGATTCGGGAAGCATCGCCGTAGAATGCAGCGCCAAGATGGCGGTGCAGTACCAGCATTCGCTCTCGCGCCCGGAGCGTTGCAAGTTGGTTGCTTTGAAGGGCGGCTATCACGGCGACACCGCAGGCGCGATGGCGCTTTCTGACCCTGATGGGATGCATACGCTTTTCCGTGGAATCATGCCGCATCATTATTTTGCGGAACGCCCGAACTGCCGCTTTGACGAGGCTTGGAATCCGACGGATTTCGCTTCGATGGAGCGTGTCGTCGAGGAACACAAGGATGAAATCGCTGCCGTGATTTGCGAACCCGTGTTTCAGGGCGGAAACGGCATGTGGCTTTACAATGCGGGCTACCTGAAGGCGCTTCGCGAACTTTGCGACCGCTACGGCATCCTGTTGATTCTGGACGAAATCGCTTCGGGCTTTTTCCGCACGGGCCCGCGTTTTGCGATGGAGCATGCTGGCATTAAGCCGGATATTATGTGTATCGGCAAGGCGCTTACGGGCGGAAGCATTACGATGGCAGCTTGCGTGGCATCCGAAAAGGTTGCTGAAACGATTACGAACAGTAAGATTCCTGCCTTTATGCACGGCCCTACCTACATGGCGAACCCGTTGGCATGTGCCGCGGGAATCGCTTCGCTTTCGCTGTTTGAAAGTCGCGATTATGCCATGAGTGTCGCTCGAATCGAAAAGCGTTTGAAGCAGAATTTGGAACCGCTCCGTTCGCTTGAAAATGCGGCCGACGTGCGAGTTCTCGGTGCTATCGGAGTCTTGGAACTGAAGGCGAAACCTTCGGCAGACGATATTCTGCGCGTGATTCGCGAAACCGGTGTGTGGCTCAGGCCGTTCTGCAATTATGTTTACACGATGCCTCCGCTCATTACGACCGATTCTGAAGTTGACCGCATTTGCGAAGCCATCAAGATGATTGGTGGATGTGAACCCGCGCCTGTCGTAGAAGGCGAAGACGAATTTCATGAGTGATATGGAATATTATAGTTTGAAAATGCGGGCCTCGCAGCAAGTGGACGAAGGCGAGCAGAAACACGAACAGCATATTTCCGGTGCCGAACGCATTGTGGGCCGGGATTCCGTAGAGGCTGTGTGTACGGCGATGGTGCGTCGCGCCATGAACCATTCCAAGGGCGATCCGGATTTTATCAACGTGAAAATCGAAAAGGTTCACGAAAGCGATATTCGGATTTTGAAGGCTTTGCCCGTGACGCGTATCGATGTAGATACGTGGCAGGAAGGGCTGGAAAAGGCGTTTGGACTGATCACTCCGCTGATGGGTTCTGGTTGCGGGCTCCGTGAAAAGTTGCAGGAACTCTTGCGGGCAACTTTCCCGATGCGTGGTGTGATGCTGTACGATATCGCGACGGGCGAGCGTCTGGAACCTGACCACGAACGCGGTGTGCGTGCGACTTACATGGATGCGCTGCATTCCAGCGAAGTGGATGGTTGCAAGAACCATTTTAACGAAGCGATTGTGCTGGCGACCAAGGTGGCGAATGCCCCCGGGATGGTTGCGGAATTTTGTGTGAGTGATGACCCGAATTATGTGACGGGCTATGTTGCGAGCAAGGAACTCGGCTATGTGCGCATCATGAAGATGAAGGAAATGGGCGACGAAAACGGAGGCCGCATTTTCTTGTTTGATTCGCGCAAGGCCTCTGCCGAAGAATGCATCGAGTACTTGCAGAAAAAGAAAGTTTTGGTGGATGTCGGAGCATGAGTCGTATTCTTGACATTTTTACGAAAGACGCTTTGGAAGCGGCGCGGGCGAACAACACTTATCGCTCGATGCGCTTGATGGAGACGCCGGAATCGTCGCGGGTGAAAATCCGCATGCCCAACGGCGCTTCGCAGGAACAGATTCTGCTGGCGTCCAATTCTTACCTGGATTTGGCAAACATCGATGAACTCAAGCAGGCGATGGCCCAGGCTGTTTTGGAGTGGGGAACAGGTAGCGGCGGCGCTCGGCTTACGACGGGCAACAAGACTCCGCATCAGGAACTGGAAGAATTTATCGCCAAATTCAAAGGCGAAGAATCCGCCATTACGTTCAACACGGGCTACATGGCGAATGTCGGCACGATTTCGGCTTTGTGCGGCAAGAACGACTTTATCTTCAGCGATGAACTGAACCACGCGAGCATTATCGATGGTATCCGCCTTTCCCGTGCCAAGTGCTTTGTCTATAAGCATAACGATATGGCGGATTTGGAACGCGCGATTTCGGCGGCCAAAGCAGAATTTAGCACACGTGAAATGCCCACAGAAAATGCGGCAATAAATGCCACGGCGAAACAAGATGCGCGGCCTTTCCGAGGCCTTATCGTGACAGACGCTGTTTTCAGTATGGATGGCGACCTCGCAAATTTGCCGGAACTCCTGCGAATTGCTAGGGAACAGGGTGTGATGTTGATGATCGATGAAGCCCACGCCACGGGCGTGCTCGGCAAGACCGGGCGCGGACTTGCCGAACACTACGGCTGTGCTCACGCCGACGTGACCGTTGGGACTTTGAGCAAAGCCGTCGCCGCCGAAGGCGGCTTCGTGGCGGGCCCGAAGCAACTGACTGAATTTTTAAAGAACAAATCACGCAGCTTTATCTTCACGACAGCGATGGCTCCTGCCGTTGCCGCTGCCGCCTGCAATAACTTGCGCTACATCGAAGCACATCCTGAACGCGTTCAAAATCTGCGCGATAACGTGAAATTTTTCTGCGATGCTTTGCGGCGCGAAGGCGTGAACGTTGATTTGTCTCCGTCGGCGATTGTGCCGATTGTTATCGGCGACGAAGCGAAGGCAATGCAAGTTTCTGCAAAGCTTCAAGAACAGGGAATCCTGATTCCCGCGATTCGCTATCCGACAGTCGCCAAGGGGCAAGCCCGCCTCCGCGCAAGCCTGATGGCAACACATACGCATGAACAACTCCAGATCGCTGCAACAACCATCGCTCAAATCATAAAATCGACAAACTAGTATGTAACTCATTTTAAAAACATAATCGTCATTCTAATCCAGTAAAGGAAAATTTCTCTCTGAATGACACATCACTATTCCTAACCACCAATCACTAACCACTGTTTACTTTTTTTATGAACAAGGGATATTTTGTTACAGCAACCGGAACCGATGTCGGCAAAACTTTCGTCACAGCTCTTCTCGTTAAAAAGTGGCGCGATTCCGGTATCGATGCGGGCTACTACAAGGCCGCCCTCAGCGGCGCAGAACTCCGCGACGGCAAATGGGTCGCCGGTGACGCCGACTACGTAAAACGCATTGCAAATCTTCCTGATTCGCAGGAACAGCTCGTAAGCTATGTCTATAAAGAGGCAGTCTCTCCGCATCTCGCTGCCCGCAAAGAAGGAAATCCCGTGGAGTTGACGAAGGTCAAAGCCGATTTTGAGGCAGCATGCGCTCGCCACGAGTTTATTTTTGCCGAAGGCAGCGGGGGAATCATTTGCCCCATCCGCTATGATGTCGGCGCAATTTCTTCTGGCGACAAACAACAAAAGATTTTTCTCGAAGACATTATCAAGACCGTGAACCTCCCGATTCTCGTGGTGACGACGGCGGCACTCGGCTCCATTAACGCCTGCGTACTCACGGTGGAATACGCTCGCAGCCGCGGCCTCGATGTCCGTGGGCTCATCGTAAACCGCTGCGGTTCTAGCGGAAACCTGGAAATGGAAGACGACAACATCCGCATGATGCAGGACCTGACGGGCCTCGAAATCCTTGCGAAAGTCAAGGACGGCAACACCGACCTAGGCGCGCAACCGTTTTAAAACTCTCTATAATGTGGGATAATGTCCTTATAATCCTGTACTTTGTCAGTCAAACAAACCTTTGAAGCATTTTACAAATTTATCGAAATCTTCTTTATATCCAAGGGCCACGTATGTATGGCCTTCTATTAAATCGTCTGGTATATACTCCTTAACCAGGCACACGTCTTTAGTCGCGTCAATCATCTCCGGATGCAATACACAGGATTTCCCATCAGTGGCGATTTTAAAGAAATAGCTCATCTTTTTCTCGTTGTGAACGGTGTTTTCCATGGAAATCTTGAACTGCTTTCCTTTTCTTTTAAATTTAATGGACGTATTGGTCCGCACAATATCTTCGCAGGGGTCGCAGAACTCGTATAGTTCATCATCCGTTAAATGATTCTCATTAGACTTACTGAACAACAAATACCAATCAGGTCCCCAATCGTAGTCTCCTTGATGGGGGTGCGCAGTTCCGTCCTGTTCAGCGACAATGTCCTGCATCATTATGGTAAATGCATTCGTGCTTGTAACGGGAGCATTTTCTTTGATGGAAAACTCCCATACGGCCGTGAGACCCGAAACAATCAGGTATTCCGGAGTAAAAATTTCGCTTTCGTCTTCCAGCAGAATCCATCTGCCGCCTAGGGCGCTACCATCATTCGTTTCGCGTAAATACGTCTTCACAAGGTCAGACGAATTGGAAAAAAATAGTGTATCATGCGAAAGACTATAACTGTAAAATTCATAATAATGGTCCATTTCGGGATCCCAGACCAATTTCCCGTTCTTAGCATAACACATGCCATTGAAATGATAATACAAGACGGAACGAAGTGTATCGAATACGTAATATTCCAAAATATCCTTCGTAATCAGGGTGCTTTCTTGCTCTGTTACATTTTCTCTAGAAGAGTCGTCTAATTTATCCTCAGAATCTCTGGAAATTTTGTCTAATTCGTTCTGTGAATTATCGTCGGAAATCGTAGGGGTAGAACAGCTACACAAAAAAACGCACAATAGCGCACCGAGCGTTTGAATGAAAATGGGAGTTCTTTTGTGGCGGTTTCTCATAAGACCTAGAACAAAATATATTATTTGCGATGGTTGTGTCAAATCGTACAACCGTTTTAATCCTTAATAGAATGGGATTCCAGTCCCGCCTTCAAAAATTTGAGGAACTGCGCGGCGGGCTTGCTGAATACAGGATTCTTTTTCCAGACGACCACAAGACCGCTGGTACGTTCGGGAGAAATGCGCACGAACGCAAAGGGACTGTCATTCCCGGTGTTTATCAGGCGTTCAAGCGTGAGGGCGGCTCCCATTCCTTGTTCTACACAGACGGCGGCATTGTATATAAGGTTGTAAGTGCCGACAATGTTTAGCGATTTCAAGTCTCGCCCGAGCCAACCTGTGAATTCTCGGGAATCAAGTGTTTGTCGTGAAACTAACAGCGGAATGTTCGCAAAATCACGGGCGATTATCTTCGATTTCTTTGCAAGCGGATGATCCTTGCGCAACAGTAGTCCCCATGTGTCTCGGTCGGGGAGCGTCAGGTATTCGTATTTTGTTTTGTCGACGGGCTCTACCAATAACCCGAAATCAATCAAACCTCGGTCCAGTTTCTCGGTAACGTCTTCCGCATTTCCGCTAGAAATGTTCAGGCAGATTTTCGGATATTGTTTCTGCATTTGCTTGCAGGCGTCCGCGATGGGCTTGAAACCTTGCGTTTCGCCTGCGCCGATATACACGTCGCCCGTGATTTCTTCCTTGCTCGATTCGGCGAATTCCTTCTGGGTGTGCTTCACGAGCTCCATGATTTCTTGCGCACGCTTCTTGAAACGCAGGCCCTCTTCGGTCAGCGTCGTCTTTTTGTTGCTGCGCACAAAGAGCTGTGCCCCGACTTCTTCTTCGAGTTCCTGCATCTGGCGCGAAAGCGTCGGCTGCGTCACAAAGAGCACATTGTTCGCCGCCTGAGAGAAACTTTCCTGTTCCGCCACTGCCAAAAAGTATTTAAGAGTCCGTAGTTCCATAGGCATAAATATATATTATTTATGCCTCAAAAGCATAAATGGTTGGTTTGGTACGCTTTTTAAGCCAATTTGGGCGAAATGAGACCTTCCTTCTGGTACACAACCTTGTGGACCACAACTTTGTGTACTTTTTGGTACACAATATTGTGTACCGACAAAAAATAATGTATATTATAGGCGGAGGTTCTTATGAACGACGCTTTTATATATGGTTATGTGGTCGAGGGCGAAAACTTTACGGATCGCGAAGCCGAGACCAAAAGGCTCAAGGCGAATTTTGAGCACGGGGTAAACACCTTGCTTATCTCTAATCGTCGTATCGGCAAGACCTCCCTGGTTCGCCATGTTGGCCGCTTGGTGAATCCGAAAAAGGCCCTCGTCGTTTATTTGGACATCTTTGACTGCCGCAGCGAATACGATTTCTACAATAAACTTGCGACCGCGGTCTTGCAGCAGACTTCGTCAAAGATTGATTCTATCCTGCAAAATGCGAAGAATTTTTTGAGCCGGGTTTCGCCTAAAATCAGCATGGGGCCGGACCTGACGTCTGAATTTTCGCTTTCGCTGGGTATCACTCCGAAGGAATACGCTCCCGAGCAAATTTTAGAATTGGCTGAAAATATCGCAAAAAAGCAAAAGAAGCGCATCGTTGTTTGTATCGACGAATTTCAACAGATTGGCGAATTTCCTGATTCGCTCTCTGTACAGAAACGGCTTCGTGGCGCATGGCAGTTGCAGCAGAATGTTTCGTATTGCTTGTTTGGTAGCAAGAAGCATCTGCTAACGAACATCTTCCAGAACAAGAGCATGCCTTTTTACCAGTTTGGCGATGCCATTTACTTGGGCGTCATTTCTACTGAAAATTGGGTTCCCTTTATTTGCGGTAAATTCAAAAAGCAGGGACTTCGCATTGATGAAGAGCAGGCTTCAAGAATTTGCAGCGAGGTGGAGAATTATTCTTCTTATGTGCAACAGCTTGCCTGGTTGGTAATGCTGCACACTGAGCGTGAGGTATCTTCAGAAATAATTGATGTTGCCATGAACGAACTCATCGCACAGAACTCAGCGCTCTTTATGCAGCAGACGGAAGGGCTTTCCAGCTACCAGATGAATATGCTCCGGGCGATTGCTGCGGGAATTCATAACGGTTTCCTGTCGCAGGAGGTGTTGGAAACCTATCGCCTCGGAACCAAGTCGAACATTCCTCGGATAAAGAAGGCTTTGATAGATCGAGATATAGTGGAACAGCGAGAATCGGGTCTCTATATCAGCGACCCCGTATTCAACAAGTGGTTCAGAAGGTTTTAAAAATGAACATCAATTCTCTGCCGAAACACTACCGTAGTCGTTTGCTCCGTGAAACGAACTGCGTCCACAAAGAACCGATTCCGTCATAGCATCTTGCAAAGCTTTTGAATGCTTGCCCAAAATATTCGAGAGTTTTGTCAAGTATTCCGGTGATTTTGAGTTTTCGCTATTCTTAGACCTTTGGCTCGATAAAAGCGCGAATATGCCTCCCTTTAAGGAAATGTTCCCGAAAGATTATCCTGCGAAATTCAACTTCCCGAACATTGACGAGCGCGTGTTCAAGTTCGTGGAGCAAAATTTGTCCATAGGTTTTATGTTTCTTTTCGGAACGGATGAAGAAAACTTGACCTTGGTTGTTCCTGAGGAATTTATTGAAATTGTGCATGAAACAAAACGGTCTATGGCTGGGTTCCATGACTATTGCAAGGTTTACGCCAACCTTTATGGCGTATGCAATCCCGAGACGGTCATCAGCAAGTGGAACATGGACCATGTCGACCGTACCCTGACCAAGAAACAAGGAGTTGCGGCAAAATTGTGAATTAAGGGCGAAAACACAGTCCCACCCAAGGTTCCAAAGTTGGTTGTGCGCCAAAAGTTAAAATTTTTACAAAATCTTCACAATCTTGGGAATAAAAACACAACAATCTTGGGAATTTTTATTCAACAATCTTGGGAATTTTGTATATTTAGGTCAAAAAGAGGTTCAAAATGGACAATTATCGCCCCCGATACATCGAAAGCCAAATTGAGCGATTGCTTAAGTCCAGTAGCGCGGTTCTAGTCGCTGGGCCTAAATTCTGCGGAAAAACCACAACCTGCCTTCGTATGTCGAAAAGCAATGTTCGCCTCGCCACACGCCGGAACATCGAATTGGCCCGAATGGAACCGCACAACACGCTCTTGGGCGAACAGCCAAGGCTTATCGACGAATGGCAGACCGTCCCCGAACTTTGGGACGAGGTCAGAGCATGGGCCGATGAGAATCCAGGTTTCGGACAGTTCATTCTGACAGGCAGTTCCATCCCTGCAGACAAAAGCCAGATTCACCATTCCGGCGCAGGTCGCATCGTGACGCTCCCCATGCGCCCGATGTCACTTTTTGAATCCGGCGATTCCACCGGGGCCATTTCACTTGCGGAACTTTTTTCTAGTGATGCTCCCAATGTATATGACACAAACGAAAAGCATTCCCTGAAAGACATGGCGTTCTACACCTGTCGCGGTGGCTGGCCCCTTTCGATTCTTGACGACCGAAGCGTTGCTCTCGATGTCACGGCAAACTATTACAATGGCCTTTTTAATTTCGATACAAGCGAGAATGAAAAATTCCGCAACAAGAAACCCGAAGTTCTGCGGATGATTTTGCGCAGCTACGCCCGAAACATTTCTACCGAAGCCGCCTACAAGACAATCATTCAAGACATAACCGAATCGAATAACCGGACCATGGACACAAAGACCTTCGATGACTACTGGGATGCACTCAAGGATTTGTTCATCATCAGCGACATTGAAGCCTGGAACCCCAACCTCCGCAGCAAGGCTGTCGTGCGCACCACACCTACAAGGCATTTTGTCGACACATCCATCGCATGCCAGGCACTTGATATTTCTCCTGATGATCTAATGTCTGATTTGAAATCCTTTGGCCTATTCTTTGAGGATTTGGCCGTGCGCGATTTGAGCATCTATGCGAGCCTGCTTGGCGGAAACGTCAAACATTACCGAGATAGCCGCGGGCTGGAATGCGATGCCGTTGTCCATACCGGCAAGGGGAAATGGGGCGCCATTGAAATCAAACTTGGTGGCGATAAACTCGTTGAAGAAGGTGTTGCGAACCTGATCAAATTAAAGAATGATGTCAACGACCCGAACATGGCCTTTATGGCGATTGTCACCGCCACAGGCCCCGCATACCGGCGCAAAGACGGAATATGTGTCATTCCTCTAAATTGCTTGAGAGCGTAACTGCAGGATTGCTACGATATTCTGGCAGAAATGTTGCCATCCTATTGAATGCGTTAAAAATAACTTAAAGGCAGTGGTTTAACAATTACTTATTTGCTATACACTATATGCCTAAAAAGCATAACAAGCCATAGTAAATAAGTATTTGCTATTGCAAGGCGTTTTAGTTATATTATGAGCGTAAAGGGAGATGCTTGCGGGCATGACAATCCCGAAGGAAGATTATTATGAAAAACGTTCTAGTGATTTCGAGCAGTCTGCGTGCCAAGAGCAATTCCGAGACCTTGGCGCAGGAATTTGCGAAGGGTGCCGCCGAGGCGGGCAACAAGGTGGACTTCGTTTCGCTGCGGGGCAAGAAGATTGCTTTCTGTACGGGTTGCCTCGCTTGCCAAAAGAAGGGCAAGTGCGTCATCAATGACGATGCAAACGCTATCGCTACGAAGATGAAGAAAGCCGATGTCATCGTGTTCGCCACGCCGATTTACTATTACGAGATGAGCGGTCAACTCAAGACCTTGCTCGATCGTGCCAATTCCCTTTATACGAGCGATTACAAGTTCCGCGAAATTTACCTTCTCACATCCGCAGCCGATACCGACAAGAAGGCGATGAATATCGCGAAGCGCGGCATCAGCGGATGGATTGCCTGTTTTGACGGAGTGAAGTTCAAGGGTGGCATTTGCGCTACGGGTGCCGAGAATCCCGGCGATGTCAAGGAACGCACTACACTTTTGAAGAAAGTGTACGCGATGGGAAGTAAAGTTTAACAACAAGGAGATAAATCATGAAATCCAGATTCTTAAAAGCGGCGTTTGCCGTGGTTTCCGCATGCACCCTGATGGCGTGCTGCCCCGAAAAAGACCCTTCGACAGGCTCAGAGACCTTATCGACAACAAAGCCCACAACAGAAGCCGCACAACCGGAGAAAGATATGAACAAGCTTAACCTCACCGCCGAATGGGACAAGGTATTCCCCAAGAGCGACAAGGTCGAACATTCCAAGGTCACTTTTAAGAATCACTTTGGCATTGAACTCGCCGCCGACATGTTCGTGCCCAAGGACACGAGCCTCAAGGTGAACGGCAAGTTCCCCGCGATTGCAGTCTCAGGCCCGTTCGGAGCCGTCAAGGAACAGTCCAGCGGCCTTTACGCCCAGCAGATGGCGGAACGCGGATTCCTGACCATCGCATTCGACCCGAGCTTCACCGGCGAATCGGGCGGCGAGCCGCGCTACATGAACAGCCCGGACATCAACACCGAAGACTTCATGGCGTCCGTGGATTTCCTCTCGACTCGCGACAACGTTGACCCGGAACGCATCGGCATCATCGGCATTTGCGGCTGGGGTGGCATGGCGATTAACGCTGCCGGCATTGATACCCGCGTAAAGGCGACGGTTGCTTCGACCATGTACGACATGAGCCGCGTCACCGCCAACGGTTACTTCGACCAGGCAAACAACGCCGACGCCCGTAACGAAGCCCGCAAGGCTCTGATGGCCCAGCGCACCAAGGATTTCAAGAACGGCACCTACGACCTGGCTGGCGGCGTGGTGGACCCGCTCCCGGACGACGCACCTTACTTTGTCAAGGATTACTACGCCTACTACAAGACCCCGCGCGGCTACCACAAGCGTTCCCTCAACAGCAATAAGGGCTGGGCCGCCTCCGCAGGCACCTCGCTCCTGAACACGAAACTCCTCGCATACGCCGACGAAATCCGTAACCCGGTGCTCATCATCCACGGCGAAAAGGCCCACAGCCGCTACTTCGGCGAAGGCGCATTCGAAAAGATGACCGGCAAGAAGGCGAACGTCCCCGCAAAACTTGACGCCACCAAGAACTGGAGCAAGACCGTCGGCAACAAGGAACTCCTCGTCATCCCCGGAGCCTCTCACGTGGACCTCTACGATGACGTGAACGGTAGAATTCCCTACGACAAGATGGAAGAATTCTTCAAGACGAACTTGAAGTAACTTGACTGATGTCATCCCCGCGTAGGCGGGGATCTCCTTTTTATTATTGAATTAAATTTTTCAGAGAGTTTTTATGAAAGGACGTATCCTATACATTGTCATTTTATTGCTGTTCGCTGCTTGCTCTTCTGACGCGTCGTCTGTCAAACCGTCGCAACCTGAAACCCAGACGCCAAAATCGTCCGCCAGTAAAACGCCCGGCGCAGTACCAACAAGTTCATCCGCCCAAACGGAGGCTCCCGTGAAACTCAAGATTCATGTGAACGACACCACCTTCACGGCGACGCTCGAAGAAAATTCCTCGGCCAAGGCCTTCGCCGAATTCCTCTCGCAGGGCGACCTCACGCTCAATATGCACGACTACGGCAGTTTCGAGAAGGTGGCCGACCTGCCGCGCAGTTTCCCGCGTAACGACAAACAAATCGACACCGACGCAGGCGACATCATCCTTTACCAGGGCAACTCCATCACCATTTACTACGACAAGAACTCCTGGAACTTCACGCGCCTCGCCCGTATCGACAACGTGAACAAGAAACGCCTCCAGCAGATCCTCGGCAAAGGGAACGTGAAGGCGACATTTTCGGTGGAATAAACAGCGAAAGCTCTAACATTTTACGTTTCATCCATGATTCTCCTAATAGTTCTCGCTGTAGCGTTTGCCTTTGGTACATGCTAAAAAAAACTTCTTGAAATGCAAATGCAAGAACATAATTGCACAGTGTGCAAAATAAGCGAAAGAATGTATAACTATGTCTATTTATGAAAAAAGACTTGACTTAGAGTAGACTCAAAGGTTTATATTATCTATAAAAGGAGACGTGTTATGGAAAGAATCAGGTTGAACGACGGTGTCGAAATTCCGGCAGTGGGATTTGGCGTATTCATGATTCCGAACGGTGGCGAAACTTACCGTGCCGTGCTGGACGCACTCAAGGCGGGGTACCGACATATCGATACGGCAGCCGCCTATATGAATGAAAGCGATGTAGGCAAGGCCGTCCGCGATTCGGGTATCAAGCGCGACGAAGTCTTTATTACAAGCAAGCTCTGGCTGCAGGATTATGGCTACGATGCGGCCAAGAAAGGTGTCGATACATCCCTCAAGAACCTGGGCATGGATTACATGGACCTTTACTTGCTGCACCAGCCTTACGGTGATGTCGAAGGGGCTTGGAAGGCTTTAGAAGAAGCAAAGGAAACGGGAAAAATTCGTTCTATTGGCGTAAGCAACATGACGCCGAAAATTTGGAACAACTTTGTGCCTCGCTTTTCGACAATTCCAAGCGTGAACCAGGTGGAATGCAACCCCTATTTCCAGCAGAGTGAACTGCGCAAGATTCTTGACCCGCAAGGCGTCAGGCTGGAAGCATGGTATCCTCTGGGACACGGTGACAAGGAGTTGCTTGCCAGCGAGATTGTCGTTGCGCTGGCAAAAAAATACGGCAAGAACGCAGGGCAGGTGATTCTCCGGTTTGAAATCCAGAGCGGAGTCATCGTATTGCCCAAGTCTACCAACCCGGAGCGCATCAAGGGGAATCTTGATATCTTCGACTTTGAACTCTCCGAAGGCGAAATGGAGCAAATGAGGGCTTTGGACAAGGGGAAAGGGACCCACGATCCGGAAGCTCCCGGCGTGGGCGAAATGCTCCTGAATAATTACAAGATTCACGAGTAAAATGTAATGGGTTTTATTCGCTGTATGTTGAATACGTTGTTTGCTGCGGCTTTCCTGATGTCGCCGGTCGTTGCTGCGTCCGATGACGAATCCCAAATCAAGGCTCTTTATGGGCAGATGTGCAAGGCCATGGTCCAAAAGGACATGGCTACTATGAACGAAATCCATGACGATGATTTTCAGCTTGTGCACATGACCGGTTCTCGCATGAACAAGAAGGAATATCTGGATGCTGTCAAGGATGGAACACTTAACTACTATTCCATGGAACATGACGAAATTTTTGTGACTGTGGATGGCGACAGTGCAACGCTCAAGGGCAAGAGTCGGGTAAATGCGGCTGTTTATGGCGGCGGACGCCACACCTGGCGTTTGCAACAGGATATGAAACGGCAAAGGGAACGTGAAGGCGACATTCTCGGTGGAATAAACGTTTTCTTGTCACCTCAAGAAAAAAAACAATAATTCCCTTGCTTTTCAAAAATAATGTTTGTATATTTACGAACAACAAACAGGAACGAAATGGCCCAAAAAAGCAAATACTGTGAAGAAACCGAGACTTTGGCGAGGTATGCCAAGGCTTTGGCGCATCCCGCACGCATAAGTATCATGCAGTTCTTGGCCAAGCGCAATACCTGCTATTTTGGCGATATCCACGAAGAACTGCCCATTGCGAAGGCCACGGTTAGCCAGCATTTAAAGGAGCTAAAAGAGGCCGGTTTGATCCAGGGTGAAATCGAAACGCCCAAGGTCAAGTACTGTATAAACAAAAAAAACTGGAAAAAGGCCCAGGCATTGTTCAGTGATTTTTTCAATAAAGATTTTTGCGATAGGGAATGCAGTTGCTAAAAAATTTTGCCATATATGTTCGTTATTCTACGAACTACAAACAAAAAAAAGAGGAAAAAATGAAAAACATAAAAATACTCATGAGCCGGTGTGGCTGTAACATTGCTTTCGCCGAATCTGTTGAAAAAATCGTTAAGGAATCGGGCCTAGAAGCTTCAGTTTCCCGCATTGACGATGTTGTCCAAATGCTTCCGTACAATGTCATGACTTTACCCGCGCTTGTTGTCGATGAACGGCTTGTGTCCACAGGTAAAATTAGCGAAGATAAAATAAAAGAACTTATCAAAGGTGAAATATGAAGATACTCTTTCTTTGTACAGGCAACAGGTGCCGTAGTCAAATGGCCGAAGGATTTCTCAAGGCTCTGGATTCGTCGTTGACCGTATGTTCTGCAGGAACGTTTCCGGC
>JAEEGJ010009478.1_pt1 | contig 26006 bp, 22 predicted proteins | sample 8958761 | NCBI WGS metagenome assembly JAEEGJ01 (sample SAMN16246546, study PRJNA631951) | gut metagenome | biome: gut microbiome; feature: rumen; material: RS-attached | host: Bos | place: Iran: Karaj | collected 2018-10 | reverse complement strand
ACGGATTTCATGGCAGTTTTTACCTGCACAAGGATTGGGAGGATGATGCCCGTTGGGTGGCAGGCCCATTGTGGGACTTGAATTGCAATCAACGAGAAAAGACCGATTATACCTTCCGCATGAAAACTTCTTACGGCTTCACTCCACACTGGATAGGTGAACTGATAAAGGATGGTGACTTTTGTGACGCTGTTAAAAACGCCTGGAATCAATTTTACCCTGTTCAGGTACAACCATGGATGGAATATATCGATGAAAATCTACTGCATTGTGGCGAAGCACTCTATCAAGACAATATCCGATGGAACCGCAGCAATACTGAAAGCATCGCTGATAGAGTGGAAGGAATGAAGAGCTCGTTAATTGCCAATATTGAATGGTTTGACAAGCATCTGCCTCATGCCGCAGGGCTTGATCATGTCACTGACCAGGGTGAGAAGAATATTGTCGATGTGAAATACATCAACTTGGCGGGAATGAGCAGCGATAAGCCATGGAATGGTGTCAACATCATGCTGACAACCTATAGCGATGGCAGTGTTGATGCTGTCAAGGTGGGTCCTATCAATTATTAAAGTTTCCAAAGTAGCGCTACCCCTTTGAAAACTTGAGGTGTATCGTGTAACTAATGGACACCGCCGCCATTACGTGTGGAGAAAACCCTACAATTGTGCAACAAACACAGTCAATCAGTTTGCACCTGTTTGCGCTGTGTGAAAATGTGAAGCCGTTAGTCTGGGTTGTTGGTTGAACTACGGATGGCGCGGATGCGTTGGGCTAGGGTAGGGTGAGAGTAGCTGTACCACACGACTAGCGGGTGGGGCGTGAGGTTGCTCAGGGCGTGTGCGGCTAACTTCTTCAGGCCAGAGATTAGGGCTTCGCCATGACCGTGGCTGGCGGCAAACGCATCGGCGCGGTATTCGGCCCGCCGTGAGATGGCGCTGCCAAGGGGTGACAGCACGATATCGATGGGTGACAGCAGCAGTGAGAATGCCACGAGGGCGAGGATGAATGACGGGGCAGTGCCGCCAAGTGCAGCGGGCAAGTCGGGGTTGCCCACCAGCAGCGAGAAAATGAACAGATTCACTGCTATCGTCACAATGCTGATTATCATGTTCTTGAATGTGTCGCGGTTCTTGTAGTGCCCGAATTCATGAGCGAGCACAGCGACAATCTCGTCATTGGTCATCTGGTCCTGCAGGGTGTCATAGAGCACGATGCGTTTCTTGGGCCCAAAGCCTGTGAAATAGGCATTGGCCTTGGTGGAATGTTTGCTGCCGTTAATGATGTAAATGTCCTTGAATTTGGAACCAAAACTTGCCAATGCCGTTGTGATGGCATCACGCAGTTCGCCTTCAGGCAGCGGTGTCTGCTTGTTGAACAGGGGTACAATCAGGTTGCTGTAAAACAATGAGAAAAAGATGATGAACACGGCACAAACGAGTGTTGCCCAAATCCAGAACTCCTGTCCGAAAGTCTGGTATAGCCAGTAGACCACACCCAAGAGCACCGCACTGATGACAGTCGAGACCAGGAACGACTTGAGCGTGTCGAGCCAGAAGGTCTTGTGCGTTGTGCGGTTGAAGCCGAAGCGTTCCTCGATGACAAAGGTCGAATAGTAGCTGAACGGCAGTGCGATGATGGTATTGAACAGGTTGTAGATGAGCAGGAACAGCACCACCTGCAGCACGGGCAGGTCTGTCCAGGACTTGCACAGGTTGTCGAGCCAACCCAGCAGTCCACAGCCCAGGATAACCAGCGTCAATGCGAACGACAAACAGCGGGCAACGAGCGACACACGCTTGTTGGTGCGCATGTAGTCCTGCTGCTTGCGGTATTTCTCCTCGTCATAGAGCCCCTCCAGTTCCGGTGGCACGGGATGTGTCATCCACTTGGTATTGAGCCACGACAAAACACTGCTGATGATAAACTCCAGCGTTACAAACGCAATAATCAACCACAATAACGTCTGAGCCATATCTCACTAATTCAATTTGTCTTTTTCTTCCAGAGCAAGTAATTTCTCAATGTCTTCGTCACGCGGGTCGGCTTTCCCTGTGTACTTGAGCAACCACCATACCCCGCCAATCGCAGCGATGATACCAGTGGCAGCCAGCACCACCACATACCATGGACACTTGTCGATGAGCCCTAAAACAGCCGCAGCAGTGATGCACAATGTCATGGTGATGATAATCAGCTTGCTGAAAAGGGTGTTTGAGCCTATCAAATCAAGGTGCTGCTGCATCTCCCTTGCTGTCGAGTCAAGGCGGATGCGGTTATAGATGATGGCATAGAAGCCCATCGCCAACGAAGCCGCCAACAGGCAGGCAATCAGAGGGCACAAGTATAGTTTGCTCTCACTCACTTCATCGAACTTGACGATGCCAAATATGGCAAACAAGATTGCCAGGATGACGTAAAAATCGGTATTCATACGGCATGTCTTGTGGATTGACTTGCGCAGCCGTTCTTTCTCGTTAGCCTGTTCGGGAGTGAAAACTCCTTGGGTTGGGGCATGGTTCATGTCATTATAATCTTCAGGTCTCATAATGCTCTTGATTTTAACCGTTAATCTTCCCTGTTATTCATCGTTCTAACCTCTAGATGCACAAGGACACCACAAAAATAGGCAAAAAATGCCACTATTTTAACTGGAATCTAAAAAAATACTACCTTTGCAGTATCAATAATTAAATTGTAAGAAAAATGAAAAAGATGAAATTCTGGATGATGGCCGCTTTCATGATATGGAGCGGCGTGATGGCTATGAGCGCGTGTCAGTCCAATTCAAAGGCTGGCGCTCCGATCACCAAAGAGGAATCGGATAAAGCTTTTATGGCCGAGATAGAGAAAAACCCTGAGTTCTATGCGGCCCTGAATAACTATCTGGCTGAGTCCATCGGCTCGCAATATGCTCCAGGTGGGATGTGCATCCCTTGTCCCACGGTTGTAGCCTGTGACCAATGGACCACCGACAGCGTTGTCGACAGCGTTGTGGTGTTGGGCGACTTCTGGGTTTTCAATTTCAATGTGGTTGGTGATACGCTGAAGACTGTGTCAGGCGGTGACCATCCGGGCAAGATGTGCCTCAAGAAGAACGAGAAGGGCGAGTTTGAGGTCATCTCGTTTGAGCAGGTTGAGGACGGCCACGGTAACGAGGCAAGCGCAAGGCGCATCTTTGGTGACATGTATGAGGCCTTCCATGGCATCAACAGCGACCAGGAAACGCGTGAGCAGGCCCGAGGCATCGCCATTGCCAGGTATGTGAGGGCTAACAACCTGCCTTACAAGTACTATCAGGATTACGGTTGGCCCGCCAAAGAAATCCCCACCGAGTAACCGCCCCCTCTAGTAAATCTAGCTAAAACCTAGTACCTAAAGCCTGACACCTAAAACCTAACGACTAAACAAAATGAAATATAGCATCATAGCCATCGGTGACGAACTGCTCATTGGGCAGGTCACCGACACCAATTCGGGTTGGATTGCCCGCCACATGACGCCCCGTGGCTGGGACGTGAACACGGTGCAGGTCGTCCCCGACAATGCCCATCAGATTGAGCTCGCCATCGACCGCGCTTTTGCCCAGACCGACGTCGTACTCATGACCGGCGGCCTTGGTCCTACCAAGGACGACATCACCAAGCCCACCCTCTGCCGCTACTTTGGCGGGGAGATGGTCCTCGACGAGGCCGTCGAGGCCAACGTCCGTCAGGTGATGGAGCGCCGCCACCTCAAACTCAACGAGTACACCCGTCTGCAGGCTATGGTGCCCTCGTCGTGTCGCGTTATCCAGAACGAGATGGGCACGGCGCCGTTGATGTGGTTTGAGCGCGATGGCAAGGTGCTAGTGAGCATGCCCGGCGTGCCTTTTGAGCTTCAAGGCATGATGGAACGTGCGGTCATTCCGCAGCTGCTGGCCTGCTTCAACGATGGCGAGGATATTGAGTTCCGCACCTTTGTTGTTACGGGCATCATCGAGTCGGCGTTGGCCATGGAGCTCGATGAGTTTGAGCGCGCGTTGCCTCACGGCATCCATCTGGCCTATCTGCCAGAGGGTGGCATCATCCGCTTGCGCTTGACAGGCTCATCGACCGACGCCCGTCAAATCAATGCTGACATGGAGCGCCTCTCGCGTGAGTTGCACGACATCCTGGGCGGCCATATCATTGCCGACGGCGACAAGCGCCTTCCCGAGATCCTCGGCGACCGCCTGCGAGAGCGCGGATTGACGCTTTCGACAGCCGAGAGCTGCACGGGCGGCAATATCGCCCACGAGATTACTAGCATCGCGGGCAGCAGCGACTATTTCAAGGGTGCTGTGGTAAGTTATGCCAACGAGGTGAAAATGTCCCTGCTAGGTGTCAGTGAACAGGATATCATCGACTACGGAGCTGTGAGCGAGCCCGTCGTGCGCAAGATGGCCGAGGGTGCTTGCAAGGCATTAGGTACCGATTGTGCCATCGCCACTAGCGGCATTGCTGGCCCTGGAGGAGGTACTCCTACCAAGCCTGTAGGCACCGTGTGGATGGCAGCCAAGTGCGGCGATCGTGTCGTCACCCAGGTCAAGCAATTACCTGGCGACCGCAACCGTGTCATCACCCGCGCTACCCTCGAGGCCCAACTGCTCCTCCTCTCCCTCCTGTAGAGATGGTTTCTAATACCCATAATGCTGAGCATGACTCCCCCTCTAAGATTAGAGGGGGTGGCGCGATAGCGCCGGGGGCGTTGATCGTCCCCGATTCAAAGGATGACTCATCAGTCGCAGTTAGCTCTTGTGATATCAACTCCCCCGCCCTAACGGGCACCCCCTCTTATCCAAGAGGGGGAGTTTCACGCGACACCCAACATGTGATGAACACACCAGAGATGAAATTGTTTAGGCGTGAACTGCGCACCCACGGCACTGCCGCTGAGGGCGCTTTGTGGAACATACTCAAGAGGAAACAAATTGCAGGATTACAGTTCCGTCGTCAATATAGTGTTGGGACTTATATATTGGATTTTTACTGTCCTGCATTGAAACTTGCAATCGAACTGGATGGAGATTATCATTATCACATGGATATGCCTGATAGAGATTGGGCTCGTGAACAAGAATTGTTGAATAAGCATGGCATCAAGACATTGCGTTTTGAAAACAATATCGTATTTCATGACCCTGAAACTATACGTTATTATATTATGCAAGAGCTTGAGTATCAGCAATCCAAGGATTCGCCTAAATAAGGATGAATTAACAATAATAGTTATTGAATGATGAAAAAGTATATAGTGCTGTTGCTCATTGTCCTGCTCGCTGTTCCTGGTGTCAGGGCCGGTGGAGACGATGATGACAAAACTACAGTCCATAAGCGCGAGATACGTCGACTGCATCCCGAGCGCGAGCGCTTGAAGGCGATGAAAAAGCTTCAAGAGCAGAGGTCCCGCAAAGCCGAGCCCAAAGACGACCCGTGGGACACTAGCGACGAAGTATGGGGCACCGTCGATGTCCCGCCCGACCTGCGAGACAGTACCGCTGTTGAGGGACACCGCCTCACGTCGCCCCCCACTGCAGGCGCAAACGGCCAGCGTCTGGTGTGGCGTGACGAGCCGGTGACCTCCTCCATCGACCAGTTGATGCCCTACTGCATTGTCGATGACGATGGCGACTGCCGATCTAAGTATGTGTCTGTTGATGAGCCGCGCAATGAGGTGTATTTCACGTTTGCTGTTAACGATAGCCTGACGGGGCCCTTGCGCCTGTGTGTTCGTTATCTTGGCGAGACTCCTATGGACTTTGACCAGTTGGTGTTCACTATCGATGGGTTTGATTACATGTTTTATCCCACCGATGTCCAGCACGGATTGACCGACAGCGGCAGCTACTGGTCAATCAGCGACAATGAGGTTCATCCCGCTTATAAGGATTTGGTTTATGCGCTCGCCCATGGTCATTGGGGCATCATGAAGATGCAGGGAAGTGGGGGAGTGAGCCTCGTCAAAATGCTTACCGACGGCCAGCGCGATGATTTTGCCCGCACTCTAGCATTATATCTGCTTTTGGGCGGATCGATATGATTTTTCAGGCGTTTATGCAACGGATTGCATGACCGTTTTCGGTCGTTTGCATGACATTTTGCATGGTTTGTTGCATGAGGTATGGAAAAAACTATTACCTTTGTCCCGATTTTTGAAATCATCATTATTATAATTAAAAAATTTTTTGATTGTTTTATTAAAGGTTTTTTTTATGAACACTGAAAACATTGGTAACTGGGCAGGTCTCGTGTGGAACGCCCTGAACGATGCGCAGAAGGCTATGAGCCTCAAGGATTTGCGCAAAGCCGCTAAGCTCAAAGTTAACGAAATGCATTGCGCCCTGGGTTGGCTCGCTAAGGAAGGCAAGCTCAACTTCGCCGAGGGTAAGGACGATATCGAGGTGTCGCTGCGATAAGCTCGACATGTACTGTCCTCCGATTGATTAGGTTCTAATACGATCGATAATAGCAGTGATGGCATGGAACGTCAGGTTCCGTGCCATCACTGTATTTGTGCGCAGTGTTTCGAATTAATTTGGCATTTTGTTCGATTTGCATAAATTTTTCGTATCTTTGCGACATGATGAATCATGTCTTGTGAAGAATCATTTAAACCTCATTAACCCAAAATAACCAGAAAATAGAGATGAGACATGCATATTTGTTAGGTCTGGATGTGGGCAGTAGCTCGGTAAAAGCGTCGTTGGTCGATGTTGAGACGGGTTGTTGTGTGGCATCGGCTTTTTCCCCAGGTCAGGAGGCACCCATCAAGGCTGTTAAACCAGGTTGGGCCGAGCAAGACCCCCGCTCATGGTGGGATTATGCCAGTCAATCGCTTGCCCAGTGCTTGAAGCAGACTGGCGCCAGTGGTGAGGAGATCAAGGCCATCGGTATCAGTTACCAGATGCATGGGTTAGTGTGTGTGGACCGTGACCTGCAGCCTGTGCGCGACAGCATCATTTGGTGCGACTCCAGGGCGGTACCTTATGGCGAACGGGCGATGCAAGCATTAGGCAGGGACTGGTGTCTGGAGCATCTGCTCAATTCGCCGGGCAATTTCACTGCAGCCAAGCTGGCGTGGGTCAAGGAAAATGAACCCGATGTGTACAGGCGCATCTACAAGGTGATGCTCCCGGGCGACTACATCGCCATGCGACTGAGCGGCAAACCTGCAACGACTATCAGCGGCCTGAGTGAAGGCATCATGTGGGACTTCAAGGCCAAACGGCCCGCAGTGGAACTGCTGGATCATTACGGCTTTGACCACTCGCTGTTGAGTGAGACGGTACCCACCTTTGGTATTCAAGCCACTGTGTCGCCACAAGCAGCCGACGAGCTGGGTCTCAAGGCCGGAACTCCGATAGGCTACCGTGCCGGGGACCAACCCAACAATGCCCTGTCACTGAGCGTGCTCAATCCTGGCGAGGTTGCCGCTACGGCAGGCACGTCGGGCGTTGTCTATGGTGTGCTGGGCGAGGTCAATCGCGATCCGTTGAGCCGTGTCAACACCTTTGCCCATGTGAACTATTCGTCCGACCTCGACCGTCTGGGCGTGCTGTTGTGCATTAACGGCACCGGTATCCTCAATGCCTGGATGCGGCGCAATGTGGCTCAAGGTCTGTCTTATCAAGAAATCAATGACCTCTGTGCCTCGGTACCCATCGGCAGCGACGGCGTGACGGTCATCCCCTTTGGCAACGGTGCTGAGCGTGTGCTCGAGAATCGTGAGACAGGATGCTCGGTACACGGGCTGGACTTCAACCGCCACAATCGCACCCACCTGCTGCGTGCGTCACAGGAGGGTATCGTGTTCAGTTTTGCCTATGGCATGGAAGTCATGCGAGAGATGGGCATGGATATCAGCACCATCCATGCGGGAAAGGCCAACATGATGCTGAGTCCCGTCTTCCGCCAGACCTTGGCCACCGTAAGCGGTGCGACCATCGAGCTGCATGATACCGACGGTAGCGTGGGTGCCGCACGTGGAGCAGGAATCGGAGCAGGAATCTACAAGAATGCCCAGGAGGCCTTTGCCACGCTGCAACGTCTGTCGGTCATCGAGCCGATTGAACAGGACCGCGAGGCCTGCAAGGACGCTTATAAGCGATGGAAAGCCTTGTTGAGGAAGGCGCTATCATAAAACAGAATTATTTATCATCAATCATCAATAAAAAACTGACAGAAAAATGAGTAAGGAGTATTTTCCCGAGATTGGCAAAATCCCGTATGAGGGAGCCGAGAGCAAGAATGTCATGGCATTCCACTACTATGATCCCGAGCGTGTGGTCATGGGTAAGAAGATGAAAGACTGGTTCAAATTCGCTATAGCCTGGTGGCACACACTGGGGCAGGCCAGCGCTGACCAGTTTGGTGGACAGACCCGTTCCTATGAATGGGACAAAGCCGAGGACGTCTTGCAGCGCGCCAAGGACAAGATGGATGCCGGTTTTGAAATCATGCAGAAACTGGGCATTGAGTATTTCTGTTTCCATGATGTGGACCTCATTGACGAGGCCGATACCATCGAGGAATATGAAGCCCGCATGAAGGCGATTACTGACTACGCCCTGGAGAAGATGCAGGCAACGGGTATCAAACTGCTGTGGGGCACGGCCAACGTGTTCGGCCACAAGCGTTACATGAACGGCGCCGCCACTAATCCCGACTTCAATGTCGTGGCACGTGCAGCCGTGCAAATCAAGAACGCACTCGACGCCACCATCAAGTTGGGCGGTACCGCCTACGTCTTCTGGGGTGGCCGTGAAGGCTATCAGAGCCTGCTCAACACCCAGATGCAGCGTGAGAAGAACCACCTGGCCAAGATGCTCACGGCAGCCCGCGACTATGCCCGTGCCAAGGGATTCAAGGGTACCTTCCTGATTGAGCCTAAGCCGATGGAACCCACCAAGCACCAATATGATCAGGATACCGAGACCGTTATTGGCTTCTTGCGTGCCAATGGCCTGGATAAGGACTTTAAGGTCAACATCGAGGTCAACCATGCCACGTTGGCAGGCCACACCTTTGCACACGAGCTGGCAGTTGCTGTGGATAACAATATGCTGGGCAGCATTGATGCTAACCGCGGTGACCACCAGAACGGCTGGGATACTGACCAGTTCCCCATCAACAGTCATGAACTTACCAATGCTATGCTGCAGATCGTGCGTGGCGGAGGCTTCAAGGATGGCGGTACCAACTTTGACGCCAAGCTGCGCCGCAACAGCACCGACCCCGAGGACATCTTTATTGCTCACATCAGTGGTATGGACGCCTTGGCCCGTGCCCTGTTGAGTGCTGCCGATATCCTTGAGAAGAGCGAGTTGCCTGAAATGCTCAAGGAACGCTATGCCAGCTTTGACGCGGGTGAAGGCAAGCGCTTTGAGGATGGCCAGATGTCCCTCGAGGAACTGGTTGCCTATGCCAAGTCCCATGGCGAGCCTGCTACCATCAGTGGCAAGCAGGAGAAATATGAAGCCATCGTGGCTTTGCACGTTAAGTAAATTAGTCATCAAGCAATCAAGAGTTTATGGGCTACTTTGAAAAAGGCGGAAGCAGGCTCTATCTGGTGAGCATCGTCCTGGTGGCGGTGCTGGGAGGTCTGCTCTTCGGATATGATACGGCGGTCATCTCGGGCGCCGAGAAGGGCTTGCAGGCATTCTTCATGCAGGCTACCGATTACAACCACACCGATGCATGGCATGGTTTGACCTGTTCCAGTGCCCTGATCGGATGCATTATCGGCAGTGCCCTTTCAGGCTTGTTGGCAACTAACTTCGGTCGTAAGCGCTCGTTGATGTTTGCCGGCATCTTGTTCCTCCTGTCTGCGCTGGGCAGCATGCATCCCGAGTTCCTGTTCTTTGAAGGGCAGGGTGCGTCCAAGAACCTGCTCATGGCCTTCAACTTCTACCGCATTGTCGGCGGTGTGGGTGTGGGTCTGGCTTCGGCCATCTGCCCCATGTATATCGGCGAGGTCTCTCCCACCAAGATTCGCGGCATGCTCGTGTCATGGAACCAGTTTGCCATCATCTTTGGCCAGCTAGTGGTTTATTTCGTTAACTTCATGATTCTGGGCAGTCACGAAAATCCCGACATTGATATCGTGGGAGGCATTAACAAGGTGATGAACCCCGAGGGCGCCATGTGGGCGACCCAAGAGGGCTGGCGTTACATGTTCGGCAGCGAGGCCATTCCTGCGGGATTGTTCACGTTGCTCATCTGTCTCGTTCCCGAGACACCGCGATACCTAGTCATGGCCGGCCAGGACGAGAAGGCATTTAATGTGCTGACCCGTATCAATGGCAAGACCAGGGCCGAGATTATTCTTGCCGACATCAAGAGCACCATTACCCAGAAGACCGAGAAGCTCTTCTCCTATAGCTTCATGTGTATCTTCATCGGCATCATGCTCAGCGTCTTCCAGCAGATAGTTGGCATCAATGCCGTGCTCTATTACGCTCCGCGCATCTTTGAGGAGATGGGCATGACCAATCCCATGGTCAATACTGTGGTGATGGGTGTGATCAATATCCTGTTCACGCTGCTGGCCGTGTTTACGGTCGAGAAGTTGGGCCGCAAGCCACTGCTCGTTACCGGTTCGCTGGGTATGGCCTTGGGCGCCTTTGGTGTGGCCTTGGCGTTTGACAATCCCAACCTGGGCATGTTGTGCATGATCTCGCTCATGCTCTACAGCGCATGCTTCATGTTCAGCTGGGGACCCATCTGCTGGGTACTCATCGCTGAAATTTTCCCAAATACCATACGTGGCAAGGCTGTTGCCATTGCCGTTGCCTTCCAGTGGATTTTCAATTGGATTGTCAGCACGTCGTTTGTGCCCATGTTCAACTTTGAGTTCCATGAGGGCGACCAGATGGGCCACTTGCTCACCTACGGCCTGTATGGCATCTTGTGTGTCGTGGCGGCCATCTTCGTGTGGAAAATTGTTCCCGAGACCAAGGGCAAGACACTCGAAGACATGACCCGCCTGTGGCGCAAAAAATGACTTGTAGATAAAAACGTCGATTGACGGCATGTGTAAATGAAGGACCGGTTGCCCCATGGTTGCCGGTCCTCAGTTCTTATTCATGAGCTTCTCGGTAAAGCCCCGTTAGGGACGACCAGAGCATAGGCAGAGGTGAAACGAGGCGAAGCCGAGTGTAACCCCTGCAGCAGTTGAGAATACACGTTCAAGCCCCATCGGGGCGACAGTGAGTTCTATTGCGGCTCATCCAGCACGGTTATAAGGTAGGGGTAAAAAATCGAAAAACCCGGGGTTGCGTCCCGGGTTATCGTTCTGTAAAACAAACCATTACTAAGCACTTAAAGTTTCGCTTGGCTTCACAGCTTGCGATAAACAATTCTTTATTCCATAGCTTATGAATTTGCTTGAATGCACAAAGGTAAACACTTTTTTTGAATTTACAAAACAAAACGAAAAAATTTTCAAAAAAAAATTATTTATTTTTGTAAATGCTCCAATTTTTACCCTCTAAGACCAGTGGAGGCACCCGCTTCGGTGGGGGCCTTTACATCCTCTATCAAATAAGTTTTCACATGTAATTATCATGAATTATCCATTAATTAATGATTAATTCACGACAATTCATGTAAAAAAACAAATCGTGTCAGCCCCGATATTCACGCTGCAGGTGGATTCGTGGGAGAATGGGAGAGTCCCTTTATAAGACATTTAGGGATGGAATTGTGGGGATTTTGATGAAATTAGTCGCTTATTTCATCCAGAATTTATACATTTGGGAAATGAATCTAAATACTGTAAGAACTATGAATGTCATGAAGTCTTTTTTGCTGCTGGGATTTGCTCTAGTGGCCATGTGTATGACAGCTGGAGAGGTGAGCGTCAACGATGCGCAGGCCAAGGCATTGCGATTTCTCAACCAACGTCCAGGCACTAAACTTTTAATGTCCCCACAAGAATTGAAACTCGTCCACGTTGAGCCTGCACAGGTGAGTCACGGCGTGGCAGATTTCTATGTGTTTAATGCCGAGGATGGCAGCGCGTTTGTCATTGTTGCGGGAGATGACCGTGCGACTGATGTGCTGGCCTATGGTCCTCATGCCTTGGATATGCAAACCGTGCCTTGCAACATGCAGTGGCTGTTGAGCCAATACAAGCGGCAGCTGGCTTTCCTGCGTGAGCACCCCGAAATGGGTGTCAGCAAAACCATGGAGCGTTCGACCTCTGTGCCAGTGTCTCCGCTCGTTTCCTGTACATGGAATCAACGTTCTCCCTTCTATAACCAGTGCCCGACTAGCGGCTCGCAGCATTGCCTCACGGGATGTATTGCCACCGCGATGGCCCAGGTGATGTATTACTGGAAATTTCCCGCCGAGGCTCCCGCCATGGATGCCTATACCTCAGAGGTCAATGGTTTGTCGGTGGGCGCATTGCCTGGTGGTGTGTTCGACTGGGATAATATGCTCGACGCTTATACCAATAGCGCGACGACCCAGCAACGCGATGCTGTAGCCATGCTCATGCGTTATTGTGGACAGGCGTGTCACATGGGATATGGCACATCGGCCAGCGGCGCTTACAGTGACAATGAGTTGGCGGGCATGAAGTTGTTCGGCTATAATGCCGGGGCAACCCTGCTCTCTCGCGATGACTATTCTGCCGACGAATGGGCAGGAATGATCGAGGCCCAGCTGGCTGCTGGATGCCCAATTCTGTATGGCGGTGTTGATCCTGTAAAAGGCATGGGCCATGGTTTTGTCGTGGATGGTTGCGGCGGTGGCATGTATCATGTGAACTGGGGCTATAGCGGTTCGGGCGATGGTTACTTTGTGCTTGATGCTTTCTCGACGATGGGCTATACGTTTTCCAGCGAACAAGAGATGCTTTACCAGGTTTATCCCAAGGGCTACCTGTATGACAAATACCCTTCGGTCATGGAACTGGCTGCAAATGTGACTTCTTCATCGTTTACTGCCGATTGGACCGAGGTCACCCCCAGCGAGAATGTGACCGGTTACACCCTGTATGTGCAACCCTATGATCCGTCGGCTCACGAGATGCTGTTGAACGAGACTTTCAGCGCCATAGATGTAAATGTTGACGAGACAGTAGCCCTTGCGTCCAATAAAGTGGGCAACTATTGCGACAATCCTGGCTGGACGGGCAGTTTTGTTTATCTGGGTGCTGGCGGTTGCTTCATTGTAGGTGGTCAGAAGTATGTGGGCTCGCTTACCACTCCGCCGCTTAATGTGGGTGACGATGGCGTGATTACCGTTCGCTTCAGATCCCGGTATTCAGGCAGCACGAGCAGCAACGCTATTGTGACATGTAATGGCGTGGAACAGGTGGTTGAGTTGTCCCGAATGGGTGAGGAGTATGTCATCGTGTATGAGAATGTTGAGGACGGCGTGACGGTGAATTTTGGCAGCACAGGCCGATATATGGGGTTTTACCTCGATGATGTGGTGGTGACAACAGGCGATGACCGTGACCCCGTCGAACTGGGCGCTGGCAACAATGGATGCCTTGTATTCCCCGATATTACAGCAACTGATCACACAGTTACAGGCCTATCGGCAGGAGGGACTTATCGCTTCCTGGTTGTCACCCGTTATTCCGATGGAACGACTAAGAAATCCAATAGCCAGGTGGTCACCTTGTCCGATCAGCCAGAGCACACCTATGAATTAGGTGATGTGAATCACGATGGTTCCGTGACCATCAAAGACGTGACCGACTTGATCGATTACCTGCTTGGAGCAAATGACAACATATGCCCCATCTGCTCCGATGTCCATGGTGGTGAAGGTGTAACCATCGCTGACGTGACTGCACTCATCGACAAGTTGCTGACAGACAATTAAAGGCACGATTGCATAATGCATAATCGTGGGCGTGACACTTTCAATGTGTCGCGCCCTCTTCTCGTCCCTAAGTGCTGTCCTTGGGTCTTGACGGCATAATGGTATTCTTGTTTATAAATGTAGCTGTTTTTGGGTGGTCACTGTTGTTCCTGCTGTGTGCAAAAGATGAAAAAATCAATAAATTAGTGGTAATGTGTTGTGTAGTTCAAAAAATGTATCTATCTTTGCAGCCGATTTCGCGGCACATGTCTTGCTGGATGCGCTGCTCCAAGCGTCAGTCAAGTCAAGAGTGTGACACTTGATCGTTGAAACTTCGATGTCAAGGCTATGATGCTAAGTGCCTGGCAGTCAAGCGTAGGACGATATTGAACCGAGCGAGATAACCGACTGTTGTTCGACCCTGTGATGCTGGTGAACTTCTCACACTGGTAGGGTAGAGCAGTTTCTCCACGCTGGTTATCCACACCCGATATATTGTGCTGCGCCTGTGTTTTTCTGTGTACAGGCAAGCATGTAGCGCGCGAGACACATTATTAGAATGTAAAACAAGAACAATAACTAAAACTAGAGAAACGATGTCTAAAGTTTGTCAAATCACCGGAAAGAAGGCGATCACGGGCAACAACGTGTCGCACTCAAAGCGCAGGACGAAACGCAAATTCAACGTTAACGTCTTCAACCGCAAGTTCTTCTGGCCCGAGCAGGGACAGTGGATTCGCCTGACCGTGTCGGCTTCAGGTCTGCGTAACATTAATAAGATGGGTCTCGATGCAGCGCTCAAGAAGGCTGCTCAGGAGGGTCACCTCACCGAAATCACCGTTATTAACAAGTAAGAAAGGAGCAACTGTATTATGGCAAAGAAAGCAAAAGGCGATCGCATCCAGGTTATCCTCGAGTGCACCGAGCAGAAGGGTAGTGGCGTTCCCGGCATGAGCCGTTATATCACGACCAAGAACCGCAAGAACACCACCGAGCGTTTGGAGCTCAAGAAATACAACCCCTATCTGAAACGCATGACCGTTCACAAGGAGATCAAGTAATAGAGAGTAGAACAACCATTTAACGACTATATAAGTTATGGCAAAGAAAGTAGTTGCAACCCTTCAGACTGGTGAAGGCCGCTCATGGAGCAAGGTGATCAAGATGGTCCGCAGCGAGAAGACTGGCGCTTACGTTTTTGAGGAGCGCATGGTCCCCAACGACAAGGTTCAGGACTGGCTGAAGTAATCTTCCCGCAATCCAAGATATATTCCTGCCCGCAGGCTCATGATGAGTCGGCGGGCAGGCTTTTTATGCCCCTATAAGATGATACTACAGCTTTTTTATATAACTTTGTGACCTTATAAAACATAATCATGGCACAGGACAAATACATCTTCACGCTCGAAATCGCCGTACGCGACTATGAACTCGACAGCGAGGGCATCGTCAATAATGCCATCTACCTCCATTACTTGGAGCACACCCGCCACGCTTTTGTCAAGCAAGAAGGTATCCCATTCGGTAGCCTGACGCGAGAAGGCTTGGTACCTGTGGTGCGCCGCATGGAGATTGACTATATGACCCCGCTAGCCAGTGGCGATGTGATGCTGAGCCGCATGTGGCTCGAACGCAAGGGTGCCCGGTTCATTTTCCACCAGGACATCTTCAAGAAAGAGGATGGGGCAAAAGTGGTCAGTGCCGTGGTGACAATCGTGTGCATGGAGAAGGATGGTCGCATCAACCGTGGCGACGAGCTTGCCGCCCGGATGGCTAGATATCTGGAGGACGCATGACACCACTCGTTTACCGCATAGCGTTTGCCGACTTGCAGGGCATGGGTGTGGACCTGGCCCGCAAGCTGCTCGACGTCGTGGGCAACGAGGAGCGCTTTTTCGCCATGAGCGAGCGTGAGTTGCGCGACCTGACGCGTGGACGTAGCAAGATTTACCGTGACGACTACCGCCGCGAGTGCCTGCAACGTGCTGAACGCGAGGCGGCCTTTGTGACCGAGCACGGCATCAGCGCCATCTATTTTACCGACGAGAGTTACCCTCATCGCCTGCGCGAGGCCCCCGACGCTCCGGCAATGATCTATACACTAGGCAACTGTGATCTGGAGAGCGCCCACGTCATCAGCGTCGTCGGGACAAGGCATGCTACGCAATATGGCATCCGCTTTTGTGACACGCTCATCGCCGACCTGGCCCAGCGTTTGCCCGACCTCGTGGTCGTGAGCGGTTTGGCCTATGGTATAGACATTGCGGCTCATCGTGCAGCCCTCAAGCATGGGGCGCGCACCGTGGCGGTATTGCCCCGCGGGTTGAACCGCATCTATCCCGCCGCCCACCGCAACGACGCCATCGCCATCGTCAAGAACGGCGGCATGTTGCTCACCGACTACACCAGCCAGGACGAGGTGCACAAGGCCAATTTCCTGGCCCGCAACCGCATCGTTGCTGCCCTGAGCGACTGTACCGTGATTGTCGAGTCGGCAGGAGCAGGCGGCGCGTTGGTGACGGCATCGCTCGCCATGAGCTATAACCGCGACGTGATGGCTGTGCCTGGGCGTTGCGGCGATGAGTACTCAACGGGCTGCAACAAACTCATCGCGACCAACAAGGCTGCCCTCATCACTGGTGCCGACGACCTGCTGGCAGCCATGCGTTGGGAATCGGCGGCAGCTGCGCCCCGCCAACTCGAGATTTTCCCCGAACTCTCCAAGGAGCAACAAGCCGTTGTCGATGTCATTCGCGACCATGGCGAAATCCATATCAACGCCCTGGCTGACGCGCTGCAGCTTCCCGTTTATAAACTCATGAGCGTCCTGGTCGAGCTTGATTGCCAGAACAATATCGTTACCCTTCCTGGTTGCCGTTATACGCTGGCCTGAAGTCGTTTTAATCTTTTTTAATAAAGAGGGTTTTGAGGAACCGAAATTAAGCAGTACCTTTGAATTTTCTTTTTATCACTAAAATAGAACTCTTAATTGCATTACGATATGAGCATCAACAGAATTCCCGATTCAGAGTTTATCATCAATGATGACGGCTCAGCGTTCCACATTCATGTGAAACCCGAGCAGTTGACCGACAACATCATCGTGTGTGGCGACCCCGGCCGTGTGACGATGATTGCATCCCATTTCGACACCCAGGACTGGGAAACGTCAAGCCGTGAGTTCCATGCCATTGGCGGCACTTATCACGGCAAGCCCATCATGGCGCTCTCCCACGGCATCGGTCCCGATAACATCGACATTGTGATGACCGAGCTTGACGGCCTGGCCAACATTGATTTTGAGACCCGCACCCCGCGCCCCGAGCACCGTACGCTCAACATCGTGCGCATCGGCACCTCTGGCGGCTTGCAGCCTTATGTCCCCGTGGGCACGCCCGTCATCGCTAGCAAGGCTATCGGTTTTGACGGTGTGATCAACTATTATGCCGATCGCAACAAGGTCGCTGACCTGGACTTTGAGCGTGAGTTCTGCGAGTTCGTGAAATGGAACAAATTGTTCGCTAGACCCTATGTGGTGGATGCCGACCCGTGGCTCGTCGAGAAGATTGGCCGTGACGATATGGTGCGCGGTTATACGATCTCAGCTGTGGGCTTCTACGGCCCTCAGGGACGTCGCGTACGTTTGGAACTTGCCGAGCCTGAGCTGAACCGCCGCATCGAGCAGTTTGAATATCAAGGCGGCCACATCACTAACTATGAGATGGAGAGTAGCGCCCTTCAGGGCATGGCACTGATGCTGGGGCATCGTGCAATGACCGTTTGCTCCATTATCGCCAACCGCGTAGCTACCGATGTCAATCCTAATTACAAGACTGCAGTCGAGGATCTGGTAAAAACAGTTCTTGACCGCTTGACAGAATAAGAGAGCATATCTCTTTTACAATATGTTAGCCCTGCCGCCTGTTGATCAGGTGGCAGGTTTCTTTTATGATATGCAGGGCTTTTCAGATGCTCGCTTAACAGGGGTTTAAAGTGATGAAATGAAAAAAAAACTTAAAACAGTATTACTATATAATATTTGGGTGCTTGGTAGCGTTATTAAGTCGTAAGAATTTTAAAACTGGATTTGCCTATGCACAAAACGACTACTTCAATTAAAAAAGAAAATGACGTTATGACATCAGTAAAAGGCCCTAAGAAGGCAACTATCGAGTTCCTCAAGCAGTTTGCAAGGGCTTATCAGTATAACGTCGAGATGCCGAGAGGATTAGAATCGATGATTTTGAATTAAAACGAAATAAATCGTCCCTCTCCAAAAGAAAAATGAAGCCTTCTAGCCATCCGCTGGGAGGCTTCGCTGTTTAATGTGACGATTTTGCTCTAGCTGTTGTCCATGTCGTGATAATATTGTAAATTTGCACCAATAAAAATGAAATGACGCATGATGACCTTGATTAAACGCATCTTTTCGGGCGTTATCTATATTGCGCTGATAGTAACAGCCATCCTGTTGCTTGATAATTCACCGGTGGTATATCTCCTGGTGTTCCCATTGCTTATTGTATTGGGTATAGGCGAGTTGATCACTATGGCCAAGGATGACGCAACCCAGTCGTGGCTTGTAAACATCATTGACATGTTGGGCGGTGTGGGCATTTTTGTGGCCTTGTATCTGCATTACGAGGGCACGACCATACAGTCCCGTGCGTTATGGTTGCTGCCGATTGCGGTCTATTTGCTGTTGCGCACCATCGTGCAGCTCTACCGTCCGCGTCAAAACGCGGTACATAGCCTGGAACGCTCGTTTTTCGCGCTGGGCTATGTGGCCTTGCCCGTCGCCATGCTTAACGGCATCATGAGCATCACTGCACCACGCCTGCTGCTGGGATTGTTCATTTTCATTTGGTTATATGACACGGGCGCCTATTGCGTGGGGATGTTGCTGGGACGGCATCGCCTGTTTGAGCGCATCTCGCCCAAGAAATCTTGGGAAGGCGTCATTGGCGGCGTCGTGCTGTGTGTTGCGGGCGCTTATGCCACATATTACTGGTTTGACGAGTTCTTCCAGGTGCCCGACCTCACAACATGGGTTGGCATGAGTGTGGTAGTCGCCGTGTTTGCCACATTTGGCGATTTGGTCGAGTCACTCATCAAGCGCACTGTGGGCGTGAAGGATTCAGGTAACATTCTGCCTGGTCATGGCGGTATCCTGGATCGCATCGACAGCCTGTTGCTCGTGGTTCCTGCCGTATTCATCTACTTGATGCTTATCGTTCCCAACATCCGCTGATCATGCGCGGTATTTTTCCATTTTTAGCATTATTGTTGTTCTTCTCGCTAACCATTTCATGTGGTGGCAAGAAGAATAAGGTGGAGCCTCATTATGAGTTGCCCGACACCTTAAGGGTGGGCACGCTTTACAGCCCCACGGGGTTCTTTATCCTCAAGGGCGACACGATGGGCTATGACTATGACCGCATCTGTGACTTTGCCCGATCCAAGGGAATCGCGTTGCGTTTTGTCGTGGCGCGCAGTATGCCTGACTTGGTCAAGTTGCTGGAGAAAAAGCATGTCGATGTGCTCGCCTGTGAGATTCCAGTCACTGCTGAGTACAAGTCGCGCGTGCTCCATTGTGGCGCGGTCAACGAGACCTATCAGGTGCTTGTCCAGCACAGCGGCAAGGGCATGATCTATGACGTGACACAACTTATCGGACGGGAAATCTATGTAGAAAAAGGCTCAAAATATGAATCGCGGCTTCATAACCTTGACAATGAGGTGGGCGGCGGTATCATCATCCACGCTGTGGAAGGCGAGTCGGCATTACCTACCGAATTGATACACCGTGTTTCAAAGCGTGAGATTGATTTCACGATTGTGGATAGTGATATTGCCCAGATGAATCTTACCTACTATGACAGCATCAACATCGGCCTGAGGGTGGGATTTGAGCAGCGCTCATCGTGGGCTGTGTCTAAGCGTAACCAGTGGTTAGCCGACAGCATTAATGAGTGGGCGGCCAGTGTGAATGCCCAGGAATACTCCAAGCAAGCCCTCAAACACTATTTTGAGATGAATCGTGGTCCCAAGCCCGATTCGATTAAGGTAGATACCCCAGCGGTGACTCCGCCTGGTGCCATCTCGCCCTATGACCATGTTTTCAAGCAATATGCCCAGCAGTTGGGGTGGGATTGGCGCTTGCTGGCGGCCATCGCCTATAGTGAGTCGGGATTTGACCCCAACGCCACCTCGTGGATGGGTGCACGGGGACTAATGCAGGTGATGCCCAAGACAGCGCGCTCCTTTGGGGTGAAGGAAGAGGACCTGAGCAATCCCGAGGTCAGCATCCGTGTGGCATCCAAGATACTCAAGGAACTCGACGGCATCATGCGCAGCAAGACTGGCGCCGGCGACCGCATCAAGTTTGTGCTGGCCTCCTATAATGCCGGCTCAGGCCATGTGACTGATGCCATCGCCCTGGCCCGCAAGTATGAACTTAATCCGCGCGTGTGGGAGGAGAATGTCGAGCAGGCCATGCTATGGAAGATGGACCCCGAGTATTACAACGATTCGGTGTGCTCCAATGGCTATTGCCGTGGCACCGAACCGGTGGACTATGTGGTCAAGGTACTCAATAGGTATGATTTCTACAAAAAGAACTACAAACGTTAAAAAATCCTGCTAATTATACTAATGTCTCCAGTTTGTTGTTAGATAATTAGAAGACATAATCATTTTTTTAAACTTGATAGCACAATGAGAAAGAAACATTTAATCCTGGTCACAGTAGTGGCCTTAACAGCATCGATGACGATGCAATCGTGCATCGGCAGTTTTGCCCTGTTCAATAAGGTAAAGAATTGGAATGACCACGTGGGTGACAAGTTCGTCAACGAGCTGGTTTTTGTCGCTATGTGGATTCTCCCGGTTTATGAGTTGAGTTTTGCTGCTGACTTGTTTATCCTTAACTCCATTGAGTTCTGGTCAGGCACCAATCCCGCCCTCGCCCAGGCCGAGACTAAGGTGATTGACGGCAAGGATGCGCAATATCTTATTGCCCGCAACGAGACGGGTTATACCATCACCAATACCACTACCAAGCAGGTCACCCGTTTCGTCTTCGACGCCAACGACAATTCATGGTCGCTCGAGAACAACGGTCAAGAAATGAAATTGTTCACTTTTGTTGATGATACTCACGTGAACATGCTCACTCGCGACGGCAGCTACACCACTGTCGAACTCTCGCAACCAGGCGTTCTCGCTTATCAGCAGCTGATAGGCATTGGCGGCACCGCCTTCGCCTTGCGTTAAAGGTTAAAGACAGTAATGATAAAAAGGATGGGACCGCTTTCAAACGGCCCCATCCTTTTTATGAGTTTTGTTCTAATTGGCGTTTTACCCGATTATTTTGCGACCTTGATGGTGGCGCTGGAACCGTCACTGTAGTTAACGCGTTGCAGGAACAGACCTGAAGCTGGTGCTGACGGCAGCTCGCGACCCGTCAGGTCATAGTAGCGGGTATCGGTAACTTGTAAGCCAGTGGCAGCTTCATCAATTCCAGAAGGATCGATCGGGTTGATGACATAAGCGATTTCAGAACGGTTTACTTCACCACCGGCAGTGTAGATGCTCTGTACACCCACGGTTGCAAATTGGGTGGTATAGAGATAAACCGTGTGGCGGCCATTGCTGATGTAGATGTCAAAGTTGATGTTGTCCTCAAACTTATAGGGGATATCTGTCATCTCGCTCGACAAGCCGATGTAGGTCTCCGGGTCGAAGGTGTACACTTGGTCATCAAGGTAGATATTGTAAAACAGCTTGTTCTCATTGAGTCGGTATCCGTCAACATCCTCGGTGGGAATGGTGAAGTGAAGCACAGTCCAACCGGAATTCTGGTTAACCGAGATGTCTTCGGCGGCGAAGACGGGCATAGCAGGCGTGGCGGGATATTCGTCAAATGCAACAAGACTGGGAGCTACATAGTCGTTGATGATCGAGAGCGTGCTTGGACCAACATTGGTGATCATCGAGGCGGGCCACTCGGCAACGATGTTACGGGCCTCCTCATCGACATTGAAGACGATCTCGTCGTTGAGGTTATAATTGAACACAGGTGAGCCATAGGTCTCGGTGTCGACAAAAGCATCGCCAGTGAGCACATAGATGTGACCGTTGTAGTAAGCGTCAACGCCCAGATATTGACGGGTGGGGAAGGTGGCCTTGCCATTAACGAGAGAGCCCTTGATGAATGAGGTCGGATTATTGTTATTGAGGTTGCCCATGTAGATGTCCTCGCCATCAATAATCACGTCGACGATACAATTCCTGGTGACAGTGAGGTCAGTAGGATCGGACAGATAGGTCATCGTGTAGCTCTGGATATAGTACTCGTCATCAGTCATGATGAGGGGTTCGTCGGTCTGGGGTGTATAGACGATGTGCTGGTCGGCCATGTAGAACCAGTCGGCTGTGGCGTCACACAAGCCGATAAACTTGTCTCCCAGTTGGGTGAGAACGCCGTCCTGCCAGGTGAACTCGATTTCGCCCTCTTCCTCGACCACGGGCATGCCCTCGTCTTCATCATAGTGCATGCAATAGGCATAATATGGATCGCCCACATCAATGATGTAGAGCTGAGGCAGTCTTACGACATACTTGCCCTCGCCAGCCGGCTCGGCCTTGATCCAGGGCAGAATGGAGAACCAGATGTAGCCTTGTGAGATGGGATTGTAGATGTACAGGTTGCCGTCGGTGCCCTCGACCACCTTACCGATGCCGCCATCCACGTTCTGGATATAGATGTCGCCCCATCCCAGGCCATAAGCAAACGAGGTGGCATACATGTTGTCATAAAGGGTGCCCTCGGGGACATCCATGATGGGCTCTTCTTCATCCCGCAGTGGTGCGGCAGCGGGAGCCTTGAATTGTGAGAGCCTCATGCCTGATTGAGGCGCGCGGCGCTGTGCCGTGGCATAGGTGGGCACGAGCAGGGCTGCGATAAGCGCGATAAGAGTAATTGTACGTTTCATAAAATGATTATTTAAAAGGTTGAACTTATGATGAATTAATGGTTATTACTCTGCAAAAATAGATGAAATAATATAGAATAGCAATAATTAAATCCGTTTTGATATGACTATCTGGCACAAAATGCGATTTCCCGCATGCTAGTTCTCTGGTCTCACTTGCTTTTTAGTTAATAAATCATGATTGATGCAATAAAATGTCAATAAGTTTTGCCAAATCCTCTATATTGACAACACCATCTTTATTCACATCAGGACTGTCCCAATAAGAACCATAAAGGAGCATCTCTATTAGGTCGCTAACGTCATGAATGTTAACAATATCATCTTGATTCACATCGCCCGGAGGATTTATTTCGTAATATTGATTTACATAGCAACAGTATGCAGAGAGCTCGCCGAAATCATTATAATGATGATAAATGCCTATCATATTTCCATAGCCAGTATGGATAAAATAGTAATATGGTGAACCACTAGGATAGGCTACCAATGGATTATAAAGATAATCTTGTAAAAAGACTTCAACCATATCATCTGGAGCCCCGTAAGGACATCCATCAATCATATAGTAAAAACGGGCAATATCCCCATATATCGCTTTGGGGCAATCAATCATATTGTAGTAATTCCCGTCTGGTAATGCGAAAAGTTCATACCAGATTTCTTTTTCTTCATTACTGATGAAGACAATCCAGTATCCTGATTGGTGTGGGTCATCTTGAGGATACCATTCTACTTGGAAGGTTTTGGTTTTCGTGTTATACCCACTGGCAGTGACAATAACAGTAATTGTTGATTGTCCTGCGTTTAGTTGTATTCTTCCATTCTCAAAATCCACTTCCTCATCATTGACAGTAACAATGATTGTGACGTTTTCATAACCTGTATAGCTGATATAGACAATACCCTCTAGGTTGGGCTCACTGATGACGATGTTGCCGCTCAAACTTTTGCCCTGTATAGACGCGAAGATGTTGTCCATATTCATTGGCTTGGCTGTAATAACGGAACACGTACTCGCTGTAATAATGGCGACAAGAATCAGTAATAACTTTCTCATAAAACAATTGATATTATCAGCCTCTGTATTTCACAATCCCCTAATGAAGCAGCAGACTTTGGTTCTCAAGATGTTGGTGATAATTGTTTGTTCATAATTGGGATGAGGGATTGGTTTTTGTTGTTTTTATGAGGTGACTATCAAAAACTATCCCAATTTTTTACTGCCAAATATTGCTATGGCATCGGTTGCAAATTTAAGAAAAATAAATGATAAAACATGATAGGTCGTTCTGATATAATAAAGGTTTTAAGTATAATAGATATAACGATATATACACTTATTAAAAGACGTGAGGATGACGTTTTGCTAACAATTGCACTAACTTTAGTTGTATTCGCAAGTCAGTTGAATCTAATCATTAATTATTTGAAAAACTTGCTGTGGCGCATAAAAATGTAGCATAATACCATCAGCACAACCGACACAAGGATGGCAAAGGGGAACCCATAAGGCCATGCCTCCATGCCGTTGGGCACGTTCATGCCATAGTAGCCGGCGACGACGGTGGGAATCATCAGCAGGATGGTGACCACGGTGAGGGTCTTCATGATGCGGTTCAGGTTGTTACCGATGACTGATGAATAGGTTTCTTGCTGACGTTCCAGGATGTTGCTGTAGATTTCGGCCGTATCGATAGCCTGCTGGGTCTCGATCTCGACGTCCTCGAGCAGAGCCTCGTCATGAGGCAACGTTCGAGTCCTGAGTTTGATGCGCGCCAGCACGGTGGCGTTGCCCTTGAGCGAGGTGATGAAGTAGATCAAGAACTTGCCCAAGCCCATCATGCGGATGAGTTCGTCGTTGTCCATCTTTTGTTCCAGGCGCTCCTCGGCGGCGTTCATCATCGCGTTCATCTGCTTGAGGTACTTGAGGTACCACACCGATGTGGAGAGCATTAGCGACAGCAACAGGTCATAGGACTTAACCGAGTTCATGCGGCGGCGCTTGCTCCAACTGATGAAGTCGTTAAGCACCTCATTGTCATAGTACTCGACCGTGATGAACACGTCGTCACGGATGAGGATGGCGAGAGGCGCGGTCGAGAAGATGGTCTCACCGTCCTCATCGATGCGCTTGCACGGCACGCGAATGAACACCAGCACCCAGTTGTCCTCGTGATCGACGCGAGGGCGTTCCTCGATATCCTCGGCATCGTCGATGAAGTCCAACGGCGCGGCGAAGCGTTCCTGCAATAGCGCCAAATCGTCAAGGGTCGGATTGGTGACTCTCACCCAGCAACCCGATTTCCACTGATTGATTTCGCTAAAACCCTCCTTACATTTCCAATAGCTGATCATAACCTGCTTTCTCCTCGTTTAATCATGCAAAGATAATGCATTTCCTTAAAAGATGTATTCTTGAGTAAGAAAAGTATCGTTACTGCATTATTACGGGCTGCCAGCCCGTAATAAGCAAGAAGGCTGCGGCACCTGGTGCTGCAGCCCTCGTTAGGGTTTCTTGAAAAACGTCCTTGGGATTAGCCGAGGCGCTTCTCGAGGTTGGTGCGGATGGTCTTGATGAACTCGGCGCTGTTCACGGCCTTAGCCTCAACACCTTCCATCAGGTTCACGAGGTCCTTGGTAACGATACCCGAGTTGAGGGTGTCGAAGCAAGCAGCCTCGAGCTGGTCACCAAAGTTCATGAGGTCCTTCAAGCCGTCCTTCTCACCGCGTTTGCGCAGGGCACCGCTCCAAGCGAAGATGGTAGCCATGGGGTTGGTGGAAGTCTCCTCGCCCTCGAGATACTTGTAGTAGTGGCGGGTTACGGTACCATGGGCAGCCTCATACTCGTAGTTGCCGTCGGGGCTAACGAGTACGCTGGTCATCATAGCCAGTGAACCAAAGGCGGTGCTGACCATGTCGCTCATCACGTCGCCGTCGTAGTTCTTGCAAGCCCAGATGTAACCACCCTTGCTGCGGATCACGCGAGCAACAGCGTCGTCGATCAGGGTGTAGAAGTACTCCAGACCCAGCTTCTCAAACTCAGCCTTGTAGTTCTGCTCGTAAACCTCCTCAAAGATGATGCGGAACTGAGCGTCATACTTCTTGCTGATGGTGTCCTTGGTCGAGAACCACAGATCCTGCTTGGTGTCGATAGCATACTTGA
>JAEEGJ010009474.1_pt1 | contig 26017 bp, 22 predicted proteins | sample 8958761 | NCBI WGS metagenome assembly JAEEGJ01 (sample SAMN16246546, study PRJNA631951) | gut metagenome | biome: gut microbiome; feature: rumen; material: RS-attached | host: Bos | place: Iran: Karaj | collected 2018-10 | reverse complement strand
CTGGCAGACCCTTCGTCCGTGGAAGGTCGACTTATCTACCAGTCCGATCCGCCTGCTTAGCTGGGGGAAAGTATTCATTGCCTCGCATAAGCGGATCATTTGAAGCCTTTTGTCTAAATCCATGAAGTCACATCCTTGCTTCAGTTACTGTTTCCATTTCTTTTCGGTTGCCTTGAAGATATTCTATTACTCCCTTCTGAAAAGAAACACAGACTACAGGAGGAAAATAGCCCCCCTTATTTTCTCTGAAACTGCATTTTAGAATGTTATAATGAGAAAAACAGAAAATTGAACCAGGGAGGAATGACCATGAAATACGTATTTATCTCACTTTCCGAAAGCAGCAAAATCGATTTTTCCGGGGCGGAGAAGCTCGCAAAGACAGATCATCTGGTCTTTCTCTATGTAAAAGGAAAGAAGACTATTCCTTCATCCGTCAAAGAGGCGCTTACAGATGTTAAGGCGGAGATCGAATATGTCGAGATCAGCGGATCTTCCGAACTAATCCCGGTCCTTTCCTATCTGATCGGATTCCATGAAGCAAGTAAACACGATGTTATCGTGATCACGGAGGACAAGGGCAAACTCCCGTCCAGAGTCACCAAAGGCGCGAAGGTGTATAGTGCTTTTCGATCGGTAACAGGCGCGGCCACTTCTTCTACCGCGAAGAAGACCACTTCTGCGAAGAAGTCCACATCCTCGAAAACCTCGTCCACATCGAAGAAGTCTTCCACCACGAAGAAATCCTCTGCTACAAAGAAATCCACGACTGCGAAGAAGAACGCTGCGAAAAAGAATAGCGAAGCGCTCGATGTTACTGATCTTCTCAACACGATCGTGAAAAAGATGTTCTGAGATATCCCGCCAAAAAAAACGAAGGGCCTCTCTTTTTTTTCAGGAGAGGCCCTTTTTGTTATCTCAGGTCCTTCTTTTCATACCTGATATACGCGATAATGATGCCGGCGATCATGAAGATCATCCCGGGAAGCAGATACTTCACTTCCAGATGCCCGCTCTCGATAATATCGGCAGTTTCCGTATAGGAGAATGCGGATATGTACTTCAGAGGCCGGGCCGAAGATGAGATATTGGCGACGATATTCAGGAAATACATCAGGCACGCCATGCCGATGCCGACCCCGAGGCCGCCGCGTGTAAGAAATGATGAAATACCGAAACAGATCCCCGCGATCTCCAGCTGCATCAGAAGATACGCAAGATGGATCAGGAACAGTTCCTTCCAGAAGATCTTCTCTCCGATAGCAGCTACCGATACGACCGACAAAACCAGAACGATCGCATTGAGGATCAGGATGATCGAGAGAACGCTCAGCAGTTTGGACGTGATCACCTTCTTCCGGGATACCGGATGCGAGAATAGAAATTCGGCGGTATGGTCGCGTTCCTCCTTCATGAGCGCGGATACGCCCACGATCGCTGCGAAGAAAGCGCCGCCGATACCCAGGATGTTACCGCACTCGACGGAGTAAAATCCGATGATCGTACCGAAATCGAGGCGGTCCATACCAAAAGCTTCCGTGAAATTCCCCATCGAGGAGAACATCTCATTGACGTTGCCCATCTGCGACTTCATCTCCGGGAACATCAGGACACACGTTGCGATCAGAAATCCGATCGCAAGGCTCCATATCAGGAGCATTTTCTGCTGCATATGTATTTCCTGCTTTAATACCGTCATTTTCTTCCCTCTCCCGCCTCATAGTAATGCATGAATATCTCTTCGAGACTCGGCTCCGTGATCGTGATATCCCGGATCTTCTCCCCTGCCAGGATAGTCAGGAGCTTCTGGATATCTCCCTTATAGAGGAACTTCAGTTCATCTTCCCTTGTGTCTTCTGTATATGTGATGCCGGGGATCCCCTGAAGTTTTTCCCTGGTAAGCGAGCCGGCCACAGAGATCTTCCGTGTCCCCGTCTGCTCGAGATCTGCGACCTTGTCGGACAGCAGGATACTTCCGTCCTTGATAAAGGCCGCGCTTCTGCAGTAAGCCTGCACTTCCGACAGGATATGCGACGAGAAAAAGATCGTCGATCCTTCTTTATTCTCTTCCGTCAATATCGAGAAGAACTCTCTTTGCATCAGCGGATCGAGTCCGGATGTCGGCTCATCGAGGATCAGAAGATCCGGGTGATGCTGGACCGCACAGATGATCCCGACCTTCTTCCTGTTTCCGAGGGAGAGATCTTCCACCTTCTTCATCGGATCGAGATCCAGCCGCTCACAGAGCTCCTGTGCACGCTTTCCGCAGCTCGCCCCGCGAAGATCCGCAGAGTACCGGATCGCGTCTTTTACACGCATCTTCGGATAAAAGAAGATCTCCGAAGGGAGGTACCCGATTTTACTTAATATCTTTTCTTTTTCATCTACGATGTCGTGTCCGAGGACCTTTGCGCTTCCGGATGTCAGATGGATAAGGCCGAGGAGCGTGCGGATCGTCGTTGATTTACCGGCTCCGTTCGGACCGATGAATCCGAAGAAATCACCTTCCTCCACTTTCAGATCCAGATCCACAATGCCTCGGGATCCGCCGTAGGACTTCGTTAATTTCCTGGTATCAATAGCAAGTGCTTTTCCCATATTCAAAACCTCTTATTTCAAATACATTTTCTTCCAGAAACCGATCAGATCTTTGTAATCCGAGATGACCCTATCGATGTCGATCGGCCCTTTATGCTGCATCTGATAAAGATAGCCTTCGGAAGCAAGATAGATATCCTGATACATCATCTTCAGGTCGATCCCGTCTTTAAAGACCGAAGGATCAAGCTTCGGAAGCGTCGTATTTGTGTGGAGTTTCGAGTAGGGTTCGATGATCTTTACGAGCTCGCTTTTTACTTCTTCATCATCTTCGTAGTATGCCTTTAATGCAAAAGCACTCATATCCGGATACTTCCGCATCATCTCCGTCTTAGCGATAAGCCCTCTGTACATCATCTCGAAAATGTCGTTTTCCTCATAGCATCCGGCACGCGTGACATACTGGCGGGTCAGTTCCTCTGCCGTTTTCATGAGAAAGAGATACAGTTCTTTCTTATTCCTGAAATAGAAAAAAAGCAGGGATTTACTAATGCCGGCTTCGGCTGCGATCTCATTCATCGGACTTTTCCGATACGAGTTATTCGCAAACACACGAAAGCCGGCATTTAAGATGCGGTTTTGTTTTTCTTCCGGGAGCTGGTAAAACTTCTCGTTCATGGTATCTTCCCTTTCCGTGATTCATTGACCGAATCGGTTAATACCATTCTTACGCTATTGACCGTTTTTGAGAAGACCCCTTTACGGAAAAATTTTATGCTTTGGACGGAGTAAAGATCTTTCCTGCCTGAATGTTCGGATCATTGGACTCATATACCGTCAGTGTGATCCCCTGATCGCCCGTACCGAGTCCGGCGACGAGATACTGTCCTTCATCATTGGTTCCATAGAGGATCAGGCCTCCCTGTCCGCCCTGAACTGCCTTAATATGCATACCCGAATATGTGGAGGTTCCACGGATAATTGTCGCCGTAGGTGTGGAAGAGGATTTATCGAAAGTGATCTTAACGCCCTCGTGATTATCCACATACTCACCATCCCAGTTGGCCAGATCAGCATCCTTCAGATCAGCACATTCCGGGATCGCGGGCTGTTCAAGGACCATAAAAGCGGTTTCTTCTGCCGGATTATAGAAGATATATGATCCCAGAAGACCGTTTCTGTCGATATCCTGATACGCTTCGATCCACTCGAGTGCTTTTCCGGGAATCTGTGAAACAGGGGTATTCGGCAGATACAGGATGACCTCATCGGCTTTGGTAAAACCATACGGATCACTATATGTCACGTCCGCAGGAAGATCCATATACCGGTCTACCTTCTTATCGAACTTTTCCGTCGTCAGCTTCGTTACATGCGTGGATAAAGAGTATTCATTGATCCTCGTAAATCCATCGATCGTCCCGGTAAAATGGCATTTCAGCATATCATATCCATCGCCGTCTATCTTTAAAACAGCACTTTCATAGTTGCCTTCAAATGTATTCTCGCGGCAGTTGAAAGTAATGTCCGTACCCCAGCTGGTCAGTGCGTAAAGATAGCAAACGAATGAACTATGGCACATATACGCGGCATCCGAATACAGAGAATACATATCCTGATCCATTTTCTTCACGAGCTCAGAGGGCTCTTTGGACGTTTCGGTCACATCTGTCCCGGTCTTTGTCTCCTTCTCTTCCGTTACTACGGAACCTGTGCCCTTCACCTTTGACTTTGCTTCGTCTTTAACTTTGTTACATCCCGACATAGCAAGGCTTACAGCCATCACGCCGGCAAGTATGATTCTCTTTTTCATAGATACTATTCCCTCTACCTTTTCATTTTTTCCGTTCCTCATTATACCATTACGGAAAAAATGAAGATGACGTATCTATCACTTTCACTCCATCAGATCTTGATCCGCTGATAGTAGAAACATGCCAGCTGGGTGCGGTCACGAAGGTCGAGTTTGCTCAAAACGGAGCTGATCATATTCCGGACCGTTCCTTCTCCGAGGAACATCTTCTGGGCGATCTCTTTATTCGAGAGACCCTCCGCCACCAGCTCGACGATCTCCTGCTCTTTGGGCGTGATATCGTAGTCCTCCCACCGGAAAGACTCACTTCGGTTCAGAAGGTCCGGAAGTCTCTCCACGATCTTTCCGCCAAATACCGTCTGTCCGCCATAGACCGCGCGCACTGCATCCGACAGCGAAGCGCAGTCCTGCTTGAGGATATAGCCCTTCGCACCGACCTTCAGCGCCTGATTGATGTATTCGTCATCCAGAAATGTCGTAAGAAGGATCACTTTCGCCTGAGGATCGATCTTTAATATCTCGGATGTTGCCGCAAGTCCGTCCATATCTTCCATACGGATGTCCGACAGCACGAGGTCCGGCTTTACTTCGGCAAAAGCACTTACCGCTTCACGTCCGCTGCCGCAGAGGCTGACTACCTCGATATCTCCGTCTTTTTCCAGAATGATCTTTAATGACTCCTGTACGAGTGGATCATCATCCACGATCATGATCTTCATTTATTCTTTCCTCCCTGCTTCGGTATCGTTACCGTGATATGAAAGCCGTTCGGCCCGCTCTGGATGGATGTTCTTCCACCAACGGAGACCGCACGGGAATTGATGTTATATAATCCGATGCCGTGTTCTCCTTCGAGCGCGGCAAAGTCTGACGGGCGAGAATACTCGGCGACCTCGCATTTTCCGTCATCGGATACGAGCACGCGCCAGAAGGTCACGTTCTCCACGACCTCCAGGCGCACATTCTTACCATTACAGTGTTTCGATATATTCGTCACGCCCTCTTTAATGATTCCGAGGATCGCGTTCTTGACATTATTCGGCACCGGGGACTCGATCGATGTACTAACGGTCACATCGAAGTGTTCCTTGATCGCAGATGATATCTCATGGATGCCGATGGAAAGATCGATGGAATCATCATGCAGTTCATGTACCGATCGGCGGATATTCGTCATGGCCTCATTGACCGTCGAGCTGACCGACTCGAGATAAGGCTTCGTCTTCTCATCCTGGTTGATGACGGAGATCGCCTGCAGCTGTACGACCGCTCTCGTCAGCATATGTCCCACGTTGTCATGGATCTCACGTGCGATGCGGTTTCTCTCGGAAAGCGTCGCATTTCTGATCTGCATATCCACGTTATTCGCGATCTCGTTTTTCAGTCTCTGGGACTGCTGGGCATCGTAGCGGACAGCATCAAACTTCTCTGTCAGGAGAAGTTCTTTTCTATGCATAAATACGGTCTTCAACGCCATGAGTGCCGCCACCGGGATCAGTAATACCAGATACGATCTGAATAAGACAGCACAGGCACCGGCTAGAAGGAGCACCTTGATCCACAGCGTTTTCTCAGAAGCGATCGACCAGTCGTTCTTCGATGCATTTTTCTGGCTGTGCCACTTCGTAAGTAGCGCCTCCATTTTACTATCGGAAAACAGCCCGTACACGCCGGCCGGAATTGCGATCGACGCTTCCGGGATCAGGAAAGACATCGCTCCGGCAAGGATCAGTACTCCGGCGCTTACACACTGATTTCGGAATACTTCGGTTACCAGAAGAGCAATTACAATACCCAGCACACAGGCCACCGTGAACTCGTTATTCTGAACGATCGTGTACCGGCCCGACTCTTCCCCGAACAGAAGAAACAGCGCCGCCACCGAAAGCCCGCACAGTATTAACTTGTCGATAAGTCTATAAACCATGAGAACATTATATCGCAAAAGTGACATACAAGCCTATGCGCTGGTCCTCGGGCCTGATGTCACTTACCCCGCAGAAATCAAAAGACATGTCGCGCGGCTCCACCTGAAAGGGATCAACGACAGGTAACAACACTTAATAAACAAACAGAAATATGCAAGTCGTAGCGCGATTCCGCAGACGTGTAACGTCGAGGACCAGCGCCTAGGCTTGCATATTTCTTGTTGTTTAAAGAGCTTTGCCCTGTCTTGCCTTCTTGATAACAAAGGAGATCATAATGAAGGCCAGTCCGAAGAGCACCTGTACACCAAGGGATGCGAAGATATCTCCGACGCTGAAGGTGTAATTCATACCCGATCCGGCATAGATGGTGTTCAGTACTTTTCCCGACCAGAAGAACGGGAGGAAGTGTGCGAATGCCTGTACGCCGTTGCTCATGAGATAGAATGGTACGAAGATGCCGCACAGGAAGCTCATGGAAAGACCTGCCGCATTGCAGATGAGGCTGAGGGTTCCGGGTGTCAGGCTGAAGTTCGAGATCAGAAGAGCAAATCCGCTGATGTAGAAGGTGGTAGCGATCAGGTTCAGAATAACGACCCAGCCGTACTTGCTCATCATGTCAGTGTTACCTGCATAAACGAAGCTGAAGATGGTGTATAACAGAACCAGGACTACTGCACAGGTCATCAGTCCCGCCATCTGCGCCCATGTCTTCTTTCCGGGCTTTACCGGTGCCGCTTCGATCCTTGCGGAAACTACCTTCTTATTCGCGGCGATGATCGCGGAGGCGATGGACATACCCATGATCCAGAGACATACGAAGCAGAAGTAATTGAGGATCATGTAAGTCGCATACTCGCGTGCATTCGTGTGCTGCACTTCCTTCTTCTCTGTCACGACACCGAAGGTGACCTCAGACACTGTCATTTCCAGTGCTTTTTCCGAAGCCTCATGAGCATCCATACCCATCGCGCGATAGCTTCTGTAAATGTTTACGAATGAATCGATATCATTGGCGAAGCTGAAGGTCTTACCGGACACCTGGCTGTGGGAGGAATAACTCAGGGAGATGTCCTCGCCGGCGTCGATCTTCTCCTGAAAGTGTTCCGGTACCTCGATGAAGAAGTCCGAGATGGAGAAGTAAAGGATATCATTGATGGACTCTTCCGAAGAAGTGGTGTCGTCCTCGACATCGCCGTAGTTGTCGATCAGTTTTCTGATCGCGGAGGAGAGCTCGCTTTTATCATTATCACGGAAAAGCACTCCGAGATTATTGTAATCGACGCTCTTTTCCGTAGCGCTTGCCTCATTTTTGTCGATGATATGCGGAGCAGAAAAGATCATAGAAGCGGCGTAAACAAACATGATGATCGATGCGATGATGACCGCTGCCTTATTTGCTTTTACCAGTTTGAAGAAATTCTTATAAAGCTGCATACTTTTCTCTCCTTAATTTCAGGATCGAGATCATCATGAAGACGACTGTCGCCAGACTGATCTTGATCATATTCATCCAGAACCCGTTCAGTGTCGGATAGTTTACCAGACGGAAGAAAGCGAAGTTCATGATAGTTGCCGGGTTGATCCGGTTCACGATCGGGCAGAACTTCTCCAGAAGTCCCGGGAGCTGCACGATCATCTCACCGCTTAAGAAAACCGAGATCATGATAAGTGCGGTCGCTTTGTTATCCCGCTGGTTCTCGTCACCTTTTGTGAAGAGTCCGAACATGCATCCGAGGCTCATGGCGAAAAGGTTACCGACCAGGACGAACAGGATGATATGCGGGAAGCGGTTGCCCAGCGGCACATCGAAGAACCGGTTCATGACGGTCAGTGCGAAGAACGTGATCGCACAGGACAGTGCATATCTTGCCATGAAGGCCGACAGCAGGATCTTCCACTTTTTCTTTGGAGATACGCTCGTTCTCATACCGTAGCCGCTGAGGTTGCCCTGGATATCGAACACCGTATGGATTCCGGCTGTCACATTGAAGAACATTCCCATGACGATCGTGCTGTAGAAGTACCACAGATATACATTGGCGGAGTGTTCATTGTCGCCGAGGTAGGTGCTCTTCGGCTTCATCACCGAGATGGATTCCGTGATGCTCTTCATAACTGCTTCCATCTTATCCGGCGCCGTCATCGCCGCATCTTTCATGATCGTGTAGTTTCTCTTATACGATTCGGTGATGCTTCTTGCGACCATGAGAGTGGTCATATTCGCGCCATCTCCGACCTTTACACTGACCGTCTCCTCTTTTCCGTTCACCAGGAAAAGCACCTGGAGCTCTTTATCGAGGATCTTCTTCTCGGCTTCTTCCTGAGAAGTGGTCTCTATCAGTTCGATGACCGCGTGGTCATATCCCATGCTGCTCTTTCTGACTTCTTCCGCATCCGCGAGATTTGTAAGCACTCCCTTGAATTCTTCTGCAAAAGCACTTTCCCCGGAATCTATGCGGATCATGGTGCTCTTTACCGGCTTGAAGTCGATCTCGCCCTTGGCAGGGCCCATGAATGTGACATTAAAGCATGTCATGAGAAGGATCGGGAAAGCCAGTGACCAGAAGATGTATGCCTTGTCGCGCAGTGTCTTGCGCAGATAATATGTAAACATCATTTTTCCTTCCTCCTACGATCAGTCATCACGAAGTTCTTTTCCCGTCAGTTCGAGGAAAACATCGTTCAGGGTAGGCTGCTCGGAATATACATTTTTGATGCGGTAGCCCTTATCCTGAAGGAGCGAGATGACCTTGACCACGTTATTTCCGTTACCGGCTTCGATCTTCAGCATCTTTCCGTCGTAATCCACGCCGAAGACGTTATCCAGTTTTCTGATCTTTTCTACATCTTCTTCGGAGATGCCCTTGGCTTCGATCCGGATGATCTCGCTCTTTTTGATCATGCTCTTGAGTTCATCTACTGTACCCTCGGCGATCAGCTGGCCTTTATCGATGATGATGATCCGGTCTGCGATCTGCTCGACTTCTTCCATGTAGTGGGAAGTGTAGATGATCGTCGCACCGTTTTTTCTTAGCTGCTCGATGCCTTCGAGGATCTTGTTTCTGCTCTGCGGGTCGACCGCGACGGTCGGCTCATCGAAGAAGATGATCTTCGGCTTATGGGCGATACCGCAGGCGATATTCAGGCGGCGCTTGAGACCGCCGGAAAGCTTCTTCGGACGAAACTTCTTGAAGTCATTTAGTTCAACGAAGTCGATCGCTTCCTGGACTCTCTTTTTTCTTTCATTCTTATCTGTGATGTAAAGGCCGCAGAAAAAGTCGATGTTCTCATATACCGTCAGTTCCTCGAACACGGAGACTTCCTGAGGAACGACGCCGATCTCGCTCTTCAGATCGTACGCCTTCGGCGACATCTCTTTTCCGTGGATCGTGATCGTACCCTTATCATATTCCAGAAGGGAAAGAATGCAGTTGATCGTGGTGGATTTGCCGGAGCCGTTCGGGCCCAGAAGGCCTAAAATCTCGCCTTCATTGACTGTCATGCTGAAGTTATCTACCGCGATCAGCTCTTTATAACGCTTCACCAGTCCATCTACTTTAATGATCTCACTCATTTTCCTGACCTCATTTCTTCGTATGTGTTTTTCATGCGGGAGCCATCCCGTTTCTTTCATGATCCCATTATCACATAACGGAGAAAGCGCGGTAAGTGAGCGCTATCACTAAGCGACATGACAAATGTCATTTCTATATCATGAGTATCGTTTACTCGTTTTCCAGATCGGAGAGCCAGAGGGATACCGTCGCATCGCTGGGCATGCGCCAGTCTCCTCTCGGAGAGAGCGACACAGAACCGACCTTCGGGCCGTCCGGCAGGCAGCTTCTCTTAAACTGCTGCGAGAAGAAACGCTTGAAGAACTTCTTCGCGGCATCGGTCACTTCGTCTTTCGTCAGTTCCGGATAGGCATGCATCGCAAAAGCCGCCGATCTGGATGGTTCAAATCCGTGACGGAGCGTATAGTAGAGGAAGAAATCATTGAGGTCGTATTTACCGATCTTATCCTCCGTCTTCTGCGCGATCTGCCCGTCCACATTCGGCGTCAGCTCCGGTGTGATCGGAGTATCGCAGATCGAAAAGATCGTTTCCTTTAGTTCATCATTTCCGCACATCAGCGCATAGGACTTGCAGATAAACTGGACAAGCGTCTTCGGGATCGAAGTATTTACCGCATACATGGACATATGGTCACCGTTATATGTGCACCAGCCGAGTGCAAGCTCCGAAAGGTCACCGGTACCGATAACAAGTCCGTTTTTCATGTTCGCCGCATCCATCAGGATATACGTGCGCATCCTTGCCTGGGCATTTTCATAGGTAACATCTCCTTCTCCCTGATAGGTCTGCTCATGTCCGAGCTGGGAAAGATGCAGTTTCACGCCCTCACCGATCGGGATCTCATAGGTCTCATCGGCAAGGATATTCATGAGCTTCCACGCATTTCCGAGAGTATGGTCTGTCGTATTTCCTTCGCTTGGAAGCGTGTATGTAATGATGCGGATATCCGGAACGATCTTCTTCGCTTCGGCACATACCAGAAGCGCAAGCGTCGAGTCCAGTCCTCCGGAAATGCCGATGATCAGATTCTTTATTCCTGTCGCCCGGACACGCGTGGCAAGGCCATTTGCCTGGATCTGAAGGATCCGTCTGCAACGGGCATCGCGAAGCTCCTCCCCGGCCGGCACAAACGGGTTTCTGTCTACCGGATAGGAGTATCTGTCCATGATCTCAGAAAGTTCGGAGATGTTTACCTCATCCGCACCTGCCGCCTGAATCCTAGCAAAAACTCTCCTATAGTTTTGGGAAAGATCATTATCAAATGTATTCTGTCTTCTCCGGTCGTGCCTGATTTTTCCAAGATCGACCAGTGCTTTCTCCACATGCGGGTATTCCGGGAATATCGCCTCGCCGAAGATACTTCCGCTCTGCGCGAGGATCGTATGTCCCGAAAAGACCAGATCCGTGCTGCTCTCTCCTGTACCGGACGACACATAGATATATGCGCAGTAGCAGGCACCGCTCTGCTGCGAAACGAGCTGTCTTCTATACTCCTGCTTATTGATCAGTTCATCGGATGCGGAGAGATTAGCGATAATACTTGCTCCCGCCAGCGCCAGATGCGTGCTCGGTTTATCCGGGATCCACAGATCTTCACAGATCTCCACGCCCAGAACAGCGCCCGTACACGGGTCTTCTACCAGAATATCCGTACCGAACGGGACTTCATATCCGCCGAGGATCACGGTCTTATTTTTCAGATCCTTCCCGGAGGCGAACCAGCGGCACTCGTAAAACTCGGAGTAATTCGGAATATAAGACTTCGGGACAAGTGCTTTTACCACACCTTCCGAAACAACAGCCGCACAGTTATAAAGATCATTCTCATATGCGAAAGGAAGTCCGACGACTGCCGTAACGCCGGTATTTTCTGTCGATCCGGCGATCTCAAGAAGTGATTCTTCGGAAGAGTCTAAAAGAAGATCACTTCCGAAAAGATCCGCACAGGTATATCCCGTGATAGAAAGTTCCGGAAATACGATCACACCACAATCACTCTGTTTCTTAATGACATCGATGATCTGCCCGGCATTATACTTCACATCTCCCACCCGGATCGGCGGAACGGCTCCGGCAACTGCAATAAGATGATTCTTCATATCCAGATCACTCCTTATTCCTGATTCACAAGACCATTTTAATTCAACCTCTGTCCAAATAAAAGGTTCGCGATATATACAGGATGCATGAAAAAGCCGGAAAGATAAGATCCCTAAAGAAGATCCCGTCATTTCCGGCTTTTATGGGGGTCATATAACCTGTTCACCCTCTACATCGGGGTGTTAAACAGTAATATCTTCGACTCGGACATTCGTAATATGGATCGTTGCCGTATCCTTATACTTACCCATATTGAACTCGAGGCGGCCGTTATTATCGTCCTTTTCCGTCATTGCGAACTCATAGGTGAACGTCTGCCATTCAGTCGTAAGCTGGATCGAAGTATCACGGAAATAGCGGATCCATCCGGCATTCGGCGCGGATACACAGACGATGCACCGGCGGTCCTCATCCGCGCGGATATCAAATGTCAGCTTATACTTGTGTCCTTTTCGCATCGGAAGATCCGGATGCACGAGCTGGACGGAATACTCTTCCGTACCGCAGTTGGTCGAGGAGATGATCATCTCATTATTCTCGATCTTCGCCTGACCTTCGCCGCCGTTAAACAGCAGGAATTTCCAGTCAATGTCATCTTCGAGGTTTTCCGCTTCCGCGAAGTTTCCGTTTCTGATAAAGTTTCCATCCGGGAGTGCCTCACGGAAAGCCTTTTCCGGCTTTTTGACATTGGTATCATACGAGGGCTTCTGGTACACGCGGACATAGTCGATCTCAAATTCCGCCTTGTTGAAATCCGTCGTTGCGTCCGGGTTTCCCGGCCAGTTTCCGCCGACCGCCAGGTTCATCTGTACGAAGAACGGCTGATCAAACGGTGCCGGATACGGCTTATCGTCTTCACCTTCGACGGCGGTGAACCAGTCGTTTACCTTGAGCACCAGTTCCCCGTCTGTGTAGAAACGCATCTCGCCCGGTTCCCACTCGACAGAGTACTCGTGGAATTTCGCGGAGAAACTGTCAGCGCCTTTCTTCTCGATCGTCCCCTGCTGCTCGGCATGCGGTTCACCATAGTGGATCGTGGAATAAGAGACCGTCGTATCATGTCCGAGAGACTCCATGATGTCGATCTCACCGCACTTCGGCCACTGTCCGTAGTGCGACTCATCCTTCGGCATCATCCAGATAGCAGGCCACAGTCCCTGTCCTTCCGGGACCTTGGCAGAAACGACGACTTTTCCGTAGGTGAAGTCCGTCTTATTCTGTCCGGTAACTTTACCGGAAGTGTAGTATTCTTTTCCATCTTTTTCCGTCTTGACCGCCTTCAGGACCAGATGCCCGTCACGTACAAAGACGTTCTCTTCCGACGTCGTATATTCCTGAAGCTCATTGTTCGTCCAGCCCGGCTCATGCGGTTCGTAATTCCACTTGGTCTCATCCATCTTGTCTCCGTCGAACTCATCGTTCCACAGGAGATTGTATCCATCAAGCTCCGGTACCGCAGCTTCTGTCTGCGCGGGAGTCTCCGCGGAAGTTTCCTTCTTCTCATCTTTCTTTCCACATGCGGAAAGGGAGAGAAGCATGGACGCTGCCAGGATCGAGCTGATGATTCTATTGCTCTTCATAGTTACCCTCCTCATCATTTACCCCATAAGGTTCTATGCTGAAATCAAGATAACAATTCTGAAAGCGTCATTATTGCCTTTTCATATCTTTTTTTACCTTTTCATGCTATAATACCGCTCGAAAAGCACTTGCTATTCGCGGATTTTTGATTTCCTTCGGAGGACCCTATGAGCGCACAGAGAAAGAAGATCTCTTATCAAGAGTTCCTGCATCGTGAATACGAGATCTTTCACGCGCCTTTCCAGCCGGAGATCGAATTCTATGACACCATCCGTACCGGCGACATAAAGAAGCTGACGGAGCTTCTCAGAGAACCGTTCCATAAGAAAGAAGGTTTCGGTATCCTCTCGAAAGATCCCCTCTCCAATCTGAAATACCATCTGACGATCACCACGGCGATGATCGCCCGCTACTGCATCTCTTCCGGCATGAGTGTGGCAGAATCCTTTACCTTAAGCGATTACTACATCCGCCTTTCAGATGAAGCCAGAAGCCCGGAAGAGATCTCTGAGATCCATGGTGAGATGTGCAGACACTATGCCCGCCGCATGAAGGACATCACACAGAAGGTCATCACATCCAAAGCCGTGAATATCTGCATCAACTATATCTACGAGCACCTGCATACGAGGATCACGATCAATACCCTTTCTGATATAAGCGGTCTTTCCCCTAACTACCTGTCACGGCTCTTCAAGAAAGAAACCGGGTATTCTGTCAGCTCGTATATACAGACAAAGAAAATAGAGACTGCGAAATCGATGCTCAGCGCCTCTGACTATTCCATAGCCGAGATCTCTGCTTCACTTGCCTTTCCCAGCCAGAGCTATTTCACCAATCTTCTGAAAAAAGACTGCGGATATACCCCGAAGCAGTATCGGGACCGTTTTTTCGGACAGCCTTTTGAGAAATAAAAAGGACCTGCCGTAGCAGGTCCTTCTCAATAATCTGTTTAATCCGTTTGTTAGCTTAATACCTTATTTGCCTCCTGATTATATAAGTAGAAGGCTTTACCGAGATTTGCTCGTTTCTCATCACCGGACTTCATTGATGTCAGTGCGTAGGACATTGCACTGGCTTCGATCGTGTAAGTCTTATTGGAATCACTAACTACAAATGTATGCGGAACATCCAGGTCCGGAGCAGCGATGTTTTCAACATCGATCGCATATGTTTTATCACTGAGCTTCTTAGGTGTATAGGGCTGTCTGTCCAATGTGAACGTCAGGTTCTCAATATCAGAAGCATTGTTCAGATAATAAGTGATACGAAGTGTATTATCCGAGTCGAAGCTTACGCGGATGGTAGTTCGAGAAATGACAGCCGGACGATTCTCCTTTCCATTTGTCTTGAGTGCATACGGAGCAAGAGTTTCTTCAGTTACCGCGTTCAGTGCATTCAAATCCGGATTCCAATCACCATATGAATCTTTAAAGTAATTGCAGACCATTGCACCGTAATTGCAAAGAGATTTAGCAAAATCTTCATACCAGGGGTTGGAGAAAATGTGTTCCGAATAATCTTTGATGGAATAACTGAATCCTTCCTCGGTATAATCCGTACAGGATTTGGAGACCAGGGGCAGTTTTTCACCGTTTCCGTTATACACATTGATTACGATCGAATCCGCCAGATTCATCGCATCTACATGGACAAATGAACCGAAAGCATTGTCCGATGAATCATAAAACATATCCGCAAATTTCTGCGTCCAAGTTTTTCCAGATGAAGTGAATGATACATAAGCATTCTCATCCTTCTTCAAATCTTCGGAAAGTCTGAATAAATAAACAATTGTGATCTTGCCGGTCAACTGTGCTCTTACATTGAACACTACCGGAGCTTCATATCCGCAAACAGAGCATCTGTTCTCTGAATCAAAAGTATGCTTCTCCTCAGAAAGAGCATCTGCTCTACAGGTCGAACATTTTACAATGTGCGTACTTGCGGTTGGTACATAGGTATGTTCTTCATGCGGGCAGGGCTCGATCAGGATCACATTATGTTTCTTATATTCGGAAATATCGAGAGTTACCTGAAGACTTGCATTGGCAATGTTAACATCTCCTGTCGGCCATCCATCTACATCGGTATACTTGATCCTTGCAGATTTATACACCTGAACGACATTGTCTCTAATATAGCTCAGCTCCTGCTCTGTCCCACCAATCATCGCGGCATTGCCCCAATTGGAAAGAGCTGCCAGTGTTCCTCCCGAAATACTGATAGTGAGGTTGTTAGTCGGCGGGATCCCGTATCCGTTACCGAGACCGGAACCGATACCACAGCTCGCGGCAATGACATTACCAGAGTCCATATAGAAAGCGAACAGGTAACCGCCACGGCCACCACCGATACCGGCCGCACCAATCAGAGCATCATCCGGCTTGTTTTGCTGTTGGTTATAGTTTCCCATTGCTCTTACCGTGCCGCCGTATATCATAATGCCTTCCGAATCGGCATAGTCACCACCGCCGATAGCAGCTGCATTATATCCGCCACTGGCAGCAACATAAGCCTTCTGAATAGTTATGTTTCCATAATTTATTCCAGAATTCGAAGTATCTGCTTTATAATCTTCTCTGGATCCGTATTTTCCTGTTCCAATACCGGCTCCACCATCAGCTGTAGAATGAACGCTGAGTCTTCCGCTGGCAATAGTTATCTTTCCGTTTTTCTCTCCGGCATTTCCACCAATAGCTGCATATCCGCTGATGTCTGTATCACGTTCTTCCATCCAGACACAAAGATTCTCATGATTGGAATTATCAGGATCAGTCAGGTCGATTGAACGCCCATAGATTGTCAGCGAATTTCCCGGGCTGACATGGATTCCGTTCATTGCATAAAGGGTAACGGTATCATCAAGGATGAGATTGACGTTTCCGTTGATCTCGATTCTGTCCCAGAAAATGACCTTGTTGTCTGTACCATTTTTAACAACATACCATTCGTTGTTTTTCCATTCATGATCGGACGCATCCACAACATTGTAATCAGTACAATATTCGTATTCTCCTGTACCATCAACGTAACGAACACCCGTATCCGCCATAACCGAGGCAGGAATAATGGTTGCTAACACTGCCACACCCGTAATCATGGAAAGCATACGTCTTACACTTTTCTTCTTCATATTCAATCCTCCATATCCGGCAATCTAAACTTCTGATTGCTTCCCGTTGACTTAATCGATATCGTCCGGATCGCCGAAGTTCTTATCACTACTAGTGATTACATCCTGAGTTTCAAACTCGATTACTTCTAAATTTAGTTTTTCGTATTCGCTTTTCACGGTTTCCTCCTTATGCCATCTACCTCTTATTATTTCTGTTAAATGTATGGATCTTCAGGAGCCAACAGATCTCCTGTATATTCTGTCTTTTTCGTTTCTTCTTTCGGCTGGGATGCCGATGTACTCTCTTTTACACTTTCTCCTTTACTCGTTACTTCACCTTTATCTTCTTCGTTGTCGTCGATATCATCGATATCCTGTTCTTCCGGTGAAAGCTCCGTCGGTTTCACCGTATTCTTAGTACTTTCAGAGGTTTCTTTCCCGGGAGAAGAATTATCAGAAGCCGCCGTCATCCCGGAAGACTCCTCATCCGAGGAGGAACCGGAAGGCTCCTTACTCTCCTCCTGCCGGCCATTCTGCCCATCTGATGACGGATCGGAATCGGTCATCTCAGAACGCATAGAAGACTCTCCGTTCAGATCACTCGCGGTATCCGATGAAGAATCTTTCGTATTTTTATCCCAGCATGAGGTCAGGAGCAGAGCTGTTGTCAGCGATATGATTAGGATTTTACGAAAATCCATCTTTCTTATTCCCCCGAACAAAATACCTCAAATATCATTATATTGTAAAAATCAGGGGTTGTCTATGCTAATACACAATTCTGAAAGCGCCTGATAAAAATCCGGGCAGTCCTTTTCAAGACGGATCGGGCGACCTTCCATGTTTACGAAGCAGTGCTCGGACTTGGCTTCACAGACGACCTTTCCTTCCGCGTTCTTCATCTCATAGCCGATCGTCAGGCGCACGCCCTTCAGGACAAGGACTTTCACATAGATCGTGATGACCTCCGGGAATGTCGTACTTCCCTTGTACTTCACTTCAATCGAGATGACCGGAGACGCGACGCCGCTTGCTTCGAGCTTATCGAAATCCCAGCCGATCTTACTTAAGAAATCGACTCTGGCTTCTTCCATCCAGCGGACATAGTTACTGTGATGAGTGATGCTCATCTTATCCGTCTCGTAGTACTGTACTTTATGTTCATAGGGTTCTACATTCTGCATAGGAAGTGCCCATCCGTTTCTTTGTTTTATCCTTCGTAAGTATACAAAAAAAGAACAGACCGCGAAAGCCTGTTCTTTCAAGTTATCTGATCGTTGTTCGTTTACCCGATTGGCTCGAAGTCGGCAGCGCCGTGCTTACAGAGCGGGCATACGATGTCGTCCGGGAGCTCGTCGCCTTCATAGACATATCCGCAGACCTTGCAGACCCAGCCCTTCTTTCCTTCCGTCTCCGGCTTCGGCTTGACGTTCTTCTGGTAGTAGGTGTATGTCATGGTCTCCTTGTCGCTTAAGACACGGGCTTCCGTTACAGAGCAGATGAACATGCCATGGGTGTCCAGATCGACATAATCTTCCACCTTCAGGGACATGAAGGAATTGATATACTTCGGCAGGAATACCAGCCCGTTATCCGCGCGGAGGATATTCTCGCAGTCCGCAAACTTATCGACATTTCTTCCGCTCTGGAAACCGAAGTTCTCGAACACCTTAAACGGAGCTTCGACAGACAGGCAGTTTACATTCATGACACCGGTCTGCTTAATGACGTGATGCGAGTAGTTCTGCTTGTTGATCGTAACCGCAATACGGTTCGGCGTATTCGTCACCTGAGTAACGGTATTTACGATGAGACCGTTATCCTTCTTGCCGTCATTAGAGGTAACGACATACAGGCCATAACCGATGTTAAAGAGAGCGGTCAGATCGTTCTTATTTGCAGTATCTTCCTTCTGTGCAAGGTAGTCCTGGCAGAGTTCTTTTGCCAGAGCATCGACCTGTGTCTTTGACTCGTCATTTAGAGCCGACATGATCTTGACGTTATTCTCGGTATAGGTGATGTTCTTGCTCTTTTCGAGCATCGCCTTCATGGTGCGGATCGCCTGCGGCGCCCAGGAACCGTTCTCGATCATGGCGATGGTCTTGTTCTGGAACTGGCGCTCGGTCAGATGGTGGATAAACTCACGCATGAACGGGAACACATCCGCGTTATACGTTGTCGTCGCAAGAACGATACGTCCATATCGGAAAGCATCCTCGACGCACTCTGCCATATCTTCTCTTGCCAGGTCATTCACAACGACCTTCGGGCATCCGTTCTCCTTCAATTTATTGGCCAGAAGCTCGACTGCAGCCTTTGTGTGGCCATAGACGGAAGTATAGAAGATCGCGATGCCGTCTGTCTCTACGCCATAGGAAGACCATGTGTCATAGAGCTTGAGATACGGGGAAAGATCTCCGGTCAGGACCGGTCCGTGCAGCGGGCAGATCGTCTTGATCTCAAGCCCTGCCGCCTTCTTAAGGACAGCCTGTACCTGCGCGCCGTATTTTCCGACGATGCCGATGTAGTAGCGGCGGGCTTCACATGCCCAGTCCTCTTCGACATCGAGCGCACCGAATTTTCCAAATCCGTCCGCACTGAAAAGCACTTTGTCAAAAGTATCGTACGTCATAAGAACTTCCGGCCAGTGCACCATCGGTGCGCCGACGAACTTCAGGACGTGTTTGCCGAGCGGGAGCTCATCGCCCTCGCCAACGACGATACGTCTGTCTTCGAACTCCGTGCCGAAGAAATTCTTCATCATGGTGAATGCCTTCTGGGAAGACACGATCTCCGCATTCGGATAGTTCTTCATGAAGTTCACGATATTCGCGGAGTGGTCCGGCTCCATGTGCTGGACCACGAGGTAATCCGGAGCCTTGCCGGCCAGTGCTTTTTCCAGATTATCGAGCCACTCATGGGTAAAATTCTTATCGACGGTATCCATGACGGCGACCTTATAATCCGAGATCACATACGAGTTATACGCCATACCGTTCGGCACCACATACTGGCCCTCGAAAAGGTCGATATTATGGTCATTTACGCCTACATACTTAATGTCGTTACTGATAAACATAAGTGCTTTCCTTTCCTGATAAAGAACGGGCGTCCGCATCTCTTCTGCGGACGCCCCTCATGCTTCTTTCTAGGTAGCGTCCTCTCCGGCGCCTTCGTAGAATCAGCCGAAGTATCTGTCGAGAAGTCCCTTCAGTGCTTTTCCGTGACGGGCCTCATCTCTGGCCATCTCATGAACGGTGTCATGGATCGCGTCAAGATTATTCTTCTTCGCGCAGGTTGCGAGCTCTGTCTTACCTGCTGTTGCGCCGAACTCGCAGTCCACACGCCACTTGAGGTTCTCCTTGGTGGATGCTTTCATGTTTGCTTCCAGATCCGATCCGAGAAGTTCAGCAAACTTCGCTGCATGCTCTGCCTCTTCAAATGCCGCCTTCTCCCAGTAAAGTCCGATCTCCGGATAGCCCTCACGGTAAGCGATACGGGCCATGCAGAGGTACATGCCGACCTCGGAGCACTCACCGGTGAAGTTTGCCTTCAGCTGGTCGAAGATGTACTTCTTATCCTCCTCGGAAATATCGGGATTATTCTTCACGGTCTCTGCATATACGCCGAACTTATGCTCAGCAGCAAGACCCATGTCTTCTTCCATCTTCTTAAATGCAGCCTTCTTTGCCTTACATACCGGGCACTCATCCGGTGCATCAGGTCCTTCATAAACGTAACCACATACAGAACATACAAACTTTGTCATACTCAATTTCTCCTTGTCTGATTTGATTTGAAAAGCACTCCCCGCGTCTTATGCGCCGCGCTCTTCATTTTCTTTTGCGCACTCCGGGCACAGTCCGTCGAACTGGAGCGAATACCCTAAGATCGTATAACCGGATGTTTCAGAAAGCATCCCGGCGAGGTCCTCGACCGGCATCACGACATCCGCGACGCGCCCGCATTCACTGCAGTGCACGTGATAGTGCGGGAAGGTCTGGTGGTCGAAGTGATCGGCGCCGTTGTTGATGCGGATGCGGAGCGCTTCACCGGAATCGGCAAGCTTATTCAGAATACGATAGACAGTCGCACGCGAGATCGACGGATAGGCGCTCTGCACTTCCGCAACGACTTCGTCAGCGGTGGGGTGATTACACATCCGGATCAAGGTCTCATGAACGATTCTTTTCTGAAGCGTATTTCTTTCCTGCATCCTGAAAACTCCTGACATAACAGATTTTAGATCTTAGAACAGTCACCCGGGATCACTGGATAAGTGTCCAAGTGCTTTTCTATTATTGATACTACATCTCAATAAGGATTATGTCAATATATTATTCCGTATTTGGAAAACTTTTTTCAGATGCTGATCTCCTGATACTTGATCGCGGCATACATACGGATAGCATCCGCGGCACGGTGGCCTACCGACTGGAGCATCTCTTTTTCCGGTTTCGCCGTGAAGTATCCCTGAATCAGGTCGGCGCCGAGCATGATGACCGTCATCAGTTCATCCTCTGTCTCGACTCCCTCGGCAAGGGCAAGGATATCGTTATCATGGGCAAAATCGATGATATCTTTTACGAAGTGCTGTTTTTGCGGGCTGTCCTCGATCATGGCGATCAGGGATCTGTCGATCTTCACGTAATCCGGCTGATAACGGAGGAGGTTTGAAACATTGGAGTATCCTGTTCCGTAATCGTCGACCGCCGTCTTGATTCCCATCTTCTCACAGACCGCCCGAAGTTTATCGAGGGCCTCGTCTGAGATCTCACTGTGCTCTGTCAGTTCGACAACGATCGAGTCCGGGTGCTCCTTCATGTATTCTTCCAGAACACGGATTTCTTCTTCCTCGAGCATGCAGCCCGGGATCGAGTTGATGAAGATCTTCTTTCCGTCCGAAAGCTTCGATATATTCTTCTTCATCTCGGAGATCACATTATGGAACGTCGCTTTCTCCACATCGTAGAGACGGTCGTAGTATTCGGCATATCTTAAGATCGACATCGGTGACATATGCGGCGTGACATCTGCGCGCATCAGTGCCTCATAGCCGTAGATCTTTACCGTGCGCACATCAACGATCGGCTGGAAGTGATAGAAGAGTTTATTATCATCGAGGATCTCGCTGACGAGCCTGGCCTCCTTCATCTCCTCTTCGCTCAGTTCGCGCTTCCCGAGGAGCTTCATGTCGTTTGTCTTATCCGTATTTTTCTTACTGATCGCAAGATTTACCAGGCGCTCGATCTCCTCGGATGTCTTCGGGCTTCCGCACTGTATACCATAGAACAGATCGATGTCGTACGGCGCATCGGAATCGCTCATGCGCTCACGTATCAGCTTCATGAGTTTATCCTTCTCCGCGAGCATCTCGCTGTCGTCCGGACTTCTCGTGATACGCAGCGCGACCAGCTCATCGTTTCCGACACGGAAACACATGCAGTTTCTGCTGGAGAATACATGTTCCAGGACACTGGCCATCGTATAGATCGCATTATCGCCTTCTTTACGGCCATAGTTCCCGTTGATATTAGCCAGGTTCTTGATATCGACCGCCAGGGCTCCCATATATCCGCCGTTATTTTTCATCAGATGCAGGAGCGTCTCCGCCCGCTCGAGGAATCCCAGATAGTTCGGAAGTCCCGTAAGATTATCCGTCGTGATGCCGGTCTTGGCGATCGTATTACTGCCGATCAATTCATCCGAGCGCTTATAGCACTCGATGCCGCGGCTGACAGAACGGAGCCATGCACGGTATTCCTGGGTGATGATCTTCTCTTTATCCCCGTAGCTTACCACCGCATATCCAAAGGCACGCTCCTGATAGTAAAGAGGCATGAAACAGAATCCGGCAGGCTTATCGCGCTTCTCGTAAAGCTCAGGGAGCATCACGTTCTTATCGAAGTAGGTATCGGCAAGGATCTTGTCATTTCCGTCCGATCCGCTCCGGATGACCTGCATGATCCGGTCCTCGAAGCCCTCTCCGGCTTCTCCGAGCTTCGGATTCAGGCACAGGCTGAAGCTCTCATATCCGCGGATATAGTTTAAAGATACGAAGATCGTACTGATCAGTCCGGTAAAGGACGACTGCGCGAGAAGATCCTCGTCCATCTGATTCAAGGGAGAGAACATCGATCTTAAGGAAAGATCGGTGTCCCAGCTGTCTCTGGTATAGTACTTAGGTTTTGCGCTGTCGCAGTCGCATCCGCAGCTTCCGCCGATAAACATATCCATATCGGACTCGATCTTCGGATCGATCTTTCCCGTGATCAGTTCATGCACCCGAAGTGCGGCATTCTGTCCGAGATTATAGGAATCGAGTGCCGTCGATGTCAGCGGTACCGGCGCATGCCTTCCCTCCTGATTGCAGTCACATCCGACGACCGCAATATCCTCCGGGATCGAAAGGCCCTTTTCGACCAGCCGCTTCGCCAGTCCCAGCGCCATATAGTCATTCGCACAGGCGACCGCTTCCGGAAGCACACCGTCTCCGCTGGTCAGGCTGTCCGCGAGGCTCTCGCCGCTGGTGTACCAGAAATCGCCGAAGAAGATACGGTCTTCGTTGACCTCGATCCCGTGCTCACGGAGCGCATCTTTATACGCATTGACACGCTGGATCGAGTGCGGATGCCAGGATTTTCCAGCCAGAAAAGCAATATCCCGCATGCCGTGTTTCTCGATCAGATGTGAGATGACGGCCTTTTCCGGGGCATAGTTATCGATATGGATGGAAGGATAATACTTGCTTTCTTTATCTACGAAAAGCACCGGTCCTTTATAGTTCGCGCGAAGGTCCTGCTCGATACGCTCCACCGCTCCCTCGGTCTGGATGGTATCCGCCATCACGACCACGGCATCGAACTTATCGTAGGACACCAGACCGAAGATCGACGTCTCACCGATACAGCGCGCCGGACTGTTCTGGTACTTGATGTACATCGCAAACATGCATACGTCGTAATCCCTGGCAAAAGCCTCCTTCAGGAAACCCTTGAGGAACCGCTCGTGGTAGTATTCTTCGGGCTGGCCGAGCAGCACCGCGATTCTTTTTCTACACATGTTTGACATATATATATTTTAGTTCTAATTATTCTGAATCGCAATTTTTTTTAGACAACTATTCACAAATACTTTTCACTATTGACAAGTTTATTGCCGAGTGGGATAATCATCATGATGATATCATTTTGATATCAGTTTGCATCAAACAGATTAGTGGCGCGGCAAGTGCTTTTCGAAAGGGAGCGGAAAGATAAGCGTCGCATGAAAGGATGAAAAGACTATGAAAAACATGAACATTCAAGAGAAAGAATTAAAAGGCAGAAAGATCGGCGGACTGGTCCTGTTCCTGACGATCGTCCTCACGGTCGCCGCTATTGCCGGCATGATCCTCTGTGGGATAAACGGAGGCGAAGATGGCCCGACACCGCCATGGCTCTTCATCCTCTGCATCGTATACCTGTGCATCGGCTGGATCCCGCTTCTGGGACTGAAGGTCTTAAAGCCGAACGAAGCACTCGTTCTTACCCTCTTCGGTAAATATGTCGGCACCCTGAAGGGCGACGGTTTCTTCTATGTAAACCCCTTCTGCACCGCATTTAACCCGGCGGCAGGCACCAAACTCGGACAGAGCGGTGATGTTACTCCGAAGAGTTCTTCCATCCTCGCCGCTGCAGCTGCAGCCAGCACAGGAACTTCTGCTGCTACCACCATGGAGATGGTCTCCCGTAAGATCTCTCTGAAGGTCATGACGCTTTCCAACAGCAAGCAGAAAGTCAACGATGTTCTCGGCAACCCGGTAGAGATCGCTGTCGCAGTTATGTGGAAGGTCTCCGATACCGCAAAGGCAGTATTTAACGTAGATAACTTCAAGGAGTATCTTTCCCTTCAGTGCGATACCGCTGTAAGAAATGTCGTTAAGGTCTATCCTTACGACGTAACAGATAATGTAGATACCACCGGCGACGGTGAGGCGGATGACGGTTCCCTTCGTGGTTCCACCGAGATCGTTGCCAACCGTATCAAGGAAGAGATCCAGAGCAAGGTCACTGACGCCGGTCTCGAGATCGTTGATGCACGTATCACCTATCTCGCATATGCACCGGAGATCGCCGCTGCAATGCTTCAGAGACAGCAGGCTTCCGCGATCGTAGATGCAAGAAAGCTCATCGTCGATGGTGCAGTCGGCATGGTCGAAATGGCTCTGGAAAGATTGTCCGAGAAAAACACAGTCGAGCTGGACGAGGAGCGCAAGGCGGCAATGGTTTCTAACCTCCTGGTCGTACTGTGCGGCAATAAGGAAGCCCAGCCGGTAGTAAACTCCGGCAGCCTCTACTGATTCACGGGAGACAGGCGTTATGGCTGAAAAGAAACAAGTCCCGCTCCGGCTTTCGGCGCAGCTGTATGACGCCATCGCCGCGTGGGCCGAGGACGACTTCCGTTCCGTCAACGGACAGATCGAATACCTCCTGACCGAGTGTGTCAGGCAAAGAAAAAAGAATGGAAAATACGTGTCCGACGAGCTGGATAAGCCGCTCGATATCGACATCAAGTAACAGAACGTATTCTATACTCTGTTCAAAACAAACAAAGAGACCGTCCGGCTGGATGGTCTCTTTTCTTATACCTGTGAGTTCTTTTTCCGAAGATGCATATAAGCTATAATGTTCGAAAAGCACTTGGGAGGCGCCTATGGATCCGTTCCGAACTTCATTTCCGACTGTTTCGAAAAAGACAGAGATCACTCTTCCGAATTACGACAGTTGCCTTGTCAATCTGGCAGGTTCCATGCTCGTTCATTTCGGTGCGAAGGCCACGGCACCGACGCTTCCTCTCGCCGATTCCTATCTGGCAAAAGGATATAAAAATGTTGTCGTACTTCTTCTGGATGCCCTGGGTGTTTCCATCTTAGAAAAGCACCTGTCCCCGGACGGTTTCTTCCGCTCCCATCTGGCAGGATCTTTCAGCTCGGTCTTCCCGCCGACGACCGTTGCGGCCACGACCTCTGTAACTTCCGGACTGTTCCCGGATGAACATGCCTGGCTTGGATGGGACTGCTATTTTCCGGAGCTTGGGAAGAACGTTACCGTCTATACGAACAGCGATCAGATGGCCGAGGCCGGCGGACCTTTCAGTATCGAAAAGGAATCCCGTCCCGGTGACTTCGGCTGCCCTGCCGTAGAAGAGAGACGGCCCGCCGCGGATTTCCATGTCGGCTTCACGTATACACCTTATGAGAGCATAGTTACGAAGATGGAAAAGGCTGGTTCGAAAGCCTACTTCTCTTCCCCCTTTGTCGAGCCGAACCCGCAGGATCTCGATGCGATCCTAAAGCGCGTCACCGATCTTTGCAGAGAGCCG
>JAEEGJ010009473.1_pt1 | contig 26017 bp, 26 predicted proteins | sample 8958761 | NCBI WGS metagenome assembly JAEEGJ01 (sample SAMN16246546, study PRJNA631951) | gut metagenome | biome: gut microbiome; feature: rumen; material: RS-attached | host: Bos | place: Iran: Karaj | collected 2018-10 | reverse complement strand
CCCGTAGGTGTTGTAGCAAAAAGGACCGAGGTTATCGGTGAGGAAGGTAAGGTATCGGAGAAGTTCGATCCCGTTCTTTGTCCTTGCGGATGTGCCAAGGCAACGGATTTCGTTAATTTCTGCGACGCTTTCTCGATCCCGATCCTTACGATCACCAATACAACAGGCTTTAAGGCTACCGTTGAAGCCGAAAAGAAGATGGCCAAGGCAGCTGCAAAGCTTACGTTTGCTTTTGCCAATGCTACCGTTGCAAAGGTTAACGTTATCGTAGGAAAGGCTTACGGAAGCGCATACACCGTTATGAACTCCAAGGCTATCGGATGCGACATCACGATCGCATGGCCCAATGCAGAGATCGGAACAATGGATGCCAAGCTTGCAGCCAAGATCATGTTTGACGGCGAAGCACAGGATGTTATCGATGAAAAAGCAAAAGAGTATGCAGCTCTTCAGAACAACGTAGTAAGCGCAGCAAAGCGCGGCTATGTCGATGAGATCGTAGAGCCCGCCGATACACGTAAGTATGTGATCGGAGCCTTCGAAATGCTCTTTACAAAATATGAGGATCGTCCCGCCAAGAAGCACGGAACGGTATAAAGAAAGGGAAAAGACATATGAAAAAGAAAATAATCGCATTTTTGTGTGTCCTTACCTGTCTTTTGAGTATTGCCGGTTGCGGTAGAGAAAGAACTTTTACGGATATTGAAAAAGATCGTATCAATTCATGCATACAGATGAGTAATTCACTTCTTCAGGTCATGGAGTATCTCGGAACAAGAGAAACATTGAGCGATCTTACCGGCAACTACAAGAAACACGAAACAGTAGCTATTCTTCAGAGTCTCACATCACAGGTCTATATGCCTATAAGTGCAGACCTCGGTGTATTTGAAGGAATGCTTACGACCTATGTCCAGGCAACCGAAGACATGGGCGGGATCGTTTCGGTAGGCGAATGCACAACAGATATTGTAGGTAAAGAAGTAGTAGTTAAGTATGATGTGACAGGTAATGTCGCAAACGGTGAGATAGTATTTAAGTATACCAATGACTTAAGAACCGTACTTACGGCAGCTGAGACAAATGCTCATCTTTCGTTCAAACAGAACATGGCAAAGGCCAAAAAGAGCATGGCCACCGCAGGACTTAACACTTTACTCGGAATGGGAACCGTTTTCGCGGTACTTATTCTTATAAGTCTCATTATTTCAAGCTTTAATCTCTTTAAGCCCAAGAACAAACCTTTGCCGGCCAAAGAAGAAGTTAAGGCTGCCACAGATAATAATGAGATTGTTGAAGATCTTGCGGATGATACGGAACTTGTGGCAGTTATCATGGCAGCCATCAGTGCTTATGAAGGAAACGTATCGACCGACGGTCTTGTAGTAAGAAGCATCAGAAGAGCAAACAGGAGGAACTAAACATGAAAAATTATACAATAACAGTTAACGGTACAGCTTATGATGTAACCGTAGAAGAAAACGGCGCAGCAGCTCCCGTAGCAGCAGCACCCAAGGCAGCTCCCAAGGCAGCTCCCGCTGCAGCACCCAAGGCAGCAGCTCCTGCAGCATCAGGCGCAGCAGGAAGCATTAAGATCGAAGCAGGTGCGGCAGGTAAGATCTTTAAGATCGAAAAGAACGTAGGCGATACCGTTAAGAAGGGTGATACCGTTATCATTCTTGAAGCAATGAAGATGGAAATACCTCAGGTTGCTCCCGCAGACGGAACCGTTGCAAGCATCAACTGTGCAGCAGGCGATCCTGTTGAAGCAGGTACACTTATCGCTACACTTAAGTAATTGACCATTAAAGAATCGGCGATTTGCTAAGCAAATCACCAAAGAGTCGGCGATTTGCCATGCAAATCACCAAAGAACCGGAGGATTTTAAAATGTCTTATATAGCAGATACTTTAGATAACCTGGTACATCAGACAGCATTTTTCAGTCTCACATGGGGCAATTACCTTATGATCGCGATTGCTTGTTTCTTCCTTTATCTTGCGATCGCAAAGGAATTTGAACCGTTGCTTTTGCTTCCCATAGCATTCGGTATGTTGCTCGTTAATATCTATCCCGATATTATCGCTGCACCCGGTGCGGACGGATCTGCAGGCGGACTGTTATATTACTTCTATGTACTGGATGAATGGGCAATAATGCCTTCGCTCATCTTCATGGGCGTAGGTGCGATGACCGACTTCGGTCCCCTTATTGCCAACCCCAAGAGCTTCTGGCTCGGAGCTGCTGCTCAGTTCGGTATTTTCGCAGCATACTTCGGAGCTATCGCACTTGGATTTAACGATAAAGCTGCGGCAGCTATTTCGATCATCGGTGGTGCCGACGGTCCTACATCCATCTTCCTTGCAGGAAAACTTGGACAGACCAACTTGCTCGGACCTATCGCCGTTGCGGCATATTCTTATATGTCACTGGTTCCGATCATTCAGCCGCCGATAATGAAGTTACTTACTACGGAAAAAGAAAGAAAGATCAAGATGGCACAGCTTCGTCCCGTGTCAAAACTTGAGAAGATTCTTTTCCCCATTATCGTTACCATCGTTGTTTGTATGTTACTTCCCACGACAGCTCCTTTGGTAGGTATGCTTATGTTGGGTAACCTTTTCCGTGAATCGGGCGTTGTAAGACAGCTTACAGAGACCGCTTCAAACGCACTTATGTACATCGTAGTTATCTTGCTCGGTACATCCGTAGGTGCTACCACAAGCGCTGAAGCATTCCTTAATGTTTCAACTCTTAAGATCGTAGCTCTTGGACTTATAGCATTTGCATTCGGTACCGCTGCAGGTACATTGTTCGGTAAACTTATGTGCTTACTTACACACGGAAAGACCAATCCTCTTATCGGTTCGGCAGGTGTTTCAGCTGTGCCCATGGCCGCAAGAGTTTCGCAGAAGGTTGGAGCCGAGGCGGATCCCACGAACTTCCTTCTTATGCATGCAATGGGACCCAACGTAGCCGGAGTTATCGGTACAGCAGTTGTTGCCGGTACATTCATGGCAATCTTCGGAATATTCTAAGCAAATAATTAAAAGGAGAAAAAATTATGTCAGAAGTAGTTAAGAAGCCCGTAGGCATTACCGAAACTGTTCTTCGTGACGCTCATCAGTCATTGATCGCTACGAGAATGCCTACCGAAGTTATGCTTCCTATTTTGGATAAACTTGACAAAGTCGGCTACCACTCGGTAGAGTGTTGGGGCGGTGCAACATTCGATGCATCTCTTCGTTTCCTTAAAGAAGATCCCTGGGACAGACTTCGTAAGATCAGAGACGGTCTTAAGAACACAAAGACTCAGATGCTTTTCAGAGGCCAGAACATTTTGGGATATCGTCCTTACGCAGACGACGTTGTTTACGCATTCGTAGAGAAGTCCATAGCTAACGGTATCGATGTTATCAGAATTTTCGACTGCCTTAACGATATCAGAAACCTTCAGGCAGCAGTTGATGCCACAAACAAGATCAAAGTTCAGGAAGGTCGCGGCGAATCTCAGATCGCACTTTCTTACACACTTGGTGATGCTTATACTCTTGAGTATTGGGCAGACATGGCAAAGAAGATCGAAGAGATGGGTGCAGATTCCATCTGTATCAAAGATATGGCAGGTCTTCTTGTTCCTTACAGAGCAGCAGAGCTTGTTAAGACACTTAAGGAAAGCACAAAGCTTCCCATCCAGTTACATACACACTACACTTCAGGTGTTGCTTCAATGACTTACCTTAAGGCAGTTGAAGCAGGCGTTGACGTTATCGACTGTGCTATGTCACCCTTCGCACTCGGTACTTCACAGCCCGCTACCGAAGTTATGGTTGAGACCTTCAAGGGTACTCCCTACGATACAGGTTTCGATCAGAACCTTCTTGCAGAAATCGCAGATTACTTCACTCCTTACAGAGAAGAGTGCTTAAAGAGCGGTCTTATGAGCACCAAGGTTCTTGGCGTTAACATTAAGACACTTCTTTACCAGGTACCCGGCGGTATGCTTTCTAACATGGTTAGCCAGCTTAAAGAGCAGCACGCTGAGAACAGATATCGTGAAGTTCTTGAAGAGATTCCCCGTGTTCGTAAGGACTGTGGTGAGCCTCCGCTTGTTACACCTTCTTCACAGATCGTTGGTACTCAGGCTATCTTCAACGTGCTTATGGGTGAGAGATACAAGATGGCTACCGGCGAGTTCAAGGATCTCCTTCGCGGTAACTACGGTCAGACCGTTAAGCCTATGAATCAGGAAGTTATCGACAAGGTTATTCCCGGCGAGCCTCGTTCTACCGCTCGTTCCGCAGAAGCTACCGGTCACGACAAGCCCGAGCTTGCTTCTATCGAAGCAGAGATGAAGCAGTACAAGCAGCAGGAAGAAGACGTACTTTCCTACGCACTTTTCCCTCAGGTTGCTACCGACTACTTCAAGTATCGTGAAGCTCAGCAGACCAAGGTTGACGCATCCATTGCTGATACCAAGAACGGAGCGTATCCCGTTTAATTTCTTAAAATCTAAAGAACCGCAGGTTTCTACTTGCGGTTCTTTTTTTATTCGTGTATAATAACGCTTGTTATTAGGGGTAATAACATCGGTACATTTTTGAGAAAGGTAGATTATTGTTATGGCCAAGACTGTAAGTATTACTAAGGATTTACTCAGAAAGTCTGCTTTTGAAATGGCAAGGGAACAGGGGGTTAATGAAGTAACCGCAAGAAAACTTGCGGCTTACGCAGGTTGTTCCACACAGCCCATTTTCAGAAACTATGCAAATATGGAAGACTGCCTTAACGACGTATATGAAGACACTCTTTTATATTTTGACGATTTCTACAATAAGTACGACAAGGGCTCGCATATTCCCTTTGTCAATCTTGGAATGGCTTATATTTCTTTTGCAGAGAAAGAACCTAAGCTGTTTTCTTTTTTGTTTATGACAAGAAATACCCACGGAATGAATCTTTATAACATTTTAAACGGCAGAACCGGTGCCGTTATGAAGGAAATGAACGCCGCAAGCGATGAAGGCGTAAGATTCCCCGAACAGATATTTATGAAAATGTGGATGCTTATTCACGGCGCCGCATGCATGACAATAACGGGCGACTACGATTTAACAAGTGCTCAGACACGTTTACAGCTTGAAGATGCGTACAAATCTTTTACGAGGTAAGACATGGCAGAGAAAGATGATTTTTTATCAAGAATAAATGAACACTTTTCACACTTGAGCAAGGGACAAAAGCTTATTGCTTCTTACGTAATAGATCATTATGATCAGGCTGTGTTTATGACTGCGGCTGAAATTGCGGAGGCAGTAGGCGTAAGTGAATCGACCGTAGTAAGATTTGCCGTATCGGTAGGCTACGAAGGCTTCCCCGAGTTTACACGTGCGCTTGAAAAATGGTACAAGACCAAGATGAACACCGTATCCATGGTAGGCAAGAAGTACGGTAAGGCATCCCAGTCCGACCTTCTTAACACGGTTCTTCGTTCCGATATGGAGAAGATGGAAGATACCATTGCCAATCTTGACGTAGAGGCTTTTGAGCTTGCCGTAGACATTATTTTGAAAGCCAAGAAAGTATATGTCGTAGGACTTCGTACCTGTGAGCCTTTGGCTGAATTCCTAAGCTTTTACCTTAACATGATCAGACCTGACGTAGTACTTCTTAAGACTACATCCGCCAGCGAGATGTTTGAGCAGATGATAAGAATTGATGAGAAGGACTGCATCATCGGCATAAGTTTCCCGAGATATTCCATGCGTACCCTTAAGGCTATGGAATTTGCCAATGACAGAAACGCTAAGGTTATTACCCTTACCGACTCTGTTCATTCGCCCATGAACCTTTATTCTTCCTGCAACCTTCTTGCAAGAAGCGACATGGTCTCAATCGTGGATTCACTTGTAGCGCCTCTCAGCGTTATCAACGCTCTTGTAGTTGCACTTTGCCTTAAGCGTCCCAAGGAGGTTAAGGAGAACCTTGAGAACCTCGAGACCGTATGGGGCAATTATCAGATATATCTTAACGACGAAATCAACTTTATTGATGACGAGCCCATTCTTAACTATTCGCTCAATAAAGAAGAGGAAGATTAATGAAAGTTATTGTAGCAGGCGGAGGAGCGGCCGGAATGATGGCTGCTATCCGTGCCGGCGAGCTTCATGACAACGTTATTCTTTTTGAGAAGAACGAGAAGCTTGGCAAAAAAATATATATAACGGGCAAAGGTCGTTGCAATGTCACCAATAACGCAGACATAGACACAATCCTTAAGAACATAAACAGGAATCCTAAGTTTATGTACAGTGCCATATACGGTTTTGACAATTCAAGACTGTATTCTTTTATCGAAGAGAACGGCTGCCCGTTAAAGGTAGAGCGTGGCGAGAGAGTGTTTCCTGTATCCGACCATGCCTCAGACATCATTAAAGCCCTCTCTAAGGCTCTTAAAGACCGCAGAGTGAATATTAAGCTTAATGCACCCGTTAAGGAACTAATCATCGAAGACGGGGCTGTTAAGGGCGTTATTTTGGCTGATGGCACTCGCGAGTATGCGGATAAGGTTATTGTAACCACCGGAGGCCTTTCATATCCTACAACAGGCTCCACGGGTGACGGATACAAGATGGCGGAAGCCGCAGGACACACCGTGGTACCTACACGCCCGGGACTCGTCCCGCTTGTTACGGGTGAGACATGGGTGCCGAAGCTTCAGGGATTATCACTTAGAAACGTAGAGCTTAAGCTTTACGCCGAAGATAAATGCGTGTACAAAGATCAAGGGGAAATGCTTTTTACACACTACGGAATTTCAGGCCCGCTTGTACTTTCCGCAAGTGCATATTATGACAAGGAAAGCCGCAAGAACAAGAACGTTTCCGTAAGCATAGACTTAAAGCCCGCACTCGACGAGGACGCTCTTGACAAAAGAATCCTCAGAGACTTTGAGAAGTTTAACAACAAGCAGTTTAAGAACGCTCTCGATGAGCTTCTTCCCTCAAAGCTGATTCCCATAATAGTGGAATTAAGCGGAATCGACCCTTACAAAGCAGTCAACATAGTTACCAAGGAAGAAAGAAAACGTCTTGTGCAGCTTCTTAAGCACCTTACAATGACAGTGATCGGTGCCGGTAATTACAACGAGGCCATCATCACAATCGGCGGTATCAACGTTAAGGAAATTAACGCTTCCACCATGGAATCGAAGCTTGTAAAGAACCTTTATTTTGCGGGAGAAGTGCTTGATGTGGATGCCATGACCGGAGGATTTAACCTTCAGATAGCATGGTCGACGGGTTACCTTGCGGGGGAATGCAATTAAAGAATTTAATAACCGGGAGAACAATGTATGAGTTTTCAAATAGCAATCGACGGACCTGCAGGCGCAGGTAAGAGTACAGTAGCCAAGTCTGTAGCAAAAAAGCTTCAGTTTGTGTATGTGGATACAGGGGCAATGTATCGCGCAATCGGCTTAAACTGTATCAAAAATGACGTAGATATCCATGACGAAGAAGCTGTTTTAAAGCTTCTTGATAATACCAACGTATCCATCAAATATATTGACAATGAGCAGGCTGTTATCCTTAACGGCGAGAACGTAAACGGACAGATTCGTACCCAGGAAGTGAGTGAGGCGGCTTCTGTTGTATCGGCTTATAAGCTTGTAAGAGAGAAGATGGTTGCTCTCCAGCAGGAACTTGCTCAGACCACAGACGTTGTTATGGACGGCCGTGACATCGCTTCATGCGTGCTTCCCGATGCGCAGGTTAAGATTTATCTTGACGCAAGCGTTGAGGTGCGTGCAAAGCGTCGTTACCTTGAACTTATAGAAAAGGGCAAGGAAGCGGACTTAAAGACTGTTGAAGATGAAGTAAGAGAGCGTGACTACAGAGACATGCACAGGGAGAATTCTCCTTTGATTCGTGTGCCCGAGGCAGACCTTGTAGACAGCTCTTACATGACTATAGACGAAGTTGTTAACACAATTGTAGCCAAGGCGCAGAGTAAATTCGATGAATAGAGAAGTTGTATTGTGCGAGAACGCAGGCTTTTGTTTCGGCGCGGACAGAGGCTTTAATGCTGTCAAGAATGCAATCGAAGAAGGCATACCGATTTATACTTACGGGCCGATTCTTAACAATTCTTTTATCGTGAAAGGATTTGAGGAGAAGGGCGTTCGTGTGGTCAATGATTTGTCGGAACTTGCGAATCTTCAAAAGGGCAAGATCATCATTCGCTCCCACGGAGTATCGAAGGCCGAGTTTGATAAGCTTCAGGAAAGCGGTTTTGAAGTATTTGACGCCACTTGTCCTTTTGTCAAAAGAATCCATCGCATAGTGGCCAAGGAAAGCGAACAGGGCAGCGAGATAATTGTTGTCGGCAACCCCAAACACCCCGAAGTTTGCGGTATTGTGGGCTGGTCTCATAACGGTGCGACTGTTATAGAAAACTCGGAAGAAGCCGATAAATTTTCTTTTGCACCTGACAAAAAGTATTGCGTTGTGTCTCAGACCACCTTTAACCGCAACAAATTTCAAGAAATTGTTGAATTATTAGAAAAAAGAAGTTACAATATTCTTGTTATGAACACAATTTGTGACGCTACGAGCATTAGGCAGACTGAAGCCGAAGCGTTATCCAAGAGGGCGGAACTGATGATTGTTATAGGCGACAAGGCCAGTTCCAACAGCAAGAAACTATACGAAATATGCAAGGCAAATTGTGCTCAGACATACTTTATACAGGAACTTAGTGATATAGTCGGTCGTCTTCCGAAAGTATCGGGTCTTGTAGGTATTACTGCAGGGGCTTCTACCCCCAAATATATTATTGAGGAGGTTCAAAGTTATGTCAGAAATGACGTTTGAACAGATGCTTGAAGCATCATTTAAGACAATACATACGGGAGAGGTTGTAGAAGGAACTGTAATCGATGTCAAGCCTAATGAGATCATACTCAACATCGGATATAAGTCCGACGGTATTCTTACCAAGAATGAATACACCAATGATTCCGGTATGGATTTAACCACCGTGGTTAAGGTCGGCGACACCATGGATGTTAAGGTTATCAAAGTTAATGACGGCGAGGGACAGGTTCTTTTGTCCTATAAGAGACTCGCAGCCGACAGAGGCGCCAAGAGACTTGAAGAAGCATTTGAGAGTCAGGAGATTCTTAAGGCCAAAGTTACTCAGGTTCTTGAAGGCGGTATTTGTGTTGTTGTTGACGAGGTTCGCGTATTCATTCCCGCAAGCCTTGTATCAGACACATTTGAGAAGGATTTAAGCAAGTACAACGGCGAGGAAATCGAATTCGTTATTCGCGAGTACAACCCCAAGAAGCGTCGCTTCATCGGTGACAGAAAGTCCATTCTTATGTCCCGTAAGGCAGCTGCTCAGGAGAAGCTTCTCAGCACTGTTAAAGAAGGCGATGTTGTTGAAGGCGTTATCAAGAACGTCACAGACTTCGGCGTATTCGTAGATCTCGGCGGAATCGACGGACTTCTTCACATCTCTGAGATGAGCTGGGGTAGAGTTGAGAATCCCAAGAAGAACTTCAAGGCCGGTGACAAGCTTAAAGTTTTAATCAAGTCTATTTCGGACAGCAAGATTGCTTTGTCCTTAAAGTTTAACGATACCAATCCCTGGATTGATGCAGAGAAGAAGTATGCAGTAGGAACGGTTGTTACCGGTAAGGTAATGAGAATGGCTGATTTCGGTGCTTTCGTAGAGCTTGAGTCAGGCATCGACGCACTCCTTCATGTTTCTCAGATTTCCAAGGAGCACATTGAGAAGCCTTCAGACGTTCTTAAGGTAGGCGACGAAGTTACCGCTAAGGTAGTAGACTTCAACCTCGAAGACAAGAAGGTAAGCATCTCCGTTAAGGCTTTAACCGAGCCCGAAGAAGAGAAGAAGGAAGAAAAAGAAGACGATGCGGAAGTAGCAAGCGTTGACATCGACGCAGTTATAGCAAGCGAGTCCGAGAAAGCTTAATTTTCCCTTTAATAAAAGGTTTATAGTAGTTATGTATACTTGGTAGGTAGTCATAAACGACTACCTACTATTTATTTACGGGAGAGTATAAAATGGCATACGATTATGAGTATTTCAAAAAAGCAGTTTTTGAATTAACCACCATCGACTTGAATGCATACAAAGAAAAACAGATGAAAAGACGTATCGACACCCTTATCGATAAGCGTAAGGCTGACGGATACGATAAATATGTTGCAATGCTTAAAAGCGACAAGGAAGCGTTTGAAGAATTCGTAAGTTACTTAACCATCAACGTGTCTGAGTTCTATCGCAACCCCGACCAGTGGGAACTTATGGACAAAGAAATCTTCCCGGAGCTTATAGCGAAATTCGGTAAGAACTTAAAAATCTGGAGTGCCGCATGTTCTACAGGTGACGAGCCCTACTCACTTGTTATGGCTCTTTCCAAGCACGTGCCCATTAACCAGATTAAGATATATGCGACCGATATTGATAAACAGATTCTTGAAAAGGCTAAGCTTGGACTCTACAACGAAAAGAGTATCGAGAATGTGCCCGAAGAATTTAAAAAGAAATACTTCACGAAGGTCGGACCTTCTTACAAGATTTCCGATGAAATCAAGTCACGCGTTGAGTTTAAGCAACACAATCTCTTAAAGGATCCTTATCCGAAGGACCTTCACATGATTGTGTGCCGTAACGTTTTGATTTACTTTACAGAGGAAGCCAAGGACGAAGTCTTCAGAAAGTTCTGTGACTGCTTGTACAGCAAGGGCGTTCTTTTTATCGGAAGTACGGAGCAGATTATCAATTACAAAGAAATCGGCTATCAGCGTAAGAATTCCTTCTACTACGATAAGCCTTGATTTAAGCCAAAGAAAAAGCCTCGGAGCCGTGCAGGGTTCCGAGGCTATTATTATGTCTTGATTTAAATAACCATATGATTAAGTACGTGTGAAGCGTAATCATTGAACATATCTCTGTCGGTTCTGCGCTCGTCGGTGAGCTCGAAGAAGAGGTCGCGCGACTCATACGTACGCTTAAAGAACGGTGTTACCAGTGCGTCCCATTCGGGCAGGAACTGCGAGGTCTTACGGGTGTAGCAGTTGGATGCTTTGGCCTGCTCGCGATGTTCTTTGTCCACGAAGGAAGATACGGACTTGTGAAGTGCGATATCTTCGGCGGGAAGATAGTAGTAATCCTTGTAGTTGGCGTAGAAGTACTTCATTTCTTCCTCGTAAAGCGGTACTCGCAGCATTCCCTGTCCGCCGGCGCCTGAAAAATAACATCTGTCATACAAAAATGACACAGGAGTCAGCAAATCGGCGGGAAGGTCCATAATCATCATGATTTCCGAATGCGTAGCGCCCGAAGAGTCTTCGTAGTAGCTTGCGGAAACCTTGGTAACCTTAAGCTTACGGGTAAACAAATCACAGTACGCAAGAGCAGGAAGGATTGAAAGCATTCCCTTTAAATCTTCGAAATTATGAAGAAGCAGGAATTTTCTTAAGTCGGCATCTTTGGTACGGACAAAATCATGATAGAGTCCTATGAGGTCGCCGCCGGTGAACTGATCTTCACGGGTAATCTTTAAAAACTTCTCGATAGTCTTTTGCTTGCAGTTCTCAAGTTTTAAGAAGTTTTTGTAAGGAGATATTCTTTTGTAAATATCAATTCCGACAAAACTGTCAAAATTGTAACCGAGAGAGAACTCACGGCACTTGGCGGTAAGATAAGGTATATCGAAATTGTTGCCGTTATAGTGAATCAGCACTTTAAAGGACTCTGCAAAATCAAAGAACTCTTCAAGTAACGACTGCTCATCGTTGTATTCCTCGGCAAAATACTGGCGCGCCTGCCAGCCGTCCTTGTAATACAGGCAGCCGATAAGATAGAGCTTCGAAGTGCGTGCGGTAAAGCCCGTAGTCTCAATATCTATAAAAAGAATGTGCTCCAAAGGAGCTATGGTTTCAAGAGGATATAATACTTTAACGTCTGTGATACTTTCATCAATGATCTGCATGGTAGTCTCCTTGGTAAAGTAATTAAAAATATTAACCCCGTTGTCTGTTTATTTTAACATTTTTTGCGAATTTGTTCAACAATATTCGTTTTGACAGTTGCGCCAAAAAATAGTATATTAATAAGGTATGGTGGGTTGGAACATAAGTAGATGTGACAATGCTGTCATATTAGAAATGAGAAGGTTGGGTAAATGCAAAAATGGCGAAACTTACGTTCAGCGGTGGAATCCATCCCTATGACGGCAAGGAAATGTCCAAGGATATCCCCATTAAAGAGGTATATCCCGTAAGCGATTTGGTCTATCCTTTGTCCCAGCACATAGGAGCACCTGCCAAGCCCATTGTGGCCAAGGGTGATTATGTACTTGCCGGTCAGAAGATTGCAGAGGCAGACGGTTTTGTTTCTTCACCGATTTATTCATCGGTATCGGGAACCGTTAAGACAATCGAAGAGAGAAGGGTTGTAACCGGTAATAATGCCATGTCTGTCATTATCGAGAATGACGGATGTTATAATTCTGTTGAACCTTGGGAGGTAAAGCCTCTTGAGGAGATGTCAAGTGAGGAGATAATTGCACGTATCCGTGAAGCCGGCATAGTCGGAATGGGCGGTGCGGGATTTCCTACTCACGTCAAGCTTTCGGTCAAAGAACCCGCCAAGATCGATTACGTAATCGTAAACGGAGCGGAGTGCGAGCCGTATCTTACCAGCGACTACCGCAAGATGATTGAAGAGCCCGAAAAGCTTCTTGAAGGTTTGAGAGTATATCTTAAACTGTTTCCTTATTCCCTGGGAATTATCGCAATCGAAGACAATAAGCCCGATTGTATCAAAGTTTATAAAGCACTTACGAAAGATGAGCCCCGCATTACGGTTAAAGCTCTTCGCACGAAGTACCCGCAGGGTTCCGAACGTCACTTAATCTATGCAGTTACGGGACGTGAGATCAATTCGAAACTCTTACCCGCTGACGTGGGATGCGTAGTTAACAACGTTGATACCGTCATTTCGGTAAGAAGAGCGATTTACGAAGGCATGCCGCTTATGCACCGCATCGTAACCGTTACGGGTAACTGCATTAAGAACCCGAGAAACTTTAAGGTTTTAATCGGTACTTCTTATGCAGACCTCGTGCCCGAAGCCGGTGGTTTCAAGCAAGACCCTGTTAAGATTATTTCCGGCGGTCCCATGATGGGCTTTTGTATGTTTGATTTGAACGTGCCGGTTACCAAGACCGCATCGGCTCTCCTGTGCCTGTCACGCGACGACATAAGCCGTATGGAGCCTTCGGCATGTATCAACTGCGGACAGTGCGTAGAGGTATGTCCGAGCCGCCTGCTTCCCAAGCTTTTGTCGGATCACGCGGCCAATTTCAACGAAGAGGAATTCCTATTAAACCACGGCCTCGAATGCGTGGAGTGCGGATGCTGCAGCTTTATCTGTCCCGCCAAGCGCCCTCTTTGCCAGAATATTAAATCCCTTCGAAAGATTTGCCTTTCGAAAAAGAAAAAGTAGGAGGAAAGAACTTTGGATAAGTTATATAATGTTTCATCCAATCCCCATATCCGCTCCAAAGTAACCACCTCCGGAATAATGTTCTGTGTTATTGTGGCTTTACTTCCCGCAGCGGGATTCGGTATTTTCAGATTCGGACTGAACGCACTTCTCCTTATCGGAGTGACAGTGGTGTCAGCTGTTCTTTCTGAGTTTTTGTTTAACCTGATTACAAAGAGGAAGAACACTTTAGGTGATTTCTCTGCTATAGTAACAGGCTTGCTTCTTGCACTTAACCTGCCTCCGGCAGCTCCTTGGTGGATCGGCGTTGTAGGCGGATTCTTTGCAATCGTAGTGGTTAAGATGCTTTTCGGCGGCTTGGGTCAGAACTTTATGAACCCTGCGCTCGGTGCAAGATGTTTCCTGGTAATTTCTTTTGCCTCCATTATGACCAATTTCGCTGTAGACGGTGTTTCCGAGGCTACACCCCTTGCACTTTTAAAAGCAGGTGAGCCCGTTGATATCGTTGCAATGGCGAGAGGTTTCATTCCGGGTACTATCGGTGAGATCAGTGTTATAGCCATTTTAATTGGTGCATGCTTCTTGATTCTTGTGGGTGTAATCGATATTCTGATTCCCGGAAGTTATATCGTTTCTTTTGTCATTTTCCTTGTTCTTTTCAGCGGCAAGGGTTTTGATACCACATACATTGCGGCTCATTTATCGGGCGGCGGTCTTATGCTCGGTGCTTTCTTCATGGCGACCGACTATGTCACAAGGCCTATTACCAAGGCAGGTCAGTTGATATACGGCATATTCCTCGGAGTTATGACCGGTATATTCAGATTGTTCGGACCTTCCGCAGAGGGTGTTTCTTTTGCAATCATTATCGGCAACTTGCTCGTTCCGTTAATCGATATGTTTACAAAGCCTCGTTTCTTCGGCAAAGGAGGTGTACGTAACAATGAATGACCAGTTTAAATCAATCAAAGCAATAGAGCAGTCCGAAAGACGCAACAGACGCAATAACAAAGAGATTAAAGAGTTTATTATCAACACTCTTATTATGATTGCCATCGCACTTGTAGCCGGAGGAGTTCTCGGTTTCGTACACGAACTTACCCAGGAACCCATCGCCACAATGGCGGCAAGAGAGAAGCAGGCTGCCAACAGTAAGGTATTTGAATCTGCAGCAAGCTTTTCCGAGACTATTCTTGATGAGTCACTTGATTTAAGTGAATTTGAAACTCTTTATCCCGGCGTGGATATCACCGACTGCATTCAGGCACTCGATGATAACGGCAATGCCCTCGGATACGTATTCGAAGTTACTTCTCACGAAGGCTACGGCGGAGATATCGTATTCAGCGCGGGCATTAACAATGACGGAAGCTTAAACGGTATATTTATTACATCGATTTCCGAGACTGCGGGTCTTGGTATGAGAGCTCCCGACGTTTTGGTTCCGCAGTTTATCGACAGGTATGTATCGAGCTTTGAAGTGGTTAAGGGCGGAGCATCGACTCCTTCTCAGATTGATGCCATTTCGGGTGCGACCATTACTTCTAAGGCGGTTACCAACGGTGTCAATGCCGCACTTGAATATTTCAGACTTTATTTGAACGGAGGTGAGGGACATGAATCATGAACAAGATGAAAGAGAATCCCTGATCTCTGAAATGTCGGAGAGATTCCTAAACGGTGTATTTAAAGAGAACCCTACCTTTGTTCTTTTGTTAGGTATGTGTCCCACACTTGCGGTTACCACAAGCGCCAAGAACGGTCTTGGCATGGGTATCACGACACTGGTGGTTCTTGCCCTCAGTAACCTGTTTATATCGTTACTCAGAAAAGTCATTCCCGACAAGATCAGAATACCCGCATTTATCGTAATCATCGCATCATTCGTTACTATGGTGGAATTGCTTTTGAATGCATATCTTCCGGGACTTTACAAGGCGCTCGGACTTTACATTCCGCTTATAGTGGTTAACTGTATCATCCTTGGTCGTGCCGAGGCATATGCTTATTCGCATTCGCCGTTACTGTCGCTGTTTGACGGTCTCGGAATGGGCACAGGATTTACATTCGCGCTTACAATTATCGGTGCATTACGTGAGCTTCTCGGCGCGGGAACATTATTCGGTGCCAATGTTATGCCTAAGGGCTATGTTCCCGTAAGCATATTCATCATGGCGCCGGGTGCATTCTTTGTACTTGCATTGCTGACGGCTATCCAGAATAAGGTCAAAGAAATCGGTGAGAAACACGGCAAGGACATGTCCAAGATTCAGTCCGGCTGCGGTCAGGATTGCTTGAACTGTAACCTTGAATGCGCTACTCCCGAGGTTAAAGCGGCTGCTCTTAAGAAAGAGGAGATTAGCGAGACTAAGGAGTCTTCCGAACCGATAAGCGAAGAGCCTGAGGCCAAGGAAGAAAAGTCTAAAAAGGAAAAAAAAGAATCCAAGAATAAATTGATAGGTTTCGGCAAGAAAGCCGATAAGCCGGCCAAAGAAGAAAAGTCTGCCAAAGAAGAAAAATCCAAGGCAAAGGATGAGAAAAAATCATCCGAACCTGTCAAGGATAAGCATAAGAAAGAAGATAAAAAGCCCAAAGCAGAAGAGGTCGAGAAAACTGATTCTGAAGCACCTGTAGCAGAGGAACCCAAGGTTGAAACTTCCGAAGTAAAGATCGAGGAGCCTGTTGCTTCAGAGCCTGTCAAGGAAGAAGTTAAGTCAGAACCTGCTACAGAAGAAAAAACTGAGGCGGCTGCCGCTTCCGATGATGACGAGCTTGAATTCCTGGATTTCTCGGATCTTAAGAAAGCCGTCAAAGCAGGCGGTAAAGATACCAGAAAGCCCGTACGTAAGAAAGCATCTCTCGAAAAAGCCAAAGCTATGCTTGAAAAGGCCGAAGAATCAGTGAAGGAGGAGCAAAATGATTAAGAATCTGATAGTGTTATCGCTTGGTTCTGCATTAATCAATAACGTTGTGCTCAGCCAGTTCTTAGGTCTTTGTCCCTTCCTTGGTGTATCCAAGAAAGTTAAGACGGCTCTCGGTATGGGTACTGCCGTTATATTCGTTATAACGCTTGCCAGTATAGTGACAGGTCTTATCTATAAAGGTCTTTTGGTGACCTTTGACCTGACCTACCTTAAGACAATAGTATTTATACTTGTAATAGCTGCACTTGTTCAGTTCGTAGAGATGTTCTTAAAACGATTTGTACCGTCTCTATACAGCGCGCTGGGCGTTTACTTACCGCTTATTACCACCAACTGCGCGGTTCTCGGTATTGCAATTACCAACGTTCAGAAGGATTATTCGATTCTCGAAGGTACCGTTAACGGATTTGCAACTGCAGTCGGATTTACGATTGCGATTGTTATCCTTGCAGGTATCCGCGAGAAAATGCAGTACAATGATATTCCCAAAGCCTTCAGAGGTATGCCCATAGTACTTGTTTCGGCAGGACTTATGGCTATTGCTTTCTGCGGCTTCGCGGGACTCTTGTAGGAGGTGCCACGTGAATTTTTCAGCGATTTTAACACCTTTGATTGTGATGCTGGGACTTGGCCTTTTTGTAGGCGTGTTCTTGGGAGTCGCAGGCATTGCGTTTAAGGTTAAGGTAGATGAAAAAGAAGAAGCAGTTTTAAAAGCACTTCCCGGCAATAACTGCGGCGGCTGCGGATTCCCCGGTTGCGCAGGTCTGGCTCATGCGATTGCACAGGGCGAAGCACCTGTTAATCAATGTCCCGTAGGCGGTGAACCCGTTGCGGATGCGATAGCAGCCATCATGGGCACCACAGCGGAGAAGACCGAGAAAATGGTTGCTTTTGTCGCATGTAAAGCACATTGCGGCGACATGACCATGGACTACGATTACTACGGTGTTGAAGATTGCCGTATGTTAAGCTTTGTACCTAACGGCGGCCCCAAGTCCTGCAACGACGGATGCTTAGGTTACGGCACATGTATGAAGACATGTCCTTTTGATGCTATCCATGTAGTGGACGGTGTCGCTGTTGTAGACAGAGAAAAGTGTAAGGCTTGCGGTAAATGTATCGAAGTATGCCCCAAGCATCTTATTTCACTTGTACCGTATAGCGCACAGTATTTGGTGGCTTGTTCTTCACAGCAGAAAGGTCCCGTTACCATGAAACAGTGTAAGGTCGGATGTATCGGCTGCGGAATTTGTGCGAAGAACTGCCCGCTTGAAGCGGTAAAAGTCGAGAACTTCAATGCCACTATAGATTTTTCCGTATGTAAGAACTGTGGTACTTGCGCAGAAAAGTGTCCGAGAAAGACCATTACGAAACAATATTAATTTTGAATAAGCCCTCACGGGGGCTTATTCGTTTAAAGATGGGAAAGTAACTTATGAAGCTTAACGATTACGATGAGGGAACCGGTGGAAGATTTGCATCCGGAGCGGCTGCTTTGGCCGTTTTACTTATCTTGTCCGTAATTATTATAGTTCTCGTAGCCAATAAGGATTATTTGAAGCGCCGATTCGGCTCCGACAGTTCGTCTGTCACGGCTTCTGCCTCAGATACTGCAGAACAGTCCTTAACAGGAGTATCGACGAGCACATCAGAGGTTTTTGTGTCCGATTTAAGCTTTTATAAGGATTACGAAGACAGATCGTCGTCATCTGCAAGCGATTCAAGTGCTTCTGATACAAGCGCTACGACGTCAACAACCGCTTCTGCACCCGAACTTACCGAAGAGAACGACGGCAAGCATACCCTTATCACCAATCTCGACGGTACCACTGAGTGGGCTGTTATCAGTCCTCATATCCCTAAGTGTGAATACGATTACACCAATCTTTTTGACCAGAACGGAAGACTTAAATATTTCGAAAATGACAAATGCAAGAGTTTCTTTGGCATCGATGTAAGCAAGGACAATAACTATATCGATTACAACAAGGTCAAGAAAGACGGAGTTTCTTTTGTCATGATAAGACTGGGAGCAAGAGGATATCAGACGGGACAGCTTTCGATTGATGATTACTATAGAGATAACATTAAGCGAGCTACCGACGCAGGGCTTGATGTAGGCGTATATTTTATGTCGCAGGCAGTTACGGAAGATGAGGCGAGACAGGAAGCGCAGTGCGTAATTGATAATCTGCTGGGCTATTCAATATCCTATCCCGTGGCACTTGTGATGCAGCCTGTTAAGAACGATACCGCCAGAAGCGACGCACTCTCCAAGAAAGACAGAACTACCGTAATAAGAGCATTTCTCAAGGCAATTAAGGATAAGGGCTACGTACCGATAGTATACGGCGACAAGCGTTGGTTATTCCAAGATATAGACCTTTCCAAAATAGTGGGAGATTTTGATATCTGGCTTTCACAGACAGGCGTCGATTACCCCGATTACCCTTACAAATACGCCATGTGGCAGTATAATTTTAAGGGCTCCGTGGACGGAGTTTCGGGAGATGTGAACTTCAACATAAGCTTCGTGGATTACGCGCTCAAGTAACGCTTATGCCTTAAGATTCATAATAGTATCGGAAATCTTTACACGACTGTAGATTTCCGCATATTCTTTATTGGTGCAGTCGTCGATATAGTTCTGCATGAAGGATTTTTTGAAACCGTTTTTAATAAGAATGTCAGCCGCCTTGTTATATGCAACGGCGGCTTCTTTTTCGCTTGAATACTTGCCGATTACATAGTTGGAGCGTACATGTATGGTGGCTTTGTAAATCTTTTTCATTTTCTTTTCGATAACGGTAACGCCGTGGTAGCGGTTTACCACCTTAAGATTCTCACGTCTGAAATCGAGAGAATCTGAATTCACAAATATATAATCCCTTCCCTCAACGGCAAAACTCATAATTCCGTAACGTTCTTTAATCGAAGTCTGCATACCGAACTCCGACACGAAATAATGATTGCCCCTGCACATAATCTTATGCTGGGAAAAGAAAAACAAATCGTCTATATCAAACTTCAATTCTTCAAAAGGAGAGTAGAAGTAAGAAAAATCACGCTTTCTGATGTAGATGGGATTGGAAAAATAAAGACCGTTGTCCCTTAAATTAATTAAAGACACGTATTTGTCGTAATTGATCGGATAGTCTTCGTGATAGTTGTAGCAGGAGTGCTTGGTATCGGTAAGAATTTCTTTGGCAAGGGAATAAGCCGCGGATGCCTGGATTTCCGAATCATAGCTTCCGAGACTGATGTGCTTTTGATTGATTGTAAGAGAAGCACGGTAGTTTTTATCGCCGTTTTTCTTGGTATCGACATAGACTCCGGGTAACATTCTGTAACCTCCGATAACTAAATTATCGCATAGTTTGCATACTTTTTAAAGCATATGAATATATATTAAAAAATTATAAACAAAACTATTGATTATTGAATTAAGTTGGAATAAAATTGTTTTAACGTTTTAACTTAGTAAAGCAACAAAGGGCGGGTTATGAGTTACAAAAGTTTAATAGGCAAAGAAGAAGACAGAGACGTTTTGAAGAGTGAGGATGATTCTGCGGATAAGTATGAAATTATCGGTCTTTCAAAGCGCCATCTTTTTTTTCGCAAATTTTTCAAGACTTATTACATCGCTTATGAGGATTTAAATGCGGTTTTCAGACGCGTTTACATGGTGAGCGGTCGTAAGGGTTCTATTCCGGCTGAATCGTTGGTGCTTGTATCATACGGTACCGAGGTTGCGAATATCGGAGTATCCGGCACCAAATCCGCCAAGGAAATCTTAGAGAAATTGAAAGAAAAGGCTCCCCACATCGACACAATGTACAAAGGGGAATCGGAAGCAAAATGACCAGGGAAGAGAAGCTTGAAAGCGTGCTCAATGCATTTACACGCTACTATACGATACGCAAAGACGGTGTAACACCACCGTTTGTGGCTGAAGCCGATTTTATATCACACAATGAACAATATATCTTGGTTAAATCCGCCAAGATTTCCGAAATGGATTCTAATGAATATGTTTTTTTCGCATCGGAAGAAAATCTAACCCTTGAAAAACTCACTGAGCTTGACAAGACAGCGTGGGAGACAGGACTTTCAAGAGTGGTTCCTAAGTCCGGACATCGAAATTCCGACGTAACACTCATAATTATTGCGGATAAAATTGAAGAAGACGCTTTTAAGCAGATTAAGAAGTTTAAACATTCCAAATCATATTTATTTACCATCCACGGATGGAGCAATTACAAATTGATTGCTATTGATCTTTCGAACGGTAAAACTGCCTACAACCGCCACGGCAGAGACTTAAAGAAGATCATTAACAATAAATAGGTACATGGGACAATATCCCTTTTACCACGGCATTATCAATACTCTTACAGTAAAAGGAGACAGAAATGACTGCATTATTAATTGTTCTTGCGGCAATTGTTTTGCTGGTAATCGGCTATGTAACATATGGTTCATGGCTTGCAAAACAGTGGGGCATCGACCCCAACAAAAAGACACCTGCATATGAAAAAGAAGACGGTGTTGACTACGTGGCAGCTAAGCCCGCAGTATTAATGGGTCACCATTTTTCATCAATAGCAGGCGCAGGCCCCATCAACGGACCTATTCAGGCTTCCGTATTCGGTTGGGTTCCGGTTTTCCTTTGGTGTGTTATCGGTGGTATTTTCTTTGGCGGTCTTCAGGACTTTGGTTCGCTTTTTGCATCCATTCGTCATGACGGAAAATCAGTTGGTGAGATTATCAAGGATTCCATGGGATCCAAGGCTAAGAAGCTCTTTATCGTGTTTGCTTTGCTGGTACTCATCCTTGTTATCGCATCTTTCGTTAACGTCGTAGCAGCTACTTTTGCTACCGCAGCAGATGCTCCCAAGACATTGGGCTTTGTTACCGGTCCTACAGGCACACAGACTACTGCAATGATTTCACTGTTATTCATCGTTCTTGCAATTATCTACGGTGTACTTACCAACAAGTGCGGCGTGAAGACTTTACCCGCTACCATCATCGGTATCGCAGGTATCGTTATCGCTGTTGTTGTAGGTCTTAACTGCGGTTTCGCTATGACTCGTACCGCATGGATCATCGTTATCGGTATTTATATCGCTGTTGCATCTTTGATTCCCGTATGGATTATGCTTCAGCCCAGAGATTACCTCTCCAGCTTCCTTCTTTATGCAATGATGATCGTTGCTGTTGTAGGTATTATCGTTTGTGCAATTACAGGCAATGCCAAGTTCGAAATTCCCGCTTTCACAGGCTGGTCCAACGGACTCGGTAACCTTTTCCCCGCATTGTTCATCACTGTTGCATGTGGTGCATGCTCCGGTTTCCATTCACTTATTTCAACCGGTACATCATCCAAGCAGCTTGACAACGAGAAGAACGCCAAGGCTATCGGCTACGGCTCAATGCTTATCGAATCCGCACTCGGCATCATCGCGCTTATTGCGGTTGGTATGATCTTCAGCAAGTACCAGGCCAAGGACCTCGGCCCGTCACCCGCCAACTACTTCGCAGCAGGTATCGCAACAATGTTCTCTACCTCTGATGCTACAAGCGTTTATAAGACAATCTACGCATTACTTACACTTGCTGTATCCGTATTCGCACTTACCAGTCTTGATACAGGTACAAGACTTTCACGCTTCATGTTCTCCGAGCTCTTCCTTAAGGATGAGGAGAATACATGGAAAGACGCAAAGGGTATCAGAAAAGTTCTTGCACATCCCTTATTCGGTACAACCCTTATGGTTGTTATCGGTTGCGTACTCGGTGGCTTAAGCCTTTCCCAGATTTGGGGACTCTTCGGTGCTGCTAACCAGCTTCTTGCAGGTATCGCACTTATGGCTGTAGCTGCATGGCTCGGAGAAGTTGGTAAGAACAATAAGATGTTCTTTATCCCCATGATCTTCATGCTTGCCGCAACACTTACATTCCTTGCAACAAAGGTTGTAAGCCTTGTTAAGCTTATCGCAGGTCTTGTGCCCGATAAGGCTGCAGCTTGGGGCGACTGGTTCCAGCTTGTATTCGCAGCTGCAATGTTCGTACTTGCAATTATCTTAATTGTACAGGGCGTTAAGACATTCTCTGCACAGGCTAAGGCTAAAAAGAACTAATAGTGATTTTGCACAAAGAAACCCTTCGGTTTATCCGAAGGGTTTTTTGCTTTAATACTTGAACTTGACAGAATTTTCGGTTACATTTATAGGAGCCAATATAATATACAAATCTACAGGAGAATCATTCATGTTCTATACAAGTACCAGAGACAATTCCATTAAGCTTACTGCTTCGGAAGCTGTTTTAAAGGGACTTTCCGACGACGGCGGCCTTTTCGTGCCCAGTGAGATTCCGCAGCTTACCAAATCACTTCGCGAGATTAGCGAAATGAGTTATCAGGAGACCGCATACACGGTCATGAAAGACTTTCTTTTTGACTATACGGAAGATGAACTCAGAAACTGCATAGAGAGAGCATACGACTCTAAGTTCGATACCGAAGAGATTGCTCCCCTTGTAGAAGCTGAAGGAACATATTACCTTGAGCTGTTCCACGGTAAGACCATAGCGTTTAAGGATATGGCACTTTCCATCCTTCCTCACTTACTTACCACCGCAGCCCGTAAGAACAAATCGGACAAAGAAATCGTGATTCTTACCGCCACCAGCGGCGATACCGGCAAGGCAGCTCTTGCAGGATTCGCAGGCGTGCCCGGCACCAGAATCATTGTATTCTACCCCAAGGGAGGAGTTTCCAAGGTTCAGGAGCTCCAGATGATTACCCAGAAGGAATCCAATACCAAGGTTATCGGCGTTAAAGGTAACTTCGACGACTGCCAGTCTAAGGTTAAGGAACTTTTCGGAGATGCAGAGCTTAAAGAGAAGATGGCTGAGGCCGGCTTCCAATTCTCAAGTGCCAACTCTATTAACATCGGCAGACTTGTGCCCCAGATTGCATATTATGTGTATGCCTACGGCAAGCTTCTTAAGGAAGACCGTATTAAAGACGGCGAGAAGATTAATATCTGCGTTCCTACCGGTAACTTCGGTAACATTCTTGCCGCTTTCTATGCCAAGAACATGGGACTTCCCGTTAACAAGCTTATCTGCGCATCCAATGACAACAAGGTGCTTTTTGACTTCTTTAAAGACGGCGTATACGACAAGAACAGAGAGTTTATCCTTACAGATTCTCCTTCAATGGATATACTTATTTCATCTAACCTTGAGAGGCTTATTTACCTCTCCACAGGTTGCGATGCCGCTAAGAACAAGAAACTTATGGAATCCCTTAAGACCAAGGGAATTTATGACATAAAGGATTCTTTTGCCAAGGTTAAGGACCAGTTTGTGGGCGAGTTCGCCGACTGGAACGATTGCAGCGGCAAGATTAAGTCACTTTACGAAGAGACCGGCTATGTAATAGATACGCATACAGCGGTTGCGGCTGCTTCTTATGACAAGTACGTTAAGGCTACAGGCGACTACACCAAGACCGTAATTGCTTCAACCGCAAGTCCTTTCAAGTTTGCCCGTTCCGTAATGAAGGCAATTGACCCGGCATATGAGAAGGAAGACGATTTTAAGCTCATTGACGTTCTATCCAAGACCGCCAATGTAGAGATTCCGAATGCAATCAATGAAATTCGCACATCACCCGTCGTACACGACACCGTATGCGAGATTGCAGACATGAAGAAGCTTGTAATGGAAAACATCGGAATAGAATAAAGAGAGTCAGGGGATACAACTATCGTGAAGGTTAAGAAACAGATTCTGATCGTCGATGACGTTACCACGAATCTTAAATGCTTAGGGGAGATATTACGTAACAAATATTCGCTTTCAATGGCCAAGTCCGGTGAGCAGGCATTGAGCATGCTTTCCAAGGTTAAGCCCGACCTTGTGCTTCTTGACGTTAAGATGCCCGGTATGGACGGGTACGAGACTTTTGAAAGGATCAGAGAGATAAGAGGATTTGAAGATATTCCTATCATCTTTCTTACGGCCGATACAGAGAGCGAAAGCGAGTTAAAAGGCTTAAGACTCGGTGCTTATGACTTTATCAGAAAGCCTTATGAGCCCGAGGTTATGGTGGGTCGTATTGAGCGTGCGCTTTTCCAGGATGAGAAGACTCGCGAGATTAAGAGAGCAGCTTTAAAGGATTCGCTTACGGGGCTTTGGAACCGTAACTATATGCAGACGCAGATAGATAATCTTTCGCCCGACACTACCGGTACGTTTATGATTATGGACCTTGATAATTTCAAGGGTATCAACGATCACTACGGCCATGTTGTCGGTGATGAAGCGCTGGTTGCTTTTGCAGACACCTTAAGCAGATTTGTACACAAAGATGATATTGTGGCGCGACTCGGTGGAGACGAGTTTGCAGTATTCCTTAACAACTGCTACGGACGCGAGATGCTCGAGGAAAGAGTGGCTTCGCTTATCAAGGAAGTCGAGAGAGAGCTTTGCATCATTAAGAACGACGATTCCGCAAGCTCTGTTTCCGTAGGCATTTCGGCTTATCCTTTTGACGGCAAGACATTTATCGAATTATATAATAACGCGGACAAAGCGCTTTATTTTGTCAAAAATAACGGCAAGTCCGGGTTTCACTTCTATGATTCAGCCGAGAAGTATTCTTTTCTTAAGAACGACAATGAAGGAGCTATCGATTTGTCGGATTTAATAGGCGGAATCGATGAAGATGACGAAGAAGACGGACCGTTTAAGGTTGAATACAACAGCTTTAAGAACATTTACAAATTTTTAAAGCGCTATGTCTCAAGAACTTCAAGCAAGATTCAGCTGATTCTTTTTACACTTAAGGACCTTTCCATGCAAAAGGAATCCGACGCGGGTGATCTTCTTAAGGCCATGAGAACGCTTGAAGACTGCGTACGCGGTACGCTTCGTAAGAATGATGTATCTGCAAGATATACCAATAACCAGTACATAGTAATCCTTATAGATGCGGATGAAAAGAGCCGTCAGGTTGCGGTGGGACGTATACTTGATAACTGGAATGAGAATAACCATAATCAGAACATTTTGCTTAAGTATGATATGGAAGAAATGTTGGGTGACAAGGAAGAGAGAAACGCATGATAGCAATAACCGTTTTTATATTTTTATGGGGACTTTATCTTATTTATATGACTGTTAAGATGAAAGCCAGCGGAGAGATTCCCAAGCAGTTGCTCAGCGCCAAGATTAAGCTTGAAAGGGCGCATGACATCCCCGGCTACATCAGTTATATGTATAAGATAAATATGATTTTCGGTATCTTAATCTGTGCTTTGAGCGCGGTGCTTATATATGAGAACTTCAGACCCATCAATGAGTGGTTTCACATAATCGCCAATGCAGGGTCAATCACTGTACTTGTTATTTATGCTGTAATCACGGTTAAGGCACAGAATAAATATTTGTTTTAAAAATGAGAGAAGATTAGAAAAGGAGGATCAAAACTATGACCAAACAGGAATTGTACAGTCATGTAGATCACACACAATTA
>JAEEGJ010009471.1_pt1 | contig 26026 bp, 18 predicted proteins | sample 8958761 | NCBI WGS metagenome assembly JAEEGJ01 (sample SAMN16246546, study PRJNA631951) | gut metagenome | biome: gut microbiome; feature: rumen; material: RS-attached | host: Bos | place: Iran: Karaj | collected 2018-10 | reverse complement strand
CGGCACTTTGAAGGTTGCTGCCGTTAAGGCTCCGGGCTTTGGCGACCGTCGTAAGGCTATGCTCGAAGATATCGCTATCCTCACTGGCGGTATGCTCGTCTCCGAAGACACTGGTGCAAAGCTCGAAGATGCTCCGGTTACCGTTCTCGGTAAGGCAAAGTCCATCACCATCACTAAGGACAACACCACGATCGTCGAAGGTGCTGGCGACGCCGCTTCTATCAAGGGCCGTATCGCTCAGATCAAGAAGCAGATCGAAGCTACCACTAGCGACTACGACCGTGAAAAGCTCCAGGAACGCTTGGCAAAGCTCGCCGGTGGCGTTGCTGTGATCAAGGTCGGTGCTGCTACCGAAGTTGAAATGAAGGAAAAGAAGGACCGCGTCGACGACGCTATGCACGCCACTCGCGCCGCTGTCGAAGAAGGTATCGTTCCGGGTGGTGGCGTTGCTCTCATCCGCGCAGAAAAGGCTATCGACGAACTCAAGTTCGACAATGCCGACCAGAAGACTGGTGCTGCAATCATCCGCCGCGCTATCGAAGAACCGCTCCGCCAGATTGTCCAGAACGCTGGCCTCGAAGGCTCTGTGGTCGTGAACAAGGTCAAGGAAGGCAAAGACGGCTTTGGCTACAATGCTAAGACCGACACTTACGAAGACCTCATCAAGGCTGGCGTCATTGACCCGGCTAAGGTGACCCGCACGGCACTCAAGAACGCCTCCTCCATCGCTTCGATGATCCTCACGACTGACTGCGTGATTACCGAAAAGAAGGAACCGAAGGCTCCGGCAGCTCCGGCTATGGATCCGTCCATGGGCATGGGTGGCATGATGTAATCAACCGCCAAGTGCGCGCGAACAGCGCGCATCTAGGCTGCTAGAATTTCATATTCTAACTCCACTAAAAATCCCGACTCTGCAGAGTCGGGATTTTTTTGCTCAATAAATTCGCTTAGTTCAAATAGAACGTTAAACCGCCAGTAAAGCCGTAATTCACAAAACCTTCGTCAATAAACGTCGCTACTAGACCCGCACTCAATTCAACAAAATGGAACCTGTACCCCATCGTAAAATAGTTCGAATAAATTCCAGAAAGTCCCGGACTCGAATCTTCAATAATAGGACTTGGCACGTAGATGCTCAAGCTATAGTTTAAAAAGAAATCGCCAAGTATCAAGCCGGCAAATCCACCGCCAAATACAGTCGTATAAAGGCCATGACTTTCATTCGAAAACGAATCACATTTATCATCGCTAAAAATAAAGAGTTCGCAATGTTCCCCCTCATATTCGACATCGGAGTAGTGGTGGTAAAGTCCTATGAATAACCCATATTCAACATGCGAAAAGTTTGCACCAAATAAGAAGTGATGGTATATACCATTATTGTACCCTACACCCGTGCCCAAAATGGCGCCATTAGCCTTGTACAGGAAATCCGCTTTGCCAGTAAACTCGACACCGCCCATTTTATAAAGCCAATCCGCTTCGACCCCTTCTTTTGACTTATCTCTGGACTTAGAAACTTCAGGAGTAATCTCTACGTCTTTTCGCGTAGCGCTGTTAATTTTGCCAGTAACACGCCACGAAGCGGAATGAGGTTGCAGAGAAGTATTTCCTCCATGGACTTCGGGCGCTTCCGATGCCGTCGTGTGCAACTTTTGGAAATGCGTATTGATACACCCTGTAGAGACTAGGGCAAACAAAGAACAGAATAGCGGGAAAAGAGCATGCTTTAAATTCATACTTATAAAATAAGTAAAAATGAAGAAACAAAGCACGACTACACGAAAAAAAAGGAGCCGCGCAGGCTCCTTTAAATATTATCTAAAAACTAATAACCAAAGACTAATGACTAAAAACCATCATTAGAACATCTTTCTCGTATTGCGCTTAGGCGGCGGAGCGGCGTCCTTGCCCTTGCCTTTCTTCTTGGGCTGCGGGGCTTCGTAGCGGTTGTTCTCGACAACGCTCTTGTTGCTGAACAACGTTGCGTTATCAGCAGACTTTGTCTGCGACGAGAAATGGTTGCCATCGCAACGTTCCGTCGGGCCGTAGCCCGCCGTGTAGAGGCAGTAAGTCTTTTCAGAGCAGAACTCACCAGCGATAAGGCCAGTGTGGTTGCAGATGCCACGGCTAATCACGCCAGGCGGAACCGGGAACGGGAGCTTCGGCAAATCCTTGTGCAACTTGGCCATCGTCGCCATCCAGATCGGGAGAGCGTCTTCGGTACCCGTATGACCGGCACCCATGGTCCCCGGCGTATCGGAACCGACCCACACGCCCATCGTGTACTGCTTCGTGAAGCCAATGTACCACGTATCCGTGTAATCGTTCGTCGTACCCGTCTTACCACCGCTCGGGTGGCGGAATCCAGAAGCCCATACACGACCTGCCGTACCGCGAACGTTCACGTCCTTGAGCATATCGACCATCAAGTAAGCCGATGCCGGGCGCAAGACTTCGTGTTCGACCTTGGAATTCTTCTCCACCACTTCACCATTGCGGTCCACGATGGATTCAATCATGTACGGCTCGATGCGGTTACCACCGTTCGGGAACACCGTGTAAGCAGACGTCATTTCCATAAGCGTTGCACCCACGGAACCGAGAGCCAAGCTCGGGACCGCCTGCAACGGAGCGCGCTTGATGCCGAACTTGCGAGCGTAGTTCACCACGTTGCTGAGACCGTATTTCATACCGGTCAAAATAGCAGGAAGGTTCTTGGACTTGTACAGAGCGCGACGGAGCGTCATCATGCCTTCGAAGTCATGTTCGAAGTTACCCGGGCGCCAAACCTTGTTCGGGTTCTTGTCATCCGGATCCGGAATCGTCACCGGTTGGTCGTTCACAGAGTCGCAGGGGCTTGCACCATTGTCCATGGCGGTCGAATAGACAATCGGCTTGAACGAAGAACCCGGCTGGCGCAAGGACTGCACAGCACGGTTCCACTTGGACTTGTTGAAGTCACTACCACCCACCATAGCGCGGATAGCACCGGTTTCATTTTCAATAATAATTGCAGCCACTTCGGCGTGATGGTAACGGATACTGTCCGGGAAGCGAGCAAACTGGCCACGCTTGTTGCGGACCGTATCAGCAGAAAGGTATTCCTTCTTGAAAAGCGTATAGACGCTATCGAAGTGAGCAACAACGCTGTCTTCTGGCATGTCGTACTTCTTGGTGAGCTGGAGTCTGCGAGTAGCGCGATACTTGATGCGGCGACGAACACGTTCCACCTGCGCTCGGGACACGCTATCGAGGAACGCCTGGATGTCCGGGTCAATCGTACTGTAGACAGACACGCCATCGGCATAAAGCGAATTTTCGCCGTACTTCTTTTCCATGTACTTGCGTATTTCTTCGAAGAAATACAAGCCCGTTCCAGTCACGTCTTCTTTCTTGGCAAGCACAATCGGTTCTTCGATATACTTGCGATATTCTTCGTTCGTGATATAGCCTGCATCGCGCATCGCATAGAGCACCGTATTACGACGGCGCTTGGAAGCCTTCGGATGACGGTCCGGACGGTACGTTTCAGGGCGCTGCAACATACCAGCGAGCACAGCGTATTCCGGGATAGAAAGGCTATCGAGCGGCTTGCCGAAGTAGTACTTGCCTGCCGCCTGGAAACCGTAGTTACCACCAGCAAGGTAAACTTCGTTCATGTAGAATTCGAGAATTTCTTCCTTCGTGTAAGTCTGTTCGATGCGGATAGCCGTCATCATTTCCTTGATCTTACGAGAAAGCGAGCGTTCCGGCGTGAGGAACAAGAGCTTGGTGAGCTGCTGCGTCAAAGTCGATGCACCGCGGAGCTTGTTGCCCGAGATGGCACTTTCAAGAAGCGCAGACGGAATCGCCCAAACGTTCATGCCCCAGTGCTTGTAGAAAGCTCGGTCTTCGGTCGCCATCACCGCATGAATCGCATTCACAGGGATTGAGTCAATGGATGTCCATTCGCGGCGTTCCACGAAGTATTCATGCGCAATTTGACCATCCTTGTCGTAAATGTTCGTCACGAGTCGCGGATTGATCTGCTCGAGCTGCGAAAGCGACGGCAGTTCCGGCGAGTAATGGATATAGACGGCCAGCGCAGCGATAAACGCCACGAAAATCGGGCACATAAATATAAAGAACCAGCGGAAAATCTTGTTGGCAAACGCAATCTTTACCAAGCTCCAAATTTTCTGCCAAACGATCGAACCATATTTGACAATGGCCGCGCCTAAAATCTTCATGAATGATTTGAACTTATCCATTTTAAGTCACATTAAAAAAGTTTGGGCACAAAAATAGCTAAACGAGGCAATCTATTCAATTATACGGGAACGTAATTAGGGGTTAAATGGGGGTAATTCAGACGTGAAAATAGTCAAAAAGACCGTTATAACGGTCAAAAACAGAACTTTCGAAATTTTTTTCAAAAAAAATCATTTTTTTTGCCTTTTACCCTTGACATAATTCTCGATTATTCTATATTTGGACCCGTCGACGAGAGAAGACAACAAAACAAAACGCGGATGTAGCCCAACTGGATAGAGCGTTTGGCTACGAACCAAAAGGCTCCAGGTTCGAGTCCTGGCACCCGCAGACGAGAAGACCAACCGAAAGGCTGGTCTTCTTTTTTTTACCGTGCACCGGGCCGAGGCCGCAACGGAAAATGCGCCGGGAATGCGCGAGCACTCCGCTCTCGTCATTCCGACCGAAGCCAGTCCTGAGCGAAAAGTCGAAGAATGCCGGAATCGCCTCTTTTTTATCCAAATTTTTAAATTAGGGCATTTTTTACGTGAAAAACACGCTATAAATAATTTCTTTCACGTAAAATTTCGTACAAAAGAATCATTTTATATCTAAAAGCAGTCAACAAAAGCTAGTCAACCCATCAAATCAGCTCACCAACAGCACAACAAAGGGCTTTTTCAGCACTTTTTTCTCTAAAAAACTTTGCCTCCCCGCCCACTTTTACAAACAACATATATAAATTACGTAAAAAGAGTTCAAATCGGGTTCATTTTCACGTAAAATTCAGCTTTTTCTTTATTTTTGCATTTTTACGTAAAACAAGAATAAAGTAATCAGCTATTACAAGCTTTTAGGATGGAAACTTTTGCGGTGGGCCGGCGTGAAGCCTTGACGGCGGATAGCATCAAGGTGAGCCTTAGTGCCGTAACCGGCATGCTTGTCAAAACCGTAACCCGGATAAAGTTCTTCTAATTTATCCATATAGCGATCACGGAAAACTTTAGCGAGAATCGAGGCAGCCGAGATACTTGCAATGCGGCCATCGCCTTTGACGATGGGCATTTGGATATCTTGCGGCATCTTGTCAATTTTGAGATTACCATCAACTGCAATGAGGATTTTAGGACAAGATGGCGTTCCCAACACTTCGGCGAAAGAGCCTTTGACTTCGATAGGGATTTCGGGAGCGGATTCGTTCAAGCCAGGGAATCCAAGCGCTTGCAAAGCACGGCGCATCGCCAAAAAATCCGCTTCGAGAATGTTGATTTCGTCAATTTCTTCGACGCTAGCGCTTGCAATGGCGTAGCATGCACAAGCATCTTTCACAGCATCAAACATCGCTTCGCGTTTTGGGCGAAAAAGCTTTTTGGAATCGTTCAGCGTCAAGAGCGCATCGGGCGACTTGAGCACTGCAGCGCAAGCAACAACAGGACCCGCAAGCGGTCCTCGCCCGACTTCATCAATGCCCACGACAATTGCGGAATTTTCCGCAGCACTTTCAGAATGTGCGCCATTCGCACCCGCAGAAAACAAGTCCAAGTCACCGCCAAACGCGAGAGGATTAGCCGCGAACTTGCGCAGCGCCACCTCCCCTTCTACCGGGGATTCAATGTTTTCCAAAAATGCGGGCAGTTTGAATTTCATAGACCCAGCGACTTGGCGTAGTCGCGAATAGTCTTCCAGTACAAAGCGTGTTCTTGCACGAGGACGCGGGCGGCAAGCGTGTCAGGCGTATCGTCAGGCATCACAGGAACTTTGGTCTGCGCCAAGACGCGACCGCGGTCAATTTCTTCGCTCACGAGATGCACCGTCGGGCCAGATTCCGTTTCATGCGCAGCAAGCACAGCCTCATGAACGTGATGTCCAAAGAAACCTTTACCGCCAAACTTCGGCAACAGCGACGGATGAATGTTCAAAATGCGGTCCGGCATACGCTGGAGCATGCAAAGCGGGAGCGCCTTCATGTAACCCGCCAAAATCAAAAGATCCACATCGTACTTGTCGAGAACTTCAAGCATGGCTGCTTCGTATGCAGCCTGATCCGGATGAGTCTTACCCGAAATGTGATGCACCGGGATTCCGAACTCTTCGGCATGATGCACAGCACCGCAGCCTGCGTTGTTCGTAATCAAAAACTTGCACTGGGCTTCGAGGTCACCCTCGCCAATGTGATCAATAATCGCTTTGAAGTTGCTTCCACCGCCGGAAGCCATGACGCCAATTTTAAACATGGGCCAAATATAACTATTTGTGGTCGATTCCGGGCGGGGTGCGGAGATAATAGATGACGCACGGGACCGTTATGCAGACGACCCAGACTAAAAAATTGACGTAGACAAACCATGATTCAAAAGTCACGTGAGCTGGGATAACGTAAGCTTTCAACAGGGAAAACACGACGATGAGGAAAACGCCGGGGAGCATATGTGCAATCAACTTAGTCATACCCTAAAAATAATTCAAATCAAAAACGTTTCATGTAAAAAGACTGCAAAAAGAGAATGCAATACAAGACTAAACTCTAAAATACTATCTTTCCACTCGAATAAACCTTTAAATATCGGACCTCATTATGAGCATTAAAGAATATCTTGCCGGTGCAAAAATGTCCGGCTCCGTACAGAAGCTGATGACCCCGGGTCTCGCTGTGGAATTCATTCAGCCGTGGTACACCCCGCTTTCTACAACTCCTTCCACCACGGGTATTGCCGTGGGCGGTATCGGTTCTACATTTACAGCAACACCTGCCGGCACGACTCCCGTGATGAACGTGATGCCGGGCGTCCAGGTTCGCACCGAAAAGGCATCTGACCTCCGCTTCAACAACTTCTTCTTCAAGGAAGCTGTCCTCAGCGCAAAGGCTGCGCTCGTGATCGGCAACTTCGCCGCATTCGGCATTTACAACAACAACTTCCCGCTCCTCGACGCTAATGGCGCACGCGTTTTCGGCGACGCCGACATGAAGGACCAGAAGAAGGCCGAAGCCAAGCTCAACAAGGTGCTCGCCGACAAGACTTTCTTCGAAACGAACAAGGCCGCTTTTGAACGCTGGCACATCCAGTTCAGCGACCGCACCCAGGCTTTGATCGCCGCAGGCAAGGACACCGCCGCCATCAACCGCGCCGTGCTCATCGACTTCTTTGACGGCATGGTTGGCGAAAAGGCTGCCCGCGAAGGCGCCCTCACCGCTGCATGGGCTAACGACAGCGAATTCCTCGGCCAGCCGGGCTACGACGCCGCCAAGATGAAATATACGGCACTTTATCCGGTGAGCGAAACGGTCTATGAAGGCAAGGGTGTCGCCATCACCAAGACGCAGTCCAGCTACGTGACTCCGGGCGACGAACGCCTCTCCAGCCTCCCAGTGAACGCCACCGTCTTCACGCTCGAAAACAACACCAAGGAAACCCGCGAAGTGACGATTGTCCAGATTCAGGACAGCATCACGGGCTATATGGCCAAGAAGGACCGCCAGGGCGTTCAGGACTCCAGCTTTGTTCTCGTTCCGGCAGCACGTTTCCCGAAGGGTGTGCAGTTCGACAAGGAACTCGAAGATGGCCGCTCTGTTCGCGGTATCGAATTTTATAACGAAAAGGCTCTCGTCGAAAGCGACTTCAACGGTTGCATGGGCGTGAGCGTAGCTTGGAACAAGAAGGACAACCTCAACGTTTCCGTGAAGCCGATGTTCTACCAGGACGACGCCAAGTCCGTCTTGAAGGCAGCTCTCCAAAGCGGTCGCGTTGCCAACTCCTGGGTCAAGAACGTCTACAGCGGTCGTGAAACGATTGCCGGCGCCATCGCCGTTACCGCAGTCCTCAAGCCGAAGCAGAAGGTCAGTTTCCAGTTCAACATGGTGCTCGACTTCCCGGAAATCAAGCTGAACAAGCTCACCTCCGCCAAGAAGTACACCGCATTCTACCCGGAAGCATACGGCCGCGTGGTCGCACTCCTCACGGAAGCTCTCGCTGCCGACAAGACTTTTGACGATCGCCTCAAGGCATTTGAAAACCTTGTTCCGAAGAAGCCGGTTGCCAAGCTCTACAAGACTGCCGCCAAGCAGGCTGAATTCAAGAGCCTAGCCATCAACACGCTCAGCTTCCTCGCCGAAGCCACCGTGTGGGACAAGGAAGACCGCTTCCTCGTCCGCGAATGCGCCGACTATCCGTTCTTCAACTCTCTCGACGTTTACTTCTACGGCAGCTTTAGCTTGCTCGCCCTCATGCCGCGCCTCGATGGCGTTGTGATGAAGCGCTTTGGCGATGCCATCCTCGCCGTGAACGAAAACCGCCGCCGCCACCACGAATTTGTGAACCTCCCCTACGCCGACCTCCCGGACCCGAAGCTCGAAGGCCCGCGCGCTGTGCGTGGCGCCGTGATTCACGACCTCGGTAGCCCATTCGACGCCGAACCGGATGCCTACGACTGGCACAACGTAAAGGAATGGAAGGACCTCGCTCCGAAATACGTGCTCATGGTCTACCGTCACTACCACAAGACAAAGGACATGCAGTGCCTCGCCGATTGCAAGGAAGCCGTTTACGCCGCAATGGAATACCTCGAAAAGATGGTGAACCCGGGCGAAAACTTCCCGCTCACGCACGGTACTGACGACACGTTCGACAACCTCTGCAGCTACGGCATCTCCGTTTACTGCGGTTCCCTCTGGATTGCAGGTCTCCGCGCTGCAGCAAAGATTGCAGAGCTCCTCGGCGATAACGATCAAGCAGCCAAGTGGAACGCCAAGTCCGAAGCCGCCAACAAGGAATTCACCGAATCCCTCTGGGATGAAAACGAAGGCTACTTCCGCTTCTTCATCACTCCGATGGAAATGAAGGACTTGAACGTCGAAAAGTACGCCGAACTCCGCGAAGCCGTGAAGGTTTCCCTAGAACTCCCGGAAGATCCGAACGCAGGCGTGAAGGCCATCAACGAATGGCTCTGCGCAGGCGAAATCCCGGACGGCGAAGACCTTTCCAAGAACGAACTCCGCGGCCTCAAAAAGGCTTGGATTACGGCTCAGTGCAAGGAAGCCTTTACCAAGAGCTGGGAAGCAAAGATTGCTAACGACTGTGACGATGTGTTCGCTGATACGATGCTTGCAGACACTTACCTCCGCTTGCTCGACCTCGAACCGATTACCGACAGCGCCAAGGCAAAGTCTAACTTGCTCAGAATTTTCAATACGAACTATAAGGCCAACAGCCCGCTCATCGGCGCCGCAAACCTTGTTCGTAAGGACGGTTCTCCGCTCGACGAATTCAACTTCCAGGCTCACGACGTTTGGATTGGTATTCAGTACAGCATCATGACCGCCATGATGTTCCACGGTTTGGAAAAGGAAGCCTCCGTGCTCGCCGATTCCATGATCGGAAACCTCTATGACGAAGCACGCGTTCCGTTCGCTGCACCGGAAGGATTCAACGGTTCTTGCCGCCTCCACCCGGAAGCTCTCGTTGCAAAGTTCGGCCTCAGCGCAACTGCCGCCGACAAGATGCACAAGGAACTCCTGAAGAAGGGCGCACTCCTCGCCGACTCCCGCATCAGCCCGAAGCTCCCGCGCAATCTCGCCGCCTTCACGAAGACTTTCGGCGCCATAGCCAAGAGCAATAAGGTCGATGTGAACGAGCTCTTCACTCTCCTCCACAGCACGGCATTGAAGTACACCGCTGGTAAGTACTTCCGTCCGGGCATGGTGTTCGCTCTGCTTTACAAGTAAGGAAAGGCAAGGCTCCAGAGAATAAGCTCGCACGCTCACAGGTCCTCGCCTTCGGCTGCGAATTGTTCGCTTAGCGACTTATTCTATTACGTCTTAATGCAATTACTTGTAAACTACGTTTTTGCATCAATAAACTTCAAACAGGTGTTCCAAGCGGAGCACCTGTTTTTTGCTCTCCCCCATGCGACCGCATTTGTCGCACACGGAATGTACATTCTCCTGAGCTTTCCATTTTGATTATATTTTGAATTGAACAACCTCAGGAGTTTTTATGGCGGACATGACGCGTGGCGAACGGACTGTGCAACTTTTTGCAAAAGTGATTTCTAACCCGGAAAAGAAATTCACTATCAACGATTTGATGGAATCGTTCAACATACCCGCAGAAGAACGCCGCAATGTGCAGCGCGACATGCGATTCCTTTCGGAGATGGATGGTGGCCGCTACATCGCCGTCGATACTGTTGGACGCACGTCGTATTACACCTCGGCACTCCGCAATGCAGAAAGGCTCCTGTTCCCGAATTTCGAAAATACGATGCTCCACTTCGTGTTCCTCAAGCGCATCGCTAATATTTACCCAGCGACAAGCGAAACCATTACACAGCTCTTGGAACGCATCGAAAAAAGCCTGCCGAACAGCGAACAAAAAACACTTAGGCATCTCGGCGACGAACTCAACTCGAAGATTTTGTTCATGGGTACGCCGCCAGATTTCGAGGAAGACTCCAGCGAAAAACTGCGAATCATTCTACAAGCAATTCACGAGCACCGCAAAATAGATGTTTTTTATATGGGCGCGACGACGTTTATGGGTCCTTCTACGTCCGAAAGAAAATCTACGCGCATTCCCTTGATGATTATCGTCTATCAAAACGAAATTTATGTAGCCTGCGAATCGGAAAAAGTCAAAGGCGCCACCTACACGCTAAAATTCCGCCGAATTCTCCAAGTCAAGCTTTCAAAGGAAACGTTTGTCGAAAATCCAAAAGTCATAGACAAATTGCGTAGACAAGTCGCATCGGGAGCTGCGTTCATGAGCGAACAGGAACCGCATCTCGAAGATATCGAAATCGAATTTGAATGGCGGGTACGCAACTACCTTATGGAAAACAAGTTCAACCAATCCATGCACATGCGAGTATTGCGCAATGCCAAAATCTTGGTGACAATGAAAGCGGATGTCAACCAGCTCTTAGTAAACTGGATTACATCTTACACGACAGCCGCCCGCGTCATAAAGCCAGCGTCACTGCGGAATAGTCTCAGGGACTACGCTAAATACCTGCTTGAAAATTACGGCGAGTAATTTTTGTAAAAGACCGAATACACTAGAATCCTGCTGAATTTCTTACGTATAAAAAAAGTTTAAACAAAATCATTTGTTCAGCGACAGCTCCAAGCGAATCGTTGAAGCAATACTCGTGACAGTTATTTATTGAATTTTACTTCAATTTCGGGCATACCTGTAATGTACTTTCGCAGGACTTTATTTTTGGATTTTGGATTTACCATATAGAAAAAATCCCTGTCCTTATGGTTCTTTTCACTTACAGAATAATGCAATCGATTGTCGTCATTCACAGTTGTCTGATATAAATGGCATTGAATCGTTCCTGAGTTTGGCTCTACTCCAGATTCTTTGAATATTGCTTCCTTTATGGATTTTTTGATTTCTTTATCACTATAATCTTTATTTATCTCCATTTTATTATAGAAATCTCGGAAAAAATCAATAACGGGTTTACCGTATATTCTGCGTTCATGATTGGCATTTTTCTTTTCGATAAAACTGCTAAAATTGGCTCGAATAAAACCAATGAATGATTTTAAAAGGAAAACAGATTCTTCGGATATGGGATCTATTTCGCCATTGCGTTCCAGCTCCAAAATAGCAAGGATTTTTTCTAATATTGAATTTTTTTCATTGGTATTGTCATTTTTCCAATACAGATGAATTTTTCTTTGTTGGTCACAAACAAAATTTTTAAAAACGTTATCTGAAGCTTCTGTTTTATGGAGTGTTAGATAACAAAAGTATATATCAGTTCCCTTTTGAAACTGTTTTGTTATTCCATCAAATTCGTCATCTAGTTGATCTTTTTCAATAGATGCATCTTTGATTTTATTTTCAAGACATAAAATTAATTCAGGAGCATTGAGCTTGTTTTTTTGTTCGGTTTTTGATTTTTTTTCTTTTTTCCAAAAAAGAATGACTATATCTATATCTCGATGTTTTTTCTTCGATCCTTTATCTGTTTTGGGGACAGCATCATCAATGTCCACTTTGTATTCTGGATTTACTTCCACATCGTAATCTGAAAAATCTTTATCCTTTAAAGATTCGAAGTCGGAAAGAATACTTTTTAAAAGGGAATCCCCTAAACCATGGTCTTCATTGGGATCCAATAGATAGGCCAAAAAAGATGAAACGTTCGGCTCTTTTAATGTTCCATCATTGGATGATAAAATCTTAAAGATGTTCATAAGCAGGAATCCATTCTAAGTTCTGTTAATTATTTAACAAGTAATCTAATTCTTTTATTAAAGAATAGACTGCTCTTTCACAAGAATGATTAGGATTGTCAAAAAAAATCTAAGACAATCTTTTTACAAAATCTCCTTGTTTCACGATAATAATCATGCATACATTCAAATACATGCACAACACCAAAACACGCACAAAATGCTAAAAACGGCAAAAAGGAGATTTTTATGTCCCAAACCATCAAAGAAGGGTTCACACAGTTCAGCAGACGCCAGCAAAAAGGCGTCTCACTTGTGACGGATGACGTTAACCAAGAGGAATCGGAGCAGAAGTTTTACTCCGAGTGGCTCGAAAGGCGGCAAAATCGTAAGCGCAAGTTGCTGTACCAGGAACTTGACCTAATTCTTCGCCACAAGGATAAAATTCTCGCGACGCCCCGATATGCGGATATCGATGTTCATTACGCGTTGAGTGGTTTCGTGGGTTTTGCCAAGACGTTGACCAGAAAGGATCTGAATTTCAGTGGTGCCCGAGTGACAATAAACTTGAGGCTAGCCTCACTCCTGAAAATTTGGGAGGAAGAACAGTTCCAAGTCGAGTGCAGCTGTGGCGCAACAGCGTACATCTACAGATTCGGAGGTTCGCACGGCTCGGGAATGAGCTACGCATCGGCATTCTGCCCCCATTGCAAGCAAGAAATCCACAACATCAAGAATCATCCCCCTTGGAGGTATTACCACATCGTTACCGACGCCTTTACCACAGATGCCAAAAGATTCGTTGAAAATTTTTTAGACAAGTGGAAGGTCGCGAACGAAAAGTATCAGGAAAACCTTAAAAACGAAAACCGTAACCCTCGTACTCAACCGGTGAATATGCTTCGTGGCGATGATGCCCCCTGCCGCATAGAAACGCTGATACAAGAATTAAAGTTAAAAGAAGTCGGCAGCAATGCCGGTGAACATTCTTAACACTTTCAAATACGTCAATATTTGACGCATACGAGTTCTATATTATACGTTGGATAAACGTATGAGTAGCAAGATTATCAAAAAAGAAAGTTTTGAACAGTTTGCCCGCAAGTATTGGGAAAAACTGGTTTGCGGGCTTCTTGTTTCTGGAGAGCGTGGGTGTGCGCCTTCTGAAGGCGAGATCCTTTGCGCGTACAATGAGATGAAAAACCACTTTCCAGAATGCAAATGCAATATAGTAAGGTCGGGCAGAAGTCAAGGTAATGCGCTCCAACGGGATATGTTCCAGCAAGGCGATAAAATATGTGGCATCAGGGTTATCTTTACGCTTGACGCATCATCGTCCATTGAATTCATTTTGTCGGATTCGCTGTACCATATGCATTTTAGCACCGAAGGAATTGACCCATATACTCACAGGATCGACACTTGCGATTTGTCGCAGACCATGAAGAACATTGAGAATTTTATCAACAATTTTCCCGCATATTTTGCCGCTCTCGAAACTAAAAAAGTTGAATTTGCAAAAAAAGTCAAGCTTAAGGAAATGGCAAAATCAAGCTTAAAAGCGTGCGTTTCGCAGATGCTATCGCCATTGGGCTATGAATGGAATCTAACAGACAAAGGAAAATATTTTTCACTCCAGATTAAAATTAGCGAAAAGAGAATAATTGAAATATCGCTAAACGAAAAAAATTTCACTAAAAGAATTCCTGTTATACCCGAGATACTCAAGAATATCGAAAATTTGCTTAATACGCTACCGTTCCCAATAGACATTTCGATGACAAAGGAATTCTTAAAAAAATAGAGGTAAGCATGTCAGTACGTATAAATGCACAAGAATTGGAAAATTTATTGGCGGCGACGCCCACATCGCAGAATATCATGCTCACAGGCAAGCATGGTATCGGAAAATCGCAGATTCTAGAGAAATTCTTTACGGCACGTGGCGAACGTGTGGTAATTCTGTTTTTGGGGCAAATGAGCGATCCAGGCGATTTAATCGGACTCCCGCGACTTGACGAAGCTACGGGCAAAACGATTTTTATGCCGCCGTATTGGTTCCCGACCGATGGCAAACCTGTAGTGCTGTTTTTAGATGAACTGAACCGCGCCCGCCCTGAAGTACTGCAGACCATTATGGACTTGACTCTGAATCGAACGCTTGCGGGTCGCAAGTTGCCAGAGGGTTCGCGTGTGATTAGCGCGGTGAACGACGGCGAAGAATACCAGTTGACGGATTTGGATCCGGCGCTTGTGAGCAGATTCAACATCTACGAATTTAAGCCCACCGCACAGGAATGGCTATTGTGGGCATCGAAGGCTGGGCTAGACAACCGCGTGATTGATTTCATCTCTGAAAATCCAGAAATGCTTGACGGTGCTGCGTTTACTCGCGAGGATCAAGGACTCGAAAAGTCGCCAGACCGTCGCGGATGGGAACGTGTTTCGAAGATATTGCAGACGAACGAGGTCTCTCCGCTTTTGAGAACCATCATTGCAGGCATCATCGGCATGCCTGCCGCAACCAAGTTCTTTGCGACAATTAACCAAAAACGCTTGCCAAGCGCGAAGGAAATTTTGCTTGGTGATTTTGCAAAGCAAAAGACCACACTCAAAAAATGCTCTACACCGGAACTTGCCGCCGTGAACGAATCCGTTTTCCGCTTTATAGAAACGAAAAACTACGATGAGAAAGATACCGCAAAGGTGAATAAAGTGGCGACGAACTTTGCCGCATATTTTGAGTTTCTTTCAGGCGAAAAATTCCGTGAAGCGCAGGCTCATTTCGCAAACTTGTATTCGTCTTCGCTGTACCCGTCAACAATGATGTTCATCATAGTGCAATGCCCTGAATTGTATAAGAAGATAACGGCATTCGTCAAGTCGATTTAAAGGCAGAGTGCGCGCCAAAATGTTAATATAATATGACAGTACTGGATAGAATAAAGAAAATTGGCGAACGGTGGTTCTTGACTGAGCCGCTCTTGTTTGCGGTGTACTGCAGTCACGAATTCTACGAGAATGATTCGCTAGATGTGGCCATGCGAACCGGCAATAGAAAGGTCGAATTCGCTCCGAAAATTTTAAAAAGTGCGCCGGACGCCACGCTAGCGGAACTTTTAAAAGTCGAAATGTTCCGCATTTTGCTGAAGCACCCCTACCAGCGACAGCCTCCGTTTGCATCGAAGCCCCTACTCACTCGAGCAAGCGATATCACTATCACCGATGTCTATGAAATCCCGCCGATACACAAAAAACAAATGAGTGGAACGGAATTGAATTTGCCTCGCGGACTATGTTTCGAAGAGTATTACAACTTGCTTAAGGAAACTGCAGTGCCATTTTCGGGAATTTGCGGGGAGCCAAACAACGGCGATGGAAAACAGCACGATGGCGGAGATCCAGGTAAGCAGGGCGAAGAGTGTAATGCAATCAGTTCCGCGCAGGGCAACAGCATATCTGGAGAGCCGAGTGAAAATGGCGGCGATTCTTGCGGCACGCAAGAAAAACTAGATGCGCAAATTTCGGAACTTTGGGAAGAAGATGAGGAAGCCTGTTGCGACATAAACGGATTTATTGAAGTCGCCGAAGCCAGCAACAACTGGGGTTCAATATCCGGAAAGATGCAAGGCATTATCAAGGCAAGCATGAAAGTCGATATGGACTACCGCAAAATGCTGAGTCTGTTTAAGACTTCGGTAATTTCTAGCAAGCGACGCCTTACCCGCATGCGCCCCAATCGACGTTTCAGCTTTAACGCCATGGGCAGCCGATACGAGCTTTCGACAAACCTGCTGATTGCAGTTGACGTAAGCGGATCCGTCACCGATAAGAGCTTGCAAAACTTTTTCTCGGTAATAAATAGGCTCTTCAAATACGGCATCGAAAAGCTCGACGTTTTGCAATTCGATGCGAAAATTCAAGGCGAACCCGAACCATTAAAAAAGGCGCGCAAGTCCATAAAAATCAGGGGCCGAGAAGGAACAAGTTTTCAGCCTGCAGCTGATTATTACTGCGCACACCCCGAATATGACGGAGTCATCTACTTTAGCGATGGTTACGCCGCGCCGCCCAAATTCAACACCAAGCGCCCAATCGATGTACTCTGGGTGCTCAGCGGAAAAAGAAGTTACGAAGAAAACTCCAAGTGGATTAAGAAGTTAAAACGGAATCGCGTCACATATATTCCTACGAGTGGGTAATTGTCCGCCCGTTTCATACGTCAGCAATTGTCGTATAGGCGTAATATATTTACAAGCAAGCAAAGGAGTTTTTATGTTCGAAGACAAGATGACAGATAGTTTTGAATCGTTGGCGGAAAATGAAATCAACAAAGCTTTCCGCTACTACAATTACGTGCGAGAATTTTACGGTTATCTATGCGATTCGCTGGACTTGGTCTTTGAAGACGATTGCAACGAATTCGACCCGGCTTACGCCCCTGCCGAAAAGGAATTCCCACCCGCCGAGGGAATTGACGAAAGCTCCTCTGACAAGGCTAAATCGCTAGACAAGATGACGCGAGCTATTCGCGCCTACGAAACAATGCAGACAATCGTTGGTGCATTCGACAAAGATTGCATAGAAAAAGCTGCAAAAAATCGCGGAATGTTGCAGGACACGCACAAGTTTGCACTTACAAGTATTGCACAGTGGTTCCCGAATCCTAGCATTTGGCGTGAATTTGACGAGCCTGCACAAAAACAACTAAACGAATATTCGGGTAACGCACAATGCGCCGCATTGCTGTTGGAGCCACTTTCGCTCGAAGATGCAATTCATAAAATTTTTGTGAAGCAAAAGAAATGCCTCGAAAAATTTCTGCCGCAAAAAATCGATAATCTGAAAAAGTTGCAAGCCGAAATGGAACGCTCTTACACGGGTAAGGCGGATTGGACAAATCGTCTTCGCAAGGGCGAATTGACGATTCTGGCATCGCGCCCAGGTGTCGGAATCAGGACATTCGCATTGAACGTTGCAGCGAGCGCGGCACTGGATGACGGCAAAGGCGTTGTCTATTTCAACTTGGATAACTGTGGAATGCGGCGTGGCGATCAGCTCCTTTGCCAATACGCCAATGTAGACTATTGTAAAATTTGCGAAGAAGCCCTTGATAAAACCGAGACTCAAATGCTCGTAACAGCGGTGGGTAAAATTATGCATTCGCATCTACGAATTGAAGACGCTACCGATATGAGTCTTACTGAACTTGCGCAAAAAGCAAGACTCTATAAACAACTAAAATCATTAGATGTGTTAATCATAGATTACCTGCATTTGCTGAAAATTCGTTCTGGTTCAAACAAGGCGGAATCATTAAAGATGGCGACTTGGGCGCTGAAAAATCTCGCTATGGAATTGAACATTTCCATTCTACTTCTTTGCCCGCTAAGCCGCATAAAATCTGCCGAACAGTCCCCCGTTCAACAATCCGACCTTAATGAAGTCACAGGAATTGCACAAGAATCAGATAACGTTTGGTTGCTCGACCGAGCCAATCTAACAATCATCAAAATTGCAGACAATTCCACAAAAAAGATTCCTCTGCACTTCACGCACAAAAGCGGATTTACGGTAAAAGCTCAATAGATTCCATTAAGGAATGAGGTTTTCAATGAGAACGCTACAGCAAATAAAAAATGACATCATAGCCGTTCAGAAAGAACTGGCGTTTTTCGAAGACAAGCGCGCGATGTTACACAAGGCGCACCTTGAGCTGGTTTCTTTTTGTTGGTTCGATAGGATGGAAATCGATCACGATTCTGAGCCAACGACCAGCCCGAATCTTGATAGTATTGATAACAAAGTCAAGGCAGCGATAATCGCTATTGATATGATTAATCGGACAATCGGAATCATGGAACGCCTGCAACACATGGCTTCGGATGATTATGAAAAGACTTTTGCCAACAAGCAAGAAGAACTCGAATCCTTCACGAAAAACGAAAACGATTCTGAGGAAAAAAGACATCAAGCCCTCAAGGGTTTCCAGAAGATTCGGGATATCTTTCCCGCAGTCGGTGTCGAGTGTACTCTATGGTTAGGCTTTGCCGCCAATGACAGAACCAAACTGACAAATTTATTGATGGAAGCAGATAGAGCAATAGCTAGTCACGATGTGCAGGAACTCAGGCGCGCTTTAACAAAGCTGTTCAAAGATCAGGCTACGTTGTTGAAATGGCAAATTGACGAGCATCTTGAGCCTTTGAAAAAGGAACGTGAACAACTGAAAATAGAACTGAAAAATCTAAGCACTCACGAATTAATTGAAAAATGTGGCAAACCCTATTGGGTCGAGGTGAGCGGTTCCGAAAAGTTTTTCGTAAAAAGTGGAGCATTCCCGATTCCAAATATTTGTGCGATGGATTTTATTTCGCAGAAAATTGAGTCGCTTGACGTAGACGTCTTCCACTACAAGCGGATTTACGAATATCTTGAAGAGCCATCTTCGATGCGAATCTTTGGATTCGATTCCAGAGAAGAGTTCGAGCATGTTGTAAAAAAGTGGAATGTAACCGATGAACAGAGCGGTAAAGCTGATTGGTTTCGGAGCTGTGTCGCGGAAATAGACGAGAATATCTATTACGGATTTTCAAACGAGCTGCTGCCGCAGTGGAAGGCCGTACTTGAAAAAGCCGTTCCGATTCTCGAAAGGGAATCTGAAGAAAAATGGCTAATCGAAATGGGGAAAAATTTACTTCAGGAGCCTGTGATAGAACTAAGGTTAGCTCCGATCCCTGTGCCAGATTTTCTCAAAATAAGTGATAAACAGCTCAAAAAGTTTATGAAATCAGCGAAAAAGTAAGGAGCCAATATGAGATACACGCTAAAAATAGATTTAAAACCGAAAAAGTTCGTCATCAAAGAAATCAAGGGAATAGGCGCAGCTAACGCCTACGAATTCGATAAAACCATTCATCCAGAGACTGAACGTCAACAAATCGACAATCTTGGCGGAGTGATTACCTACCCGGCGGATTTGCAATTCAAGCCAGATTTGTCCGTTGTATCAAGTTTCTTGAGATACAACCGAGCACAGATTTTTCATCGCAGTTTCTGGGCGCGACTCTTCGGCAAGAAACGTGATGAAGTCGTTATAGACTACAACGATTTTAGCAACGACGGTATTTTCAAGGGACATTTTCTAAACCAAGAATCGGGCGAAATGTACGATAGCCATTCCGCGACTTTAGAAATAAACGAGCTTTCGTCGAAAGAACTCCTCACCCTGGCAAAATGTATTCTTGACAATCAACGAGGTCAAACCCGTGATAAGGAACTTTTGGTCAACGACTTGAATCAGCACAAGCATTATTTAGTAAGCATTCAAGACCAGCCGCAGAAGCAAATCCCAATTGCCATCGATGGCGCCGCTGTCGATAATATCTCAAAATATTTCGAACCATTCGAATGCGCTATTATCAGCAGATTCCCCCAAAACATCGAAAGCGTAAACGACGGTATTTTTAGCAAAATTCGAGAGTACGCAGAGAGCGAAGAATACAAAAATATCGGTTTTGTCCCGCTGATGTACCGGCGCTATTGGGATTACAAGCTCTATGCGGTGGCTCTCAAGTTGCGTTATGTCATAGCAACATGCAATGACTGCTATGTATTTATCAATACAATCAGTAAGCCTGACTTTTTCAAGAATGTACAGAAACTCGCCAAGGCGTTTAATCAAAAATCTATTATCGTCAAGGAAGCTGCTTCGCAAAATGCGTTCAGGGAACATGTCGATATTGACAACAAGCAACGAGAATCAGTCGGTCGTTTTGTGGAAAACAATCCGCTGGCTGAAATTTTGCAGCAAACATTTTGCCAGTCGAGCACGCCATTGCATTTTAAGGACAATGACGAATTAAAGAGAACAATGCAGCTTTGCCTTGATTCTTGGGAAGGGCGGAATAATATGGGCAAATACATGATTTCGCAGATAACCAAGAAACTTATGGAAGAGCTGGGACTTGAATCATAACGAACGGCAACTATAAATTTGTGGGGACATTCACGGTAATGAATGTCCCCCATTTTTTCTACAGTCCCATCGTTCGACCTTCGCGACTGTCCTTGTAGGCGATTTCCGCCTTTAGAGCGTCCATAATGCGGTCTGCAGTGAGTTCGCTTTCGTCGTAGAAACGGAGCGTGCTGTAGACAGCGTTGAAATCACCCGGAGTGAGCATGCGCAAGTTGCGGGCTGCTTCAGGCATTTGTACGCTCGGGAAGAATCCGCGCCACAACGATTCAATGCCTTCCGGCTTGAGGTAGCCGAACTTGACTTTGAGCGCAAAACGTCTGCGCGATGCAGTGTCGAGTTCGCCTTCGAAGTTGGTGGCGGCAATGAAGATTCCCTTGAAATTTTCCATTTGCGTGAGCATTTCGTTCACCTGGGTCACTTCCCAATTGCGCGATGCACCGCTGCGGTCACGAATCAAGCTATCGGCTTCATCGAGGAAGAGGATTGCCTTAGCTTCTTCGGCTTCCTTGAACATCTTGCGGATGGCTTTTTCGGTTTCACCGACGTAGCTGTTCAGCAAGTCGCTTGTGCGCTTGATGATGAGCTTGCGACCGAGCGTACGAGCGATGTGCTTGGCGAATTCCGTCTTGCCGGTGCCAGGAGCGCCGTAGAGGAGCATGTTAAGACTATCCGGGCGGTCGCCATCTTGCATCTGTTTCCACTTTTCGTCAAACGCGCTCATGACTTTCAGCACGTTCTTCATGTCTGCATCGATGTTCAGCGCATCGAGCAGGTACGTGGGCGAACGGCTTTCCTTGTCGCGGTTGGCATAAACCATGTCCAAGTCCAACAGCTCCGATTGCGCTTCGGCAATGGTACGGATTGCCTTGATGGGATCAATCTTGCAACCAGATTCTACGAGTTTTTTAGCACCGACAATGGCTTGCGTGATGCCGCCTGCGGTAATTTGTAATTCTTCGGAGAATCGCTTCACAACATCTTGCGGAATGATGGACGATGCACCATGTTCGCTTACCACAGATTCCCAAACCTGTAAACGCTTTTCGGCATCGGGGCGGTCGAAATGGATGGAGTAATTAAACCTGCGGAGCGTGCTGTTTTCAATCCAGCGCGTGGTATTCGAAATCCAGATGACGGGAACCTTGATCTGTTCGAGGAAAAAGTTGAGACTACCTTTTTCGCAACAGTTGAGAATGACGTCAGATTCATCCACGAGGAGAATCGCCTTCTTTTTCTGGAACTTTGTGGCAGCATAAAGAATGCTCCCCATGCGACTGCGGACGACAGAGTTTTCCTTGCTTTCGCGATGTTCACCGACAATGCTAATGTTCGTAAGCACGAGCGGGCGATTGAGTTTTTTCGCGATAGCTTTGGCAAGTTCAGTTTTGCCCGTACCTTCGACACCATAGAAGAATAGGTTCAAGCCTTCACCAACATTGGCATGTTTGAGCATGTTAAATGCCAGTTCCACTTTCGGATTGCCGTTGCAGAGTTTCTTGAACGGAACAGCATCGCCTTCATAGACTCTAAAATAGAGGCTGTCCAAATCGTTACCGGAATGACCGTCCAGGAACATGCCGATGCGCTTGGAAATATCGAGGTCCTCGTCAAGAATGCCCATCTGCTTGAGCGTACCCTTGTTCGAGACTGCGTTTTCAAAATCAACGTCTGGATAAAGCTGCGGGAAAATGTCCGGAAGCACGGCCCCTCTGAACCTGCGGGAGCCGATCATCTCCAAAAGCGAACTGCACTGTTCCTTGTTGAAGAAAATCCACGAGAACATCATGATTTCCATTTCGTCATCGGTCAAATTGAACGACTTCTGCACGATTTCAAGGCGCTTGTAATAAGCGTCATGCACGTCTCTGTTCTCTTCCAGAAAACCGAGCAGTTCACGGACAATGCTATCGTAGAAAACCTTTTGCGACTGCTGGTCAAAAATACCTTCACCGCACAGGTAATTGCGCACGAAATCCGTAATTTCGCGGACAGAGCAGGAACGGTCAATGACGTCGTTGAAACGCACGACAGCCATTTGGCGGCGCTGGTAAGCAACGCTCATTTCTTCGCTCTCTTCGTTGCAGCGGAGCCTCTTGCCGGCATAATTCCCGTTCGATTCCTTGATAAAGCGCTTTTTTGCATGAAGCGGGAGGCGGTCTTCTTCGGCGTTAAGCTTTTCGAAATGTTCCGAGAGGTCTTTCAGCACGCGGGAGGCGCGTTCTTTGGAGATGATTGCAATGCAGTCGTCGGCATCCGGGTAGCTTTTGCAAATTCGCATCATGCGAATCCAGTATTCATAGCTCTTGAGCGTCACGAAATCGAGTTCAAAGTTTTTGCGGGTGCATTCGGTATTCAAGGAATTTAAGACACGACCGAAGTAATTATCTCTCATAAAACCTCCTTTCAAACGGCAATCTCATTTTAAGCCGCAATTATATATCGTTTTCTACACTAAATATGTAAAGAGATTAAATCAATCTTTCGATGACTCATATATAGAAAGCGCACGCGACAAATAAAGTCGTATAAACACGCCTGTCGAAAATTCACAAAAATAGGGTTACACCGGTCGAGAATGACAAAAATCACACTATAGTTTACATTCCCTGTAAAAAGCGCCGTTTTTGTACAATAAGATTTACATTTCGTCCCTAAAGATTTATTTTTACCTTGAAGGAGAACGAAATGACTCATAAGAAAACGATTCATAGAAGTCTTATTCTGGGTAGCGCCGTCTTTATCGCATTCATGTGCTTTCTGCTTTCGATCCAGGCGTACCTTACCTACTCCCAGTCGCTTTATAAACGCTACGACGACAAGCTCAGCAACATCCTAAACCATGCCACCAACCGCATAGACATGGACGACCTTTACCAGAACACCATAACGGGCCAAAAGACCGAAAAGTACAACGACGTGCAACAGTTGCTCAACGGCATGGTCGACGATTTCGAGTTGTTCTACCTCTACTCCCTTTTCGTGCGTAACGATTCCATGTACAATATCTGCTCCGCCACAAGCAAGGCAGAACGCGAACGTGGCGAAGAAGACATGAAGTTACTAGAACCCACAGACGCGTATGAACTTTCTGAAATTCGAAAATTCGCCAAGGCAATGACCAAGGATGAAATTTCATACTTCGAAGAAGATTCCGAATGGGGACCCGCCTACACCGCCTGTAAACCGTACGTCAATTCGTTGGGTGTCCATTTCGGCGTCATCTGCGCAGACATATCCATTTCTGAGCTTCACAAGACCGTCAACAATTACGTTTTATACAACGTTACACTGACACTGGGTCTCGGATTACTCTTCGCACTGATTCTATTAGCCTGGTTGCGCCGCAACGTAACAGGACCGATTCTTGAACTCGAAAAGAGCGCCCGCAATTTTGCCGAAAAGAGCCGCGGCAAAAAGTCGCCCGACGAACTTATATTCGACGCCCCAAACATCCACACAAACAACGAAGTCGAATCGCTCTCGAACGCTATATCGCAGATGTCGCAGGACATGCGCACTTACGTCCAAGGTCTTCTAGAAGCTGAAGAACAGGCGCGCTCTGCCCAGGAACAAGCCGAAGACATGACTCAACTAGCCTTCAAGGATGCCTTGACCCACGTCAACAGCAAGGTCGCTTACGACAAGATGAAGGAATCTTTGCAAGAACAAATCGAAAAGGGTGGCGCTACATTCGGATTTGTAATGATAGACCTCAACGATCTCAAGGACGTCAATGACCACTATGGCCACGACTGCGGAGACAAATACATTTTAGGTTGCTGCCATATATTCTGCAATATTTATAAACAATCCCCAATTTACAGAGTCGGTGGCGACGAATTTGTAGTTCTGCTGCAAAACAGCGATTACAAGAACAAGGACAAGTTAATTAAAGTTATCAAGTCAGAATTCAAAAAGACTCGAAACAACAATTCTCGCAAGCCTTGGGAGCGCTATTCTGTCGCTTATGGCATGGCAGAATACAAGCCAGGCGATACGGTAGACAACGTATTCAAGCGAGCCGACGAAAGCATGTACCACAAGAAAATGGAAATCAAGAATTCGCCAAAAGCTTAAAAGCATGAAAGCCTCCCTTCGGGGAGGCTTTTTAGCACTGCTATCTTTGTTTAAAAATCACTATTAGAAATATCGTCAACGCGAATAACATCTAAATCGACAACTTCCATTTTATTGTCGAAATTGGTGCTACTGCCATCATTTAGAACAAGATATTCAGCCGTATTATAAGCAGGGTCAATTTTCACGCTGAATGTAATTTCCGAACGGCACAAGCACCTTTGTGCATTTGTGAAGTCGTATTTCGCATTGACATAAATTGTACTGTCGGCCGTTGTGATTTCCAGGCTGTCAATGGTAACATTGCAAGTCGTCGTAACATTCTTTATCGTAAAACCAACATTTTCTGTAGACACATAGCGGTAAGCGACCGGCGGGAGCGCGGCATCACTTTTTTCACGCGTAAACGACTCTGCAGACACAGAGCCATCGAGCATCGGGTCATCAAACGTACGACGGTCTTCGCACTGCGCCACTGCATCCGTAACAATCACACGGGACGGATCCTCCGCTGCAGAAGAAGACGAAACCTCAGACGACGAAGACTGCGCTACATCCGAAGAGGAAGCCACCTCAATTGAAGATGAGGACGGCGTCAAAAAATCACTCGAAGAAGACTGTACAGGAAGCGGTTCCGCCACGACTTCATAAACAGTATTCAGATATACCAAATACTTGATGTCGGCATCCAATGGATCGATATTGAACCATACATCATTAATACAATTACATTCTGCAGGATCACCTTCAAAATTGATTTTTAGCGTATCAAGTACACGTTGGTTATTGAATACAATGTTTTCGTAACCGCAAGCTCCTCCCATGTCCGGAATAACCACATGATATCCCGCATCGTCGGTAACCAAATAGGCTTTGGGATTTTCCGCAGCCGTTTTCTTCAGAGCATCATTATATGAATAGTCGAAACAACCCTTAAACGCGACAGATATATTGCGTGTGGAATCCAACGCGACTCCACCCCCTTGACCAGCGCCACCAGCAAGCGGAACGGCAGCCGTCACCGAATCATCACTACAAGCAACAAACATCAGTGCGGCAAACGCAGAGCAAGCAACAATCGAAAGCATTCTCATAATCTTCTCCTTTTAGGAAACCACCAAGTTTTCTCATTCACAATATAGCCATTCTGTTTTGCAAAGTCAATATTTCACACAACAAAATATTTAATTTTTTAATATTTCAAGCGTTTTTATAAAAAATTCCACAAAATAATTTTCTATATGCAACAAAGCGTTTGATATAGCGAAACACGGCTCCACCCCCTAGCCACCCGCCACTAAATTGCTAAATTTAGGGTACTATGAGCTTAAAATTCGAAACCCCCATTACCGAAGTTCCGCTGTTCCACCAGGGTAAAGTACGTGACATGTACGACCTCGGCGACAGCTTCCTGATGGTCGCAAGCGACCGTCTTTCCGCATTTGACGTGGTTCTCCCGACCCCGATTCCGGGCAAGGGCAAGATCCTGAACCAGCTTTCTCTTTTCTGGTTCAAGCACCTTGGCATGAAGAACCACCTCATCACCGCCG
>JAEEGJ010009470.1_pt1 | contig 26029 bp, 17 predicted proteins | sample 8958761 | NCBI WGS metagenome assembly JAEEGJ01 (sample SAMN16246546, study PRJNA631951) | gut metagenome | biome: gut microbiome; feature: rumen; material: RS-attached | host: Bos | place: Iran: Karaj | collected 2018-10 | reverse complement strand
TCGCGGACAACTTTCTCCTTTCCCTTCATGGTGATATAGAGAGGCTTGAAGCCGTTCTTGACATCTACTCCGAGGTTATTTGACGGAAGGTCCCTGATGTGGCCTAAAGATGCTGTAATCTGATAATCACTGCCTAAGTATCTGCTGATTGTCTTCGACTTTGCGGGAGACTCGACGATTACTAATTTTCTGCCCATTTCTCATTTCCTTTATAATATATAAATAATAATCATCATTATACAAACCTATGAAAATGTCAACGCATATTTTCCGTTTTCAAGGACAACCCTTCCCGACATCTGAAGCCCGATCAAAAGCGAACTTATCTTGTAAATTGGAAGCCCTAGAGCTCTGCAAAGATTATCTATGTCCAATGGTTTGACAGATAATGCGTCTTCTATGAGTATCTTCCATTCATCATCTGTCACCTCGTCAGGTACCTTTTCGGCCTTAAGCCTTATCTTGCCTATCATTTCCTTTCTAAGAGCTTTGTTCTTTGCTGCTCCTTCCTGTATCTCATTGGTACCTGTCAGTTCAGGGAACTCCATCTTCTTTCTGATTATCGCCTGTGATACCGAATCAATAACGCTGTCAGTTGAAAGCAGGACACAGCAGCCGTCTTCAAGAAGCTTCAATCCGCCTTCGGCGTTTTCATAATAGATGCTGTTAGGAAGCACGAAAACCTCTTTTCCCTGAGCCGCAGCATAAGACGCTGTATGCAGTGTTCCGGACACTGCCCCCGCTTCCATGACCAGAGTACAATCAGACAATCCTGCTATAAGTCTGTTTCTTGAAGGAAAATACTGCCTCAAAGGCATCTGGCCTGGCGGCATCTCTGAAATTATCAGGCCCTTCTCAGCCAGTCCCTTATACAACTCCCGGTTTTCAGACGGGTAAATATTGTCCGGCCCTCCTGCCAGAATAGCTATCGTACTGCCTTTCTCCTGCAGAGCTGCTTCATGGGCCTTCTTATCGACTCCCAGCGCCATTCCCGATACTATTGTTATCCCTTTTGATGAGAGTTCCCTGCTGAAGTTTTCCGTCGCATACAGAGCGTAACTGCTCGCATTTCTCGATCCCACCATCGATACCGCCCCGCACCCTGAACTTCGCTTAAGCAGATCAGTCTGTCCTCTGCAGTAAATGACCTTGGGCATTCCAGACTGCATCTTAAAGTTCAGCGGGTACTTATCACTTTCACATGAGACAACCGATATGCAGTTTTCGGAAGCAGTCTTCATGTATTCTTCGCAAGCCTTTTCCACTTTCCCGTTTGCTTCAAGCCAGTCAGACATTTTCTTCAAGCTTTGCTGACTCAGATCAAAGTCTTTGAGATCGCTTATCGGTCTGCATGCCAGATCATAAAGATCCCTGTGCGAGTTGATTATTCCGCTGCTGAACAGTTCTCTGATCACGCCATAATCAACCTTTGTATTCATCCTTACTGCCGTATAGTAAAAATCTTTCATTTCATCACCTGTATAATCCATATCGTCCTCACAGTTCATGTGCGCGGAAAACCGCAGCTTCTGATACATCTTCCTTTGTCACGTCAGATCTGCCTTCATAATCGGCTATTGTCCTGGCCAGTCTTAATGTCTTCTGGTATCCGCGGGCTGAGAAAAGCCCTTTCGAAGCAAGCTCAGAACAAAACTCAAGAATCCCTTTTGAAAGCCTCATTGAATCGGCAAGATTAGCCGAATTGAAGCAAGAGTTAAACGTCTTCTGACCATAGCGTTCTTTCTGCACTTCCCAGCATCCGGCCACTCGTTCCCTGATTACAGGGCTTTCGGCGGAGTCACCTTCAGCATACATAAGAGCCATATCTTCCTTACCGATAGAACGCATTTCGCTGAATATGTCGATCCTTTCAAGAAACGGTCCGGAGAGCTTGCTCGTATATCTCTTCCTGATACCCGCAGTGCATTTGCATCTCGACCCCGGTTCATAATACATTCCGCATTTGCAAGGATTTCCTGCTCCGACGAAGATCATATTAGCCGGATAAACATAAGTAATACCGTCTTTGAACAATCTGACTTCGCGGTCTTCAAGAGGCTTTCTTATCTTGTCCAGAACTTGTGAGGGGAACTCCATTATTTCATCAGCAAACAACACGCCGTGATTTGCCAAGGCCATCTCTCCCGGCGTTAAACTCGCGGAACTCCCCAGCAGCTTCCCTGACGTTATATCAGGTCCTATGCACCTTACCGGCCGCTCTCCGTTTATCTTAGCTGAAGGTCCGTCCAGCGCCTCATACAAAGCGTAGACCTCACCTATCTCATCGAAATCCAAAGGAGGAAGTATTCCGGATAAGATTCCCGCAGCCATCGTCTTACCCGAACCCGGACTGCCAAGAAGCAGCATATTATGAAAACCGGCTGCAGACAATATCAAAGCACGCTTCGTCTTCTCCTGCCCTTTCAGCATCGAGATATCAATCCTACCAGAGTGATCGTTAATTACGTTTCCAAGCTCAAAGTGTTCGGGATTATATCCCTTGTATCCGAATACAGAGCATGCCTGCTCCAGGTTTACGACGCACTGGCAGTCAAAACCCGTGCAGCGGGCGCTGTTCCGTTCTTCTTCAGGGATTATGATTTGCGAAAAGCTGAGATTCCTTGCTTTATTCAGTCTCAATGCAGCACCGGGCGTACCTTTTACCGTTCCATCAAGACTGAGTTCGCCTTCAGCATATACTTTCCTCTCTGCTGAAAACGGAATCTGGCCGGACGCAAAGAGTATTCCCATTGCCATTGCCAGATCAAAACCCGAACCTGACTTTTTCATGTAAGCAGGGCTGATATTGATAGTCACATGTCCTTTTGGCATCTTATATCCTGTTGAACGCAGCGCGGACATGATCCTGCCTTGAGATTCCCTTATCGAAGAATCACACAGCCCTATTACTGAAAACGTAGGTATTCCGGGTGTTACCGATACCTCAAGTTCTGAAATAACACAGTCTGTTCCCTTAACAAATCCAGAATAGATTCTTGCAACTGATGGTTTTCCTGACATAACCGGACCTCCTTTACGGATACACGTTCAGAATAACCCGCTTATTTGGCTAAAATGACCGACAAAAACCGACAAAAACCGACAAAGCAAGTGTGGTATAATGCACGGGATAATAATAAAAGAGGTACCTATTTATGAAATTAGGAATCGTGGGTCTTCCGAACGTCGGAAAGAGCACATTGTTCAACGCAATAACAAGAGCCGGAGCAGAAGCTGCAAACTATCCCTTCTGTACTATCGAGCCCAACGTCGGTGTTGTTACCGTTCCCGATGAAAGATTGGACAAGCTTGCAGAGATATATAACCCCGAGAAATATACACCCGCAGTAGTTGAGTTTGTCGACATTGCAGGATTGGTTGCCGGTGCATCAAAAGGCGAAGGTTTAGGCAACAAGTTCCTTTCGAACATCAGAGAGTGCGATGCAATCGTTCACGTCGTAAGATGCTTTGATGACCCTAATGTTGTTCACGTAAACGGAAACGCCGATCCCGCAAGAGACATTGAGACGATCGACATTGAGCTCATCCTTTCCGACCTCGAGATCATGGAAAAGAGAGTCGAGAGAACTAAGAAGATGCTGCGCGGCGGCGACAAGAAGATGCAGGCGGAGCTTGAATGTTATGAGAAGATCGTTGCTGTCCTTGCCGAGGGCAAGAGTGCAAGAACGATCGACTTTACTGAAGACGAACTCGAATTCACAAGCGATCTCCAGCTTATTTCCATGAAGCCTGTTCTCTACTGTGCAAATATTGCAGAAGACGATATCAAGAACCCTGATATCCCTTATGTTCATACTGTTGAGGAAATCGCCAAGAACGAAGGTTCCGGCGTAGTCGTAATCTCTGCAAAGATCGAGGAAGAATTAGGCCAGCTCGATCCTGAAGACCGTCAGGTTTTCTTGGATGACCTCGGAATCGAAAGTGCAGGTTTGGACAAGATGATCCAGGCTTCTTATACACTCTTAGGTCTCATCTCTTTCCTTACGGCAGGCCCGAAGGAAGTTCGCGCCTGGACTATCAAGAACGGCACTAAGGCTCCCCAGGCTGCAGGCAAGATCCATTCGGACTTTGAACGCGGCTTCATCCGAGCCGAAGTCGTTGCGTACGATGACCTTATGGCTTGCGGTTCTTATAACGCTGCCAAGGAAAAGGGCCTCGTCAGATCCGAAGGCAAGGAATATGTTATGCACGATGGAGACGTTGTAGTTTTCAGATTCAACGTGTAAGAAGAATCATCTTTTCTTCCAGGATTCTTCTCCTATACACTCGATGCCACTTATAATGAATGCAATTCCCGCGAAGCGGATAACAGTTATTGTTCCGCTGAACGGGAATATTATTAATGCCACACCGGCAACGACAAGGCTCAAAGAGAGCAATATCATTACATACCACAACGGATCTTTTGTCTTGGGGACAAGAGTGTTGTGCCTGAACTTGACAACGCCGTCTACAAGGAAATAGACACCGATTACGAATGAGAGCAAAGGCATTACGATAGTCGGCTTCAAGACGAAGATAATACCGAGAACCGTGATGATTATTGAGTAAACGAGAACGATCTCCGCTCCGGCGGCATTGCCGTAACCTTCTTCCCTGAACTGCTTGATCGACACGATATAATCAACGGCACCCGCAATTCCGGCTACTACCAGAACGATACCCCAGAGCACACCGAGAATATCCGATACGGTATCGGGAAAGAGCAGAAAGAACACACCTGCAAGAGCAGTCATAAAACCGCTTATATACAAAGGTATTCTGGCTATCTGATTATTCATCTGTCTTCTCTTTGGTTTCTGTCTGAACAGCGTTTCCGGATGACATCTTCGCTAGTGTCTTAGACAATCTGATTATGATTATAAACGTAACGGCAAACACTGTCATTATCGTCACTTCAGAGATCAAGATAAAGGCTGTCGGAACACCCGGTAATATAACGGCGAAAAGAAGGATCAGAAGCGTACCGGAAATATATACGATAGTACCCGCCCTGAAAAAGTTCTTAAGATTGCCGGAGAAAAGCGGCTTTTTCGAAAACAGAAGATAAACAAAGAACAGAACGGCAACAGCCGTAAAACAAAGCGCTGTTATCAGAGCTGTCGTATTCATATCCTGATACCTCTGGAATGGAGCTGTTCCTTGATAAGCCTTTCGAGCTTATCATTAAGGCTTTCCATGTCCCATGAATTATCGATAGAGAAATCACCCAATGAACAGTATTCATCATCAGACATCTGCATATCTATCCTTCTGAGCGCTTCCTCCTTTTCGAGTCCGCGCTTGGCAAGTCTTGCGAGCCTGACGTCACGGTCACAGGTAACGACCCAGATCTGATCACACATATCAGTAAACTTCTTGACCGGAATGGGAACATCGAGAACAACGCATTTGGTTCCCTTCTCCTTTTCCTTCTCGACCTGTTCTTCCATCTCTTCGAAAACAAACTGATGAATGATGGAACTTAAGTCATCAAGCTTCTTTTTATCCGAGAAAACGATCGATGAAACAGCTTTCCTGTTCATAACACCGTTTGCACCGACAGCTTTAGGACCGAACTCTTCGGCAATCGCAGGAAGCGCCTTTCCACCGGGTTCAGTAACCTTTCTGGATATCTCATCAGCATCCAATACCACGAGACCTTTATCACGAAGGATCCCGCTTACTGTGCTCTTTCCGCTTCCGATTCCGCCTGTGATTCCTAATACAAACATTATTTAGCGCTCAGCCAATCCTTTCCTGTTCCGACTTCGGCGACAAGCGGTACTTCAAGAACAGCAGCCGCCTCCATTTCTCTTTTGAGAATGCCCGATGCCTTCTCGGCATCTTTCTCGGGGCACTCGACGATCAATTCGTCATGGACCTGCATTACGAGCTTAGCATCCGGAAGTTCCTTTGCAAGCGCATCGCTGACCTTATTCATGGCAATCTTGATAATGTCAGCGGCAGTACCCTGAATAGGCGTATTCATTGCCGCCCTGAATCCGAAATTCCTTACGTTTCTGTTCTGACTCTTCAGCTCGGACAGAATTCTTTTCCTTCCGAACATAGTCTCGACATAACCGTTCTTCTCACCGTTCTCCTTAAGACCGCCCAAGTATTTCATAATGCCCGGAAACTGGTTCTCGTATTCCTTGATCAGGGTTCCGGCCTCCTTATAACCGATACCGAGATCGGTAGCAAGGCCGTAATCTGAAATGCCGTATATGATACTGAAATTAACTGTCTTTGCTATGGAACGCATCTTATGCGTGACCGCATCCTCGTTTACGCCGAAAACCTTGGCGGCAGTCCTTCTGTGAATATCCTCACCTTCGTTGAAGGCGGAGCACATAATCTCGTCTTTTGAAAGAGAAGCCAGAAGCCTTAATTCGATCTGAGAGTAGTCAGCATCAACAAGAACGCACCCTTCGGAAGCAGTAAAAGCCGCTCTTAGCCTCGATCCCTCATCTGATCTGATCGGAATGTTCTGAAGATTGGGTTCGGTGGAAGAAAGCCTTCCCGTATTTGTCATGGCCTGCGTAAACGTAGTATGTATCCTTCCGTCATTCCTGATGGAACGGACCAATCCCGCAGCATATGTTGAATCAAGCTTTGAGAGCTCTCTGTATTTGATTATCTCTTCAATTACCGGATGGTATTCTTTAAGTCTGTTAAGCTCGTCTATGCCGGTTGAATAAGCACCGTTCTTGCCCTTCTTGCCGTGAGGCAGATTAAGGCCTTTCTCACCATAGAGAACATCGCCGAGCTGCTTGGGTGAATTAATGTTGAAGTGCATTCCGGTCATGTCAAAGATACGGGCTTCAATATCTTCAAGCCTGTTCGTATACTCCGAATGCAAAGAATCAAGACGTTCGCGTGATACATGCATTCCCGCGCGCTCGATCCTGTCCAGAGTAATAACCAGCGGGAACTCGATGTCATAGAGAAGTTTCTTGATCTTCTCTTCGTTTTCGAGCTTGTGCGAGAGGATCCTGGCGACAGCAGTAACGCAGCAAAGACGCTTACCTTCCTTCTTGAGTTCTTCTTCAACGTTAACCGTTGATGAGAGTTCATCAAACAGCGAAAGCTGAACGGCCTTGGTCTTTTCCTCGACTACGGGATAAAGCGAGCCGGTCGTATATTCATAGAGCCTCTCAAGATCGGATTTGCCTTCGATGAGGTTCATTACATATCCGCATATCTCAATATCGAAAACGGAACTTACGGCAGGCAGAGGATTATCTATCTGCTTGGATCTATCCTTATATCCGTATGCCGCGGGTATAATGCTTCCCTTCGAAAAGACTTTCAAAGCCTCATCTTCGGTCATGCAGTAAAGCTTTGCGTTATCAAAATCAAGAAGCAGTACAAACTTTCCGCTAGATGAAGTTACAAAATCAACACCTGCGGCAAGCTCACCCTTAGGAAGGCCGCACACTCCCATAACGACCTCAAAACCGTCATTTAAAAGGCCTGTAAGCTTATCCATGACAGACTTGGAAACATCATCCATTTCCTGCGCGGGAGCAGCGGCTTCGCTTCTTTGCATGCCGTCTAACCCGAGCTTTTTGATGAGCATCTTGAGAGACAAAGCAGACAGCCTGTTGTACAGAGCCTGACTGTCAGCAGGCTCGCCGGCAAAAGCGGTTTTATCAAGTCTGAACGGAACGGGAACTTCCCTGTCGATCGTACAGAGCTTGATGTTCATAGCAAGAAGATCGCCTGAAGCAGAAATCCTTGCGCTGAGCGCAGGCGACAGTTTGTCGGCATTTGCCATTACTCCGTCACACGAACCGTAATCGGCAATAAGCTTAAACGCTGTCTTCTCACCTACTTTTTCGACGCCTTTGATGTTGTCCGAATTATCACCCATCAGGGCTTTTACCTGAACGAATACCTCAGGCTTTACACCGTAAGTTGTCTCAAACTTTTCTCTGTCGAAAAGAACCCTCGGTTCCTTGTCTTTGCCGGACTGAGGCATTACGACCGATACCTTATCTGAGATCAGCTGGAAATCATCGTGGTCGCCGCTGAAAATGAAAACATCCATGCCGGACTGTTCACCCATCCTGGAAAGGGTTCCTATAAGGTCATCCGCCTCGTATCCTGCCAGTTCCATCCTGGATACGCCCCAAAGGTCCAAGATCTCTTTAACGACGGGCATCTGAGCAGCCAGATCGTCCGGCATACCCTTGCGGTTTGCCTTATAATCAGCGCTCATCTTATGTCTGAATGTAGGTTCTCTTCTATCGAAAAGAACGCAGATGTTATCGGGTTTATACTCACCCATAACGCCCAGGATCGAATTGAAGAACCCGTTAACGGCTCCCGTAGGCGTTCCGTCAGGCGCCGTCATGGGCGCACGTCCTATAACCGCATAATAAGCGCGGTTAATGATAGAGTTACCGTCTACAAGTAGGAGCCTGCTCATGATCAGTCCTCCAAAGCGGATCCGTTGGCGGATCTTTTCTGATCCTCGATCTCCTTGTTCCTTACCGTATGAGCGGTGCTGATCATCAGCTTGATCCTGTTGAGCTGGTTAGCTTCAGAAGCACCCGGGTCATAGTCGATCGGGATTATGTTCGAATTAGGATACTGGCGGCGGAGCTCCTTGATCATGCCCTTACCTGTAACATGGTTAGGAAGGCACGCAAAAGGCTGCGCGCAAATTATGTTCGGAACGCCGTCCTGGATCAGCTCTATCATCTCTGCAGTGAGGAACCAGCCTTCGCCGCAAGAGTTACCGCAGCTTAATACGCTTGAAGATTTCTCTGCGAGTTCCTGTATTCTCTCCGTCAGCATGAACTTGCCGCCGGTAGCCTTAAACTCACGGTTAATAGGCTTTCTCAATGACTCAAGGAACCTGATTCCCTGCTTCATGATATAACCAGCCCTCTTGCTCTTACCGAGGTTTTCAGCCTGCCAGATCGGGTTGTATGCGCAATACAGGAAGAAATCCAATACGCCAGGCAGAACAGCTTCACAGCCCTCTGCCTCGATAACGTCGATCGCGTTATTATTCGCGTCAGGCTGGAACTTAACGAGGATCTCTCCTACAAGTCCTACCCTCGGCTTTCTCGGGATGTCCTTGAGAGGGAGTGCGTTAAACTTCTGAACTGCATACTTGATGAAAGCCTTGTATTTAGTAATGACAGGAACGTTCTCCATATCAACGCCGATATCAGCAAGGCAGTCTCTGATCTTTTTCTTCTGCTCAGGAGACTTTGAATAGTAGCTGTTAGGCATCATCTTATCGTAGCGCATGGTAAGGTCGTCAGAAACGCCCTTCGGGTTAAGCAGGTGGCGGCCTATCTTGTTGATGAACGAATAGAGCGCATTTGCGGATCCTTCAACCTTCTCGTAAGGTCTGACACGGAGAAGCAGTGTCGTAAGCATATCGCCCAAGCTGAGAGCCTTGACCGCATCAAGAAGGAATCCTGCAGTGTATTCAAATCCCTCATTCTTTTCGAATCTCTGTGCCGAGATCGTGATAACAGGGATCTGCGGATATCCGGCCTCTCTTAATGCTTTTCTCAGGAAAGCAACGTAGTTCGTGGCACGGCATCCGCCGCCAGTCTGAGTGATGGCAAGCGTGGTGTTATCGGGATCGATGTCACCCTTCAAGATGGCATTGATCATCTGACCGATAACGATAATAGTCGGGAAGCACGCATCATTATTGACGTACTTAAGACCGCACTCGATGTCTTCTCTGGTCGCCTGCTTGAGAATCTTGAGCTTATATCCGTGCTTATGGAAAACTGCTTCCACGAACTCAAACTGGATCGGTGCCATCTGCGGAGCAAGGATGGTGTGATTCTTCTTGTTCTCCTTTGTAAACTCAACCCTTCTCATCGTGTAGGGTGCATCGTCTGGCTGTGCGTCAGGCGAAGGATAGAGCTTTTCAACGGTACCGCCGCCGTTCTCGAGCTCAGCACGCTCGTTCATTGCGACGACGAGAGACCTCATCCTTATCCTTGCTGCTCCGAGGTTGCTGACCTCATCGATCTTGAGAAGCGTATAGAGCTTGCCTGAAGATTCGAGGATCTCCTGTACCTGGTCAGAAGTAACCGCGTCAAGACCGCATCCGAAGCTTGTAAGCTGTACGAGTTCAAGGTCAGGCCTTGTGATTACATATGCCGCTGCCTCGTAAAGCCTCGTGTGATACATCCACTGGTCGATTACACGTATAGGTCTCTTAAGTCTGCCGGGTCTTGCAACAGCGTCTTCCGTAAGCACTGCAAGGCCAAGGGAGTTGATCATCTCGGGGATGCCGTGATTGATCTCAGGATCGATGTGATAAGGCCTGCCTGCGAGGACAACACCCTTCATTCCCTTCTCTTCCATCTCCTTCAGGATCTCAACGCCCTTGTTGCGGATATCTTCCTTGAAGTTGAAATACTCTTCAGCACCCGCTTCAACGGCAGCTTTAGCTTCTTTAAGTGATACCGCGGTGTAATCGAAGATCTTTACGAGCTGTTCGGCTACGCAGTCAAGATTATCGAGCGGCATGAAAGGATTGAGATAACGGATCTCCTTCTCCTTGAGGTTCTCAACGTTGTTGCGGATTACCTCAGGATAAGAGCAAACGATAGGACAGTTGTAGTGGTTGTTTGAACCCTGGTTCTCAAGATTTTCATAAGGAACGTCAGGATAGAAGATCGTCTTAATGCCTCTGGAGATAAGGTTCTCAATATGGCCGTGCGCAAGTTTTGCAGGATAGCATACGGACTCCGAAGGGATCGTCTCCATACCTTCCTCATAGAGCTTGTGAGAAGACCTTGCAGAGACCAATACCCTGAATCCGAGCTTGGTCAAAACGGTAAACCAGAACGGATAGTTCTCATACTGGTTAAGTACTCTCGGGATACCGATCTCGCCTCTCGGAGCGTCCTCGAGCTTGAGCGGCTGATACTTGAAAGTCCTGTTGTACTTATAGTTGAAAAGATTCGGGATCTTCTCTTTCTGCAAACCCGGATCCTTGTCAAGCGCTATGTCTTCGCCTCTTTCGCAGCGGTTGCCCGATACGAACTTCCTGCCGTTGGAGAATGTGGCGATCGTAAGCCTGCAGTGGTTTGTGCAGCCGGGGCACTGTGTATTCTCAGTCTCCATCGAGAACGAATCAAGATCATCTCTTCCGAGGACCTTTGAAACAGAGCCGTCCTTGGAACGCTTCTGCGCGATGAGAGCAGCGCCGAATGCGCCCATGAGTCCCGCAACATTAGGTCTGATGACCTCTCTGTTGGATACGAGCTCGAAACAGCGGAGGATGGCATCGTTGAGGAACGTACCGCCCTGAACGACGATGTTCTTACCGAGCTGCTCGGTGTCACGGATCTTAATGACTTTATAAAGCGCGTTTCTTACGACTGAATATGACAGGCCTGCGGAAATATCGCCGACCGAAGCGCCTTCCTTCTGTGCCTGCTTAACTTTCGAATTCATGAAGACCGTACATCTCGTACCGAGATCTACAGGCTTTCTGGATTCGAGCGCAGCTGCAGCAAACTGGGGAGTCGTGAGGCCCAGTGTTTCTGCGAATGTCTGTATGAAAGAGCCGCATCCTGAAGAGCAGGCCTCATTGAGCATTATGGAATCAATTACGCCGTTCCTGATCTTCATGCACTTCATGTCCTGACCGCCGATGTCGATAATGAAATCAACGTCCGGGCAGAAGAATTTGGCGGACTGGAAGTGAGCCATCGTCTCGATCTCGCCGAGATCGATATTGAGAGCAGCCCTGATAATGTTCTCACCGTAACCGGTTACGCATGAATATGCTATATAGCAGTCTGAAGGCATCTTCGAATATATGTCCTTCATGATGGTGACGGCGCTCATGACGGGGTTACCCTTGTTGCTTGCGTAGTACGTGTAAACAAGCTCGCCCCTAGTGTTGATAACGACGGCTTTAGTTGTGGTCGAACCTGCGTCAAGACCAAGGAACAAAGGTCCCTTCTGGTCCTTGAATTCAAGGACGGGGATCATATCCTTCTTATGGCGCTCGTCAAATGCCTTCTTGTCTTCCTCATTCTTGAAGATCGGATCGATCCTGATGATGTCAGGAACAAAACCGTCACGGTTCTTAAGCTTCTCGAGAAGGTCGGAAAGCTTGACGGGATTCTTTCCCTCTGCCGAAAGCGCGGCACCGAGACCGACGTAGATCTGGGCGTCATCAGGCATCCAGAAGGAATCGACCTTCTCAGCCAGTGTCCTCTCAAAAGCATTACGGAGTTCTGAATTGAAATACAAAGGTCCGCCTAAAAAAGCAACGTTGCCCTTGATCGGCCTGCCGCACGCAAGACCGGAAATGGTCTGGTTAACGACCGACTGATAGATGGATGCCGCAAGGTCTTCCTTTGCTGCGCCTTCGTTGATCAGCGGCTGAAGGTCGCTCTTTGCGAAAACGCCGCATCTTGAAGCGATGGTATAAAGTGATCTGTAATCCTTTGCGAAGTTATTCAGACCGTCAGCGTCAGTCTGAAGGAGCGATGCCATCTGGTCGATGAAAGCGCCTGTACCGCCTGCGCAGGTACCGTTCATACGCTGCTCGAGCACGGGGTGCATATATGTGATCTTGGCGTCCTCACCGCCAAGCTCGATGATGACGTCTGTCTCAGGATGATACTTCCTGATAGCAACAGTCTCAGCCATTACTTCCTGCGTGAACTTAAGGCCAAGCCAGTTGGCAACCGAAAGACCGCCAGAACCGGTTATTACGGTGTCAACGGATATTCCCGGGAACTTCTCGTTGAGCTCTTCAAAAAGCTCGTTAAGAAGACCGGAAACGTCCGAATGGTGTCTCCTGTATTCACTGTGGATGATCTTCTCATCGTCAAGAAGAACGACTTTGATCGTTGTTGAACCAATATCAAGCCCTAAACGGTAGAACTTGTCCATCTGAATTCCTCCAAATTACCGCTATTTTCTGTTTCCGGCCGAAGGTGCGCCCTTCGGCTGGACTTTATTTGCCGGCATCTGGGATGCCGTATCTGAATATTTCGCTCCACTTACCGGACCCGACGAAGATCTCGTGTCAAATGACCTTGTGCCGGTTCCCGTCCTGCGTCTTGCAGGTATGCTTCCGAATACCTTGAGGGACTTCTCCTTCAGTTCCGCAAGCCAACTCTGCTGCTCGCTCTTGAGGCTGTCCCTGAAGTTCCTGTTAACAAGACTTGCCTTGAACTCCTCGTTAAGGGAGATCCTTAAGAGTTCGTCAGGTACTCCGAGGCCCAGATCAAAGGCATGACCGAAAGAATCGTATGCCACGAGCCTTAAAGATTCCATTATCCTTCTGACATTCTCCTCATAAAGACTGACATCACATTTGAGTCCGAGCTGATACATCATTCCGGTGAAATTGAGGTTGATGTACGGAAGATTGCCTGAAAATATGAGATGAAGGCAGATAAGCTTCATGTAAGACTCAAGATTTATGCATTCCTGATCGCAGATCAGAGCCAGCTGGCCGTCAGCGGTCATGGCTGAAATGTCTGATCTCTCACCTTCAAATCCGTTTGCCCACAGGAAATAAAGCTCCCTGAACACTTCTTTCTTGAAATGCTCGAAATCCCTGGTCAGGGGTTCTGCCAGGATCTTGTTCCCGAGGTTGAAGATATACTGCATGTAAGATACCTCAAGGTAGCTCGGAACAGAGAAATATTTGAAATAAGCAGCCACATCACGGCTGTTGAAAATGTATTTATGCAAAAGAACTGATACCTCTACGCATTATTTTTCAGTTTAAAATTATAGCATAACGCGCGCGTTATACTTGTAATAAAAGATTGATTTTTCGGGGACAAAAAACCTGTAAGTTCGTTTTCCTTTTTAAAAACCAATAACTCCGGTAAGTCCGAGGATCAAAACAACGATCCCCAATACAATTCTGTACCATCCGAAGCAGGTAAATCCGTGCTTTTTGATGAAGCTCATCAAAGCCTTGATGACAAAAAGGCTTACTACGAACGCAGTTATCATTCCGATAGCCAAGAGCACGATCTCATTGCTCTGTACGTCGCCTTTGTACTTAACGATCTTAAGAAGACTGGCGCCGAACATGACAGGGATCGCGAGGAAAAACGTAAACTTCGCTGCCGCTTCCCTCTTTATGCCCATTCCGAGAGAGCCGACGATAGTGGAACCCGACCTTGAAGCACCCGGGAATATTGCCGCAAGGAGCTGGAAAATACCGATCATAAAGGCGTGGCCCCAGTTGATCTGGCCGACAGTCTTGATCTTAAACTCCTTATCCTTCATGACGTGCTCCACGACAATGAACGCAATACCGAAAACGATAAGAGCGATAGCTACTACGACATAGTTATAAAGATGCTCATCGAGCCAGTCATCGAAAAGAACGCCTACAATGGCAGCAGGAATGCAAGCCACGGCTATCTTGAACCACATGATAAACTTATCCTTCATGATCCAGCGGCCGATACCGGAATCAGACAAAGGATACTTGTTGCGCTTGATGCCGAAAGGCCAGATATCCCACCAGAAAACGACCATAACGGCCAAGATCGCGCCTAACTGGATAACGACAAGGTAAAGGTCATAAAACTCAGGCGAAACGTTGAGCTTTAAGAACTCGTTCAATATGATCATATGGCCCGTAGAACTTACGGGAAGCCACTCCGTGATTCCCTCTACAACGCCGAAAACAAAGGCTACAAAATAATCCCACATAAAAGTTTAAGACTCCAAACCAAAATTTGACCGTCTTATCTTATCACTTTTACCATTCTGTTGTATGCGCAAACTACGGCACGGACGGAAGACTTTGTGACAGAGCTTGAAACACCCGCTCCGATATAGGTCTTTCCGTCATTTTTGCTCAATATCTCAATGTAAGTTATAGCCGCGGAATCTGAACCGCTCTTCATAGCGTGCTCGGAATAGTCCTTGATCTCGAAATCCAGGCCCGTATAGGTCTTAAACGCAGTCACGAACGCATCAAGAAGACCGTTTCCGGTTCCCTTGATCTTAACAGGCTCGCCATTGTCCGTGATAACAGCCTCAACCGTAGAGATCTGCTCGGAATCCTGCGTCTCTGAGAACGTTTTTAATCCGTAAGGCTCCAGAACGTTGATGTACTTGTCATCGAAAAGATCGAAGATCTGCTGAGGCGTCAGTTCGTTCTCTATGCCGTTTTCTTCAGTTGCAGCTTTAACCACAGGCAGGAAGCTGCGCAGGAAGGTTCTCGGCAGATGGATACCGAAATGCTTTTCCATGACATAAGAGATACCGCCTCTTCCCGACTGCGAATTGATCCTGATGACAGGCTCGTACTGTCGTCCGACGTCTGCAGGATCGATGGGCAGATAAGGAACAGCCCAAACTGTGGAATGGCGCTCTTCCATCTTCTTTCTGCCCTTGTTGATGGCATCCTGATGCGAGCCTGAGAACGCGGTAAATACGAGTTTTCCGGCCCACGGATGTCTCGGCTCGACCTTCATTCCGGTGCAGTCTTCATAAACGTCTATTACGTTATTCATGTCCGAAAAATCGAGTTCGGGATCAACGCCTAACATCAGCATATTGATCGCGAGAGTAATGATATCAACGTTTCCGGTCCTTTCTCCGTTGCCGAAGAGAGTACCCTCCACCCTGTCAGCTCCCGCCATCAGGCCGAATTCGGACGTTGCCACGGCAGTTCCCCTGTCGTTATGCGTATGTAAAGACACGATTATCTCATCTCTCCACTTGGTATGAGTGCAGAAATACTCGACCTGGTCCGCAAAGACGTTGGCCGTCTGGTATTCAACGGTCTCAGGCAGATTGATGATAGCCTTACGTTCTTTGGTAGGTTTCCAGATGTCCAATACGGAATCGCAGATGCGCACTGCGAATTCAGGCTCTGTGGAAGAAAAACTCTCAGGCGAATACTCGAGAATGAATTCAGTACCGCTCTCATCCTTGGAGATGTATTCCATGATGAGCCTTGCGCCGACTTCAGCCAGATCGATGCAGTCCTCGGGGGCAAACCCGAACACGACGTCTCTTTGCAGCGTACTTGTAGAGTTATACAGATGGATTATCGCTTTTTTGCAGCCTTTTACGGCTTCCATCGTCTTCTCGATGATGTGCGGTCTCGACTGAGTTAAGACCTGTATTGCAACACCGTCCGGGATCAGGTTGTTATCTATCAGATGACGGCAGAAATTGTAATCTGTCTCGGAAGCAGCGGGAAAGCCTATCTCGATCTCTTTGAAGCCGATCTCGCACAGGAATGCGAAAAACTCAACCTTCTGGTCGAGCGTCATGGGAACTTCGAGAGCCTGGTTTCCGTCCCTTAAATCAACGGAACACCAGATCGGTGCTTTGGATATAACATTTGACGGCCACTTGCGGTTCGGCATAGGAACCGTAGGGTTAGCCTCGTATTTCGAACTGTTCATACCGCTGTACCTCCTTGTACAAAAAAGCCCCTCGTCTCCTTGTATAGAGACGAAGGGGCGTTCGCGGTACCACTCTATTTCACAGCGATGCTGTGCACTCACAAGATACGGGAATAAGATCCGATATCAGTGTCCCTGTAACGTGGGACCAATCCGTTCAAGTCTAATTGCCGCATGGCTTTCAACCGAATGCTCCGGGGTGAGTTCCTTTCTCCGCTTCTTATCTGCTCGCACCGCCCGCAGACTCTCTGTAAAGACGCTCTGATGAAGTAATATTCCCCTTCACAGCATTTATCTATTCAATTTCGGTTACTTTAACATAACCAACGCAGAAAGGTCAACCTTTCGAGGCTTTTCGTGGTTACTCAAGTCCGTTGACCAGATCTCTGAACATGTCTCCCCTGTGCTCAAAATGCCTGAAGTGATCGTAAGACGTTCCAATCGAGCTCATTATCACTATCTCACCAGGTCTTGCCCATTCCCTGGCCTTAGCGATCGCTTCCTTGTAAGCATTCACAACGTTGTCCCTTGTCTTGGGGAACTCATAAACGTCGCCTTCCCTGTCCGGGATCCTGTAGATCTCGTATTTACGGCCGTTAGCTTCCTTTGCAATGATATCCGTTACCAGATCCGCATTTGATCCGTATATGATGATCCTGTCGCACACGTTCAGGATAGCATCGCCCAATTTAGAGTAAAGACACTTCTTATCGGCTCCGCCGCAGATGAGAACGCCCTTTTCTTTACGCATAGCCAATGCATTCATGGTGTTGAGCGAACGGTTCGGAGACGTGTCGATAGACGAGTTATACCACCTTACGCCGTCAAGTTCCCTGATGAACTCGATCCTGTGAGGAACGCCCTTGAAGTTCTTTGCAACATAAGCAATGTCTTCAGGCTTTACATAATCTATGACCGCGCATGTGGCAGCCAGAAAGTTCTCAACGTTATGAAGTCCCGGAATGAAGATCTCGTCCATTCCGCAGATATCTATAATCTCGCCGTTTTCCTCATATACAAGCCTTCCGTCTTCCGTATAAGCTCTAGGATACAAAGGCGAATCCGTCCTCATGACCTTACCCTTATTTGCGGAGAAGAGTTTTACCCTGCCTCTTGCAATGTCTTTCATCTCATAGGTAAGATCGCACCCTGCATTAAGGATTACCTTGCCGACGGGGCCCTGGTTTCTTAAAGCGTTAACCTTTGCCTGGATGTATTCATCGTAGTCCTTATGGAAATCAAGGTGATTAGGCGTGATGTTCGTTACGACGGCAACATCCGCAGGAGTGCTCATACCGAGGAGCTGGAACGAAGAAAGCTCAAGGACTACCTTATCATCAGGTTCTATCTCAGCTATGCGGTCAAGGAGTGGCGTTCCGATATTTCCGCCGAGCCAGACCTTATAACCCGCCTGCTTTAATATCTCGGCTGTAAGCGTAGTCGTCGTGGTCTTGCCGTCAGAACCGGTGATGGCGAATATCTCTGCAGGACAGAGGTTCATGAAGAGCTCCATCTCGGTAGTCAGGATGGATCCTGCTTCCTTCAGAGCCTGAAGTTCCGGCGTTTCAAAGCGCATCTTCGGTGTCTTGAAAACTATGTCATAGTGATCGTCCCTCAGATGAGTAAGATAAGACTCGCCCAAAGACCAGTTGATGTCAGGAGCGATCTCCGTGATAGCATCTATGTTCTTCTTGAGGACCGGATCTTCTTCGGTAAGTTTGTCACATGCAGTGACAACGCAGCCTAATGAAACAAGCCACTTGATCAAAGGCGTATTGGATATTCCGACGCCGATGACAGCAGCTTTCCTGCCGTTTATGTATTTCTTGAACTCTTCAAACTTGTAGTTTGCCATTTATACTCCTTACCCGGACACATACGAGGCATAGAGCCTGCTGTAGAATCCGCCTTTTGCGATCAGCTCATCATGCGTTCCGATCTCCGATACCGTTCCGCCGTCGATCACGACGATCTTGTCACAGTTCGTGATAGTAGAGAGCCTGTGCGCGATTATTATGCTCGTCCTGCCGTTCAGAAGCTCCCTGACGGCTTTCTGAATGCGGACTTCGGTAACAACGTCAACGGATGAAGTAGCTTCGTCCAGGATCATTATCGAAGGATCCGAGGCCATTGCCCTGGCTATCGTAAGGAGCTGCTTCTGTCCTCCGGAAATGTCATCCCTTTCGTTGTCTATCGTCTCATTATACCGCTTTGGCAGTTTTCTTATAAAAGAATCGCAGCCTGTCTTTTTGCAGGCGTCGATTGCCTGTTCTTCGGTGATCTGAGGACCTGAAAACCTGATGTTTTCCATTACCGTATCATCAGACAGCCATGTGTCCTGGGAAACAAAACCAATGTAATGTCTCAGTTCAGACCTCGGTATGTCCTTTATGCTCTTTCCGTTGATCAGGATGTCGCCTGAATCGGGCTCATAGTAACGCATGAGAAGGTTGATGAGCGTTGTCTTGCCGCAACCCGTGGGACCTGCTATCGCAAAAGACTCGCCCTTTCCAACGGTAAACGAAATGTCTTTTAAAACAGGCCTTCCCTCAACATATGAGAAACTGACGTTCTTAAACTCGATGTCAAACTGCATCTTGTTATCAGGCAGAGCTTCATCAGAAGTCTCCTGAGGGATCTCAGGACTGTCAAGATATTCGAAAACGCGTGCAAGGCAGGCAAAGCTGTCAGAAAGCTCGGTATAAACGGCAGACAGGTCGTTAAAAGGCTTCATGAACTGGTTCGCATACGCAAGCAGCGTAGTGAGCGCACCGACTGTTATCGCTCCGCCGACGCCCGCCATACAGCCAGTAAACACAACGCCCGCGTAGATAAGGGCATTTACGAATCTTGAAGACGGATTGCTAATAGAAGACAGGAACGTTGCTTTCGTAGCGGTCTTCCTGTATTCAGAGTTGATCTCGTCAAATCCCCTGATCCTTACGTCAGTCACGTTAAAGATCCTGCATTCCCTGAAATTGTTTACAGACTCGCCTACGAACGCAGTCTGCCTTCCCCTTATTTCAGCCTGCTTTGCAAAAGACTTATATGAGCCTTTTGCGATAAAGTAAGACACCGCGATAGATACGGGCGTAAACAAGACGACGATGAGAGAGATCTTCCAGTTGATAAGGAACATTACGACCAGAGTGATCAATATCGTAGCAAGACCTGATGCAAACTGGTTCAGGAACAACAGAATGCCGTCAGATGCAGTCTCTACGTCACTGATTATGAAGCTCTGGAGCTTCCCAGCAGACGTCTTGTCGATATAGGACATCTTCACCCTGTGCATCTTGGCATAGGTTGCATTACGAAGATTAAGTCCCAGCGAAAAAGCTATGCGGTTGTTCATCCTTATAAGCGCGAACTGGAAGAGCGCGGCAGAGATCAAAAGGCAGACGATCACGATCAGATATCTGACAAGAAGATCCATGTTCCCGAGATTATCGATCGCCTTACCCGCGAAGAACGGAACCGCAACGGAAGCCGCTCCGAAAAGCATGCCGAGCAGGACGGACAAGACCACCAGGGCCGAAGAGCCTTTGATATACGAGAACAGGCGCTTTACGATCTTGCTCTTCATACGGCGCCCCCGTTGACCTGAAGCGAATTCAGATACCTGTAGTTTTCGGATATCTTGAGCAGTTCCTCATGCGGAGCAACGGCTTCGATCTTTCCGTCGTCCATCAGGATTATCCTGTCGCAGTTCATGCATGTCCTTACCTTCTGAGAGATAAGAATGACAGTGGGTTTCTGAGGGAGCTCCTTGAGATTTCCCAAAAGCTTCTTCTCGGTTCCCCAGTCAAGTGCGGATGTCGAATCATCAAGGATAACGATTCCGGGCTTGCCGGCTAACGCTCTCGCGATCCCGATCCTTTGTCTCTGGCCGCCTGAAAGGCCTGCTCCACCGTCAGAAATGACGTATTCCAAGCCTTCCTTCTTGGAATTAACAACGTCATCGCTGCAGGACGACCTGCAGGCTGAGTTTACGTCTTCATCGCTCAGTTCTTCCCTGCCGAGCGTTATATTGTCTTTCAAAGATCCCTTGAAAAGTCTTGTCTTCTGGAGGCTCATTCCGACTGATGCTGAAAGACCTGCCAAAGAGAGCTCCCTGATGTTTATGCCGCCGATCAGGACCTCTCCTTCGGTACAGTTATAGACACCTGTCATCAGAGCGGCAACTGTTGATTTACCGCAGCCCGTGCTTCCGATAATGCCTATCGTCTCACCGGGTCTTATATCGATCGAGAAGTCCTTTACTGATTCCTCCTGATTGCCCTGATATGTGAAGGAAACGTTTTTCATTGTAAGAGACAACGGCTTGGAAGCTTCAAGCACCTTTGTCCCGTTGTTCGCAGTACTCGTGATCTCCATGAGAGATTCAGCCCTTTTAAGGCACGCATAAGCCCTCGATACGGAAACGATAAGATTGGCGAGCTTAATAAGCTCGATCAGAATCTGGGACATGTAGTTATAGAGTGCAACGACCTGTCCGTCGGTAAGCGTACCGGAATTGAAGTGTATCGCTCCCCTGTAGATCAGAAGGCAGATGGAAAGGTTTACGACCGCATAAGTAAGCGGGTTCAGCCATGCGGCAAAATCTGCGGCTTTGATCTGTGATCTCTTGAGGCTCCTGCTCTTGGCTTCAAACTTTCCGTAATCGTCAGCCGTCTTGTTAAAACCCCTGATGACCCTCTCGCCTGCAATGCCGTTAGCAGTCTTCTTAACGAGGCTGTCCAAGCCTTCCCTGGACTCCCTGTGCCTGACGATAGAAAACTTCATGTTGAGGGCGATCACAACTGTCAAAAGGAGCGTACAGCCGGCAAATATGAGAGCCATCGACGGCTTGACCGTCGCAGCCATTATGCAAGCGCCCACAACTATGAACGGCGATCTCAAAAGAAGCCTTAAGAAAAGATTTATGCCTGTCTGTATCTGATTAACGTCAGAAGTCAGGAGCGTAACTGCAGACGAAGATCCGATCTTCTCATAATCTGCGATCGAGAGCGACTGGAGCTTGTCGTGCATGCTCTTTCTGATCGAAGAAGAAATCCCGCATGCGGAATAAGCGGCAAAGTACTGTGCAGTGATAGCAACGGCAAAACCGACAACGGCGAACAGCACAAGGATAAATATCCTCGACTTAACATAGTCCATGTCGCCTTTGTTTATGCCCTGATCGATCATACCCGCAACGATCAGGGGAACGATAAGTTCAAAGCATGCTTCAAGAAGCTTAAACACGGGGCTTAAGACCGAAGCTGCTTTATATTTGCCGACGTGACTTAAAAGGAACTTCATCAGGCGAGATCACTCTTAAACTTGTTGCATTCGCGGATTACCTCGCCGATATCGAGCGTTGTAAAATTGCCGTCCTCATAGAGGATCTTTCCGTCGATCATGGTCATCTTTACAACGGAATTGTCAGCACTGTAAACGATATTTCTCGCAATATTGTTCTCAGGCTGCATTGAAGGCTTGTTCATGTCGATCATGATAATGTCAGCCTTCTTGCCGGCATCCAGAACATCACAATCAGTAAGCCCCATGCAGAGCGCGCCACCCGAAGTTCCGGCCTTAAGGATCGTAAACGGATCTACTGCGGCCGCATTCTTCGTCTCGACGTTGGAAAGAACACAGTCGAGATACATTTCCCTGAACATGGAAAGAGCATTGTTTGATCCTGCGCCGTCGGTTCCGACCGCAATCTTCATGTCATCTGCAATGAACTTGTGGACGGGCGTTATACCGCTCGCAAGCTTGAGATTGGAGCATGCGTTAAATACTGCCCAGAGCCCCCTGTCCTTGAAGATCTTCCTGTCTTCATCAGTGAACCATACGCAGTGGAATCCGCCACCGCCAAAGTCATATATTCCGAGCTTGTCGAAAAGAACAGCAGGCGTTACTCCGTATCTTTCCTTGCATCCTGCGACTTCTTCGGCAGTCTCGGAGATATGCGCAAACACGGGCGCGCTGTACTTGTGGGCAAGCTCTGACATGAACTTGAGATTGTCTTCGCAAGTCGTGTATTCGGCATGGAAACCATAGATGAAAGATACAAGCGGGTCGTATGTATTGAGTTCGTTATAGTATCTTTCCAGATCTTCAAATCCGCCGTAATCATTGGCTGCTCCGCAGAAAACATGTCTGAAACCGGTTTCCACTGCAGCTTTTGCATTTTCTTCCTTATGGAAATACATGTCAAAGCATGCCGTGACCCCTCCGGAAAGATAATCGGCATAAGCAAGCTTTGAAAACCAATAAACATGCTCGGGAGTAAGCTTTGCTTCCCTCGGGAATATCGCTTTGAAAAGCCAGTCGTTGAGGCAGTATTCGTCAGCCAGCGATCTTGAGAACGTCATTGCGGAATGCGTATGTGCATTCTTAAGTCCGGGCATCAGGAGATTGCCCTTACAGTCGATCTCACGGTCAAATGACTTCCCTGCCGTGTCAGCCTTGGGACCGATATAACTTATCCTGTCATTCTCGGTCCAAAGCTCGCCTTCGGTTATGTTGTTATCTTTCATTGAAAGAATTCTGCAGTTATAGAATCTATATGTCATGATTTCCTCTCTTTCGTTTACATCAAAGGTGCCACAAGCCTTAAGATCGACTTATAGAACCTTACGAACAGATTTGGTCTTATTGCGTACTTATCAGTAACGTTGCGGCATACTGCGAACGTTTCTTCAAAATCCTTCCTGATGTCCTTGATACAGTTTGTCCTGTACATGTAGACCGCATTTTCGAAATGATGGTAAAGGCTCCTGAAGTCAAGGTTTATGGTGCCTACAACGGCGCACTTGTCATCACACAAAAACGTCTTGGAATGATTGAATCCCGGAGCGTACTCGTAGATCTTCACGCCTGCAGTTATGAGCAGACGGTAATAAGACCTCGTAACACCGTATGTGAGCTTCTTATCAGGAATACCCGGCGTCATGACCCTTACGTCTACGCCTCTCTTGGCAGCGATCTGAAGAGCCCTTGCGATCTCGTCTGAGAGAACCAGATAAGGAGACATGATCCAGCAGTATTCCTGGGAATTGTTGATCATGTTGAGATACACGTTCTCACCTACCGGCTCGTTATCAAGAGGGCTGTCGCAATACGGAACGCAATAGCCTTCAGCACCTTCAACATGGACCAAAGGGACCGGTTCAAAGGACATCATGTCATAGTCTTTGCGCTTCAGATCGGCAAAATTCCACATCTCGACGAACATCGCCGCAAGGCTCTGTACTGCAGGGCCTTCAAGCCTGATGCCGTTATCTTTCCAGTGCCCGAAGGGGTTTACGATGTTGAAATATTCATCTGCAATGTTATATCCGCCCGTATAACCGACCTTGCCGTCAACAACTGTGATCTTCCTGTGGTCGCGGTTGTTCATGAACAGTGAAAGAACAGGATATGCAGGATTAAACGCATTGCACTTGATGCCTTCGGATTCCAGCACTCTGACGAAGTTATGGTTGATGAAGATCGACGAGCCGACATCATCATACAGGACTCTGCAGTCAACACCTGCCGCGGCCCTTTCCTTCAGAGCTTCATGCAAAGGCTCAAACGCCTCTCTTGTCTCTATCGCGTGATATTCAAGATAAACGTAATGTTCGGCTTTCTTTATATCTTCGATCTGAGCCTTATAACAGTCGTAAGCAACGGGATAGTACTTGATATCCGTTCCTTCATAGATCGGGAAATTGTAACTTCTCAGATATCTGGCATTTGAAGCTCTTGCAGGGTCTTCTTTCTTGAATTCAGCAAAGATGTCATCATTGTAGTTCAGATGGCTGAAGACCATCATATCAACCTTCTCGAGCCTTCTCTTGATCTTATGCTTCGAACTGCTGAAGTTGTTGAGCATGTAGAACAGAAGCCCCGGGATCGGCACTATAAGGATGACTATGACCCAGATAAGCTTGAATACACCGTTGTGGTCCCTGCCGTTGATACCGATGGCAACGATAAGCGCGACCGCTCTCGTGATGATATCGACCGGCGGAAAGTTATGGCCGAGATAAATAAGAAGAACGATAAAGCCTGCGATCTGCGCAATAAGCAGCAGTCCGAACACAGCGATCCTTCCGACGCTGTTCTTGATCGCAGTCTTATTCTCTACCGTTCTCTTCTTTGCCATTATCCGATGTTCTCGATGAATGCTTTGTATCCGAGGTACAGATAGTAAAGATCGATCTTGGAGATCACCTCTACGGGCGCATGCATTGACCATACGGGTACGCCCATGTCGACAACGTCCATGCCGAGTTCAGCCATTACTGCAGCGATGGTTCCGCCGCCGCCCGCGTCGATGCGTCCAAGCTCGCCCGTCTGCCACGGGATCGAATTCTTCTCGAAGATGTCAGTGATCTCAGCGATAAAATCGCCTGTAGCTTCAGAACAACCTGACTTGCCTCTTGCACCCGTGTACTTTTCGATCTTGAGACCGCGTGACATGAATGCGGTGTTGTTCTTTTCAAAGACTGAGGCATACTTGGGATCGTATGCAGTCGTTACGTCTGTTGAAAGCATCTTTGTTGCAGCTAGTGCCTTGCGGAACTTCAAAGTATTGAACTTATCTATGCCGCCCTCCGCTTTGGCAAAGACTTCCATGAGGAAGTTCTCGTAAAGGTTGGATGTCGCACCTGAATTGGAATAAGATCCGATCTCCTCCTTGTCGGTAAGAAGGCATACACAAGTCTTCTTGGGCTTTTCCTGGGCAAGGAGCGCTCTCAATGCGGGGAAAGCACATACCTTGTCATCGTGACCGTATGCAGCGATATATGCGCGGTCAAAGCCTACGTCTCTTGCGTGAGTAGCGGGAACGATCTCTATCTCGGCCGAGACGAAATCCTTCTCCTTGATGCCGTACTGCTCGAAGAGGATCTTCAAAACGCCTGCCTTGAATATCTCGTTCGTCTTTTTGTCATCCGTACATGGAATTCCGCCGATGATGACGTTCAAGTCTTCTGCAGGGATAAAGTCAGATGCTTTCTTTGTCATCTGCTCGTTTCCGAGATGAGGAAGAAGATCAGTGATATAGAATACGGGATCGGATTCCTTCTCACCTACTACTATCTGGTGAGCTTTGCCGTCGTTGGTGAATACAACGCCGTGAACGGCCAAAGGGATCGTTGTCCACTGATACTTCTTGATACCGCCGTAGTAATGCGTCTTGAAATAAACGGTATCGTTATCCTCATAAATGGGATTGGGCTTGAGATCGAGCCTCGGTGAATCGATGTGGGCACCAAGGATGTTGAATCCTTCAGCAGGTCCCTTCTTTCCGATTACGGCAGCTGCAAAGCCCTTGCCCTTGATGCTCTGATAGACTTTGTCTCCGGCCTTGAGCGTATCCTTGGTTGCAATATCAACGTACCCCAGCTCTTCAGCAGCGGCAATGGCATTAGCAGCGAATTCGCGCTCAGTCTTTGAATTGTCGAGGAAAGCCTTGTATTCTTCCGCGAACTCAAAAGTCGCAGTCATGTCGTCTTCTGATGCTGTCTCGTAAAGGTTCGGGAATTCAGCGAAAAGCTCGCTCGGTTTGATCTTTTTGGTTTCTTTTTTCTTTGCCATGGTTTATCACCTCTTTCTAATGAACTTATGATACCATAAAGAAT